>Ga0187894_10006102_pt1 | contig 11954 bp, 12 predicted proteins | sample GBC1701081metaG_FD_136650 | JGI IMG/M metagenome (GOLD analysis project Ga0187894, IMG submission 136650) | White microbial mat communities from a lava cave in the Kipuka Kanohina Cave System on the Island of Hawaii, USA - GBC170108-1 metaG ...
CGAGGGACCCCGCGCGGTCACAGACCCTGCGCATGCGCGGAAACACTTCGCACGGGAACCGGGAGGTCCCACGTCCGTCTGCGCCGACACGGGCAGACCGCATCGGGAAGTCCAAGGACGAACGCCGATGACGAACGGGCGCGGGAAGTCGGACAGCTCCGTAGTACCGCAGAAGCCGCCGAACGAGGCCGGAGCATCGGCTGCGGAGGCGGCGGAGGGAAGGGGGCTGGCCAAGGGGAACCCGCCAGAGCGCAACGCCTTCCGGACGCAGTGCCGGGCCGAGGCGCCCAGCGCGCTCGAGCGGGTACGCCAAGCAGCAAGAGCTAACCGGCAACAGCGGTTCACTGCGCTCCTGCACCATGTCTACGACGTTCAACGCCTGTTCGGGGCCTATCTCGCGCTCAAACGCGAGGCGGCCCCGGGCGTGGACGGGGAGACCTGGCAGCACTACGGGGAGAACTTGGAGGCCAACCTCCTTGACCTCTCCGGACGGCTCAAGCGGGGGGCGTACCGGGCCAAACCGGTTCGTAGGGCTTACATCGAGAAGACCGACGGCCGGCAACGGCCGTTGGGCATCCCGACGCTGGAGGACAAGATCGTCCAGCGGGCCACGGTCGAGGTGTTGAACGCGATCTACGAAACGGACTTCCTGGGCTTCTCCTACGGGTTCCGGCCGGCCAAGAGCGCCCATCGGGCGCTCGACGCACTCACGGTGGGGATCCTGACGAGACGGGTGAACTGGGTGCTCGATGCCGACATCCGCAGCTTCTTCGATACGCTGGAGCACGGATGGCTGGTGAAGTTCGTCGAGCACCGTGTGGCGGACCGGCGCATCGTGCGGCTGATCCAGAAATGGCTCGCCGCCGGAGTGCTGGAGGAGGGCAAGCGAACACAGAGCGAGGTGGGCACGGTCCAGGGCGGCAGCATCAGCCCGCTCTTGGCCAACCTCTACCTGCACTACGTGTTCGACCTGTGGGTCCAGCAATGGAGAACCCGGACGGCGCGCGGCGATGTTGTGGTCGTGCGCTACGCCGATGACTTCGTGGTTGGATTCCAGCATCGGTCCGAAGCCGAGCGGTTCCTCGCCGCGCTGCGCGAGCGCTTCGCGCAGTTCGGTCTGGGGCTGCATCCGGACAAGACGCGACTGATCGAGTTCGGGCGCTTCGCGGCCCCGAACCGGCGGGCGCGCGGCGAGGGTAAGCCGCAGACCTTCAACTTCCTCGGCTTCACGCATTGCTGCGCGAAGACCCGGAAGGGCGGGTTCATGGTCCTTCGCCAGACGATGCGCCAGCGCTTGCAGGCGAAACTCGCCGCGGTGAAACTCGAGCTTCGGCGGCGCATGCATTTGCCTCTCCCGGAGCAGGGGTGCTACCTGCGTGCGGTCGTGGGCGGGCACGTCCGTTACTACGGAGTGCCCAGCAACGGCCCGAGCATTGGCATCTTCCACAAACAGGTCGGCTGGCTGTGGTGGCGCAGCCTCAAGCGCCGCACTCAATCCCATCACCTGCCCTGGCGCCGGATGGAGAAGTACCTCCGCCGGTGGCTTCCGCCCGCTCGCATCTGCCACCCGCAACCTCTTGTGCGCCTTGGCGTCATCACCCAAGGCAAGAGCCGGATGCGGTAATGCCGCACGTCCGGATCTGCGGAGGGGGTGATCAGCGATGGTCATTCCTACTCCAACTGATTAGCGATGATCCTCAGCTGCGCTGAGCATGATCGCCAATCAGCCAAAGATCTCGTACGAACAAGGGGGGACTCCCTGGGGACTCCCCCTTGTATGTCCCCCGCGGGAACCTCTTCGCGGCGCATCGGCAAGATCGTGCTGACGCTCTGAACTCGAAACGCTAGGGTCTGTCCAGACTAGACAGATTTGGAGGAAAACCATGAATGCGCGCTGGCCCTTGCAGAAGGCTAAGAACGAATTCAGCCGGGTGGTCGATCGACGAGCCTGTCGCGCTGCGTTGGGGGGAAATCGCGGCACGCGCGGAGCGCTCCGGCCGGCCCGGATCGTTCGCGGACGGACTGATGGCCGCAACCGCGCTCGATCGCGGCCTGACGCTGGTCACGCGCAACGTGACGGACTTCGAGACCTTCGGGGTCTCGCTCCTCGACCCATGGACCGCAACCTGACGACGACTGACGGGATCGAGTGAACAATCGCCAGAGGTTGGTAACCGCGCTCGGCGCGGGCGCGCGCTCCTTGCCATTCGAGGGATAGGAATTTCATTCGCGTCCTCGCCGCAGATTGTGAGCGTCGGTGCGGTAGCACGCCGCGAGCTGCACGCGCAGTTCCCACTCTTGCGGACTGTACCTTTCAGCCTTGTCTGCTCTTGCGGAAGCTTCCATTGGATTCGCAAAGTAAAGGAGCGATCGCCGGAGGGTTAGGTTACTCCTTGGCGATCACTTCAGGCGTCTTAACCGGCGGGACCTCGTCGTTCTAGCCCGCGGGATGCGTGGTGGTTGCCGCGTGCTGCGCGGGCGCGCATCAGATCGTGCGCCACAAGCGCGCATCCCGTCGCCAAGCCCGCAAGGTTGATGAGCTGTGTGACACGACCACCGAAATCGACCGGCACCAGAAGGAAAAGACCGGCAACCAGGAACAGCGCGCGGCGCAGGCGGGAAATGGGCGCGAACAAATAACCGACCGCGGCAACCGACACCAGTCCGATGCCAAGCAGCGCCGTCACGACGCTCAGCGCGATGTCGCTCGGATCGCCGGCGAGCAGCAGCGCCGGGGAGAAGACGAAGAGAAACGGCACGATGTACGCCGCGCAGCCGAAGCGCATCGAGACGATCGCCGTGCGCATGGGGTCTGCGCCGGCGAGGCTCGCGGCAAAGAAGGAGCCGATCGCCACCGGCGGCGTCACCATGGACATCATGCCGAGATAAAACACGAATAGATGCGCCGCCATCGGCGAGATGCCCAGCTCGACGAGCGACGGCGCCACCAGCACGGCGAGCAGGAGGTAGACGCCCACCGTGGGCATTCCCATGCCGAGCACGATGCAGAGCACCGCGGTGATGACCAGCATGAGAACCACGGATGCCTTGCCGATCGCCGCGAGCGAGTACGTCAAGCTAAAGCCGAGCCCGGTCAGGTTGAGCGTGCCGATGATGAATCCGGCGGCGACCGCGATCATCACCACGTCGAGGATGCCCTCGGCACTCTCTCCGAGGACTGCCGGGAGCTCCCGCAGGCGCAAGCGCCTGCCGCCGTAACCGAAGACGAGGCCGATCGCCGCGGCGGCCGCCGCCGCGTAAAGACCGGCCGTTTCGGGCCGCAAGCCGAAGGTGAACAAGCCGACCACGACGACGGCGAAGGGCACCGTGTACGGCCAGCCGCGCGCGAGGGTCCGAGCGAGCGGCGGAATCTTCTCGCGCTCGATGGCCGCGATGCCGTCTCGGGCGGCCTCCAGATCCGCTTGGATGAAGAGCGCCGCGTAGTAGAGCAGCGCGGGAACCAGCGCCGCAATGCACACCGAAGCATACGAGACCTGAAGAAGCTCGGTCATGAGGAAAGCGACCACGCCCATCACCGGAGGCATGATCTGCCCTCCGGTAGAAGCCGTCGCCTCGATTGCAGCGGCCGATTCCGGCCGGTAGCCGCTTCGCTTCATGAGCGGAATGGTGAGCACGCCGGTCGCGACGATGTTGGATACGACAACACCGGAGATCGTCCCGAACAGGCTGGAGGCCGCGATCGCAATCTTCGCCGCTCCGCCGCGAAACCGGCCCATCAGCCCGAGCGCCAGATCATTGAAGAATTCGCCCCCGCCGGAGCGGAGCAGGATCTGGCCGAAGAGGACGAAGGCGAGCACGATGGTCGCCGCCACGGTGAGCGTAATCCCGAGCATGCCGTTCGCGTCGATGCCAATGTAGACGAACAGGCGCTGCGGCTCGACGGCGCGGCTCTGCAGCGGTCCAGGCACGAGATGGCCGATCAGGCCGTAGCCCACAATGCCCGCCACCACCAGGACGAGCGCGAGGCCGACCACGCGCCGCAACGCTTCGAGCGCCAGTGCGAAGACGAGGATCGACACAATCAGGGCTTCCGCCGGAACGGCCATCTGGCGCGCCAGCAACGAGGGATAGGCGATCGCCAGGTAGACGCCAGCCGCCGCGCCGGCCAGGGCGGCGAACCGATCGCGCCAAGGAGGCAAGGCAGCCGGCCGCGGCGAGCGCAGGTAAACGAGCGTCAGGCTGGCACCGATGACGACAGCGAGGAACTGCTCGGTATAGAGGTTCCAGCCGAGTCTCGACGGCAGATCGCAAATCCAAGCGATGCCGGCGAGCGCGAGCGCAATGGCGATCGTCCGCCGCAGCCGCGTCAGGCCGGAAGGCTGCGCGCTCAGTTCTTCGGCCACAGGCCGCGCTCGGCATAGAAGCGCTGGGCGGCCGGGTGGTAGTCAACTCCCGGATAGGGTTTGGCGGGTGCCTTCGGATCGAAGCCGGCGAACGGCGGATACCCTTTCACCAGCTCCGGTTTGTTGTCGACGATGCTGCGGATCACGGCCTCCACGTTCTTATCGGCCACGTGCTTGCCTACGATGAGCACGTTGTCCCACGTGACGAGCGAGGTCGGCTCCTTGATCCCTGGCAGATGGGGCGCCGGATTCACTGTCGTAATGTAGAACGCGGGCCGCACTTTGCGGATCCGGGCCAGGTTTTCAGCGGTGTCCGGGACGGGCAGAAACCGAATGCCGCCGACGGTCGCGTCTACTTCGGCGACCTTCGGTCCGCCGACGGCGAAGTAAGTGGCATCGAGCCGCCCGGCGGCAAAATCGTCGGCGGCGCGGATGAGCTCGGGCACTGGCACGCCGCGCACGTCCTTCCACGTGAGATCGCCCCCAGCCAAGATCGCTTCGATCTGCGCGAGCGCGAGAGGAAACGCCGCCCAGCCGGTCGGAAAACGTTTACCCTTGAGATCGGCGATGGAGCGGATGTCGGAGTTGGCGCGCACGAAGACGCCGATCGGCGTCGGCCTGAGGACAAGCGCCATGCGAAGGTTGCCAAGCGGCCGCCCCTTGTACTCGGCGTCGCCACGCGCCGCCGCCACGACGTCGTTCACGTCGTCGATCGCAAACTCGGCCAGTCCCTGCTCAACGGCCTCGAGCATCGCCTTGGTACCGCCGTAGGGCTGCACCACCGCGCGCACATCGTCCTTGTCGCGAGCCACCTTGGCGATGATCGACCCCTGGGTGTGGAAAACGGAGCCCTGCGGCAGCGTAGCAATGCTGATCGTCTGCGCATGCGCCGAACCGAAGGCAACCGTAACGAGAGCGCCGCACACTGCGGCGAGCAAGCCGTGCATGACCTACCTCCGTCTGGAATCGCGTTCCGTCGCTAAAGCGCTTTCCTGAACATCTCGCTCGCTCGCGCCTCGGCGCGCGCGGCCGCATCTGCGTCGTGCACGTCTGCACGCAGGGCATTGAAGAAGCCGTGTTGTGCTCCCGGGTAGACGAACACCTCGGCGTTCGGCCTGTCCTTCACGATCTCGCGTATCTTCTGCACGCTGTCGGTGGGGACGTGCGCGTCTTTGTCCCCCACGTGGATCTGCAGGGGCACTTGCACCGCCTGCAGGCGTTCCGGATCGGCATCGAGCTTCACCCCATATAGGGACGCCACCGCGGCGAAGGGATACGCTGCGGTAGCGGCGACCGCGAGCTTGCCGCCGAGGCAGAAGCCGATCACGCCGACCTTGCCCCTGGTTTCGTGCTCGAGCCAGCGCGCCGCGGCTGCGATGTCGTGGATCCCGGCCGGGGAATCGAACTTCTGCATGTAGCCGAACGCGGTGCCGCGATCCGGGTCCTGGTAGCCGAGCGAGACGCGCGGCTTCATGCGCCAGAAGAGGTCGGGCACGAGCACCGTGAAGCCGTGGCCGGCGAACTTGCGCGCTTTCGCCTGCATCGCCGCGTTGACGCCAAAAATCTCCTGGAGCATGACGAGGCCGCCGCGGCCGGGCTGCTCCGGCCGCGCCAGAAGCGCGGCCATGCGGCCGCCTTCGACCTCGATGTCGATCCACTTCTCGCTCACTTCGTCTCCTCGCGGAAGAGTCCCAGCTTGCTCATGGTCGGCACGTCGTTCACCGAGTAGAGAAACACGGGCTTGCGCGTGGTGTTGACGAAGCGGCTCCAGTGCCAACCGGGGACGGCGAAGACGTCGTTCCGCCGCCAGTCGATCGCCTGCTTCTCGAACTCGATGCGTCCTTCGCCCTCGAGCACGCAGTACATGCTGCTCGCGGTGCGGCGGCGCCAGCGCGTGGTCTCGCCCGGGCGCAACATCTGCGCGCGGAACGACATTGTCGGCATAACCGGGCCGCCGGTGGTCGGATCGATGTACTCGACGATGATGCCGTCGGCCGCGCTGCCCTCGTAGCCGGCCATCCGTTCGAGCGCGTGGCGCGTGTCGCGCCACTTGTAGGAGAACATCGGCGAATGCTCCTTCGCCGACCGCCGGTGCTCGACGAAGAGCGGCTTCACGCCGCCGGCGGCGTAGAGGTTCTGCGAGTGGCCCACCGGCACGCGGTGCGCCTGCAGCGTGCGCTTCTCGCCGGCCTCGAGGTAGTCGAACTCGAACATGGTGGCGTTCAGCGACTCGACCAGCGGCACATCGAGCACGTCAACCCAGATGACCGCCTCTTTGCCATCGTTGCCGTGGTCGTGCCAAGTGCCGTGCGGCGTGATGATCAGGTCACCGCGCTCCATCGGCAGCTTCTCGCCTTCCACCACCGTGAAGCCGCCGTCGCCTTCGAGCACGAAGCGGCTGGCGCTCGGCGTATGGCGATGCACCGGCGCGCGCTCGCCGGGGTTGTAGAGCGAGTAGGCGGCGAAGATGGTGTTGGTGATGTAGGGCTTGTCCGCGATGCCCGGGTTCTTGAAGACGAGCGCGCGGCGCTCGCATTCCTCGATCGGCACGGTGCGCGCCGCGACCCGCAGGCGCGGCTCGATGTCGGTCCAGTTCCAGCAGTAGGGCTGGGTGCGGTTCCTCGGCTGCAGGAGTTCGATGTCGGCGCGCTGCTCCCAGAACTGCACGATGTTGAGCGTCTTCGCGTCCTGCGCGAGGGTGTCGCGCGCGACGGCGTCGTTGCGGTCGATCATCTGTCTACTCCATTTTCGTCAGCCGATGTCTTGAGGGAGCGATTGCTCGTCCTCCTAGAACCGTTAGGCGCGCAGGCTCGCCTTCCAGTCCGAAAGCCATTACTTGTCGTACTCGGGGTTATGCGGCCGGAACCCGCCCTGCACCATGTGGCCGAAATGGCCCTTCGGCTCCTCCCACATCAGGTTCCTCTCGTAGGCGCGCGCCACCATGTCCTGGATCACGTACTGGATGGCGACCTCGGTGCCGTCGTTGATGTGCTCGTGGTAGGCCCACGGCGGGCAGAGGAAGGTGTCGCCCTGCGACCAGTCGATGCGCTCACCCTCGACCACCGAATAGCCCTTGCCTTTCATGATGTGGTAGAGGGCGAACGAGTTGTGCCGGTGCGGCAGGATGTGCTCGCCGGGATTGATTCCCTGGATGCCGCAGAAGAGCCCCGGCAGCACGCCCGGGTTCTCCGCCGGCGTATCGCCGTTCACGAGCGAGAGGAAGCGCCGGTCGGCGCGCTTCAGCGGGTCCCTGAGCAGGGCCTCGAGCTTCGGCTCGAGGTCCTTCAGCCGCCAGACCGCGGGCCGAATGTTCCTCGGCATCAGGCTCGGGTAATACTCGTCGTCGGTCATCAGCTTCGCCTCGGCGAGCGGCGAGGCCACGTCCGGCTTGAGCGGAGCGTTCACGGTGTCTTCCTCCAATGAGTGACACGTAGCACTGTAGTGATTTACTATCGCGCAAGCAATTTCCTTATCCTGCAATGGCGAAGATCGTGAGATATCAAGGCCCTGGGCGACGCGGATTGGCGGCGCCGCTCGCGGCGTTGCATCCCCGGAAAAGGCGCAGCGCGCAGGCGGGCATCCAATCGCTCGAGGCGGGGCTCGAGGTGCTGAAACGCATGGTCGAGGCGGCGCGGCCGATGAAGTTGAAGGACATCGCGGCCGAAGCGGGCATGTCGGCGTCGAAGGCGCACCGCTACCTCGTGTCGCTCTCGCGCGCGGGCTTCGTTGTGCAGGAGCCGGGCGAAGCGCAGTACCGGCTCGGGCCCTATTCGCTCGAGATGGCAGTCGCCTGCCTCAACTCGCTGCGGCCGGTAAAGCTCGCCTCGGAGGCGCTCGAAGCAATCAGCCGGGAGACCGGTCTTACGGTGGCGATCGCCGCGTGGGGCAACCGCGGACCGACGATCGTGCGCATTGAGGAGTCGTCGCACGCCGTCTCGATGAATGTGCGGGCGGGCACCGTGGTCCCGCTCACGCGCTCCGCCTCTGGGCTGGTCTTCGGCGCCTTCATGCCGCGACATGTCGTCGAGCCCTTCATCGCCGCGGAGGTGACGCGAGCGCCGGAGCGACGCCGCCTCGAGGAGATTTTCGGCGAAGTGCGCAACACCGGCGTAGGCGCAGTGGCGCAGAAGCTTGTGCCGGGTGCCGACGCGCTCGCCGTGCCGATCTTCGATCACCGCGGGGCGGTTGCCCTCGCGCTGCTCGCGGTCGGCGCGAGCGGTACCTTCAGCCTCGAGCCCGGCGGGCCCGTGGCCGAGGTCCTTCGGCGCCATGCCCGCGCGCTCTCCTCCGAGCTTGGGCATCGGGCTTGATCAGGACCCAGGTTCAGTGATCGACCGAACTTTCTCGATTACCGCTTCCGCCGAAACGGTTTGCGCGTGTGGTCCAAGTACTCGGTCGAGGTCAAGTAAGCACCTGATTAGCTGCCTGTTTCGCTAGCGAAACAGGCAGCTAATCAGGTGTAAGCATGATGCGGCGACCGGATGCAGGCGGCCAGCGTGGGTCAAGCACCATCGCTGATGCAGTTTTTGATCGTTGCGCTCGCTGCGCGGCTCTCTCGACCGCAGGAAGCGTTCATCGAATACCCCAAAGCCGAGAACCGGCTGCTCAAGGCGCGCCTCGGTCGTCGGCGACCTATCTTCAGCGACGCTGAACGCCGGCTCCTTGCTCGGCATGCGAAGGCGGATGGCCGCAAGAAGCTCTTAGAGTTCGATCCGATCGTCTCGCCCGACACGCTGCTGCGTTGGCATCGGCAACTGATCGCGATGAAGTGGACGTTTCTCGCGCACGGGCCCCGGGCGGCCGCGCGTGATGAGGACAATCCAAGCGCTGGTCGTGCGAATGGCAAGCGAGAACCCGCGCTGGGGCTACACGCGCGTCCAAGGCGCGCTTTCCAACCTTGGGCACGGGGTTGCCCGCGGAACGGTCGCGAACATCCTGAAACGCGAGGGGCTGGAGCCTGCGCCGACACGAGGCCAGCGCACCCCCTGGTCGGTGTTTCTTAAGGCGCATTGGCGCAGCCTCGTCGCCCCCGACTTCCTCACCGTCGAGTCTGGAAGCTCCATGGACTAATCACCCAATACGTTCTGTTCTTCATCGAGCCTCCGACGCGAGCCGTGAAGATCGCGGGCATCACGACCAGCCCGTGCGAAGCCTGGATGCTGAGCGGTTCGTGCGCTCAATCAAGGAGGAGTGCCTCGATCGCATGATCTTCAGCCGCGAGGCGGCGTTGCGGCGCGCCGTGCGCGAGTTCACGGCGCATTACCATGCCGAGAGGAATCATCAAGGCTTGGGTAATCGGCTCATCAGGGCAGAACAACCTTCAGTTCCGGCGAATACGGCTCAGTGGCGCCTTGTAGTCGGGATCCTCCTGATGCCGTACGGTCGAAGCGCGGACCAGCGACAGCTACGACGGCGTCACCGACAGCCCGATGGCGATGATGTAGAGGATCATCGCCGAGGCCACCCCGTTGAGGAGGATTCCGGCCAGAGTCGCCATGCGGTGTTAGGCGGCGAGGAGTTCCTTGACTTCCGGCCAGGTCTCGCGGCCGAAGGTCGCGAGGTCGCGCGTGAGCTCCGGCGGGCACCAGTCGAGGAAGGCGGGCTTGAAGGTGCCGCGCGCGCTAACGCGCTCGAACCAGTCGGCCAGGCGCGGCCGGCCGCGCGTCCATATCTCCGACATGCCCATCACGTCGAGCCGGTTGACGTAGGGCGCCATTCCTACATCGGCGAGTGTGAACTCTTCCCCCGCGAGCCAGCGGTTCTCCTGCAGAACGTCCTCCATCTTCTGCAGGTAGCGGTCGTAGAGCTTGAACTTCGCCGCGACGCCGGGGGCGGCGAGGCCCTCCCGCACCAGCACCTTCTTGCGCTCGTGCCAGGTCGGCGTCACCGACTGCGGCGGCGTGCTGTCGAGGAACTTCTGCACCTCGGCCGCGGGCAGCCGGTTGATGATGTGGCGGTGGCACGAGACGAAGGTGATCTCGCCGCACGCCGGATGCACGTCTTCGTCCACCGCCTTGGTCCAGAGGCGCATCTTCGCGCGCCCGAGCGCGCTGGCGGGCTTGAGCGGCGGGCCGTCGAACACCTCGTCCACGTACTCGCAGATGACGGTCGACTCGACGATGACGTTGCCGTCGTGGACAAGCGTGGGCACAACGGCCTTGGGATTGAGCTTGAGATACTCGGGGTCGAACTGGTCGCCCTTGAGGATGTCGAGGTAGCGGCCTTGCCACTCGACGCCCTTCTCGCCGAGCGCGAAGCGCACCTTGGCGGCGCACACCGAGGATCCGTGGTGATACAGCTCAAGCATCGAGAGTCTCCCTTTGGGTGGATACCGCGCCGCGGCGGCGCTAGAACTTCCCGCTGTTTCCCCAGGTGTCCCGCGGGCCGATGGTCTCGCCGTTGCTCCAGTGCTCGACGATGCGGCCGCCGGCGACGCGCCAGATGTCGAATACCGCGAGCTCGTCGTCGCCGCGCAGTACCTTGCTGTAGCTCACCACGAAGTCCGCTTGTCCGATCACATTGAACACGAAGTCGTAAGTGAAGCGGGTACCGTTCGCTCGCAGCCCCTCGAGCCAGCCCCGCAGTCCGTCGCGCCCGTCGGCGAGATCCGGGTCGTGCTGCGCGAGGTCCGCCGCGACGAAGTCGTCCAACCGCTCCAGACGGCCGTTCTGGAACACCTCGACGAGGAAGCTGCGCACCAGCGCCTTATTCGCCTCGTCCGGCTCCGGTCCGGTCGGCTCCGAGGCGCCGTCGATCGCGCTCCGGCCGGAGGCAGTGTCTTCACGCCACGGCGCAATGACGTCCCAGTGCTCGACGATCTTGTCGTTCTCGTCGGTATCGAACAGATCCATCGTGATCCAGCGCGACGCTCCCCGGTTGAGCGACTGGGCGGCGTGCACGAATACGTACTGCCCGTCAGCAATCGCGCGCACGATCCGGATATCGCGCTCCGGAGTACGCTTGAGAAACGGTTCGAAGAAGGCGACGAACCCTTCGACGCCGTCGGCGACTCCGGTGCTGTGCTGCGTGTAACGCGCCCCGGTGTACTTCGTGACCGCCTCTCGCGCGCGGCCGTCGCGGATGCCGCGCATGTAAAGGCTTATCGCGTTGTCGAGTTTCCTGTTCATCCGATTCGTCCTCGTCCGCGATGGAGACGCCGGAACCGCTGAACCGCGCCGCGGGGTCACCCCGCCGGCTTGATGTTGGAATTGTTCCGGAAGAAGTTGGTCGGGTCCCATTTCTTCTTCAGCTCCGCGAGGCGGGCGTAATTCGCGCCCAGGCCGGCCCGCACGCGCGGCTCGCCTTCGTCCTCGGTCAGATAGTTCAGGTACGCCCGTCCTCCGGAGAACGGCTCAAGCGCGCTCTGGACGCCGTTCGCCCAGCCGATGACCGCTTTCGGCGGCCGCTCCTGCTCGAATCCCGTGACGCGGTAGCTGAAGCCGGGCTGCCGAAGGCTGAAGGCCATCTCCCCCTCGCGGACGCGCAGAACCTCGCCGTGCATGTAGTGGTCCAGCGCCAGATGCCAGTGGGTTGACGGAGGCTTCTCCAGGGCGGCGACGATGCGATCGACCGCATCATCGGTGAGCCGCG
>Ga0187894_10006103_pt1 | contig 11951 bp, 5 predicted proteins | sample GBC1701081metaG_FD_136650 | JGI IMG/M metagenome (GOLD analysis project Ga0187894, IMG submission 136650) | White microbial mat communities from a lava cave in the Kipuka Kanohina Cave System on the Island of Hawaii, USA - GBC170108-1 metaG ...
GCCGATTGATTCAGAGGCTTAAACCGCCGTTTGAAAGCACGGCGGCGGCGGCAACGCCCTACATCTCCCTCTAAATCCCAAAGCGGATGATAGAGGGAGTCTTGGGCTAATTCAAGATAAATAGAGGAAAAAGAGTGTGCAAAGTTCAATTTCGGTTTTGAAAAATTTACCAAACGATGTTCGCTTGGAGCGTCTTGAGGCTTTGGTTTATGCGAGCGAGACGCTGAATAAGGCGCAGGATTTAGACGGGATTTTGTTTTCGATTCTCGACCTAGTCCAAGTGCAACTGGATTGCGAACGCGCTACGGTTTTTTTGTTAGACCAACGCACAGGTAAGCTTCACGCACGGCAGATGATTGGCTCCGAACGAATTGAAATTATTTTGGAAAGAAGCGTGGGCATTGCCGGTTCTGTTTTTGACACATCCGAAAGTGTTCTGATCAACGACGTACAATCAGACAAGCGATTTAACCGCGAGATTGATGTGCGAACGGGATTTCTTACAAAAACAATGCTCTGTGTTCCTTTAAGAAAAGTCGGCGGGGAAACCATCGGAGTTTTGCAGGCTATCAACACGCGCAGTAATGTTTTTTCAGAAACCTGTCTTATTTATCTTGAATCGTTTGCGTCTGTCGCGGCTGTCGCCGTCGAACGCGAGCAACTTGTTCAAAACGCAATGCGTATGAAATTGCTTTCGACCGAATTGGAATTGGCACGAAAGATTCAGCAGAGACTCTTGCCATCATCCGGAAAGATAAAACTCCAAGAGCCTTTTTCAGCCTTTGGTTTGAGCCAGTCTTGTTACGATGTTGGCGGCGATGCTTACGACGCGATTGTTCTGCCGTCAGGTGAATGTGTTTTCTGGGTTGCAGATGTAAGCGGCAAAGGAATCGGTGCGGCTCTTTTGATGAACTCGCTCCAAACAGAACTTCGTGCATTGGTTCACGCCGAAAGAGACTTGTCAAAACTCGCAAAAGCACTTAATGAAAGAATCAACGAGGTCGCACCGATTGGAACTTACGCAACACTTTTCCTGGGGATAATCAACGCGAAAGAAAATCGTTTGAGTTACCTAAACGCGGGTCACGTTTCGCCTGTTTGGTTGAATCCGCAAACGAACGAAACAAGAGATTTCAAACCCGGCGGCTTACCAATCGGACTTTTTCCAAGCGGCGAATACGATGTCTTTGACACGGCTTTTGGGGGAGGCGAACGTATTGCGATTTTCAGCGACGGTGTTACGGATGCAGTCAACACAAATGACGAGATTTTTGAAGACAACGGGCTCAAGGAAAGTTTCGATAAAACCATCTCGAAAGATGTAGAAGGAATCGGCAAAGAGTTTTTTGAAATCCTGGACCGCTATCGAATGGGAGCATCAGCAACCGATGACACCACCTTTTTAGTTGTGGGGCTGAGTTGAAAATAAACTTTGTTCACTTTGATTACAGGCACGTTTTATCAAAACCGTATCACCGCTTCTCTACTCTTACACCTTCAAATTTCAACTCCTCAATGCTGTCTATCAGCGTAAAGTAATGATACTCGGGGAAAAACACAAAGCCCTTGCGCGAGACTTTGACCAGGTAAAACCCGTTTGCCTGGACATCATCAAAAACAAAATATCCGAGTGAATCGGTTGTGTTTACACGCGGTTCCGCATAGAAACCTCCTGAAAGAATTACGGTAGTTTTTGAAAGTCCGTTTCCCTCTGAATCCGTAACACGACCAACGATTGTGATGCCTGCTGACGTAGGATTTCCATGTCTTAGAATTGTACCTGTTAGTCCTGCCGAATATCCTACTGCCGCATTGACAAAAAAGACACGACGAAGCGTTTGGGTCGTGCCGCTTGTTTGTGGTGACCAAGATGTTCCGCCGTTTGTTGTTTTCAAAATGAGTCCGCTATCGCCGACCGCCCAACCTGTAAGTGAACTCGTAAAATGAACACTTCGCAGATTGGTTGTTGTCCCGCTTGTTTGAGGCGACCATGTAGCACCACCGTTTGTAGTATTCAAAATCGTTCCGCTGTTTCCGGCAATCCATCCCGTGTTTGAATCGAGCATGAAAATTCCGTTGAGCGTTTGCGCCGTGCCGCTTGTTTGGAAAGCAAACGATGGCGAGCCCCCCGAAGCGTTTGTGATGCGTCGTATTAATCCTGAAAAACCAACTGCCCAACCGTTATCAATATCAGTAAAAAACATATCCAGGAATGGCGAACTGCTGGCTATTACGTCAAAAGTCTGCCGCGTTATCGCTCCCCCGGAATATGTATAACGGTTAAAGAAGCGAACACCTGAACCGCTAATGGGAGACCAAGCCTGAGTTGAAGAAACTGCAAACAGGTTGCCACTAAAGTTTGTAACAGGGTCAACATCAAATACCCAATTTGCGCCCCCGTCTTCGGTACGCATAGCCACGCGACCGCCGCCGACCCAACCTGTGTTTGAATCAATGAACCGCACTCCGAGATAGCTGTTTCCTGCCGGGACGCCGCCCGGTCCGGCAACGGGCAACCAAGTTGTGCCGCCGTTTGTCGTATGCAGAATCGTGTTATTTGCACCGACAGCCCAGCCATTATTCATATCTGTAAAGTGTATTGAAAAAAGATTGTTGCCCGTGCCGCTGGTTTGTAATGCCCATTGAGCTTTAACCTCAAAGCAAAATGTGATTGCCACTAATAACAAAAGGTTTGTACAAAACAAGATATTCCATTTGCTCTTAAATCGGACAAGCTTGTACTCGTAAGGCATCTCTTTTATCTCCCGTTTTGATAATTTTTCAGTGGCAATAACACACAACATTTGTGCCATTCTTTTTCACGGGAAAGAGTTGCAGTTTTTAAGCGATTAAGAGGTGAAGCAGGATAAATGAATCAGTGTGTGTAGCGGGCAACGCTACATATCATCGGAATTGTAACGAGATAATGTAGCCACGAGTGCTACATTTCTACTTGGGAATTATTCTTTAAGAGCTTATGCAAAGTGACGCGGTGAAGTCCCAAACGATTTGCCGCTTCCGTTAAATTTCCGTCGGATTCTTTGATTGTACGTTCGATTAAATCCAGTTCCTGCTCCTTCAAAACTTGCTGGACTTCAATGCGGCGGCGTTTCAAATCTTCCATATCTAAAAGCGGTGTTGCGAGGATTTTATACAGCGGGTCTTTTTCTAAATTTAATCGTGTTGTTTGAATTTGCAGAAACTCATTCGGCAAATCTCCAAGACGAACAGAATCTTCAACCGAAAGCACAACGAGACGATGAATTAAATTTTCGAGTTCGCGTACATTGCCCGAAAATGTTTGTTCCTGAAGACAGTCATAAACCTCGCTTTCGATAATAATCTTCTTTCCGTAAAGCGTTGAAAATCTCTCTAAAAACCGGTCAATCAAAAGCGGAATGTCCTCCTTTCTTTCGCGCAAAGGCGGGATTAAGAGCGGAATAACATTCAAACGAAAATAAAGTGCCTTTTGAAATTTATTGACAGCAACCATCTCTTTCAAATCTTTGCTCGTAGCTGCCAAAGCCCGTACATCTACGCGCAAAGTTTCGCGCCCGCCAAGTCTTTGAAATTCGTTTGCCTGCAAGAAACGTAAAAGTTTTGATTGAAGCGGCATAGCAAGTTCACTCACTTCATCCAGAAAAAGCGTGCCGCCGTCTGCCTGTTCAATATAGCCGATTCGTTTTTCGTTCGCGCCCGTGAAGGCTCCCTTCTCATGCCCGAAAAGTTCTGACTCCAAAAGATTTTCAGGTATCGCAGCGCAGTTGATTGCCACAAACGGGGCGTTTGCGCGTTTACTGCTTTCATAATGCAGGGCGCGTGCAATTAATTCTTTTCCCGTCCCGCTTTCGCCCTCGATTAAAACCGTAGCAGGCGAATCCGCAATGCGTGTAATGACATCAAGTATCTGCAAAATTTTCGGGTCATGTCCGACAATTTCCTGCGCGGCTTTGCTGTGGTTGAAAAAGACGCGAGGCTCTTGTCGGGAGGTCTCATATATTGGCAGTAAATGTGCATGACGAAGATAAAAGACAGCAAAACGCGAGATTGTTTTAAGTGTCTCAACATCTGATTTGTCAAAGGCGCAAGGCATCGAACTATTCTCAAAGTACAAAGCACCGACAACTCTGTTTTCATATTTCAAGGGTATGGCGATTACTGATTTAAGTTCTAACCTTCTGACACTTTCCTGTTTTGAAAATCTGCTGTCTTCAAGCGCGTCTTCGATAAGCAAAGCTTCGCCCCGCTCAAAAATTTCGCGCAGTAATGTCCGGCTGAATTCAAATTCCGCGAGCGAAAGGTTCGTTGTTTTATAGTTGGTTGATGCGATGACTTCCGCTTCGGTCGAAGCGCAGTAATATGTGAGAAGAAGCCCGCGCTCTGCATTTGTTATTGAAAGCACACCGTCAAGCAATTCCCTGCAAAAAGATTTCAGGGAATGATGCTTTTCGAGCAAGCCCGATAAAACTTTTGTAGCGCGGCTGTCAACGATATGCCTGTTTATTTCTTCTGCCTCACGCCGGATTTTTGTGAGGTAATCGCCTTGTACTATTTGCGTTAATAAATCGAAGCGTTCAACAATCTGTTTCAAATGGGCGGTAAGGCGTTGTACGCGCTTGTCAGAAGTTTCGCCTTGAATTATTTGGACAGATTCGATAAGCGAAATAAGCGCATCCTTGCTTATCTGTCCTTCGCGTTCAAGCAAAGCCGCAAACGACGCGGTTAAGTTCAAAAGACGCTCTGCATTTGTTCTGTTTGATTGCATCGTACTCCTAACTCGTAAATCAATTCCAATCATAGCCCCAAAGTGAGCGGTGGCGTGTAAAAATGCGAACCGAATTGTCCTGCCCGCCTGATGCAATGCGTTTACCGTCCGGCGAAAAAGTTACGGATAAAACGGGGGCTGTGTGTGTGCCTGGATTTGTGATGAACTTATTACGTTTCACATCCCACAATGCAATTGTCTTGTCGTCTCCTGCTGAAACGACTTCGTTACCGTCAGGTGAAAATGAAACGGATTTTATACGTGCTTTGTGTTGTCCGAGAATAGCGACCTGTCTTAACGGATTTGTTTGCCACAAACGCAGGTTGCCCTCGTCTTCGCCTGTTACAAGCCATTTGCCGTCCGGCGAAAGACTTTCGCAAATCAGTGTTGCGCCGTCAACTTTCGTTTGTTCAACTACCTGCCATGTACTTGTATCAACAACAAAGACCGTTTGAAGCCCCGCCGTGACAACAATCAAACGACTACTGTCCTGTGTAAATACAAGTCCGTAAACTGAGGTAATGCCGTGTTCATAGAAATAATGCATACGATTCCCGTCTGTGATGTCATTGATGCCTGCACTGCTTGCAACCCAACGCCCGTTCGGAGATATAACAATTGAGTAGTTTATGTGCGGGTAGCCAATTTTATAATGCCATGCGAAATTCCAAAGCGGTTTACGGGTTATTAAATCCCAGAGTATTACTTTGCCTTCCTGGTCTGTTGAGGCAATCCTTTTACCTTCGGAAGAAAAGGCAAGAGACGTAACCCGTGTTGTATGACCCGTCAACACGGATTCTTTGTTTCCGTTTTTTGTGTTCCAGATGATGATTGATTGGTCTTCGCTTGCAGAGGCAAGATGTTCGCCGTCAGGAGAAAAAGTGACCGCACGAACGGACGCACTATGTTCGTTGAAACTTGCTGTGCGTTTACGTTCTTTCATGTCCCACAAAAGAATCGCTCCGTCGTTGTAACTTGAAACCAACCAGCGACCGTCCCGCGAAAAAGCCAATCCCCATACTTCTGTCGTGTAATTGAAACGAAAGAGTTTTGTCCGCGTCGCGGCATCCCACAAAATGATGTCCTCTGAAGCAGTTGCCACAATTTTACCATCGGGAGTGAACGCAACTGCGCGTCCGTGAAATTGATGGGCTTTTTCCGCATAGACCTGTTTTCGGCTTGGCATCTCTACAAACATCACATTGCCATCACCACCTATATTTACTGTGAGTGAGCCATCGGGAGATATCGCACCGTAAGTACCAGTGAACGGATAGCCAAACGCTTCCCATATTTTTTCTCCGGTATTGATGTCAAATGTTTCTCCGTCCTGCGCGAAAAGGTATCTGTTATCAGGTGTAAACAGGTATTGCCCCCACGAAACACCTCTTGAAATATCACGCACTTTTTTCCATCCGTTCACGTCCCAAATGACTGTTCTTTCATCTGGAAATGATGCAGAGACCATCCATTTTCCGTTAGGCGAAAAGCCAACGAAATTTACGTCTCCGTGATGTTCTTTCAAAACAACATGGGGTTTTAAGCTATCTGTCTCCCAAATAATTATCGTCTTATCTGTGCTAGCGGATGCAAAGAATTTTCCGTCCGGCGAAAAATCCAGCCAATTCACCCAATCTTTATGGTCGGTAAGAGTTTTTATTCGCTCGCGTAGTGCAAAGTTCCAGACAATTATTCTGTTATCTTCACCACACGAAACCAGAAGATGATTATCAGGCGATAGAACAACCCTACGCACTGCCGCCGTGTGTCCGTCGCTAAGGCGAATATTTTGCCAATCTTCTCTGACAGAAAAAGTAACTGCCAGCAGAGTAAGAATCACAGATAATAAAACAAACACCAGACTTGTTTTTAATAAACCGCTTCGCAGACTTTTTTTCATCAACTCTTGTTCACGCATTCCCCGTTCTATATCCGAATAACGGTTTATGAAAAAAAGTTTTGTAACGGGAATGCGCGTCTTTTTGTCCGCGCTGTGTGCAGAAACGTATTGCCGCAAAATACGGTTGGCGCGTTGCGTGGCGTTCATGGTCTTGCCTGTTATCTGATTTATTTTTTCAATCAGATATTCGTGTTGAAGTTCGTAATGCCAAGGTTCTTCGTCCTGAATTTCCGCTATAAGCCGCGCCACTATAAACAGGCGCAAAATGCGTTCGACTGTCTCTGAACTGCGTTGTGTCCGATGTGCGATTTCATCCGTCGTTAATGTAAGCCGCGTGTTTTCATCCGAAATCAGGCTTCGCAAAATAAGATGTGCGCTTTCCGTATCACCGCATGAATGTATGACATCCTGCAGAAAGCTGTGAACCAATTGTTCTTTACCGCCTGCGCGTTTGTAATCCTGTGTGTTGAAGATACGCATGGTTTGAAGACGCTCGCCGACGATTTGTAATTCGGAAGGAAGAACTTCATCATTTTCAGCCAAATCGCGTGCGACCTGTTTGCTAAAACCTTCTTCAAAAGGCAAACGCGCACGTCTGGCAGATTTCTCAACTATCTTTTCCGCTTCGGATTGACTGAAAGTTCTAAGGTGAAAAAGCTTTGACGAAAGAAGCGGTTCGTCAATCTTTTCTGCAAATTCTGTGTTAATGAGATAAAGAAAATCGCTTCGCATTGAGATTAAAAACTTAACGGATAAGCTCAAATCGTTGTGACAATCGGAGATGAAAGAAACAAAAGGTTCGCGCTCTTCTTTTGTTTTGAAATTGACAAAAAACTCTTCAAACTGGTCGCAAATAATAACGAGTGTTGTATTGAGTTCACAACAAACGCGCCGCAGAAATTCAATACTTTCTTCTTTCTCTTTGAGCAAAGAGCGTTTGCGGCATTCTTCCAAAACAGCCATTAAAGGGTCTTTGTAAGAACGAACAAAGAGCGGAACAAAACCTTCTTCCCAAAGTTTTGGCACCAATCCGGCGCGAACCAATGAGGTCTTTCCGCAACCCGAATCACCGTAAAGAATCCCGAACCGAAATTCTTTATCCGCAATTCTTTCAAACAATGCGGGCGTCTCAATTTCACGCCCGTAAAATCTATCCCGGTCTGCTTCATGAAATGGCAACAGCCCGCGAAAAGCCAAACCTTTCGACTGCGAATAATCAAGTTGTGTTTTTCTAAACCGCAACCGAACGTAAACCAAACCAAATACGATTGCTAAACAAAAAAATAAAATAATAAAGAATCGTTCACTGCCCTGAAGTTGAAAATAAAACCCGCCGAACAGAGCGACAAAAAAAGCAATTGCCGATAACCAAAGTAATGATTTTCGCTTTAACCTCAACCAATCAATCCAATCGGTCTCTAATTTTGAAACTGTTTCGCTTTCGGTTGTTTTCTCAACTGAAATATCGGTTTTATTTGTTAAATCGAATGACTGTCTCACTTTTTTCAGAGCCGTTATAAATTCTTGCGCCGATTGAAAGCGTTCTTCCCGGTTTTTCTCTAAAGCATTTCGCAAAAAGCTTTCTAACTCTAAAGGCACATCGTTAACGGACACGCCAAGTGTCGCAGGTTCATCTACGAGAATTGCACTCAAAGTTTCCGATAAATTATGTTTTGTAAAGGGTCGTCTGCCTGTGAGCATTTCAAAAAAGATTACACCCATACTCCACAAATCCGAACGCTCATCAATTGGTATTCTGTTTTGTATTTGTTCGGGCGACATATAGGCAGGCGTTCCTGTGATAGTGTTTATTTCGTTAGCCGAACAGCTGGCACATAGACGCGCGAAACCGAAGTCCAAAACCTTTACAAGTCCGTCATCGCCTCTGAGCATTATGTTTTCGGGCTTCAAATCGCCGTGAACTATGCCCGCAGAATGTGCCGCGTTAAGAGCATTTGCTATCTGAAGAAGAATCTCTATTGCCTCTTTGATTTCAAATGTTCGATAGTCAATTAACTGTCGAAGTGTTTTGCCTTTAATAAATTCCGTAACAAGAAAAGATAGATCATCGGTTTGACCGATTTCGTAAATGGTTACGATATTCGGATTATTCAGAGAGGCGATTATTAAAGCTTCTTTTTTGAAATTGTGTTTTAAGTCTTCATCAGCGGTCAAAGAATCAGAGAGAAATTTTATCGCCACATCACGCTTGAGTTGAGCGTCATGCGCGAGGTAAACCGTGCTTAAATTACCCGCGCCTATTTCTTCGCGGATGTCATAACGACCAAAAACTTTGCCGGGGGCTGTCAACATAGTTCTGTTCAGAGTCGCCTACTACCTACGAACATTGGTAGTAGTTTCTTTTCAAGGCTAAATTCTGATTAGATTTCCAATTCCCTGCTTCAAGAAAAATCAGATGAAGAAACTTTATCATATATTTTGCAGACATACTCTTTTGCTTATTGTTGTCAGTTTTTTTTCAACAATAAGTTTCGCACAAAACACGCAGACCATTGGCGGCACGGTGCAAGACCAAAACGGTGCGACCATATCAGGTGCGACCGTTACGCTTATGCGTGCGCCCCAGAGCGTGGTGAAAACAACTACCACAGATAATAACGGAAAATTCACTTTTGACGGTTTGCCGAACGGCTCATATGAAGTTCGTGTAAACAAACGCGGTTTTGCCGACAGAAACACGGCGGTTCAATTAGACAACAACTCGAAAACCGATTTGCAGTTTGAACTTGCGGTTGGTGCTTTAGAAGAAGTTTCTGTAACTGCGGAAACCGGACAGGCAATAGATAAGGACGCATCGCCACAACAAATCAACATCATCGGCGAAGACGCTTTAAGACAAAGAACAACTGGTGTGTTGGCACAGGTTGCAGATGAAGAAGTCGGTATTTATCTTCAACGTACAAGTCCGACAATGGGAGCGATTTTTGTTCGCGGACTAACGGGAAAAAATACATCTGTTTATATTGACGGCGTGCGTTATACAAACAGCGCACAGCGCGGCGGCGTCAACACTTTCTTTAATTTGAACGACCCAAGCGGGCTTCGCGCAGTCGAAATTATTCGCGGTCCCAATGCTGCACAGTATGGTTCGGATTCTTTAGGCGGAACAATCAATCTTGTCTCCCGCGTGCCTAAGTTTGGATATGACAACCCGGAATGGCACGACGAATTTAATACCTTCTACACAAGTGCAGACAATTCTTTTGGTGTGAACAACTATTTGAGCTACGGCACACGAAGATTCGGATTTTACATTAATCTTTCAGGTCGTAGAGTAAACACATTGAAACCCGCAAACGGGCTTGACAGTCACGCGGCTATAACAAGATTTCTTGGGTTGCCTTCGAGCACTATTAACGGTGACAGATTGCCCGACACCGCGTTTACACAATATGGAGGAACATTTCACTTCAATTATGCGCCGACATTAGACCAACAACTCATATTTCACTATCAACGAAATCAACAAGACGGCGGAAAGCGTTACGATCAATTGCTCGGCGGAGACGGAAACAACATTGCCGAGTTAAGAAACCTGATGCACGATTTTATCTACGCCCGTTATATAAAACAGGGAGTAGGATTTTTTGATTCTCTTTCGATTGGCTTTTCCTATAACACTCAACGCGAAGAACGTGTAAATCAAGGTGGTCAGGGAAATCCGACAGGAGCTATCACACATCAATACGAACGTACGAGCGTTTATGGCTTTAACTTCTTTTTGGATAAGAGAATTGCCGAACGCAATACGTTTTTATTTGGTGGCGATTATTATCACGAAAAAATCAATTCTCCGGCTTACGATTTGAACCCTGTAAATAATCTGGTCACATTTTCTCGTCCGCGTGTGCCGGATGAAGCGCGGTTTGTAACTGGTGGTCTTTATATTCAGGACACTTGGAATGCAATTCCCGAATGGCTTCGTATTAGCGGCGCACTTCGTTACAACATCGCTTCGTATCGTGTGCGCTCCGCAGATAGTCCACTTGTAGGTGGTCAACCGCTTTGGCCCAACGATAGTTTGAGAGTAGATGATTTTTCTGGACGCATCGGAGCAGTTATCACCCCGGCAGAAGGAGTCGGAATTCACCTTAATTACAGTCGCGGTTTTCGTTATCCCAGCATGACAGATTTAGGAACATTAGGGTTAACGGGCGCAGGTTTTGAAGTAGATTTCAATACTGCCAGAGCTTTGAACGGAACTGTCGGTTCAACGGCAGATGCAACGGCGGTAAACACAGGAACACCTGTCACGCAACAACGCTCCGAGTTTAGCAATAACATAGACGCGGGCGTCAGCTATCGCAACAAATGGGTTGACACAGACGTCACTTTCTTTGCAATTGACATTAAAGACAACATAGTCAAACAAGCTTTGATTTTACCGCAAGGTTCAGTCGGAAGATTGTTGGGGACACAACCTATTACTTCTCAACAATCAAACGGGGTTGTATTCGTTTCGCTCTCGACAGCACCGGTTCTTTCCCGCGTTAATTTTTCCGATGCAAGAATCACGGGTGTTGAAGCATCTTTGAAAGTGCGTTTCAATCGTAACTGGTCATTCAACGGCAACGCGACGGCAATCCGCGCAGTTGACAGGGCAACCGGATTACCGCCGAACATCGAAGGTGGTACACCGCCCCCGAATGGTTTCCTAAGCATCCGCTATACTGCGTCAAACAATCGTTGGTGGATTGAGGGGTATTCAAATTTGGCGGCTCGTCAAAGCAGACTTTCTTCGCTTGATTTATCCGACCGCAGAACGGGCGGCACACGTACACGCGCACAGATTCAAAACTTCTTCCGTCGCGGTGCTTGTTTCCGCGGATTGGTTGCACCCGGACCTGACGGACGCTGCGGAACAAATGATGAAACGGTCTTGATTTCAACGGGCGAAACATTAACGCAAGTTCAAAATCGCGTTCTTGGTTCAGCCAACTCCGCGCCGTTGTTTCCGTATCTGCCGGGCTATGCTTTATTTAATGTTCGCGGTGGTTTTCGTTTAGGTGAGCGTTCAGAAGTCGGTATTGATTTTGAGAATATCGGCGACAAGACATATCGCGGACCAAGTTGGGGAATTGATGGACCGGGCAGAAGCCTTAGTATCAGGTACAACTACCGATTTTAATGTAACAAAACATTATGTCAATCAAGGATAGGAATCTTACTTTTTTTTCCATTAGCCCAACCGTTCACGGTTGGGAACTGATGGTCTAATCCAATTTTCAGCCCCGTTTAGGGGGCGAAAGATGGCTAAAGCCTCTA
>Ga0187894_10006104_pt1 | contig 11949 bp, 9 predicted proteins | sample GBC1701081metaG_FD_136650 | JGI IMG/M metagenome (GOLD analysis project Ga0187894, IMG submission 136650) | White microbial mat communities from a lava cave in the Kipuka Kanohina Cave System on the Island of Hawaii, USA - GBC170108-1 metaG ...
ACCATCCCCCTTTACCTCCAACAAAAATAACCCCTTACTTCTTCTTTACTTTCGCTCGCGGCATGCATCCTCTCGATGATTTCTCTTCAAAGAACAATCACGCCTCTCTCATATGACCTCTAGCGGGAACTATCACTCTTTAGTCGAGAGGCTTCTTTCGGTGAGTTGTCAGCGGCGAGTAAGTGAATCATAACCGCCCGCTGTTTACTGCCTACCGCTTACTGCTATTTGAGAGGCTAACTTCTCGGCGCTTCTGAGCGATTGCCAGAACTGTGGCGTTTTGATGACGGAAGTCATCGCGCCATCCGCGGAGATCGAGAATGACGAGTAGATCGCCTGCTCGTGCGCGGCGCCCAAATCGCAGAGGCGTCCAACCGCCATGGCTAAATCCGTTTCGCCTCTGATCTCCACTTGATCTGAGGGCCGCTCTGACGGCGCGCCGCGAAAAAAGATCGCGGCGAGTTCTTCGCGCAGCCGCAGTGTTTCCTGCTCAAAACCGAGCGCGTGCTCGCGGATCATGGCGAGCCGTTTAGCTTTGGCCTGCTCGGTGAGCCTGCTTAGCGCTTCGGGCGCGAATCTTTCGATCAGACGTTTCATCGCCCGCGCGTGCAGTTGAGCTTGTCTGGCGCGAGCGATCAAGCGATTACTAAGCTGCCGAATCTCTTCGTCCAACCGTTCGCCCGGCGCTCCCCGCGCGATGAAGTAGCGGCGCAGATCCGACTCGACGGGCAACGCGCCCTGCCTCACTTCGATCCGGCTGGTAATCACCTGACCAGGAGGGGCGCTCGGCTGGCGCTGCAAAGCTTCAGCCACGGTCAGGACCTCGACCTTGACGGCTGGATGGTCGATGACGGGCGCGAGAGCTTGAAGGATTTCCGCTTTGCGCTCGGCGGTCTCGATGATGCCTTCTATGCGCAGCGATCCTTCGGGAGTTCGCTCCAGCTTGACCTCTTCGCCCAAGTTGGCTTTGACCTGATTGAGCAGGTAGGCGGTCTCTACTTCAAACTCTACGCTCGCCACAGGGAAGGACGGGGAGGCGGGGGGACTGGGAGAGAGTGATATTATCGCCCTCTCGCCGCGTCGCCGCGTCGCCGCGTCGCTCAACAACTCCGGATCAGGCTCAAACACCGCCGGCGCAAGGGCTCTTGCTGGCAACCGCTCGTAGCGCGCCTCGGTGTAGCGATACTCGCGCTCTTCGCCGCCGTACCGCACGAGCAGTGTCTGTTCCGTGGCGCGCAAATCGGACTTGCGCAGCTTGAGCGACGCTTTGATCAGTCGCGGCCTGGTATCGTTAGCGCCAGACTCAGATGAAGCCTCAAGCGCCGCGCGCCGGTAGTTGATCGTGTAAGTTTCCGGCTGCTCCTCGATGGTGGTTTGCGGATCGCCAGCTTCCTCGCGGTGGATGAGCGTTGAGAAGCTGCTCGGCGACGGCTCAAGTAGCCAAAGGTCGCTGGCTTGAAGCGAGATTTCGGCATTTCCGATTGCGGATTGCGGATCGCGGATTGCGGATCGATCCGTTTCCGCTCTATGTATGATGCGCCCCCCGTCGGGCCTGACCCACTCTCCGGCGAGCAGGCGATTGTTTTCGTCGTAGAGCCGTCGCGCTTTTGTCATGGAGGCGGCGCCTGGAGAGAGCGTTTGCCAGATTTCGATACGCCGAGGCGCGCGAGCGCGCGCCTCGGCGGGGAGGCGCTCTTCGAAATCGAGCACGCGATGCGCCGCTTGCTCCGGAGTTGCGACGAGACTGCGCTCCGCGACGCTGGCCTGGCTGAGCAGGCCTCTGGCGGTGGGCGCGACCTCAAAGACGCTCTGCTTGAAGAGAAACAGCGCCACGACCAGCGACAGCGAAACCGCCGCCGCCACGGCTCCAGGCCGCAGCCAGAAGTTTGGTGTGAAGAAGCGCCGGAGAGGCGACCAAAGCCATGCGATTAGAGTTAGGCGGCGACCTCGATCGGGCGGCGTCCCGCTTTGCTCGCGCTGATTTGAGGGCGCCAGGCTCGTTCCCGATTCCGTCTCAAGCTCGAGTGTTTCGATCACGCTGAAGAGCGGGTCGCGATAAGAGATGTTGAGTTTCGGATGCAGGGGACCGAAGTCAATGCGCGCTTCGAGCGCGCGGCCATCGCTGAGCGCAATCCATTTGCGCTGCTCGAATTCACCGGACGGAGGTGGCGCGACATCGAACAGGAGTAACCGCAGCCGTTGCTCGCTGAAGATCTCGATGAAGCGGGGCGCCTCGGCCAGATTGAGGGTCAGTTCCAGTTCACTCGCTTCCGAGCTGATCTTGTGCGCGCCCAGAACGTAGCCATCGGCGGCGACGCGCAATTCTTTCGGGCGATGCTCGAAGACTTCCCGCATGCGTCGCCGCCCGCGTTCGGCAGCCGCTTTGATGGCGCGACGGCCAAAGAAGCCAGGGCCGCCCGATCCGCGATCATCATCGTCTTCATCTTTGCGGCGCCGGTCGCGCTCAATCGTGTCCTGCGGGTGGCGCGAGGCCAGCAGCGGCAGACCGAGCAGCCGGTTGACTTCATCTAGGCAAACTGAACAGGTCACGAGATGCCGGAGCGTCGCGCCCGTGATCTCGCCGCCGCTCGGCGCGCAATAGAGTCGCCGGAGTTGATCGCGCGTCAAACAATCACCGCTCCGCGAACTGAAGATGGCCGCCGCCAAAGCTCTGATAAAGTCAAGCGAATGTTCCGGCTCGACTGATGGACGAAGATCGGCCGGCGCGCTTTCTTCGAATGAATGAGAGGATGCCGCCCGCGCCTCAAGCGACTCACAGATGAAGTTGAGGGCTTGCGGGTCTGCGATGTAGAGCTTCGCCTCAGAACGGGCTATCTGGAGCCACCTGGCGATGGCGGCCGTGGTAGTTTGCAGGATCAGGGCGATTTCGCTCGGATAGTAACCATGAAAGAAGCGAAGGATGAAAACGCTCCCGGCTTTGGATGTGCGCGAGCGGGCGCAGGCGTAGCGGCAAATGAGCCGCAATTCGCTTTGCGCTTGCAGGCGGCCTGTTGGATCGAGCGCGCGCCAACCGAGTTCCGCCGAATCGTATTCGGCTAAAGCCAGGTGGCGATGCGGATCGTGCGCGGCCCGCCGGGCGTGAGAGAGTTGCGTGTTTCTTAGCATCCCATAGAGATAAGACTCAAGATTGCTGATCGTTCCAATGTCACGGCGGTCAAGCACGAATTGGACGAAGGTGTCATGCACCAGATCCTCTGCCCGCTGCGGGTCGTGGTCGGTGAGCCGGAGCGCCCAGCCGAGCAATTGCTCGTAGCGCTCCAGGAACAGTTCTTCGTGCGAGGGTGCGATTTTCCAGAGTCTGAGCACAGTCATACTAAGCATGTCGCATCGAAGCCGCGAAACATACAATCGGCTCACAAATATTTTAACGAGCTAGCCGCGCCGCTGAATTTCGATCAAGAAAAAGGCGCGCGTCTCCGTGTGTTCTCAGGATTGAAGCGGGACAGGCTGTGGTAATTTCGCCCTCGATTGTTTCGCGCACAGCCTGCTCCTTTGCCGCGTCAGGAGCGATCAGGAACAATTTCGGGCAGGCCATGATCGCGGGGATTGTCAGTGAAATCGCGCGGCGCGAGATTTCATCAAACTCGACGACTCTGACCATCGCCGGATCGTTGAAATCGCAGGCGCGCGGATTGATAGAGGCCAGACGTCCGTCTTTGCCCATATCGAGCGCGGCGAAATCGGGCGGGCGGGATTTGAGTAACGCGGCGTAATTCGCGCAAACGGCCGCTGGGTTCGCGGCCTCACCGCGCAGTCCGTGAAACTCGGCCATCGGGACTCGTTTCACCAACCTATCAATCAAAAAACGCCTGAGCGATTGAGGCGCCTCTTCGTCCGCTCCCAGAAGTTCGTCAAGGTGAAATCCTATGACCCGCGTCCATTCGATCTCTTCAGCTTTGACCAATTCATCGAGAAATTCACTTTGCGACGGCGCCGAAGCGAAGAGGCCGATGGCGCGGCCTCGTTCGGATATCAATCGGCGCGTCTCCGCGGCGACCTCCGCCGCTGCGGCTTTGAGCGCCTGTTGGCGGGACTCGAAGACATACACATTGAGATTATCCGCGCGAAAGCTATCAACTAGGCCTTCTGGCAGGCCTTCAGGAACTGAACCGGAATCTACGGAATAAATTGACGCCTCCCCTGGTTTCCTTATCGCTTTCTTCATTTTCTTCGACTTCGTCGGCGGCGCTGAAGACGCGACGGGACGGCAGTTCGACCCCGGAAAGCACACCCGTCAAATACGCGCCCGTGTCAACGCCGATCAGGCTGTCGCGCAACCAGACCTTTTCGCGTTCGCCGAAGACCATTCCCGTGATCGTATGGCCGAAAACGACCGTCTTGCCTTGATATTCCGCGAAGAACCGGCGGTTGCGCGCCCAATAAAGCTCCGGGCTTTCCGGGGCCTCGCCGGGATGCAGGAAGGTTTCGTCATCGCCTTGCGGCAATGAGGCGTGGACGTAAATGGCGTGCTCGTCTTCGTACCAGGTTGGTAATGAGGCCAGGAAATCCCAGTGCTCCTCAGGCACGTCAAACTCCCCCTCTTCGTCCATGTAACTTTGAAGAGTCTCGATACCGCCGTTGTAGTACCACAACTCGGCCTGTTCGCTTTCAGGGTGTGAAAGCGCGGCCAGCATCATCGCTTCGTGATTGCCTCTGAGGATTATCACACTGTTGGGAGCTTCACGCTTAAGCGCGATGGCGCGCGCAACAACACCACGTGAGTCTTCTCCGCGATCCACCAAGTCACCGATCAGAATGAGGCGATCCTCGCCCGCGCTGTACTCCATCTTTTCCAGGAGGAGGTTGAACAGGCCGAGTTTGCCGTGAATATCACCCACAACTAAAGTTCTCATAACCGAATCACTGCTTGCGAGACCAAAGTTTACACGGATCAGACATTATTGCTCAAAATGCTTTCAAAAGAAAAATCGAAAAGTTATGATGCCGCAATGTCATCGCTTCTGACTGTCGCCAATCTCCTCACAGTTTTACGGCTTATACTGATACCTGTTTTTGTTACTGCTCTTTATTACCAGCGATTTACATGGGCGCTCATAGTCTTTTTCGTAGCTGCTATCACGGATGGGCTTGACGGGCTTGCCGCTCGAAGCTTCAACCAGAAGACACAGCTCGGCGAGGTTCTCGATCCAATGGCCGACAAGCTATTGCTCGTGACGGCTTTTGTAATCCTCTCGCTGCCGCGATTTACGCTGACCGACCCGATCCCGTTCTGGCTGACGGCGGTGGCGATCAGCCGTGATGTCATTATAGTCCTGGCTGCAGCGGTTATTAATATGACCACGGGGTTCAGCAGGTTTCGTCCTTCGATGCCAGGCAAATTGAATACATTTATTCAAATTGTGATGATTGTCTTTTTCCTTGTGGCCAATGCTTTCGATTCGCTGACGGAATATCTGCCGGTGACCTATTATGCTACGCTCGCAATAGCCATATTCTCAGGGTTGCACTACATTATTCACATCAACAGATTGATGAACGAAGATCAGCCCGAAGTTCAGAAAGATGATCGTGGGTGAAAGAGGCGAACTCCCAACAAAACCGGCCTTCCGCGCGTCAGGAACGAAGCCCGCTTGAATGGATGCGATGGATCCCGCTCGTACTGCTGGTTGTGGTCTTTTGCGTGGCGGTTTTCATCGGCGCCCGCATCATTCTGGTTCCGATGCTCTGCTCTCTGGCGCTGGCCTATTTGCTGGCGCCGGTGGTCGCCTGGTTTGAACGGCGCGGATGGTCGCGCTCGTCCTCGGTTTTGCTCTCTATCAGCGGCGCGACTGTAACTCTGGTCCTAATTCTGATCTTCATTCTGCCCGGTTTCTGGGGACAATTGAAGAAGAGCTACGATCAGGCGCGCGCCCTTGTGGAAGACCAATCGCGTGTTAAGCCGCTGCTGGAGAAGGTAAAGCAGATCAGCCCGCCGGTCTACAATTTCCTGGAATCGAAGGTCGAAGAGTCTGGCGATTCCGACCTGTTCGGGCGCATTTTCAGTATGGCGGGCGGATGGTTACAGAGAGGATTATTTAGACTCGTTGATGTCACCGCTTCGCTCCTGGATCTGCTTTTGATACCGTTCTTCGTCTATTACCTGCTGGCCGACTACGGCGCAATGCGCGCGCGTCTTGATCGCCTCATACCGCCCCGCCATCGCGCGGTAGCCGCTACTCTGATCGGCCGGATCAATTTCGTGATTTCATCATACGTCAGGAGCCAATTGTTAATCGCGCTGGTTATGGGGGTTTTGTATGCGATCGGGTTTGCGATCGTGCGCGTGCCGCTTGCTCTGTCAATTGGCTTGTTGTCCGGGCTGCTCAATTTTGTTCCCTACCTGGGCACTCTTACGGGGCTGGCGCTTTCACTTTCGTTCGTGGCCCTGGACGGAGCGGGGTGGCCTCGCCTGCTAGGCGTCGTCGTCGTTTTTATTGTCGTTCAGAGCGTTGAAGGATACTACCTGACGCCCAAACTGCTTGGGGGCAGCCTCGATCTTCACCCGTTGTGGGTGTTGGTTGGATTGATGATCGGCGGGAGTCTTTTTGGCATCCTCGGAATCATCCTGGCCGTGCCGGTCATTGCCATAGCAAAAGTGGCGCTTAACTTTCTTGACGAACTCTATCAACAATCCGACTTCTACCGTGACTCAGGCCTGGGATTGCTTACCGAACAGGGCCATTCAGATCACCCGCGCCGCACAATCGTTACCACTAGCGAACTGCGATCCAGAATTAAAGACAGCAAAGGCTCCTCCGAAGAAGAATAGCAGTGATTTTAATGCGCGCAATCAGAAAACTTGACAGTGGCACACTCAACTCTTATACTGCGAACGTTTTTAACGCATTGCTATCACCTTAGTTTATAAGTTTGCCGGCAGTGGGTTTAATAACTCTTTGTCGAGGGAGGAAGAATGAGCAAAGTTATAGGAATTGACTTGGGCACAACCAACTCGGTAGTTGCCATTATGGAAGGCAGCGAACCCGTTGTTATTACCAATTCCGAGGGCGGACGCACCACGCCTTCGGTTGTTGGATTTACCAAGGATGGGAACCGCCTGGTAGGCCAAGTGGCGAAACGTCAGGCCGTCACCAACCCCGAAAACACGGTCTATTCGATCAAACGGTTTATGGGCCGCCGGTTTAATGAAGTCAGCGAGGAGATCAAGCAGGTACCATACAAGGTCACTCAGGCGTCGAACGGCGATGTACGCGTAGTGGCGGGAGAGAAGGAATACTCACCGCCTGAAGTTTCGGCGATGGTCTTGCAGAAGCTGAAACAGGCGGCAGAAGATTATCTGGGTCAGAAAGTTACACAGGCTGTCATCACCGTCCCGGCTTACTTCAACGATTCGCAGCGTCAGGCCACCAAGGACGCCGGCAAGATCGCCGGTTTGGATGTGTTACGCATAGTCAATGAGCCTACGGCGGCGGCTCTGGCATACGGTCTGGACAAGAAGAAGGACGAGACCATAGCGGTCTTCGATTTCGGCGGCGGCACGTTCGACATCTCGATCCTGGAAGTTGGCGAAGGCGTGGTCGAGGTGAAATCAACCAACGGCGACACGCATTTGGGCGGAGACGACATTGACGAGCGCCTGATCCAATGGATCATTGATGAATTCAGGAAAGACCAAGGCATTGATCTGTCGAAAGACAAGATGGCGTTGCAGCGTCTGAAAGAAGCCGCTGAGAAGGCCAAGATTGAACTCTCCTCGACGATGGAGACGGAGATCAATCTGCCATTCATCACCGCCGATCAATCAGGGCCGAAGCATCTGGTGATGAAGTTGACGCGCGCCAAATTCGAGTCTTTGGTTGATGATATTTTGCAGCGCACATTGGAGCCTTGCCGTCTGGCGTTGAAAGACGCCGGTATGTCGGCGAACCAGATTGACGAGGTTGTGCTGGTGGGCGGCTCGACGCGCATCCCGAAGATTCAGGAGATGGTCAAGTCCTTCTTCGGGAAAGACCCTCACAAGGGGGTCAACCCTGACGAAGTTGTAGCGATCGGCGCGGGCGTCCAGGCAGGCGTGCTTTCGGGCGAGGTGAAAGACCTGTTGTTGCTCGACGTGACCCCACTCTCTCTGGGTATTGAAACGCTCGGAGGCGTTTTCACTAGGCTGATCGAGCGCAACACGACCATCCCCACGCGCAAATCCGAGATATTCTCGACAGCGACGGACAACCAGACTTCGGTGGAAGTCCACGTCTTGCAGGGAGAACGTCAGATGGCGGGTGATAATCGCACGCTGGGCAAATTCCATTTGATAGGCATCCCGCCAGCGCCGCGCGGAATGCCGCAGGTCGAAGTCACGTTCGATATTGACGCGAATGGTATCGTCAACGTTCAGGCGCGCGATCTCGGAACCGGCCGCGAGCAGAAGATCACGATCACCGCGTCTTCGGGGTTGTCGAAAGAAGAGATAGACCGGATGATGCGCGACGCCGATCTGCATTCGGAAGATGACAAACGCAAGCGCGAGGTGATCGAGACCAAGAACCGGCTTGATTCACTCATCTACCAGACTGAAAAGACCATCGCGGATAACCGGGAGAAGATCCCGGTCGGATTGATTTCCGAAGTCGAATCCGCAGTCGCGGAAGCGAAGAAAGTCGTTGACGCGAACAGTAGCGATCAGTTCCAGGCGCAGCTTGAGAACCTGACTCGCGTTTCGCATCGCATCGCCGAAGCTCTCTATCAACAGCAGACGAGCGGCGGAGCGGCGTCAGACGCGGCAGGCGCGGGCGCGCAAAGTCAGGCTGGCGGGTCATCCGGGAAAGCCGGCGACGATGTGATTGACGCCGAATACATTGATGTTGACGAGAACAAGTAGTTATGAAACATCATCGCCTTTTGAGCGAACTGGCGGCCCTTGAGCAACAATTGACGCAAATGGTCAAGGGAGAGAGCGGATTCAGTGTCGAACAAGCGGCTGGCGTCTGGTCGCCTTCGGTTGATATTTACGAAACTCCGGCGAGTTTCGTCCTGACCGCCGAAGTGCCGGGAGTGTCGCTTGCCGAGCTGGACGTCAAGGTTGTGGATGACACATTGATTCTGCGCGGAGAAAGGAGATGGGAGCGCGACGTGCAGGGTGAAAATTTCCACCGGTTGGAGAGCGCTTACGGCAAATTCGAGCGGACTTTCAAGCTGTCCCAACAGATTGACGCCGATCAAATCACAGCCGAGTTGCAGCGAGGCTTATTGAAGGTTGTCCTGCCCAAACGCGCTGAAAAAAGCGCCAGGCAGATAGAGATCACTACGGAGTGAGACGGGAGCGAGAGAGTGTAGAGAGCGGAGGAGCGGGAGAGTGAGAGAGTGAGAGAGCGGGGAAGCGAGAGAAATCTGACTTGCCGGTGTCTCCTGCTCTCCCGCTCTCTACACTCTCTCGCTCCCCCGCTCTCCCGCTCTCGATTCATCTTATGGCTCAACGCGAAGATTATTACAAAACGCTTGGTGTTAAGCGCGCTGCGACTCAAGAAGAGATCCGCAAGGCGTATCGCCGTCTTGCGCGCAAATACCATCCCGACCTCAATCCGGGTGACAAATCCGCGGAGGAGAAGTTCAAACAGCTCTCCGAGGCCTACGATATCCTATCCGACCCGAAGAAACGTGAAGTGTTCGACAAGTTCGGAACTTACAGCGACAACATCCGTGAGGCGGCGCGAGGCCCTGCTGGAGCGGGGTTCGATTTCGACTGGAGCGTCTTTACAGGAGGGACGGGCGCAGGCCCCAGCGGGACAAGCGCAGGCGCGGGAGCAAGCGGCAACGCGAGTTTTCGCGACATGTTTAGTGAGTTGTTTGGCAGCGGCGCGAGAGGCTCTTCAACACAGGGGCGGCCTCAGCAGCGGCGCGGCGCGGATATTGAAATCCCGCTTGCCCTCAACTTTGAGGAGGCGATTAACGGTTTGACGACCAACATCAACGTGCGGCGCAGCGAAACCTGCTTGCGTTGCAACGGATCAGGTGAAGCGGCGACAGGATTGCTTTCGTGCGTGATTTGCCATGGGACTGGCAAGATTTCCACGGGCGGCGGATTTTTGCGCTTTGATCAAAGCTGCGCCGATTGCAATGGAACCGGAAAACGCCGCCCGCCTTGTCCGGGGTGTCATGGGAAAGGAGTGTTGCCGAAATACGAAACCGTTAATGTGCGTATCCCCGCGGGTGTTGACACTGGCACCCGTGTCCGCGTCAACGGCAAAGGCGAAGCCGGCCCGAAGAGCGTCACTCCAGGCGATCTTTACATAATTACCAATGTTGCGCCGCATCGCGTATTCACGCGCAAGGGTGACAATATTCATTGCATTGTTCCCATCACGTTGCCTGAGGCGGCGCTGGGCGCAAAGATCGAAGTGCCAACCGTGAGTGGCAAGGCTCAGTTGCGCATTCCGCCGGGCACGCAATCTGGGCAGATCTTCCGGTTGCGCGAAAAGGGCGCGCCGAGTTTGCGCGGCAGCACGCGTGGAGATCAATATGTTGAAGTCAGAATCGTTTTGCCCAAGATCATTGACGAAGACTCAAAGAGTTTGTTGCGAGAGTTTGCGAAACGGAATCCTGAAAATCCGCGCGTCGAAATGGGGCTGGAGTAAGGCGCCCTGGCGATAGAGAATTTTCGTGGGAGAGCCAATGATGCAGAAGGGGATGGGGCACAAGCGTAAGACCAAAGGCTACACAATTAGCGCAGTGGCCGATCATTACGGGGTGCACCAGCAGACACTGCGGCTTTACGAGCGCGAAGGATTGCTCAAACCCTCGCGCTCCGAAGGCAATGTGCGTCTTTACACGGATGAGGATATCGAACGGCTGGAAGTGATTTTGAATTTAACGCGCGACTTGGGGGTGAATCTGGCCGGCGTCGAGATCATTCTCAATATGCGCGAGAAGATGGATCAGATGCAGCGGGAATTCAACCGATTCTTCGAAATGCTGCGCGATTACATGTCACAGAACGCTCCGCTTCAACAGGACCCGCAAGCTTATCAGGCTCTTGTTCCGACTCGCCGCACGGTCGTCGTCCGTTCCACAGTTAAGCGCACCGCCAAAAATCAGAATGCGGAAGAATCGGAGGGCTAATTGGATCGGTACAGTACCGCGCGTAAGCAAGCGGTTGGCCGAGTGGCGCCCCGCTTGCTTACGCGCGGTACTGTACCGATCAATCATGTCTCACAAAATATCCGCAAAAGCCTTCTTCGTCCTTTCAAACCACCAGTAGCCAAAGACGAAACAGACCAGCGCGAAGGCCATCGTCACGCCTAGGCCCCGCCAATCCGGCGCTCTTCCCTCCAGCAATATTCGGCGGTAATTGCGAATCAGCGGCGCCATAGGGTTCAGATTGACCATCCACTGGTATTTTTGCGGGATAACGTGTTCGGGATAGAAGATCGGCGTCAGATACATCCAGGCGGTCAGGGCAAGCTGGTTGAACTGTGGCATATCGCGTATGAAGACGCCGAGGCTCGCCATCAACCATCCCAGGCCGACAGTGACCAGAAACTGCGGTATCAGGAGCGCAGGCAGCAGCAGCGCGGTCGGACGAATCGCGTGTTCAAGAATTAAAGCCCCGGCCAGCAACACAACCGTGCCGAGCATCTGCTGCGCTATAGCCGAAAGAGCCAGATTTACAGGCAACGCTTCGGTGGGGAAAACGACTCGCTTGACAAGATTGATGTTGTCGGTCAGCGAGGAAGTAGAGCGCTGGATGCCGTCGCTGAAAGCGATCCACGGCAACAGCCCGCAAAACAAGTAGAGCGCGAAACTCAGGGGGCCACCTTGGGGGCCGAAACGCTGGTTGAAAATCCCCGAGAAGATCACCGTAAAGATGATGATCATCACGGTTGGCGTGACGATCGCCCAGGCGGGGCCGATGATCGAGCCTTTGTACCGGCTGGTGAGGTCACGACGCACCATTGAACGCACAAGGCCACGATG
>Ga0187894_10006105_pt1 | contig 11946 bp, 11 predicted proteins | sample GBC1701081metaG_FD_136650 | JGI IMG/M metagenome (GOLD analysis project Ga0187894, IMG submission 136650) | White microbial mat communities from a lava cave in the Kipuka Kanohina Cave System on the Island of Hawaii, USA - GBC170108-1 metaG ...
GCCGCTATTCGCGCCATCTTGCCACGCCTTCAAGGCGAGTTGGGCGCATATGAATTCATATCCTATCACGGAAGCCTCATTAAGTCCCTATAGTACCATATTTTGGGGCGTTTGTCAAGTACTTTAGTTTTAGTACTTTTTTTCTCTTGACAAACTTTCCAGTCTTTGCTATCATCGGGCTAGGTTGCAGACCCGGGCGCGTAAAGCGGAGACCGCTCTGGCGGCGCGTCCAGTAAAAGCCGGGTTGGCGGCTGTGGCTACGGAATGTCCGCTGGAAACACCGGGCACCGTAGGCTAATCACAGTGAAGCTGGCCCGCAAAATTTGAGAAAGGAACACGTCGTCGTGACCCAGCAACCGGTCATGTCTATCATCTGATGGAATGCCCGGTTGGTTATGAAACCTATTGGGTTGACTGTGGGGCTGGCTAAAATGAAGGTCTACTCTGTATCCGGCTACTACAGCATCCTTCAGGCGGACGGTCGTATCTTGAAAGTGAAGATGCCGCCTCGACGGTCGCGCAGTGAAATCGAGTTACTTTTGAAATTTCTCAAAATCAAAACGGTGGTGGTGACATGACATTCAAATTTGCAGAAGATGCACCATTTTTCAAGCAAGGTCAAACCGTTTGGGTGGACGATTCCGAGGCGGTCGTACTCGAAGATTGTACCCCGGGTTTTCGGACGGCACTCAAAGTCGTTTACATCAAGGGGCCGCTCAAAGGAATAGAAGAGATTCCCTGGGGCACCGGCAAAATGGAACGTGTTCGCAAGACGGAGAATGAGGAAGCCGATTCTGTGGAGTCACGCACGGTAATTCTCTGATGGAAACCTGCCGCGATTGCGGGCGCGTTCTCGTGGACGATAAGTGTCCAGAGTGTGACAAACCCTTTGTCTTTACAGAGCGAGCGCCGGCGCAATCCAGCACGAGCGTCTTGGCAAAGGCGACGACTTGTCAGGCATGCGGCTGTTTGCTGAAACGGTCTCGGCGGCTTAATTGCGCCTGTAGTTGTCACTCAAAATAGCGGATGCTTCGCGCCGTTAGCGGTGTGGGGCACTTTATCCGGATTGCGGACAAACTTATCAAAGTCCCACGGCATGTAGTCCAGGTATTCCAACGCAAAAAGTTTTTGCCACGGCTTCATGATTGCTTCGGCCTTCGCCCGAGAAATCGTGTGCATGTGGCCGTGAACGTTTAGGTCGCATCCCGGGGCTCGGCTAGCCGAGGGCTCATGCGTGAGCCAAACGTTCCGGAAAATCATCGCGTCACAGGCGAAGTCAAAACCGTTAGCCATCCACCATGTATTGCTATGCTGACGGTCGTGATTCCCCCGAATGAGCGTCTTGCGCCCAGGAAGCTCGGCTAGAATATCCCTGACCGCGCGACGGTTCCCGATTGCCACATCACCCAGATGAATTACCGAATCGTTCGGTTGGACAATCCGCTTCCAGTTTCGCATGATAATTTCGGTGAAGTTCTCAGGACGGACGCAATAGGTAGCGATGTTGTCGTGATTCCAGTGAGTATCAGCGATTAGCCAGACTTTCATATCTTTTTCACGGGCTCGACTTGCACGGGGTGAGCCCATTTGTTCATTTCTCTCCGAGAAAATGCATCAATCACACCCAGCTTTTTTCGAGCACGGTCGGCGGGAGTTTCTTCTTTTCTTGTAGGTGCGGACTTAATCACAAACTCTGGCTTCTCGGGTTCCGCGGAAGCTTCTTTTTGCCCGATTCGAGTAAGACCCTCAATTCCTTTTGCCCGCTCGCCCAAGGTCATTTTGAATTCAGGTGCATTGCGGGCAGACAAAATCTTTGGCGCGAACTCCTGCCGCGTCTCTCCGATTGCTTTCAAAAGCTCTTCGAGCGGCGGCATCTCGCCCGCAGCAAGCAACCGCTGGGCTTCCGTTTTCAGGTTACTAACGTTCATGGTTTTATCCTATCATATTCCAAAGGTCTTGTCAAGGCTTTTTTATCTCGGGCTTGGGTGCTTTCTTCAAGGCGCCCATCAATTCCTCAAAGGAAATAGACCGCTGACGGGATTCCTCTCGCACGCGCTTGGCGGCGTCCGAAAAGCTCCAACTTTCCTTCGGCACGCTATGCTGGGAATAGAGTCCCTGCTCGTAATACCAAAGAATCGCCTGGAGTGAACTTGTAGACTTACCGAGCTTCTTAGCGGCAGTCTCAAAAGACTGCTTCATCAATTGTCGCTCACGTTCATTGCGTGGCGTTTGTCCGCCATCAGGGTCGCGTTCCATTTGTTCAATATCGAAGGTGCCCATCCAGCGATTCCAAGTACGAGTCACCCAGCGGTCAGCGGTAAATTCGGCTTCGCGACCGTGAAGATTCATGGCGAACGGCCCGCGCTTCGCTCCAAGAATCATAGCTCCGGGGGCTGTATCCGTAGCTTTACCTGGTACCGGGGTTTGCTTCGGGCTCATATACCGACGCAGTTCACTAATCGGATGGTCAGAAAGCAGCCATTTAGATGCCCCGGCTTCACCTTTCTCAGCAATTAATTGGTTCAAACTATCAAGTGCCATAGCATAGGCACTGGCCTTGCGCGGCCCCCATGACTTTCCCGATTCTTGAATGCCAAGAAATTGTCCTGTCTTCTGATATCCATCCCACAGTTGTAATGCAGTTTTCAGATTTTGATACGGTTTTTGCCCCGAGCTTGCGATACTCTCAGCCATCTTGAAGAGACTGAGCTTGTCCGCGTCTTTCAGTTCCGGCCGCATATCCTGAAGAACCTTATCGTGAGCGGCGATATCCTCAGTATACCACTTCTCACCAGTATTGTTTTGAGCGAGTTGATAGCGGGCTTCATCTTCGGCAAGTTTCGCGGCCCGCTTCCGCATTTCAGGTTCGGTTTTCTCAGATAGTTCAAGCGCCCCAATCTTCTCTTTCGTGTACTTGTTCAACTCTTTGGCAACGTCGAGCGTTGTCACACGGCCCTCTTCGCCTGTGCCCATAACAGGAAGCGGTGATTTCATTAGAGGAACTGAAGAGCCTACAGGAGATTTTCCTAGTTTTGGCGGCTTTGCTACTTCACCTTTCAATTCCGCCAATCGTTGTTCCAGTGGATAATTCTTGAACTCAGTGGCTTTGCCTTTGCCGCCTGTGGGCACTTCCTCACCCTTCTCGATATCCCATGCAGCACGTTGGTCAAGCTTCTTGCCAACCGCAGTTGCGCCCTCGCGCGTACCAGCCGCGCCAAGGTTCAACTCTCGGCCATTTCTGTCCCAGCCCACGCGAAGTTCGGGGTGCTTCTCAAGAATTTCCTTATTGTCTTCAATGAACTCCTGCACCTGCTCGGGTGTGGCAGGGCTCTTGAACGTGCGCCGAGCCTCGGGATAAACTTCAACGCCCACGCCCTTAGTATCGGATTCGCCAGTGAGATGATTGACCGCGCCAGACGGCTCTTTCTCAAAACGAGCAGCCAGCCTTTCATGCTGTCCGCCGCCAATTTCTCCAAGGTCAACTTCCCCGGCTTTTTCCGGCGCTTCTGCTGGGGCGACCTTTGGCTTGCCAGTCTCCGGGTGTGCGCCGATTTTATGAAGCATTTCATCCACATCTGATGGTCGAACGAATTCTTTTTTAGCAAAACCACCATCTGGTTTAGAAACATTTTCTATTTGAACGTTTCCATAACGACCCAGTTTTCCCACAGCTAACTTCATCTGGTCGATTTGTTCGGGAGTAACTTTCTCAGGAACAGAAAAAGATATTGTCTGACCTTCGCCGGCTACTCCACTAGGATAATAACGAATACGGATGGCTTTTTCATCACTAATAAAGTCATATCTCCGAGGGTCGAAGTTGCCAAGTTTTCCTTCCGCAATGTTAATCATAAAATCATGTTCTTGATGCAGCGGCACCATTCGGCCATCGTTCAAGATGAACCCGGCTTTCAAATGGTCGTCTGTCGTACCATACTTCTCGACAAGTTTTTCAGAGGTTGATTTCGCAGGTTCAACCTGTTCGGGTTTACCCGCTTCGGCACCATGAAATTCCTCGGGCAATAATCCGGCTTTTTGTTTAGCAAACGGCCGTTCGGCTGGCGGAATATGCCCTGCTTCGCCCTTCGCGGAAATCTTGCCTTCGGCTGTGCGCAGATGCGCCCCGTAGTTCACCCAAGAATTCTGCCCATGTGTCTCGGTCGTGAGCGCGGGAACGGACTCAGGTTTCATCATTTGGCTATGCGTTACATAGGCTCTGCGTTCGCCGGTTGGGCCAAATTCATGCCCGTGAGCGGCGTGCCCAAAGGTATCATGCACCGCTCGAAACATATCATTGTACGATAGCTTAGTCTCGGGGTCAACTGCGGCCATCGGATGGTCTTTAGGAATTTCGCCGCCCTGAAAGAAGTATAGATGCTTGTTGTCCCGCAGGTCGGCCACCATTTCTTTGCTGTTGGCATAGGGCTGGCCGGATTTTGTCCAGGGCTCGTACTTAATACCCAACTTCTCTGTGGCGTAATTCCACTGGTCTTTGATATCCGTTTTCAGAGATTCATAGGATTTCTTCACCGTAGGGTCATTCGGCGCATGTTCCATCTTGTCGAAGGCGTCCGCCGTCCGCTTTCCGAATTCGGGGTCGTGTTTTACGTCCAAAGATGGATTGATTTCTTTGTTGGCAAAAGCTTCCGCGCCCTTTGCGATATATGGAGCGCCTTTACTTTCCGCTTTCGGTGCCTCAGATACAACCTTGTGCCCAGGAATCTCGGCCGTAAGTCGTTCAGAGATAGCTTCAGGGCGGCGTGGCCCCATCCGCTCTCTCGCTTTTGTAACATGCTCACCCAGCTTATCAGGGTGCCACTCATCCAAACGAACGCCGACCGACGTGCCACTCTTCGGGTCTTGGAATATCGCAAGCCCAGGGTGTTCGCCTTCTACGCCTTTTTGAATACCGCGAAATTCGACTCCATGCGTTTTTGCGGCGGCTTCAAAACCGGGGGCCACTGGCTCGTGACCTTTGAGCCCTTTAAACAAATTCAACAAGTCACCCCCAGGCATAGGTGGTTTTATTACGCCGACCATCGGAGTGCTAAGGCCGCCCGGTTGTGCAGCACCTTGGACAGCTTGACTTATTGTTTCCTGCACCTGGGCCTTAGTGCCTGGACGGCGCTTTTCTATCTCAGCTTCGAGCGCGTCAAAGCCAAACGGGTCAACAAGCTTATGAATTTTTTCTTGCGACTCTCGGGAGAGAAAATAATCAGTGAGTGGGTGTTGTTTCCATTTCGCATCAAACTCATTACTAGGCAAAGAATGAAAATCGTGCAGCCAAGATTTGACCGCAGTCCAGCGAGAAGTATCCGCAGATATGGTTTGAGCTTTACTGAGAGGAGCTAATACATCGGGGGATTGTGCAGCTTGAGGGGTAGGTTGGTTCTGAGGAGCGTTTTCGTCGCCGTTTGGCATTATTTTTTGCCGCCAGAAATCATCTGAAGACCTGGGTCAATCTGTCTCGCAGCATCCAGTTGGTCGGCTGGAATTTCATGAATCGAACCGTCGCTCGCGCGAAATTGAATACGAGGGCCGACATTATCCACACCCGCCTGCTCACCCGCGACCGGAGCAGCTTTTGCAGCAGCGCCCACAGCCATCGAACCAAGTTCTTTTGCGGCTCCTGATATAATACCCTCGGGTTGTGCGGCTTTGATACCGGTACGAATAAGCGATTCTGCGGAATTCCGATACTTGGCAAGAGTTGCAGCGGCAATTGGAAGAACCCCTGCGATGGCTTGCGCAGGATGACCGGAAAGCACAGCCCCGCCCATCTCCAAAGCGCCACCCATAAGAGCAATTGCTTGCGGCAAATTGATAGGAGCCTGACGGTCTTGAATGGTTGCTCGTTTTGCGAACGTCCGTTCCAAATCTTTTAGAGCGCCATACTGTTGCTGAAGTTTTCGGGAAAACTTTTCACCTACGGATTCAAGCCTACTGTAAATTTGGTCTCGCATAGCATCCGCAGCGGCTTCATATTTTGCAATCTCAGGTTCCAACTCAAGCGCCCGAGAGGCGTCTCGTGCTCCCATCTTATAATAGCCCGCCAACTTTTTGTTGAAATACTGAAGGTCGGCCTCAGCTTCCTTAATGAGCATATCCTTATCGAACCGTTTGGCAAAATCTTTAATTGCTTGGGCCGCCGCAGGTTCATACTTTTCCATCTGTGGCGTGACCGCAGATAGAATTTCATCCGCAATAGGTTTCCCGGGCACGACTACACCTTTTGCAGCCGCTCTTTCAATCATCGGATTGAATTCTTTTTGCCGGATGGCTTGGGCTTCATCGCCCAGCATATCAACGAAGTCACCGACTTTCTTAATCTTATCTGTGGCAAATTTTTCTATGCGAGGGAGCGCCGTATCCAAGGATTCAACAAACTTTGTGGCCTCTGATACCGCAGGTCGGCCGGCCTTGACCATAGCCTCTTCTGGATTCAATCCGAAGCCCATGAGCTTGCCAACTGCTTTTGCGGCTTTCGGTGCCGCTGCAATCGCTTCCCCCACCGCCCCGCCAATTGCGCCACCGATAGCTCCTGCTTCAGCTTCTTCAGCTTTTCCACCGCTCTTAACCGCAGCTTGGGCACCGCCAACTGTGCCGCCTTTGAATGCGCCGGTTAAAAGTTTAGCAGTCTTCGGATATTTTTCGAGTAGTTCAAGCGCACCGGGGATTTTGGAGAGCCGAGAAACCGCTACAACGCCCTTCAAAACCTCTTCTCCAGCAGCAAATTCAGCTACCGTCTCGGCAAACTTGCCCACTTTTTCAGCCGTAGAAGTTGTTTCCGCCATCTTTTCTTCAGCGGTCAATCCTTCCTGAGGAATGATTTTCTCTCCCACACCAGGAATTTTCTGGATTAAGCCGCCGATTCCGGCTGTGGTATCGAGTATGCCTTTGCCAAAGCCAGAGGCAACTTCCCCAACTGTTCCCAGGGCTCTCTCGCCAAGGATTTTCATACCCCCAGCAATTTGTTCAGGCATGCCGAGGGGTGGTTTTTTCGCAGCTACACCAACTTCTTGCGGCTGAATAGGCTGAGCCTTGCTGAAGTCTAACTCCACCGGGGGTGGTGTGGCTTCGATAGGCTGAGCCTTGCTAAAATCAAGCTTTACTTCATCGGCCATTTTATTCTACCAGTCCCAAATCGTTTTTGCCATCGCTCCAATGAAGTTTTCCATTTTTATCAGGCACCTTCATCGTTGCGCCCGCAGGCGGTGCTTTCGGCGTAGGCTCGGGTTGCGGCGTTCCTGGCCCGCCCGCCCCTGTAGCTCCAACTGGAACAACTGCCCCACGGGTAAGCATCTCTTCAGGATTTATGCCCATCTTTCGATAGACGCTTCTAGCCTGTTCGGATAGAGCGCCAGGCGGAAGCTCGCCAGTATATGCGGCGTACTTCGAAATCAACTCCGAAGCCTTAGACAGCATCAAGTGGGCATACTGTTTTGCGATACCTGACAACTGCTCAGGAGATTGTGCATCATTGATGGTCTTATCGATAGCCTCACGTTCTGGAATGTCTGGCGCGGCACCTTTGAACGTTTTACCCAACTCGCCGGCTAGCGCGGTCTTAATACCGTTGAAATCATTTGGTAGTTCTTTACCTGTCTGGGTTCGGTACCAATTTCGAACCGCGTTTAGCGCAGGCATATTACCGGTTTGAAGAGCCTCACCGATATCCCACAACTGTCCAAGATGGTCGGTAGCGGTACCGAATGCAATCAAGTTGCCACCAGCCACGGTACTCCTGGTGGAAGCAAACTCCTTTTCAAGTTGCTTGACAGCCTCGAACTTTGTTACGCTATAGTTTGGATTGATGAACTGACCAATCAAGTTTAGCGCGGTTTGCCGGTCGATTTGTCCGACTCCCTTGCGCAGCATAGCCGGGAAGTCTTTCAACTCTGCTTTGTAGTGACCAATCCGCCAAAGAGCATCAAGATTTGCTGGAACCTTCACGCCCTGGGCAAGCAAGTTATTCTGCACTTCCTGGGACGACATTCTGAATACATTTTCAGGCGTCTTATAACCTGGCGGAACAACAATGCCCATGTTTTTCAGTTGCTCAAGTTCTTTAGCCTTGATTGCAATATCTTCCTGAGCTTTTTGAGTTTCAGCCTTCTTGAAACTAATCTCTTGCATTTCCTTTTCATGGTCAAGGCGTTGCTGCTCGGTCGGTTCCTTTAACTCTTGCGAAATAGGGTTCCGCGCCTTGAGCTTACCGTCAACCATAACCATCTCTGGCTTGGCAGCGAGAGCTTGCTTCTTCGTATCCTGAATTTTAGCGAAGAGGCTCACGAACTGTTGAGCAGGTACACTCAAATCCTCTGAGAGCTTTTTAATATCGTCATCAGAGAACCCGGCACCTTTGCCGTATTTCCTAATGTCTTGGACAAGTGGCCCGGGCAGTTGAATGTTCTGGCCGCCTTGTGCGTCCATCAGCGCAATCTTGCCGACCATCTTTGGGGTGCCGTCAGGATTCGTAACAGGTTTCCCATTTTCCATGAGAGGCGTCGAACCCAGCGGCATGGCGAGATGCGTCTTCAAAAATGTTGGGTCTGATTCAGCCATCCGCTGAAGCTCCGCATCAGAAACATACTTGACCGAGATGCCGGCCGCCTGCGCAGAATCGACAATGCTCTTATACATTTGACGCTCGGGGTCGTGGCTGATTCCCTCTTGTGCCGAATGTTGCCAAAGCGAATAGGTTAGAGCATTGGAATGGGCGATGTTCGCTCGGTGAACGTCCGCCGCCTGCATGGACGCGAAGTCTTCCTTGGCTCTCTCACGCTTCTGCTTGTCGGCGGCCAAATCTTGGCCTTCAACGGCCTGAGCCCCGGCACCGATTCCAGCGAGACCTTTAGCAAGCCCGGATTTTTGACCTTGGACTTGCGGAGTACTACCAGCGGCCAAGCCCGCCATAGAGGCGCGGATAATGTCACTGATTTTTTCGCCTGTAGTCTTTCTCGCAGTACCTTCCACCATCTTTCCGTAATGCGGACTCTGCGGGTCGGAGTCTACCGCGTAGGTTTTCTTATCCTGTCCGCCCGCCAAAGCGCCAAGAATTCCGCCCATAAAAGAATGACCCAAGGTTTTAAAGAAAGAACCTGGGGGTGGCGTAGAAGGTTCTGGCGCAGGAGAGCTTGGGGGCGGCGCAGAAGAACCTGGGAGTGGTACAGGAGAACTTGGGGCACCGGGTATCGCTGCTGTCTCTGTAGGGCCAGACTCAACAGTAGGTTGGTCTGGTGCTTTCACTTCGTCATTAGCCATTGACTTCTGCCTCTTTTATTTCTTCAGTCTCTTGAAACCATCCGAGTTTTGTAGCGGCACCTACCGACTCATCGAGCAACGCGCGACGCAGGAACAGTACAATTTTTCGAATCACTTGTTCGTTCCCAAGCCCAAACAAAACTAGCATGTCACGCAAAGTGTTGTCCGGGGATAGCCGATGATTCTTACCGCTGCACTTTATTTGCAGGTCGGCCGTCAGGGCTTTGAATCCGCCCATAAAAGATGTGAAGACTCGGTAATGCTCGCTGTCGGTCTTTTTCTCAGGGCGATACGTTTTGAGCAGCCCAGGATTCCGCAACTTAAACGCCCGACTGTCAGGCTCATCGAAGCCGCCATTCATCTTTGCAATTACTAATGCCAAAGCTTCAAATCGAATCATGTTTTATACTCCACTACGAATTCATTACCCACTGGCACCGGCCGGTGGGGGGTTAGTAGCACCACCGAGAGCACCGATACCCGGAATCAATTTGGTGGCAACGCCCCCAATAATCCCGCCAACCGGCCCCATCCATGCCTGATTTGCAGCCGTGATGGCTTCCTGGGCCTCAGATGAAGCTTTGCCGGCACCTACTGCCGCTCCACCGGCCTGTGCAATCGGCCCTTCAAGTTCCCCGGGAGCCGCAGTTAACATACCTGTGCCACGAAAGAAATTTTCTCTTCCGATTTTGTAACCCTCTTCAGTAATTCCAAGTTGGGCTTCCGCCTGCTTCTCCGCGATATTTTGAGCAAGACCTGATTCAATCGCGGCTTCCGAGCCACTCGGCAAATAGATGTTTCCGCCACCGCGAGATGCTAGGGCGCTGCGAGTCGCATCCGCAGCCCGGCGTCCTGCCGCAGTAATGTTAGCGGTAGCGGCGGTTCGTTTCGCAGCTTCCTCGGCGGGGCTCATTCCGAACTGACTTGGCCCGCCAGTTACAATCGGTGCGAGGGCGTTCTTAATCATGCCCAAGATGTTCATGTTCTCGCCCATTACTTTTTCGAGGAAATACGACATTTGTCCTGAGATTTTACCCAGACTTGCCGCCGCCATTTTCTGACCTTCACTAGCTCCACACATTTATGCCACCTTTACATACTTACCGACAAAATCTTGAAACCATCGTCTGGAAAGCTTCTCCGCTCTCCCGCCTGGACGAATAATAACTTCCTTCGCTTTGCCTTCTACCGCCAGTTGTTTCATCCAATTTACAACTTCTTCCATAACGCGGGCGCTGCGAAGGCGGGTCTCCGGATTGAATTGTATTGCAACCCTTAAAGCCTTGTGAACCCGAAACACCATGAGCGGGCCATCGTCGTCAAAAATCAATGCCGCTTCCGTATTTGGCTCGAAAAAATCTTCCACCGTAATCCCGAGTTTCTGATGCTCCGAGTCGTTCGCCAGCCAGTTCGCCACGAGAGGCAGGTCTTTTTCGCGGTGTAATTTTCTACTGTATATCATAGACGTACTCATCGGGGCTCGAATGAAAGCCGCGTTTCTTCAGAAATCTAATTAGCGGTTTGAACACGCTCTCAAAAATCAACTGTTTGTATCTCTCCCGGCCTGCCTGCTCGGCAATCATAGGTGTAAATTCATCTATGGCTTTGGCCGTTCGTTTACGGTCAGGGGAAAACTGAATGTGAAGGCGAAGCAAATCTTCGCTTCGCACAAAGAACACGGTGCCCTGCTCATCTTCCACGGCAAATTGTTCGGCTTTGTCGTGGGACAGCCAGAAATCGGCATTGCAGCGGCCCTTGTGGTCGGGGTCTGCTTCAATCCACTCGGCAATCAGAGCCCGGTCTTGTTCATTTGTCGGACGAAACTTGAGCATTAGCTCCAATGGCCCCCGAAAATTTTGGCTAGAGCACCTTTCAAAAGGTGGGAAGCCACAACCAGGCCGCCAGTAAAGTACCAAATTTTCTTTTCAACAGCTTCAATTTTCTCTTCATGTTTCTCTACACTCGCTTCAATGAGTTGAATTCGCCCAGGTTGCCCGTTACCAAGCAACTCCCGTCTCTGCGCAGCTTGTTCGACTTTGACCGCTTCAATTCCAGTCATGATTGCTGCGTATTGTTCCGCGTCCATGTGCGTTTCCTTTATGCGGCCGAGTCGTAATATCGGGCTTTCGAAGCGTCTGAGGCTACATCTGCCCAAGAACTGGCAAGTTTCGGATTATAAATATATGCGAAGAAATCTACGTCCAAAATTTTATTAATCCCGCCAGCAGCGCCGTTCCCCCACATCACAAATGGGGTCATCGGCGGTGTATAGTGTAGAAAAGCATCTAGGGCAGAAGCATTAGAATCTGTTTGAAGCCAATAAACAGGTGGTGTACTTGTTCCAGTGTTGTCTATCTGCAAAACTGTAAATGTTCCGTTAAAAGAAGAAGGGTTGCTCCCCGTAATCGTAATAGCTTGTCCCGCAATCGGAAGCGGAGAATTGAACGCAGTCAGAGTGACGAGATTGCTTGTTCTGCTCAAAGCTGACCAATCGTTGCTCGAAATAGTCGGAAGCGTTATCTCTTGCTCGGTTCCATTATCTAGCTTGAATAGAACTTTACCAGGGTCAATGGAACGAATTTGAAGACGATGCCACGCGAAGTCCGGCGCAACACCTGAATCAACTATAGTTCCATCAGTTGTTGTTCCATTTAGATTGTTTGCCACTGCTTCAAATTGATA
>Ga0187894_10006106_pt1 | contig 11946 bp, 10 predicted proteins | sample GBC1701081metaG_FD_136650 | JGI IMG/M metagenome (GOLD analysis project Ga0187894, IMG submission 136650) | White microbial mat communities from a lava cave in the Kipuka Kanohina Cave System on the Island of Hawaii, USA - GBC170108-1 metaG ...
CAAGCCGGACGCGATCGCCGGTGTTGCCGGCAATCTTTCCGAAAGCGAGCAGCGCCTGAATCGCTTCTTCAATACTGACGCCTATGTAGACCGCTTAGGTGTCGCGCCGGGTGTTACGCCGACGGTGTTCCGTTACGGGACGGCGGGCCGCAACACGATTATCGGGCCGGGTATTGCGAGCCTCGATATGTCGATCAACAAGTTCTTCCGCTTCAAGGAAACTCACGCGCTTGAGTTCCGCGCGGAGTTTTTCAATCTGCCCAACCATCCGATTTTCGGGCAGCCGGGCATGTCGTTGCGGACGCCGACCTACGGCGTGATCACGAACACGCGGCTGGATTCGCGACAGATTCAGTTGGCGTTGAAGTACAGTTTTTAGGTGACTCGACGCAATCTGATTTCCAGCATGGCGGCCGCCGCGGCGCCCGCCATGCTCGCTCAAACGCGCAAGCGCAACATCGTTTTCATTCTTTGCGACGACCATCGCTTTGACTTCACCGGTGCGCTGGGGCACCCGTGGCTCAAGGGGCACACGCCGAATCTCGACCGGCTGGTGAACGGCGGCGCGCATTTTCGCAACGCCTTCGTGACGAGCTCGCTTTGCTCGCCGAGCCGCGCTTCGATCCTTACCGGCCAGTACATGCATGCGCACAAGGTGAAGGACAACTTCACGGAGTTGGACTCTTCTCTGCCCACGTTCCCCCGGCTGCTGCGCGAGAACGGCTACAAAACGGCCTTCATTGGCAAATGGCACATGGGCGGCGCGAGCGATGAGCAGCGTCCGGGGTTCGACAAGTGGGTCAGCTTTTGCGGGCAGGGCGAGTATGTGAACCCGAAAATGAACTTCGACGGCGAGCGCAAGCAAGCCCAGGGGAACATGACCGATGTGTTGACAGGGGAGGCGCGGAGGTTTATCCGCGACAACTCCTCGCGGCCGTTTTGCGTGTACCTTTCGCACAAGGCCGTGCACTATCCGTTCCAGCCGCCGCCCAAGTACGCCGATACGTTCGCGGGCATGAAAGTGCCGTGGCCGAAGTCGATTGGTTATCGGGACGAGTGGTATGCACAGTTGCCGGAGTGGGTGCGCAAGCGGCGCTATACGCGGCACGGGGTGGATGGGGCGTTCGGGCAGCCGGGGCCGATTGACGACTGGTATCGCGGCTATTGCCAGTCGCTGAAAGGAATCGACGATTCGGTTGGCGAAGTGCTGAATGAGTTGGAGGAGCGGCGCCTGTTGAACGATACGCTTGTGGTCTACATGGGCGATAACGGATACATGTGGGGTGAACACGGGCTTGTCGACAAGCGTGCGATGTACGAGCCTTCCATCCGGGTTCCTTTGTTCATGCACTGCCCGGATTTGTTCAACGCTGGCACGAAGGTGGATGCGATGACGTTGAACCTGGATCTTGCGCCGACATTTCTGGAGCTAGGCGGCGCGAAGGCTCCGCCGATGCACGGGCGCTCCCTGACGCCGGTGCTACGCGGGCAGAAGCCGGCGGATTGGCGCTCGGATTTCATCTATGAGTACGAGTGGGAGCCGGACTATCCGTATACGCCGACGATTGTGGGCCTGCGAACGGAGACGCATTCGCTCATGCAGCACTGGGGCGTTTGGGATGTGAGCGAGTTGTACGATCTGCGGAGCGATCCGGATCAGATGACGAACCTGCTTTCGCAGGCGCGTATCACGTACGGCCGCGGGCGGCATACGTATCACATCAAGGACGATGCCCTGAAGACGCAGGTGGTGGGCATGCAGACGCGCATGGCGGAGATCCTTCGCACGACAGGGGGCGATCCGCGTTACGCGGCGAAGTCCGGCGAAGGCGATGTCCACGCGCTTTAAGCGGAACGCGATTATGGCGCTCGTTGTCGGCGCCGCTGCGTTTCTGACGGTTTGGAATCCATTCGAGCGGGTGGATCACGTTGCCTGGGAGGGCGACTTCGACAAGTTGCTGGCAGACTTGGCGCGCGGTTATGCGAATTTCGAGCTTCGCGACGTCCGTGCGCCCCGCGACCTGGAAGAGCGGACTCGCCGCACTATCCGCGAAGCCGGTACGAACCGCGTCGCGCGCGAAGCGATCCTTCAATATGTCGACGCATGGCACGATCCTCATCTTCGCGTCGACGGCCGACGTTCGATGCCCGCGTTTCTTCGCGGCAAACGATTTCTTCGCTTGGATCTTCCGCGCGAGCGGACGCTGGCGCTCGCAAACGGGCGACGGGCCGGCGTTCTCCGAATTTCGTCGTTCGAGGGTGAATCGCTGGAGGCCATGCGATCGCGCCTGCGGCAACTCGAAGCGGCGCTTGAGCGAATCAAGCGGCACGACGTCGATGTGCTGTTAATCGATATCACGGGCAATGGGGGCGGGACGGACTGGGCGGAAGCGGCGGCTCGGATGGTTGCGGCGAAACCGCTGCAATGCAATGAGGTCGGCTACGTTCGCCATCGGCACCATGTTTCCCGGATGGAGGATGATCTTGCCCGTATTAAGGAAGACCTTGCTCGTGCGGATGTGCCGCCGGGGCAACGGGCTCTGCTTGAGCAGGCAGCGGCGAAACTGCGGTCGCTGATTGGCGGAGGCGAGTTCTTGATTCGAGGGAGCGGTTGCGGGTTGCTGAACTACGCAGCTCCGGGCACGCTCGCGGGCCTGAAATCCGCCGAAGTGCTTTATGAACCGGAACGGCTCCGCTGGGCCGAGGGAGTGTGGACGGGCCGGTTAGCCGTATTGATCGATGGCGGAACAGCTTCGGCGGCGGAGTGGTTCGCTTCGATCCTCCGCGACAACGATGCGGCCACTTTGCTCGGCCAACGAACGATGGGAGCGGGTTGCGGCTACACGGACGGCGGAATCCAATCGAACTTGCCCCATAGCGGAATGCGCGTTCGAATGCCGGATTGCGCACGCTTCCGTGCGAATGGCGAAAATGAGGTTATCGGGATTGAGCCCGATGTCCCCGTCAGCAGTCTGACAGAACTCGCCCATGCGTTGGGGCATTTGCGGTGAAAATTTGGAGAAGAACGGCTTTGTTTGGCAGCAGCGCGTCTCTGGAATCAATACCTTTCGGGTTTGTTTCGTAATTTTCGTTTTTTTGAGATTGCTTGCTCCTTGTTAGAAGGCTGGAGCTTCGCCTTGTGCAACCGGTTGTTTCGAAAGGTAAGCCGTACATCCGTTCTCTATATAAAACGCGCGTTACGCCTGCGCGCTGCGTACTGGCACAACGTACTGACGGTGTTGAGAATCGAGGTGAGCGGGTGGTGTGATCATGCAATGTCCACGCGCTGTGGAAGCGATCTCGCCGTATACTTACGAATAGGAAACCTGGCATGCTTACGGAAGCTGATAAGGAAGAAATCAAGCAGATCGTCGGTGAGTTGCTCCACGAGCAGTTGCTGTCCACGGATTCCTCAGGCAAGGGCGCCGTTATTCCAGGTTTCGTCGACGTCGTAGCACGAGCGCTGGACATCTTTGGCAGCCGGGAAAAGGCTATCGACTGGCTTCAATCACCGGTGCGTTCTCTGGCCGATAGAACTCCCGCATCCTTGTTGGACAGTTCCGAGGGTATTTCAGCCGTGAACGAGGTTTTGGGAAGAATCGAGCATGGCGTTTGGTAGATGATTATCTACCGCCTGGGAAGTCCGCTCTACCCCGCTAACGATGGGTTGGGATCGAGTCTATACGGGGGAAGATGGAACCACAAAGGCACTCCCGTAATCTACGCCGCGGCGAGCCGCGCACTCTGTGCGCTAGAAGTGCTGGCGAACAGCGATGGTCTAGCGGCCAGTTACGTGGTTATACCCTTTGAGATTCTCGATACGGATATCAAGAGGATTACGCCGGCCGACCTCCCGCAGGGTTGGAACGCCTCGCCGCCGCCCAACTTCACACGAGAGATTGGAACAGAGTGGGCTCAATCGATGTCCAGCTTGATCCTCGAAGTGCCCTCCTCCATTGTTCCCCAAGAGAGCAACTACCTTCTCAATCCGCTTCATCCCAATTTCTTGCACGTTCGTGTTCTGGACGCCGAGCCCTTCCACTTCGACGCCCGCTTACGGCAGGTCTAGACCGCCACGGCGTCAGATCTCCCATGAACTGCTCGACCCGCGCGCGGATCCCGAAGCGGGAAGAAACGGTAGTGTTGAGAATCGAGGCGAGCGGGTGGTGTGATCAGGGGCGCGGGACAATTAGGATGGTCATGATCTCCCTCTCTTGCAAGGGCTTTCGACAGACGGAGATCGAGGCCGGCTTGACCGGGTAACAATCAGGTAAGCGCTGTGTCCGCAGGTGCGTCTAAAATCGAGAGAAGACATGCAAGCCAATCGGCGCCCTGTGGGACTTGATCTATTTGCCGGAGCGGGGGGCATGTCTCTCGGTTTCGAGCAGGCGGGCTTCGATGTGGCGGCGGCTGTCGAGCTCGATCCGATTCACGCCGCCGCACACGAGTTCAACTTTCCGGCTTGCCCGGTTATTTGCCGTAGCGTGGCGGATATAGACGCGGACTTCCTTCGCCTCCATTCCTCGATTTCGCGCGGCCTCGTCGATGTCGTTTTTGGGGGCGCGCCGTGCCAGGGCTTTAGCATGATCGGCAAGCGCGCCCTCGAAGACCCCCGAAACTCGCTGGTCCGTCACTTTGTCCGGCTTGTCGTCGACTTGAAAGCCAACTACTTCGTCTTCGAAAACGTGCGGGGCCTCACAGTCGGCGCTCACAAACGGTTCCTCGAAGAACTTATCGTCAGTTTCTCGCGCAACGGATATCGGGTACTCGAAGACTACCAGGTGCTCAACGCGGCGAATTACGGAGTACCTCAAAACCGCCACCGTCTGTTTCTGATCGGCGCCCGCAAGGGGTTGCCGCTCCCTACTTATCCCGCGCCCACCCACGTTCCGCCCAACATCCGCAGACGTAACGGGGCGTTGTTTCCTCCCACGCCTACGGTCTACGATGCGCTGCGCGATCTGCCAGAGGCCGATAGTTTCGAGGAGCTTCTTGAACGCGACTGGGTTCGCGCGCGCTTCAAGCTGCCGACAGAGTATGCGTCGCATCTCCGCGAAGCCGAATTTGGGGTCAACAGCTTCGCCCATCCCAGGTCGTACGATCCCTCGTTATTGACCTCCAGCTTGCGCACCATTCACTCCGCGCTTTCGGCATCGCGCTTCGCGGCCACTCCCCATGGCGAAACAGAACCCGTGAGCCGCTTTTACAAGCTACATCCCAAGGGAGTCTCAAATACGCTTCGCGCCGGGACGGCGAGCGACCGTGGAGCGTTCACGTCCCCGCGCCCTATCCATCCCACGTCGCCACGCTGCATCACCGTGCGCGAAGCGGCCCGATTGCACAGCTATCCCGACTGGTTCCGCTTTCACGTCACTAAGTGGCACGGCTTCCGCCAGATTGGAAACTCCGTTCCGCCGCTACTCGCGCGCGCGGTGGCGTCGACGATCATGGAGGCGTTAGGCATCCAGCCTTCCCGGCCCGCCCGGACGCTCGCTCTCGGGAGCGAAACTCTACTGTCGCTGGACATGTCCGAGGCAGCCCGCCGCTACGGCGTTCCAGCGGACGTTATACCCAAGCGCGTTCGTCAATCGGAGTTGGCCATTGCCTGAAAACCGTTACGCCGGCATCATCGCCGCCATCTTCCGAAGCCATTATTCAACGGGAGATCACGAGTTCCTTTTCGACCGCGAAGAATTCGTCAAAGCCGCTCGCGCGCTCCGCATTAAGCTGCCGAAGAACCTGGGCGACATCATCTACTCATTCCGATATCGCGCCGATCTTCCCAAATCGATCTCACAAACGGCGCCCAAGGGGATGGAGTGGGCTATCCGCGCCGCCGGCAGGGGCCGCTACAAGTTTTGCCTGACGAAGCTGAACCGGATTAAGCCTCGTGAAGGGATGATTCCCATCAAGATCCCCGACTCCACTCCTGAGATCGTCAACGCCTACGCCCTGAGCGACGAACAAGCCCTGCTTGCCAAGGTACGGTATAACCGCCTCGTCGATATTTTCCTTGGCATCACCGCCTATTCGCTCCAGAATCATCTGCGAACCACTTTGAAGAACGTTGGCCAACTGGAGATCGACGAATTGTACGTCGGCGTCAATAAGACTGGGCAACAATTCGTCGTACCCGTTCAGGCGAAATCGGGCGCCGATCAACTCGGTCCGAGCCAAACCGAGCAGGATATCGCTTGCTGCTCCCAAAAATTCTCGAAACTTACCTGCCGCGCGGTTTCCGCGCAATTCATGAAGGATTCCACGATCGCCATGTTCGAACTCGCACTCGCGGACGGTGAAGTAGGCATCGTCGAGGAGCGACACTATCAACTCGTTCCTTCAGGAGAAATCTCCGAAGGCGAACTTAAGAATTACGCCTCACGGTGAATCTCCATGGATCACGTCGATCCGGTTACTCGATCCCGCATTATGGCTTCCGTCCGGTCGGTGGGAAACCGTTCAACCGAGGTGGCTTTGGGCAAAGCCTTATGGTCGGCCGGACTGCGCGGTTATCGCAAAAATTGGCGTGGCGCACAAGGCCGTCCGGACTTCGCCTGGGTCGGGCTTCGTATTGCGCTCTTTGTGGACGGCTGTTTCTGGCACGGTTGCCCCTGCAAGCGTCTTCCGAAATCGAACACAGAGTTCTGGCAAAGCAAAATCGCCCAAAACCGCCGCCGGGACCGCCGGAACACTCGCGAACTGAAGCGCCTCGGGTGGACTGTTTTCCGTGTGAAGGAGTGCCATCTGCGCCGTCTGTCCCTAATCGCCCGGCTCCTAGACGCTGTCGCCGCTGCGCTAAGCCCTCGCTCCGCGTCTTCATTGGGCCGCCGCGCCAAGCGGCGGTCACGGGCCTAGGGATGACGCGCTGTGATTAAACTTAGCCTATGTCTAGCGCTTTCCCTTCGGACTGTGAGCCTGTTAAGAGCGCGGATGATTTACTGAAGCAGTTGATGGCCTGGTCGGTTGACCCACAAGGGGTTGAGAAGTCGTATTGGCTGTTTCGCGGCCACAAAAATGAAGATTGGAAATTGCAACCAACCATCGAGCGAAAAACGTCATACTATCCAATTCGTAAGGCGGAAAGCCAGCTTATCTCGGACTTCAGAATTCATGCTGCTTTGTGGTCGAAAGCCGTACCGGATGACAACGATCACGTGTCATGGCTTGCTGTAATGCGGCATCATGGAGTTCCTACTCGCTTTCTGGATTGGTCCTATTCCCCGCTAGTTGCGCTTCATTTCGCACTTGAGGATGGCGGTGATATCGAAAAGGATGCTGCCGTTTGGTCCATCAACTCTACTCTGATCCAGAAAAGATTCGAGAGCGTTGCACGGCCACTGCTTAACGGCTTAACAATTGATCTTTCGGATCCGAAACAGTTTGACGCAATCGCCATGTATGTTTTCGATGGCGAGAGTCATCAGGATGATGGACTCGTTGCGACAATCTTCCCGCGACTAGCGAGCTTGCGATCGGCAGCGCAACAAGGCGCTTTCTTATTGAATTGCAACCACACGCTTCCGTTCCAGGATTCGCTAAAAAAAATGATGTCAGGCATCAAAGAAGATCAATGGATCAAGAAATGGCGTTTTCCCTACGCCTTGCGCGCTGAACTTGCGAGAACGCTTTTTAGATCTAACGTACATCCACTCAGCTTGTTTCCCGACCTGGACGGCATGGGCAGGCTTCTTGCTCTCAAGTATGAGATCTATCCCATCGCGTCGCTGTAAGCGCGCACTCACTTTAATGATCGAGACTCATGACATCGTTATAACGCACACAGCAGTTCGAGAAAACTCGCCAGGGGCTTGACAGTGTTGAGAGTCGAAGCGAGCGGGTGTTGTGGTAAGGGCGTACCGATGGCTAATTTCTTGCAGCACCCCGCGATTGGCCGAAGATCAACCTCGGTAGCCCCGCACTATTTCGCTCAGCATCCGATCGATATCCGCCGTTGGGAACGAGAATTGCGCGCCACGCCGGACCGCCTTCCATTTCGTTTCCGGATCGAGCGCCGAGCGGCTCGCGCGCGCATCCCGGAGCGCCTGGCGGACCCACTCACCCACTGTCAAACGATCGCGCTTGGCCAAGCGCCGGATGTCGGACATTTCCGAATCGGGAAGCAGTAATTGCAACCGCTTACTCATGTATCAGGGCCGCCGGACGACTACGATGGTCATATCGTCGGTGGCGGGGGCTACTCCCATGAACTGCTCGACCCGTTGCTGGATACCGTCGAGGACTTCGCGGGCGGAGAGGCCGCGCATTTCGGCGAGGGCGTCTTCGAGGCGCTTTTCGCCGAACTCTTCGCCTTCCGCGGAGAAGGCTTCGGTCACGCCGTCGCTGTAGAGGACTAGCGTATCGCCGTGTTGGAGGCAGGCTCGCAATGCGTCGTACTTATGGGATTTCAGAATGCCCAGCACCGGGCCGCCGCCGCGAAGGAGTTCTATCTTTCCGGACGCCCGAATGACGTAGGGCGGGTGGTGGCCGGCGTTGGCCCAAGTAAATTCGCCGGTTGCCGGGTCGACCACGGCGATGAAGAACGTGATGAAGCGGTTTTCGGGGCAGCTGGTGGCGACGCTGCGGTTGAGGCGGGTGAGGAAGAGCGCCAGATCCTCGGTTTCCTCGCTGAGCACTTGAACGCGCGCCTGGAGACTCGACATGAGGAGCGCGGCGGACATACCTTTACCGGCTACGTCGCCGACAATGAAGCCGAAGCGCCCGCCCGTTAGAGGCAGGAAATCGAAGTAGTCGCCGCCGACGCTGCGGCAGGGGATGCTTTGGCCAGCCACGTCGAGAGTGCCGAGGCGCGGAGCTTCACGCGGCAGCAGGCTTCGCTGGATCTCGGCGGCCTGTTCGAGCTCATTGGAGAGCATGCGTTCGGCTTGCTCGACTTCAACGAGGCGCGAATGCTCGATGCGGATGGCGGCTACGTTGGCCATTACGGTGAGGAGGTTGAGGTCCTCGGTGGTGAACGTGCGGATGAGTTCGTTCATGTCCACGTAGATGAGCCCGATGACCTTGTCCTTGGTTTGGAGGGGCGCGGCCATGAGGCTCTTGACCTTGGAGGTCCACATGGTCGTGGAAGTTCGGAGGGATTCGTCGCGGCTCGCGTCTTCGATAAGCAGGGACGATTTTTCGGATAGGACACGGTCGCGCACGGTTTCGCTGATGCGGAAGCCTTCGCCGCGAAGGGCGCGGACGGCCAGTTTTCCTTGTTCGAGAGTGGCGAGCATGCCGCGGCGCGCGCCAACGCTTTTCATGGCGAGATCGAGGATTACTTCGAACAATTCGTGCAGGGGCCGGTGTCCGGCCAGCTCGCGGCCGGCGTCCAGCAAGGCTTGAACGTGCGAAGAGCGTTTGATGGCGCCGGTGCTGAGCGCGCTTTCGATGTCGCCGGCCGAGGTTTGGCCGAAGACGCGGTCCAGCGTTGTCATGACGCTGCGGTCGGAGACGGTGGCGTCGAAGTCGTCCTGAACGAAGACAACCGTTTGTTCGGCGGTTTGAGCGGGGTCCTGGTAGAAGAGGGTGACGCGGCCCGCGTTGAGTGTATCGCCGGGAACCAGGCGTGTGCGTTTTTCCAGGCGCTCGCCGTTGAGGAGTGTCCCGTTTTTGGAGCCTTGATCGAGGGCGAACCAATCGTTGCCGTCGCGTTCGAGGATGACATGGCGGCGGGAGAGGACACCGTCTTCGGGATAGGCGAGGTCGTTATCGGCCGCGCGGCCGAGAGTGACGCGGTTTCCGGAGAGCGAATACACGCGGCGCGTGCCGTCCTGCAAAGTAATGAGGAGTGTACGAGAGGACGCCGCTACAAGACCGTGAGCGCTCATGCTGGGGAAATCGTTAGTGTCTCATGAGCGCTTGACATCGACATAGGTGGGCGACGTTCCACCGCCGTCGATCGCGGGGACGAGGGTAGCGGGTCCTTTTCTCAAGTGAGCGGCAGCGATGGTGGCGGCCTCGGCTCCGGCTTCGAACTTCGCCTTGCCGGAGTATGCTCCGAGCGTGACCGAAGCTTCGCCGGGCGCTGTGGCTTTGGGAAAGCGGACGGTGAGATCGTAGCGGGCGTCGCGAGTGACTTCGACTTCCCAGTGGCCGACGCCGCCGGGCTCCCAGGTGGCTTTGGGGCCTCGCCAGTCCTGGCGGGTCAGCGTGGTGAGCGGCTCCTGTGGCGCGCCCAGGTGGATGCGCGGCGGAGCGTAGCCGCGCTCGGCGCTTACGTCGCGGAACCAATCTTCGACGCCTTTGCGCATCTTCGCCGCGATTTCCAGTTTTTCGGCCGCGATGTCACGCGATTCGGCGGGGTCGGCGGTGAGGTCATAGAGTTCCTTGCCATCGACCAATTTGTATTGCTGCGTGCGGGCGGCATTGGCTTGAAAGAGTTGGGGGACGTCGCCGCGATGCCATTGGGTGTAGAGCGTACGGTTGGCCCAGGAGGTGGCGTCGCCACGGAGAAGGGGCATCCAGCTTTGACCGTCGATCTTGCGGTCCGTGGGCGCTTTGGCGCCGCAGGCATCGGCGAGAGTCGGCATGATGTCGATGTGGGCGGCGATGCGGTCGATCTTCGCGGGCTTCAGCATCGCGGGCCAGCGCATGAAAAGCGGGACGCGGATGCCGCCTTGATAGACGGTGCCCTTGCGCCCGCGCATGCCCGAGACGTAGCGCGGCTGCTGGGGGCCGTTGTCGGTGAGGTAGATGAGGATGGTGTTTTCAACGAGGCCCATGCGTTCAAGCGCGGCGTGGAGTTTGCCCATGTTGCCGTCCAGGTTTTGAACCATGCCATAGACTTTGGCCGTGGTTTCGTCGACTTTGCCTTCGAAAGGCTTCCAATACTTGTCGTCGATTTCGAGGGGGGTGTGAGGGGCGTTGGTGGGCAGATAGGCGAGGAAAGGATTGCGGCGGTTCTTTTCGATGAAGCGTATGGTTTCGTCGAAGAAGATGTCGGTGCAGTATCCCTGGCGCTTTTCCCATTTGCCGTTCACTCTGAGGAGCGGGTCGTGATAGCGATTGCCGGGAGGGTCGGATGGCTGGGTGAGGCCGCCGCCGCTGCAGACGATGGACTCGTCGAAGCCTTGCTCCATGGGGCGCATGGGGTAACAGTCGCCTAAGTGCCATTTGCCGAAGATGCCGGTGCGGTAGCCCGCGGCGCGAAGGATTTCGGCAAGGGTTACTTCGTCGGGGTACATCATGGAGCGGCCGAGATACGTATCGACCACACCGGTGCGGTAGTTGTAGCGGCCGGTCATGAGCGAGGCACGCGTGGGCGAGCAGACGGGGCAGACCTGAAATTGGGTGAATTGGACGCCTTCGGTGCCGATGCGGTCGAGCTGAGGCGTTTTGAGGTGCGGGTTGCCATGAAGGGAAAGGTCGCCGTAGCCCTGGTCGTCGGTGATGCAGATGATCACGTTAGGCGGGCGGCGGCTCGATTGAGCGAATGCCGGGGCGAGGGCTGGCGCTGCGAGGAAAGCTCGTCGGGATAGGTTCATTTCTTTAGCTCGTCGTAGTAAGTGAAGTAAGGTTATCGCAAGTCCCCGTGCAAGTGGCCATCAACCGGCCTGAATCCCGACGCCCTTGTCTAGTTGACATATAATCGCGGCAACCGGGAGGCGGCATGAATAAACGATTTGTCCTCGCTTTCATGATGACGGCGGCCGCAGTCGCCCAGGAGTACCGCGGGGCGGTGCTCGGCCGGGTCACCGATCCAAGCGGCGCGCCAGCCGCGGGTGTCGCTGTCGAAGCGGTCAATGACGATACCGGCGTGAAGGCCGCCACGACCTCCAACGAAGCGGGCAACTATCAAATCCCCTTCCTGGTTCCGGGCAACTACACCGTCCGTCTCGAACAAGCCGGCTTCAAGCGCATCGAACGCCCCGGCATCCGCGTCGCCACCAACAGTCAGGTCACGCTCGACTTCGCCCTCGAACTCGGCGCCACTGCCGAAAAAATTAC
>Ga0187894_10006107_pt1 | contig 11945 bp, 8 predicted proteins | sample GBC1701081metaG_FD_136650 | JGI IMG/M metagenome (GOLD analysis project Ga0187894, IMG submission 136650) | White microbial mat communities from a lava cave in the Kipuka Kanohina Cave System on the Island of Hawaii, USA - GBC170108-1 metaG ...
CAGGGCTGCGCAATGTTGGTTGAGCAGCGATGTCGCGATCAGTGGCGTTTTCCCCAGCGGCTGAATCTCGCCGCTGACCGGCGCATTTGGCGATTGAATCGTCACGGTGCCGTTCACGCCGAACTGTGAGGAGGCGCTAATCGTGCTGTTCGCGTCTGCCAGAAAGAGCCCGCCGTTCGTGATGTTGATCGTAATGTTTCCGCCCGGTCCCTGGACAGCTTGGGCCAAAATCTGGCTGTTCTGCAGAAGGACATATTGCGGATCGATATCCACGCTGCCGCCGCCGCCCGTGCCGTCGAGAACTGACGCGCTGATCGTGCTATTGCTGAGTTCCACCGTGCCGCTCGGGGTGGTCGTAATCTTGATGGTGCCACCGCTAGCAAAGTTGGCCTCAGTCGTCACTGAGCTGTCCGTCATGACGAACTGGTTGCCGGCATCGATCTGAATGTTGCCCGTGTTGCCGGGACCGGTGCTGCTCGCGGAGACGCTGGAACCGTTGGTCAGCGTCACAGATTGTCCAGCCGTGAGAGCAATGTTCCCTCCGTCCTCCGAACCAGGAGCGATCCCGATCGTGCGGCTGAAGATGCCGACGGGTTCGCCATTACTCAAGGTCCCGGACATTGAAATAGTGTTCGCGGCGTTGATCGTGATCGTGCCGCCGAGCCCGTTGTTGCTGGTGCCGCTATTGATCTGAGAACCTGGACCCATCACCAGTGAGTCAATGTTCGCGAGAATGCTCCCGGCATTGCCGCAGGGTCCGACACACAAGTCGGTCCCCACTGTCTGCGTAAAGATGCCGCTGGGATGCACATTGGTAACTGTGAAGAATGGCTCTACCAGGTCGGCGTTAGAAAACTCGCCGGATATCGTCACTGCATCGGCGTTAATTGTCACATTGCCGCCAAGGCCGCTGCTCGCGGTGCTTGTGTTAATACGGCCTTCGGTCATCGTGAGTTGCAGGGTCGTAACGAAGATGTCGCCCGAGGGGCCCTGCCCAAAATCACCCAGGGAGTTGCTGAAGAGGCCGCTGGGGTTGAATTCGCCCAGCGGGTTTGTCCCCGTAATCCCGATCAGGCTTAGATGATCGGACGCTGTGATGTGAATGTCGCCCGCCGCACCCTTGCCCGCTGTGCTGGTGGCCCAGGTGCTGCCGTTAGTCAATTCAAGGATGCGCCCGGTGAAGGTAATCCCTTGTCCAGGAGTCAAAGCTGTGAAGGTGTCAAACTGCGTGGCATTGGAGACGAGGGTGTCCCCGTTGATCGTAATGTTACCACCGGCGCCGTTGCCGAGCGCACTCACTCCGCTGAACACCATATTGATATCGGGAACGTTCAACTCAACGTTTCCAGCCACCTGAGTTTCGATCAACGAGGCAGCCGCAGTGGTAAGAAGGAATGCGGTATTGGTCTGTAGGGCGTCAGCGTTGAACGTAATGTTCCCGGCAGGCCCGCTTGGTTCAAGACCGAAAAGTTCAGCAAGCTGAGTGCCGGTGCTGATTGTCGTGCCTTGCAAGTCAATGGTCTGAGCGGTAACCGTCACGTGGCCGCCTGGTCCAGGTCCTTGTATGCCGCTATCGATGAAATGCCAGGTCCCTGCCGGGCCTGTAACGTTCAGATTGCCGGTCGTGATATTGACGTTCCCGGCACGTCCGTCACCCAATGAAGAAGTCGCAATCAGAGCAAACAGTGCGAAACCAGGATCGGTCGATGTCGCTTCCATGTTGGCGGACACAATGTCGACCATGCCAGCATTGCCGATTCCAGACGTTGTCGCCGAAATCGCGGGAATTGCACGCGTGTCAGAGATGATGAGATCGCCGGTGAGATTGATGTCAATTGCAACGGGAGCGCCGTTGAAATTTCCAGTGTCAGCCGAGAGGGTGGCATCGGCAATCATAAACTGACCACCCCGAATGCGCACCGTTCCGGCCGCGGGGCCGGAGGCATCCAGCGTCGATCCTTGCGACAGGCTAATGTTCCCCATCATCATGCCCGGCTCAGGCAGGAAATTCGTCACCAGCGCTTCGCCGGGCGAAGCCACACTAGCCAGGTTGATCTGACCCCCGGTAGTTGAGAGATGGGCTGGCTGCAGGGCCCCGCCTTCAGGTGTTCCTCCCTCGACCGTAAGGTTTCCACCGACCAACGATATGCCTGGTCCTTCCGACAGGGTAAATTGACTTCCCTGGACTGTGATGGCTCCAGGATTTGAACCCAAGAACCCAAAGGCCGCGACCGGCGACGCACTCAGGAGGGCGTCGGCTGCTACGTTGGGAATCGCATTGAAGAAGCGCGCGCCATCTGCAAGCTTCAGATAGTCCGCACTGGTGAAGTTCACCATCCCACCGACGTTCACTGTGGCACTCGGGCCAAACAAGAATCCTGCCGGATTAATCAGGAAGAGGTTCGCGTTATCGAAGCCGGTCGTCTGAATTGTGCCGAAAATATTAGACGGATTCCCTCCAGTCACACGACCGAGGATATTCGAGGTTTCCAGATTGGGAGTCTGGTTCAGAAAGTTGGCGATGCTGTTTGTCGGGACGTTGAAGTCGCCAAAGCTGTGGAACAGATTGACCCCGTTGTCCGGTCTAGTTCCACCGGTAATATTATAGGTGTTTCCACTCTGTGTGACGGTCGTGTTTAGGCCTGAGGACGTGATGGGTGGCGCAACCTCGGCATAAGCTTCGTCTATGACGCCTGGCTCGGCGGTAAATAAGAGGACAAGGGATCCCGTAGCACGTATGATCGATAAGCAAGACGATATTGCTGAGCGATGATTGGAGCGACGAAAGGTCATGCACCCCCCTTTTTACCTGTCTGAACCAGAATGGGGCACCTATCATACCTCTCTAACCGAACAGAAACTAACCCTCGAAACCACCCCTCTGCCCCAATTAAAATGGGATTGGGGACTGTTTCTCCCCCCTTCAGGTGCTCATGCCAAGTATCATTCTTGATTCTGCGCTGACTGCTAAAAGATACGGCTGCATCGACATCATCCTGATGAAATCCACAGTACACTGAGACCCCAACAACCACCGGCTGTTGTGGAGCAAGGTTCCTCCAGGTTATGTGAACATTGCTGACGCGCGATTTAGTTCTCCCGAATAGTCCGGTTCCAGCGCTTGAACGGCTGGAACCGGTTCAACCACGAAACACATTCTTTTACTAAATAGAGGCCCTATATGGGTTGACAACTGCAGGTGCAAATCCCGGGCGCCCCCATTGTTTTGCATTTCTTCGTGTTTCCCGTCCCGCATTTCGCTGTGGATATGTTGCATCTCTTACTAACGCCTGTGAGCACTTGGCAATTGCTGCCATCACCCTCTGTCACATCTACCGCAATTGAGGGACAATACACCGGGTCATCTGGACCTCCACCGCAATCCTTAAATTCAGAGGTGTTGACGGTGACACATCCAGCAAGGAGCAATGCAAAGAAACCTACGAGCAAGAGTTGTGCACCCACTTTCGTGAACATCGAGAAACGTTTCATCTCTGACCTCCTTTGAGATGTTGGACAATCCCACCACCGATACCCTGCGTCTTTTCTATTTCATTTTGCGGACAAGACTTCAAGACCGCATCGGTGACCACCCGATGGTGACTTCTTCGACCACCCCATGACACGCTCTCAAAACCTTGGCAGCTACAAGGCTACGTCTGTTCGCCTTCTGGCTTTGGTACCAACCGCCAGGTCATTCGTCCGACCTCCTGATTCTGTGAGTATTGGCGTATCGAGACTTCACCGTAATCCTTCCGGAATCGTTCAGGCACGTCGACCAGGAGACGGCACCGAGAACGAAACTCACAGGGAAACATGATCTCTTGTGTCTTTGATCGACCGTGCGGATTCAGTCGGATCGCTAGCCCCTTTGTCTTCTTCTCCATTTCAATTGGTTCGACTGGCCCAAGTCCCTTGAGGGCACTCAGAACCTTCCAGTCCTCGTCCGGCACTTGCAACCAAAGCCGAGCTCTGGCCGGCAGCCGCGACACCACCTCAAGCCACATTGGAGCGGCTTGGCTCCATGTCCCAGCCAGGTGGAACTCTGCCTGGCTTTTGAAGTCTTTCACGGTCATGACATCGAAGTTTCTCCAGGTGACGTTGTTGTTCTCGCGAATAAAGCGTTGATAGAGGTCCCAGGCAGTAGCACCTGGCCAATTCAGAAAATCAGCTGGTTTCAGTGGTGATGGGTCCGTTGGACTTCCGATCAGTGCGACAAAACAATAATGTCCCGTGCCCGGAATTGTCGTCCACTTGATAGGAGGAAGGACGGTCAGATCATCGTTCGGCGGGACATTTGCGTTGCCAGTTTTACCTATCAGATTCCACATATTAGGAGTTACGAGCGTAGCAGGTTCCGACCAGTAGACCGTTGCGTTCACATTTGTCGCAGCGCCAGCGCCACGGTTTCGTACCCGCACATAGATGTAATGATCCTGTCCAGGAACGGCTGTCACGCTCAACCACACGTTGTCTTTGTTTATGGGGTTTAGTTCGCCAAACTCTTTGTCAGGGTCAGTAACAAGACCGCGACGAAGAATGATGTCGGGGCTCGACCCAATGGAGCCGGTGTGGGGATCGCCTGTGTCACCCACGAAGTCTCGGATGTAGATATCCGGTGTGATGCCCAGTGTGGTGTTGATGATTGTCCTCAGATTGGGCATCCAGCCGAGCCTGTCGTTCAGTGGGTCCTGGGAAGCAGTCCCTGTGGTCTGATCGCTCAAGAGATTTCGAATCTGAAGAGGAGAGAATCGGTAGCCGAGCTGTGCGGCCATTCCCTGAACCGACAAGGCGGCACCGGCGATGATGGCAGAAGCTCCTGACGTGTCTCCAAAGCTATGATAATAAGCGGCGCTAGAAGCCCCTGAGGGATGGGGGAGGCAGGAAGTGGTCCAGATGTTATCCCCCCACGCATAGCAATCAATGCGACTTCCAAAGTTGTGTTGTCTGACAAGATTAGAGTCCCTCAATGGAGCATGGACAGGATCATTAGGATTGGCGCTCCCATCCGGATTGATCCTCCATGGAGAAGCTGCCGACACCATGATAGCCCCGGAGTCGAGTTGAGGGTTGGTGTTCTTTCTCAGCCACGGTATCGAATACATCGTGCTGAGGACATCGAGATCATGGGCCTCATTGCCCGCTACCTCCACAATCACAATGCCAAGCGCAGTGCCGAGCCTAATTACATCGAAGATATGCAGAAAGAACTCAACGGGAAGGTTTCCGAGGACTATAGTCCCCGACGAGTCCTCTATATTCAGCTGTGCCTCCAGCAGCAGCACATCTCCGAAGTTAAGCCCAAGGATGGCCCGCAAAATGGTGTTGAAGTCATCGGTGTTGAAGTCGTCAACCCAATGGGAATCCACCTTAGTCACGGCCACCTTAGGGGTGATGCCGAGGCTGCTCTGATCGTAGGGGGCAGTAGGGTCGGTGTCGGATGCGATGACGATTCCCAGTACGCCGGTCCCATGGTACTCTCGCCCCACCTTTCTATGGCCGCTCCCGGTAAACTGGGGAGCTGCTGGAAGCAAATCGGGATGTGTGAGATTCCAATTACTCTCTATGTCGAAAAATTGCAGGTTGACCCCGTGATCTTTTCCACCATCACCGCCTGGTTGAAGCCAAGCGTATACGGCATCGATCCCTCCAGGGGCCGCGCGCATGCAGCCGGTATCGGGGTAACTCCACCGGGGGTTTCGACCAGGGTTCACCGGCTGATGTGCTGGCTCATCCGCTGGTGCCTCGGCAACATAGGCTTTCTCCACCGGTCCCCACAGGGAGAGAGCATGGGCCAATGTCTCCGGGTTCACGCTGGCTGGGCAGGGGATTGCGAAGTAGGCTAGGAAATTCGGCGCGAAAAATCGATAACTCGGATCTCGACGAAAGGCCAGGTTCATCAGATTGAGTAGGTCTATCTGACTCACTGCCTTGAGAAGTTTCTCAATTGTTGTAATGCCATGGAATTGTGGCTGGGCCACGAGTTGTGGCCAATCAGCGCCTGTAATGGCTCCCGTGGTCAACTGAGCAAGGAACACGTCGGCCGCGTCGTTGACGTGTTGGGGATCGTGGGGATTGATGAGGGCGTCTTTGAATTTTACGATGACACGGCGGACATACTTGTCAGGCATACAGTTCTCCTCGCACCGATCTCGACAGGCGTCTTTGGTTTCCCGTTCTGCTTTTTCGCTTTCCTGCCTTTATCAGGTGCCTCCGCGTGCTGTTGGCATGAAAATGGGGTCAGGAGCCTGTTTCGAATTGATGCTGTTGCTCGTGCATGAACCGATTTGTTGATGATCGGGAGGTAGAAGCCCCCACTCCTTCGGAAGCCTGAGGTGCCATTCATGGCCGGCTCCGTTGAAAGTCCAGTGCGAGAAACCAGTCACCCAGCCCAGTGGCACTGCTAGCTGTAGGCAGCTGGTAGCTGGTATTAAACCTGTACGGCATTTTTAGCAATAGACACATTTGAGGGGGGGTACGGACTGGTCGCCATATCTTGGGGCATGATCGCTACTGCCCCGCGACTGCTAGTAATCTTGTCTGTCTGGTCTCTCTCGTCTATTTGGTCTATCTGGTTCATCTGGTTAGTTTCGTTCAACCATACACACGCGACAGACCGAATAGACTAGACAGACGAGAGAGACCAGACAGACCAGATTACGGCGTCTTCGCACACCGGAACCCGGTGCCGAAGCCTCGGAATGACGGCACATGGGTTTCCCGCTCCGAGGAGCGCAGGCTCTCAGCTCCGCTGCCCCAGGAACCGCCACGGATCACTTTGTGATTGCCCCTTGGCGGTCCTGCCGGGTTCCGCGACGGACTGTTCTTGTAATAGTCCGGGGCATACCAGTCGCTGACCCATTCCCACACATTGCCGGCCATGTCATAAATGCCATAGGGACTCTTGCCCTCTTCAAACGCCCCCACCGGCGCCAATGCCTCATGATTGTTCCAATGCTCCTGCCTCAAGTTCGCGTAAGACTTCCTCGGATGCTCATTTCCCCAGGGATAGGTCCGACCATCCGTTCCCCGCGCAGCCTTCTCCCACTCCGCCTCGGTTGGCTGGCGTTTGCCCACCCAATGGCAGTAGGCATTCGCATCCAACCAATCCACATTGGCGACTGGACGATTCTGGTGCTGAGATCGGTTCATGATGCTCCAGTCAGGCGGGGCGTCGTGGGACGTGGCGTCTAGAAACCGTGCATAGTGCCCCACCGACACGTGGTGCTTATCCATGAGAAAAGCATCCACATAGACCGGATGCACCGGTTGCTCGTCTTCATCTCCCATCAAGCTTCCCATGTTGAACGTCCCTGCCGGCACCAGCACCATCGACTGCTCATAAGACCGAACCGCCGCCGTATTCCCGCGATACGTTTGTGCGCGCCCCTGCTGAATTTTTTCTTGCAACTGGTGGTAGAGGGCCTGTTGTTCGTCGTCAAGTCCTAGCCGGTTCGCAAGGTCCAGGGTGTCCTCGGCCTGAGCGGCCTGTTTGGGTGAAGCATTCGGCATATTGAGGGCCTGCTTTCCTTCGTCCAGCAAGCGCCAGACTTTGGCCTTGTGCTCCCGTTGCTTAGCCAGACCGGCCACCGAGGACTTAGCATCAAGCTCCAGTGATGTCTCATAATGTGCTTCCGCACAAGCCCAGGCTTTCAAGCCCCGGCAGGCTTCGCCAAGATAGAAATGCGCCAGGGCATTCGCCGGGTTCTGTTGCAGGCCGGCTTCATAGGCCCTGCGCGCCTCCTGGTACTGTTGTTGTTTTAGGAAGTCGTAACCGGCGGCAAATTTCTTGGCGCCGAGATCAACGGGCGCCGCGGCCATCGTCATATCAGGGACGAACGAGAGCAACGCGATGAGTACAAGGATCTTTCTCATAACTAACGCCTCGTTTATTTGGTTGAACTAGATGACCCAGACAAACCAGAGAGACCAGATAAACCAGATCAACCAGTTAAGGGGAGGGAGCCGCAGCTCCGGGTCTCACAGAGCCGGGGCTCCCAGGGCGTTGACGCTCAGTCAGCCAGAGGTTGGCAACCAGGAGGAGGGTCTGGTTGGCACCCCTCGGAATCGTGTCGTCATGGGTTGTCAGGCGTGAATCCTCGCCAGTGAGTTCTCATGCGCAAACCCAATGACTGATGGTTGACTGCTCGTCCCGCCGACTAAAAGGTCGTCAAGGCCATCGCGATCCCTGTTCCGCCCTGTACTGGTTCTCGCTTGATGGCCTCCTGGCAAGGCATAACGCAATCGATGTGCCAGTGGATTGTTGCAGCCGTCTTCGAGAAATTGGTTGTGATTATCTGCAAATTACCAGGTTTTCACGATGTCAAAGGGAAATATGAAGGCAAAAAACATCGACAGAGCTTTCTTAGCTGAATCCATTGTGATTATCGTAGAATCCAATTGGATTCAGTTGAAGACCATTAAATTGGTTTGTTTGGTTTGTCTTGTTTGTTTTGTTTTTTGGTTGAACGAAACCAACGAGACAAACCAAACAAACCAGATTGACCAGAAAACAGAAAGGGCTTGGGATCTTCACGGAGGTCCCAAGCCCTCGCTCGCAGGAATGATCTTACTGTCTATGTCTGATGCCCGTAGCGATGGTGTCGTATCCTTCTGATGCCAAAACCGGCCAGCAGGATGAAACCACCGACAAACAGGATACCGACGACTTGCCACGGTATTCTTGTCCAGCCATACATCTCCGCTACCGTCAGGAAGTCGACAGGCGGTTTCCTGTTGACGATCTGGACCGCATAGCCGGCATCGACGAAAAACAGTGAGAGTAACAATGTGGCGCCGATTGCGAGCAACGCAGAATTCTTATACATCGTGCACCTCCTTATGGTTCGTGACGGTGACTATCTTCTGCCATGCTTCACAGCAATCAACGTGCCAATAAATCCTGCTAGGGATTCTGGCATCTGTGTCGTAGAGTTTTTTGGATTTTTTACGGTTGTCACGGATGCGCGCTGCGTCTAGCGCTTCGGCAATCAACCTAGCCCGCATTTTCATGAAGCTTCTGCTACAAGCGTGGATACGCGGCTGTGCCGGGCAGTCTCGCCGTTCAGCTCTTCGACATACTGCATGAGTATGCCTCAGGGCTTCACGTCTCCGAGTGCCCGTCTCGCTTCGCGTGTGCACGCTTTCGCGACGAACCTTCATGAATAATGAGGGCCTGGATTGAATCGGATTTGATTCTGATGGAATCAGAACGGATGCAGACGAAGATCGTTTTCTGGTTTGTCTTGTTTGTTTGGTTGAACTAGATCAACTCGATGAACTAAACAAACCAGATAACGGTCTTCTTAGGCAGGATGGATCAGGCGGTCTGACGGGAGCGACGGGCTTCGCAGGTTAGCGGTGAGCAACGGCTGGATCTTACTGCGCAGTGCATCTTGAATCTCATCCGGTGATTTTCTGGCATCGATCACTTCGAAGTGAAACTCTTCCGCCATTTTGTCGAACTCCTCGATCAGGAGCGATTGGTATTTCTTGAAGCTATCGTAGAGATCGCTGCCGAGACGAAGATCCATTCCGGACTCCCAGAAGTTCATCCCTTTCGTTTCGATGACGCGCAGCACGAGTGTTTCGATGTCGATACGCATGTAGCAGACGAGATCGGGCACTAAGGCGAAGCCGAAGACATCTCGTGCCCATTGGCGATTGCCGCTCCGCACAAAATCGCGAGCGAGGGCCGTGTAGATATATCGGTCGGCCAGAACGATGAAGCCTGAACGAAGCGCGGGGATGATTTCGTGTTCCAAGCGATCCGCAAAGTCGGTGGCGTACAGCAGACTGAACGACCACCGGTCGAGAATGTTGCCTTCTTTGGCCATTTCGATCGTCTTGGACATGAGATTGGAACGGGTCCAGCCGGTCGTGACCACCCCATAGCCCTGCACTTCCAGCCATTCCTGCAACATCTCGATGTGCGTAGAGCGGCCGACCCCGTCGGTGCCTTCGATGGCGATGAGTTTCCCTTTGAGGTCACTCGGATTTAGATACGTCAAACCGTCGCCAAAATACTGTGCGTCGACCATGAGTACCTCGCCGTGGTTTGTAATCTTTGAGCGCCTCTCCCACGAGTCGGCGCATGTCGTTCTGCTGGGCTTCGATATCTTTCGTGGCGTCCATCGGCATGAGCTGAAACTCATCGACGATCTTGTCGTATTGGTCCAGGATGCGCGATTGGAAGAGGCGGAAGCTTTCGGTGACATCCGGGTGTAGATTCATGTCCATGCCGGCTTCGTAGTACTTGAATTGCCCGCGAGTGCCTCCGAGAACCCGCGAGATGGCGGTCTCGATCGGTACCCGGTAGTAGAAGGCCATGTCCGGTATGATGGCGAAGCTATAGAGTTTGCGAATCCATTCAGGCGACACGCCGCGGACGACATCACGCGCGAAGGCGGTATAGACGTAGCGGTCGGCTAAGACGATCATGCCGGCTTTGAGCGGAGGTAAAATTTCATGATACAGGCGGCTGGCAAAATCGGTCGCGTGCAGCAAACTGAACGTCGTCGGCGTCAGGCTCTTGTTCTTCTTTCCTCGTTTGGTCGTGTCTTTGACTAACTCCGAGGAGTTCCACTCCGTAAAAAAGACCTTGTAGCCTTTCGACTCCAGCCACTTGTGCAGCAGGAGGAGTTGTGTGCTTTTTCCGGACCCATCGATGCCCTCGACGATGATCAATTTTCCCGGATAGGGATGGGGAGTCATGATCTGAGAAGGTGGGTTGCTCATGCGGCATCGTCCTGGGAGATGACGGAAAACTTCACGCGGCGGCGGAACACGCGTTCAAAGAGATCAGTCCGGCCTGCGGCGGCCCAGGTTTCCAGCTCTGCATCGCCCGTCACGTGCACGGTAATGGTGACAGTGGCGCCGAGTCTCACATCGAGAGTGCGGACGACCGAAAAATGGGTCCTATCCAGGCCATCGGCGATGCGAAGGAGCGCGGATAGGATTCGCACGATGCGTTTGTACTTGGGAGGGAGGGCATCGAATTCTTCGTGCTTCAGTTGAGGGACTGCGCGCCGGTGGTAGCGTGCGACGTTGGCGACCACCTGAATCTCTTCGCCAGATAATCCTCCGAGGCCACTGTTGGTGATCAAATAATAGGTGTGCTTGTGGTGCTGGCGCTCGTTGATGAGGTAGCCGACGTCGTGCAGAATCGCGGCGTATTCAAGCCAGTTTCGCTCGGTGGGCCCCAAGCGATGGAGGCGTATCGTCTGGTCGAAAAGGCGCAACGCGAGGCCGGCGACATGAAGGCTATGGGCTTCCGGAGCCTGACAGCGACGGGCCAGCGCGATGACGGTGCGCCGCCGCAAGTCGGGAATTTCCGCTTCCGCTTTGAGCCGTTCACGGTGGCGCTGGATAAAGTCGTAGATGACGCCTTCACGAATGGCCTTGTCGCACAAAACGAGTTCGTCTCGTCCCGAGAGCTCCATCAGACGCCGAAGGACCACCGTGGCGGGAAACAGGGTGTCGACGCGTTTAGGATCTAATCCAGGGACTGCCAGCCGGGCTTTAATGGTGGACTGACGGAAGTCCTGCTCGATCTCTTTGACGTCTTTCAGTGAAATCGTGGCAAGGTTGATTTGCGCGAGCGGACGATTTGTCCGGCGCAAATGAATGACTTCTGCCAAGTTGGCCGCCATGCCGGAGGTGGCGATCAGAGAATCGAATCGTTTTGTTTTGAACGAATCGAGGGCGCCCTGTAACTGGACCGTCACCGTGTTTTCGAGTGAGCGGAGCATCCCCTCGGAAGGCGGGGTGCGCTTGAGGAATTCATCCGCGAGTCTGATGGCGCCCAGCTTCAGGCTCTTTGCGTGAAGGAGCTGTTCGCAATTTCCGACCATCAACTCGACTGATCCACCGCCGACATCTACCGAGAGCGTCGGCTGATCTGTCATGGGCACGCTATTTTTGACGGCCAGGAAAATCAGCCTGGC
>Ga0187894_10006108_pt1 | contig 11944 bp, 8 predicted proteins | sample GBC1701081metaG_FD_136650 | JGI IMG/M metagenome (GOLD analysis project Ga0187894, IMG submission 136650) | White microbial mat communities from a lava cave in the Kipuka Kanohina Cave System on the Island of Hawaii, USA - GBC170108-1 metaG ...
GCCAGCAGGGCATCGCCATGCCGCGGACCGTCGAGGACCTGTCGCACATCGGCAGCGAAGTGCGTCGGTGGCAGGCCGGCGATCTCGTGTTCTTCCAGACCAGCGGCCACGGCCCGACGCACGTCGGCATCGCGGTGGACGCGGAACGCTTCGTCCACGCCCCCAGCTCGCGCGGCGTGGTGCGCGTCGAGCCGTTCGCGCGCGCGTATTGGGCCGAGCGGTTCCTGCTCGCGCGCCGGATCATCGACGATCAGCCCACGCAGACAAACGGAAAGAACTGACGGAAATTACGGGCGGAAACACTGCCGGGGGCACACGTGCGGGAGTGAACGGGAGGACGTCCGGCGTGCGCGACCGTGCGGTCGCCGGACGAGCGGATCTGGGGGATCAGGCCGCCTGGTCCTGACGCAGACAGTTCACGCAGCGGCGCGAGCTCTGCGTGAAGAATTCACGCATGTCGAGGTCCGCTTCCGTGTAGCGCCGCTGCTTGTTCGGCGCATGAATCGGAACGATCGACGTCGTCGCCACTTCGCCGCCCGGCTGATCGGCCAGCCGTTCGAGATAGTGCTGCGGATACGACGGGAACGTGCGGAACGCCGTCCCGACAATGCGTCCGTGCCGCTCGCTGAGCCCGTCGAAGTCGTCCTTCAGGAACTCATACACCGCTGGATCCGGATTCGTCGCGAGATACTCGCGCACCAGCTCCGCCACGTGCGAGAAGAACTCGGGACTGTGGCAGCGGTGCGTCTCACGTCCATCATCGCGCAGCATCTGGCGGATGCCCGTGCGGTTCGGATCGATGTGATACAGCTCGTGGATGACCGTATCGAGCTTCGCCACCCACGGCTCCGCGCCCGGATAGTGCAGCCGCTTGCGCGAATGTTCGAGCCGCTGATCGGCGAAGCGCGGCAGCGCGAAGGAGATTAGATAGTCGAGCCGCCGCTGACCGATGACGACCTCGGGGGACTTCGACACGAACCACTCCGATCGACGCGTGATCTGTCCGCTGGACGAGTCGCGCCAGAAGTAGTAGCCCGGGTCCGACGTCGGCAGGCACAGGCAGTGGCACGTCGCGTACGCACCGTCCGCGCCCGTGCGGCCGAACCGCGCGAACACGAGGAAGCTCTCGGGATCGATAAACGAAAGCGACTGCACTCGCCCCACGATGTCGCACATTAACGCGGTGAGGCGATCGGTGTAGTTGATCATCGACAGTTCACACACATCCCACCCGGAACCGTTACCTGAACCACACGGATTCGAGAGCGATTTCTCGGGCTGAGCTGTATCCAAAGGGATGGGATCGGTCACTATAGCGAAACAGGCAGGCACCGTCAATCAAGTCTTCACCCAGTAAGACGAGATCTCCGGGCCGCAAGTTGCCTGTGGCTATCGCGGCCGTTCTCTTCCTGTGTATCGGCGTTCAATCGGAAAAGCTGAATTGCGCGAAACGCACTCCCGTCTAGCTATTACTACTAAGGCACGGAAGTCGTTGACGTCGACGGCGGGAAAGGTATCGGTTCGGGAATCGGAGGAGGATCCGGTGTTTTTAATGGCGGTACGGACGGCTCGACGACGGATTCCGACTCGACCGGGCGCGGCGGCGTCACGCGTCCCATTCGCTGCAGGATGAGCCGCTGCCGCCTCAGCAGGCGACGCGTCGGACGCGCGGGCGTGAGCACACGCGGGTTGATGATCGCTCCCGCCAGCAGCGCCGACTGCTCCGCCGACAGACTCGCCGCGCTCACGCCGAAGTACGTCCGCGCGGCCGCTTCGATGCCGTAGATCCCGTCGCCCCACTCGATCACGTTGAGATACAGCTCCAGGATGCGCCGCTTGGTCAACGCGGCTTCGAGGTCGCGCGTGATGAACAGCTCGCGCACCTTGCGCACGGGATCTTTCGAGGGCGACAGATACAGGTTCTTCGCGAGCTGCTGCGTGATGGTGCTCGCGCCGCGCGTGAATTCGAGCCGATCCAGATTGATTTCGAGCGATTCGCGGATCTGTTCGTAGTCCAGCCCTTCGTGCTGATAGAAGGCGCTGTCTTCGGCGACGAGCACGGCGCGCGTCAGAGTGGACGAGATGCGCGAGTAGCCGGTCCACTGCTGCACGCGGCGCGGCTTCTTGCCGTCCGAACGGGCTTCGCGCTGGCGCAGCTCGATGAAGGCAGTGGTCGCGGGGTTCTGCGTCCGCAGCGTGCGGACGTCGGGCAGCGTCAGGTAGACGGCAAAGAGATAGACGAACAGAAAGGCCGCAGAAGCCACGCACCAGCGCCACAGCTTCTGCCCCGTGCCCCGCCTCGCCATCTGGCGATTATAGTCGCTACGTCGCGACGACGATCTTGACCCGGTCGCCGGCGCGCGGCTGCTCCGACGGCGAGAAGTTGTTCATGATCGCCAGCTTTGCCGGCGGCACGTTGCCGCCACCCGGGCCCTGCGCGATCGATTGCCAGGTCTCGCCCTGCTTGACCGTGTAGAAGTCGATGCGGTTCGGACGGATGTTCGCGGCTTCGCCCGCGTTCAGCGTGCGGAACGATCGCAGGCTCGCGGAGATGTCGCCGTTGACGCGCTGATACTCCGCCGCGGGCGCGAGGCCGATGACGCGATAGACGTTCCGCTGCACCGGCAGGTACGCGACGCGCGCGACGACATCCCCCAGGTTCTGCAGGCGTCCCTGGAACGTCCCGACGAAGGCGTTGATGCCGTTGATCGACTGGCTGTCGCCTTCGATCGCGCGGAAGCCGGCGCGCTGCATGTCGGCCAGCGCGACGTCCTGCAGGGTGCCGCCGCGCGTCTGCGGCTGCAGCAGGTCGAGCAGCATGTACTGCTGCGTGTTCGGCAGGTGTGAGATCACCTGCGTCGGCGTGTTCGTGATCTCCCACCCGTCCGGGAACCGGATCGCGAAGCGCAGCTCCGGATGCAGGAATTCGTTGCCGCGCACGACGCCTTCGCGCGGATTGTCGCCGTAGACCAGACCGTCGATGTGCTTCAGGAACTGATTGCGATCCGTCTTGAACGATTGCTCGCCCGATTGCGTGCGCAGTTGCGCGACGGTCTCCTGAATCTGGACGACACGATCCGCGGGCGCCGGATGCGTCGACAGATAGTTCGGCACGCCTTTCGTCTCCGCCGCTTCATCGAGGCGCGCGAGCGTGTTCAACAGATCCGGCACGCCTTCCGGATCCCACCCGTTCTTCGCGGCGTACTCCGCCCCCAGGCGATCCGCCTGCAGTTCCGCGTCCCGCCCGTACTTCAGGAACAGCAGACCGAGTCCGCTGTCGGCCAGGCCGCCGAACGCGCGCGATTCGGGCACGAAGATCTGGAGCAGCGTGGTGCCGAGCGTGGCGCCGGTCGCTTTGGAGTACTGCTGCGCGGCGTGCCGCGCGGTGACGTGGCCAATCTCGTGGCCGAGCACGCCCGCGAGCTCCGCTTCGTCATTGAGGTGCGCCAGCAGGCCGCGCGTGATGTAGATGTAGCCGCCAGGCAGCGCGAACGCGTTGACCGCGGGCGCGTCGACGACGGTGAAGTGCCACGGCAGGTTCGGACGCTGGGAGTTGCGCGCGAGCGGCATCGCGATCGATTCCACGTACTGCTGCAGCTCCGGGTCGTCATAGACGCCCATCTGCTTCCGGATTTCCGGATCGGACTGCTGGCCGATCTGGATCTCCTGCTCCTCGCTCATCAGATTGAACTGACGCTCGCCGGTCACCGGATTCGTGGCACAGGCCGGACTCATCACCGCGCCGCAGACGATCAACAGGCCCACCGCCAGAAGGAGCCGCAGACGTCTTGTCGGGAACACGCTCATCGTTCGCCTCCGTCGCTCCTGCCGTGCAACGCACGTACCACGACGCCTGCCGTGCGGAACAGGCCGTTTTCACGCATCATCGGCCCGATCCGCGCGCCACCGCTCATCGAAACGAGGACAGCGCGTCGCCTGCGGCGGCCGTGCCCGTACCCGGCGTCACCGGATAGTCCTGCGCGCGGAGCGCGCGTTCGAGCGCGCTGACGAAGAGCAGGATGAGCTGGCTGCTCGATCCGGATCCCATCAATCCGACGCGCCAGATACGCCCCGCGAGCGGCCCCAGCCCCGCGCCGACTTCCAGGTTGAACTGCTCCAGCAGGAAGCGCCGGACCCTGGCTTCGTCCACGCCGTCCGGCACGCAGACCGCGTTGAGCGTCCACAGACGCTCGCCTTCCGGCGGCAGCAGTTCCAGGCCCATCGCGCCGAGCCCCGCGGCCAGCACGAGATGATGACGCCGATGACGCGCCCATCGCTCGTCCAGCCCTTCCTCCTCGACCATCAACAGCGCTTCGCGCAGCGCGTAGACGAGCGGAGCGGAGATCGTGTGGTGATATTTGCGATTGAGCCAGTACTGTTCGAGCAGGCCAAGGTCGAAGTAGAAGCTGCGATTGCCCGCGCGCGCCCGCTCTCGCGCGGCCGCGCCGAAGGTGACCGGCGCAAGGCCGGACGGCGCGCCAAGGCCCTTCTGGCTGCAACTGTAGACGGCGTCGAGCCCCCAGCCGTTGACGTCGACCGGATGCGCGCCCAGCGACGTCACCGCGTCGACGAGCGTCAGCGCGCCGAATTCGCGCGCGACGTCGGCTACGGCGTCGACCGGATTGAGGACGCCGGTGGACGTCTCCGCGTGGACGACGGTGATCACGTCGACGCCGCTGCCCTTCAGCGCACGGCGGATCGCGTCCGGATCGACCGCGCGTCCCCACGGCACTTCGAGACGATTGACGAGCGCGCCCTGCCGCAGACAGACGTCCGCGAGCCGATCGCCGAAGTAGCCGCCGACGACCGAGAGGACGTGCGTCCCTTCACGTACGAGATTCGAGACGGCGCATTCCATGCCGGCGCTGCCCGTGCCGGAGACGGCCAGGCTGAAGGACGATTCGGACGCTTTGAACACGCGTCCCAGCCGCTCCCGCACATCGTCCATCAGCGCGAGCATGTTCGCGTCGAGATGGCTCAGCACGGGCGCGACCATCGCGCGCATCACGCGCGGCGAGACGGGACTCGGGCCAGGTCCGAGCAGGATGCGCTCGGTGTCCGGCAGCTTGACGTTGTCGAGTGATGACGGTGAAGACGATGAAGATGTGGTCATGACGCTCCGCGATCGCGTCCGGCCGCCGCGGCCTCGCGATCGGTCCATTCGCGCAGTCGATCCAGATGGCCGCGCAGTTCCGCGGTCACCGCGGGAGGAATAGCCACGAGCGGCGCGCGCGGCAAGCCCCCGACGTATCCAGCCAGATCCATCGCCGCCTTCAATCCTGCCACGCCGTAGGTCTGCGTCACCGCGCGCGCGAGCGGCGTGAGCGCGCGCTGCAGCGAGAGGGCCTCGGCGTGCCGTCCCGCGCGGACTAAGTGGTGCAGCCGCACGCAGAGATCCGGCACGACGTTGGCCACGGCCACGATGGCACCGGTCACTCCGACGCAGAGGCTGGCATAGAGCGTCGGCGCGGATCCGACGACGATCGGGAAGTCGGACGAGGTCTGCGTCACGAGGTCCGCGATCAGGCCGATGTCGCCACCCGATTCTTTCATCGCGATGATGTTGGGATGCGCGGACAGCGCGACGGCGGTGGCCAGCGGCAGCGAGACGCCAGTCGCCGACGCAAAGTTGTAGAGCAGAACGGGCACGGGCGATGCGTCCGCGACCGCGGTGTAGTAGCGCGCCAGCGCATCGCCGGTCATCTGCGTCTTGAACGCGGACGGCGTCAGGACGAGCACCGCGTCGACGCCTTCGTGCGCGGCGGCTCGCGCCGCGGCGATCGTCAGACGCGTGGACGAGCGTCCGACGCCGGCGATGACGAGCCGGTCGCGCGGCACGTCCGCGCGCACGGCCGCGATGAGGCGGACGGCTTCGTCATCGCTCACGTGCGCGGCTTCGCCGTTCGATCCGAGGACGACCAGCCCGCGAATCTCCGTCTGCAGCCAGCGCTGCACGTTCGTGCGGACGCCGTGCAGATCCAGCGCCTCGTCCAGAAACGTCGTCGCGATGGGCGGAAGGATGCCGTCGAGATTCACGGGCTATTCTGAGAACGCGCGGTCGAGAGTGTCAAGCGATTGAACGATGAGACACGCCGCGGCTGGTACGTCTCACGCCTGGCTGCCCTGTCCGCGATCCCGCGGCTCCAGCAGCAGGTTCAGCGCCCACACCAGCAGGACGATCGCGCCACCGGCGCTGAGCAGCCACGGATAGTCGGTCAGCGCGCGGATGTCCGACGCGTCCTGCAGCAGCGTGCCCCAACTCGGCCGGTCCGCGTCGAACCCCAGGCCGACAAAGGACAGCGTTGTTTCCGCCATGATGGCCGCCGGCAGCAGCAGCAACGCCTGCACGCGCAGCACGCCCGCCGCGGCGGGCCACAGATGCTGTCGCAGCAGGTGGAGCGCTCCGGCGCCGGACGCGCGCGCGGCCGCGACGTAGTCCTTCGTCATCTCGACGCGGACGATGGCGCGCACGCTCGCGGCCACCGTCGGCCAGCCAATCACGGCGAGCACGCCCGCCAGCAGCAGGAACACGGCGAGCGGCGAGAGGCTCGCGGGCAACGTCGCGCGCGCCGCGAGGACGACATAGAGCGCGGGCAGGATCAGCACGAACTCGGTGAGCCGCATCAGCGCCGCGTCGAGCAGACCGCGCACCATGCCGGCCCATGTGCCGATCAGCAATCCAAGCAGCAGCGCGCCGGCCACGGCGACCACCGCGACGCCCAGTGAGACGCGCGCGCCGTAGACGAGGCGCGAAGCGATGTCACGCCCGAGGCGATCCGATCCCAGCGGCAGCCACGGGCCGTGCGCCAGCGTCGCAGGCCGCAGGAGATGTCCATCCTTGAACAACGTGAGCGGCACGGGACGCGATCGATCTTCGGCGAACGTCCGTTCGAGCCGGCTGATCGATCGGAGCGGATAGAAGAAGGGGCGTTGCCAATGACCGTCGGCGTCGCGCACGCGGAGCGGCATCGGCGGTGCGAGCAGGTGCTCGCGGAACTGCGCGGCTGGATCGTACGGCGCGGTGAACGGCGCGGTCAGCGTGATCAGAACGATAGCGGACAGGATGAGGTATGCCAGAGCACGGGTGGCGCGTCGCAGAGGCGGCGTCGACGCCCGGGTGTTCGCGGATCCGAGGGAGATCGGCGATCTGGGCAAGATCGGCGATCCAGGGATCGCGGGCGCGCGTCCGCCGGCACGAAGTCCGGTCGGATCGGGGCCATTCATGCCCCGCCCCCCTGAGTTGAGTCGTGCATGCGCGGGTCGACGCGCCGGGCGACGATTTCCGCCACGGTGGACCACGTCACCAGCGCCAGTGCCGCCGCCGCGCCGCAGCCCGCCGCCAGCGGCGCATCGCGCCAGCCGAGCGCGTCGAACATCAGCCGTCCGAGTCCCGGCCACGCAGTCACCAGTTCGACGGCCAGCGATCCGCTCAAGAGCCGGCCTGCCGCGAGGCCGAGGACGCCAAGCACCGGCGTCAGCGCCGCGCGCCACACGTCACGCCACAACACGCGGTCCGCGGACGCGCCGCGCGCGAGCGCCAGCATGACGAACGGCGCGGACTTTTGCGTCATGACGGCGGCGCTCTGCAACCGCTCCAGCGCGGCCGCGAGCGGCACTGCCAAAGCCATGACAGGCAGTGTCAAATGCGCGACGAGATCGCCGGCTCTGGTCCACCACGACCATTCGTCCGACGAGGCTGTGGTCATGCCACCCGTCGGCAGCCAGCCCGTCCGCGCGGCAACCCAAAGCAGGAGCAGCGACAGCAACAGCGGCGGCACGGACAGCATTAATAATGATGAGCTTCGCACCAGCGCGCCCGCCAACGGGTACCGCTCACTCCCGGTCAACACGCCGAGCGGCAGACCGATCGCCACCGCAAGGACGAAGGCTGCGACGGCCAGCAGCGCTGTGTTCGCTGCGCGCTCGGCGACCAGCGAAAGCACCGGGCGGTGATAGCGGAGAGACGAGCCGAGGTCGAGCCGGACGGCGTGCGTCAGCCAGCCGGCGTACTGCTGGGAAAAGGGACGGTCCAGCCCCAGGCGGGTCCGCTCGGCCATCCGCGCGCGCTCCGGGACGCTGCCCATCATGTCGCTGGTCGCGTCGCCTGGCGACAACCAGACGAGGCCCAGCATGGCAGACGAGGCGATCCACATGAACAGGATCGCCAGCGCCGCGCGTGTGAGCAGGAGCCGGATCATGGACGCGTCAGGATCAGCGGTGGCGGAGGGATCGACTCATGGCGTGGCCGTCCGGACCGCGAGCGAGTCCGCGTTCCACAGCACGTGCGGCGCGAGCAGCGCCGGCTGCGCGCCGGCCACGCGCGGGCTGGTCGCGATCGTGACATGCGGTGCGGCGAAGTAGACCGCCGGCAGTTCCCTCGCGAAGATCCGCTGCACATCGCCGAAGAGACGTTTGCGCTCCGCGGGATCGGTCGATGTCACCTGCTTGTGCATAAGATCGTCGATCTCACGCTCCCACTCGGTGGACGAAGACGACTGTGATGGATGCCAGGCGTGAAAGGCGCCGCTGCTCAGCCAATAGTCGAGATTCGCCGCCGGATCGGTATCGCTGAGATCGGCGCCGAAATAGATGGCGTCGTAGTCGCCGCCGGTGAGACGTCCGATCAGCGTCGGCTGATCGAAGGTCGAGAGATCGACGGTCAAACCGATGCCACGCAGGTCTTCCTTCAGCACCGCGGCCGCTCGCTCGCGCACCGCATGGCCCTTTTGCGTGAAGAGCGAAAGTCGTGCGGGCGTGCCGCTCGCATCTTCCACGAGCCCATCGCCATTGCGGTCTGTCAATCCGATCGACGCGAGCAGCGCGGCGGCTTTGGTCAGGTCGTAGTCGTAGCGCGGCAGGTCGAGTACGTACCAATATCGATTCGCGGGCGTAACCGGTCCATGAATCGGCGTCGCCGCGCCTAGAAATACGGTGTCGACGAACTGCTGGCGGTCGACGGCGTGCGAAATGGCCTGCCGCAGCTCGCGTCGCTGCAGCCAGGCGCGACGTGGGTCATTTTTGACCCGCTCAGGGCTGAGATTGATCCAGAAGAAGTCAGCGTTGAGCCCGACGCCGAGCTCGTGCAACTGCACCCGTCCCTCCGCCGCCCGCTTCTTCAGCGACGGCACATCGTCCGGGCGCACTTCACCCGAGGTCAGATCGGACTCGCCCGATTCCAGCTGCAGAATCTCGGTGTTTTGATCGGGCACGATCTGAAGCGTCACGCGATCCACCAGCGGCTGCGGTTGATCGTCCGCGGTGCGCCGCCAGTAGTGCGGATTGCGCTCGAGCTCGAGTCGTGCGCCGGGATCGTACCGTGTGAGTACAAACGGCCCGAGGCCGGCGATCTCACTCGGTGCGGTAGTGAGATTCCAACTGTCTCGGAATGTACCAGCTCGTAACGAAGATTCCAGGCGATGTCTTGGAAGAATTGGTAAACTATCCAGAGCACGCAGTCCCGATCCCTGTGGACCGGGCCATGTCAGTTCAACTGTGTGCTCGTCAATCGCGCGCACGCCTATAGGGCGTCCGTCGCTCTTGAACGCTTCCGCAAGCGGACTCCCAACGCTCTCGTCGTACAACGCCTGAAATGTAAAGACCACGTCCGCCGACGTGAACGGGGCCCCGTCTGAGAAGGCGATGCCCCGCCGGAGGTGCAGCAGGAAACGGCGGCCGTCGGTCGATTCCCAGCGCTCCGCGAGCCAGGGCTCCGGGTCGCTGGTGATGGGGTTGAGGCGTACCAATCGGGCCTGTGTGAGTACCGAAAGGAGGTGCGATGTCCGATCTCGAACGACCAGCCGGTTGAAGCTCCGCGGTTCGGAACGTACGGTGGCGAGGAGATGGCCACCGCGCGCTGTCAACTCCTTGGCACTTTGAGAGTTAGTAGACGGCGGCCGTCGCCAGACGAGAATGGCGATTGTGGCGAGGGCCGCGAGCAAAATCGCAAAAATCAGAAAGCGTCGAGTGGAGAATCGCATAGGAATCGGCCAATTCTTGGCCGGATAGGCCAATTCATTAGCCTGCCCGACGATTGCCTCCTATCAACCAACCAGTCAATGATTTACGTCATTCATCCCTAAGTGGTCATACCACGATTGGCCGAAGCCCTTCGATCGCCAGGTGGGCACGGCCGCGTCGGTTCACCCCACGTTTGTGTGATCCAACATGCAGCTTCGCCGTTCGAGTTTCGCCTTCTGCAATGAAATCGCGGGTGCATGGTACCTGAGTTCGAGTCAAACGCACGAACCCGCCACTGGTGTAGCAGATCCAAGCCACTGGCACAACTCATGCGTAAGGCTGAGCTCTGAATGCTCCCGCTCTCGGTGCGTTTCGCCTGAGACAGTCAGTCCACCCGGTCGTTTTGGGGAAGTCCGTATGATCCCAGTAGACTCGTCTTCCGCTCTTTGCGTGGCGGGTAGTCTCCGCCGTCATCTTCGAAGCCGTGTGTCATGGGGCATTGCGGCGTTCTTCCTTCTTTTTGCCATCGCTCCTGCTGATGCCGGCACGCACCGTGCGCGCGTGTCTCGCGACGTCAGCCAGCGGCTGGCCGCGAACTCTGCGCAAGCCGCGGATGTGATTGTCAAAGGCTCGCCGGACGAAGTCAAAGCCCTGGCCACTCGTCATGGGTTGCGGGTCCGACGGGTCCTGCGATCGGGAGCGGTGCTCTCGGTCTCCGGCTCGCAGCTCGAGGCGCTCAGTCTCGATCCCGCGGTGGCCGCGTTGCCCGCCGATCGTTCGGTGTTCCCGACGATGTCGGTGACGGCCGAGGCGACGGGGGTCGATCAGGTCTGGCGTGGGATTGACGAAGTCGGGCGCTTCACGGGTAAGGGCATCGGGGTCGCGGTCATCGACTCAGGTGTGACGGAGCACAGCGATCTGCGGGGGCGTATCGCGGCGCACGTCGATTTCACCAATGGCCTCGGGCGCGGGCGGGACTTTTACGGGCACGGCACCCACATCGCGGGGATCGTGGCCGGGAATGGTGCTCTGCCGATCACGCCTGGTGGACCGGTGTTCCGTGGGCTGGCACCGGGTGCGCACATCATCAACCTGCGGGTCCTCGAAGCGGATGGCAGCGGGAAGACCAGCGACGTGCTCGAAGCGATCGACTGGGCCATCGAGCATCGGGCGCAGTACAACATCCGCGTCCTGAATGTCTCGCTGGGGCATCCGGTGGTGGAAGCGTCGGCGGACGATCCGCTGGTCCAGGCGGTGGAGCGGGCGTCGGCGGCTGGGATCGTCGTTGTCTGCTCGGCAGGAAATCTTGGCAAGCTGCCGGATGGCCGGATGGTCATGGGCGGCATCAACTCGCCGGGCAATGCGCCGAGTGTCATCACGGTGGGCGCGCTCAACACGCATGGCACGCCGGAGCGGTCGGATGACGAGGTCGCGAGCTACAGTTCGCGGGGGCCCACGGCGGTTGATGGCCTGATCAAGCCGGATCTGGTCGCGCCGGGCAACAAGATCGTCTCTCTGCAGGCGTCGGCGTCCAAGCTGGCGATGCGGTATCCGGAATTGCGCGTCGGCGGCAATGCCACGCGCGGCTACATGCAGCTCAGCGGCAGCAGCCAGGCCGCGGGTGTCGTCGCCGGCATCGCCGCCCTGCTGCTCGAAGCCAACCCTTCGCTCACGCCCGTCCAGGTCAAGTTCACCCTGCAGGCCACCAGCTCGATGCTCCCCAACGTCGGCCTCGTAACCGCCGGCGCCGGCAGCGTCAACGCCGCGGCCGCCGTCCAGATGGCCGTCAAAGGCCCCTCCGCACGTCAGACGACGACCACCATCGGCGGCGAACCCGTCACGTCCGGCAGCATCGCCTTCCAAAACGTCCAGGCCAAAGACCCGAAGCCAAACACGATCGTCTGGGGTGACACCATCGTCTGGGGCGACACCATCGTCTGGGGCGACACCATCGTCTGGGGCGACACCATCGTCTGGGGCGACACCA
>Ga0187894_10006109_pt1 | contig 11944 bp, 9 predicted proteins | sample GBC1701081metaG_FD_136650 | JGI IMG/M metagenome (GOLD analysis project Ga0187894, IMG submission 136650) | White microbial mat communities from a lava cave in the Kipuka Kanohina Cave System on the Island of Hawaii, USA - GBC170108-1 metaG ...
CTCGAGCGGCGTCTCGATCTGATACATCGCCTTCGGGTTCATCGTGCTGTGGTGGTGGTTCTTCACCGCCACCTTCGCGAACTGCGCGAAGGTCGTGCCGTACTTGCGGCTGTGCTCCATGCCGGCTTCGGCGAACACCGCGGGCATCGTGCCGGACCCGAGCAGGCCTTCCTTCGGAATGCCGGTGGCGCCGCCGGCGCCGCCCAACAAGCCCGCGCCCATCTTCTCTACGCCGACCGCGAGCACGACGTCGTAGACACCGGCCTTGACCGACATCCACGCTTCGCGGAAAGCCGTCGCGCCGGTCGCGCAGGCGTTCGCGCAGTTGACGACTGGCACGCCGGTCTGCCCGATCTGCTGCAACACGCGCTGGCCAACCATCGCGTTCGCCTGCCCGAGGTTTCCGCAGTAGAGCGCCTCCATCTGCTGGATCTTCAGGCCGCAGTCATCGAGCGCCATCAGCGCGGCTTGCGCGCCCATCACGTCGACGGCAGGCCCCTGGCCGGCCTTCATGAACTTCAACATGTCGATTCCGACTACGTATACGTCGCTCATCGAAGACTCCTTGGCGTCCTGATTAGGCGCGCGGCTGGAAGAAGTAGGAGATGTAGGAGTTGCCCTCGCGGTCCTTGCGACCGAGGGCATCCTTGTAGACCACATCGACCGCCATCCCGAACTTGATCTTCTCGGGGTTTGGATCGATCCCGATCAGGTTGCCCTTCACCGTTCCGCCGCCGTCGAGATCGACGATCGCGGAGATATACGGCACCTGAATGCCCGGGAACGAGCGGGTGACGATCGAATAGACGTAGAGCTTCCCGGTGTTCGCGAGCTTGGTGGCCGCGAGCTTGCCGCGTGCTCCGCACTTCGAGCAGACCTCGCGCGCTCCGAGGAAGATCGCGCCGCAAGCGCCGCACTTGTGGCCTTCGAGGTACGGATCGCCGGGGTCGGGGAGCTTCAGGAAATCGACGGCCGGCAGCGGCTTCTTCGCCGCTTGGGCTTCTGCCATGGGGAGAGGCTCCTTGAGTTGGTGTGAAGGGCCGCAAGATGGCCCACGCCTGCTGCGTCGGCTACCGGCGGCTCGCCCGCTCGCCGGCTCGGAATGCCGCTCGCTTCCTCGACGCGGCCTGCGCACGCTCTTCTCGCGGCGGCTAGCGACTCGCGTCTCGTAAGAATGGGCGGCGCGAGAGCTGCCCATGCACGTGGAACACTTGCGGCGCACGCTCGCGCGCAAGCACGGCGGCCGCCGGACGCCCGAGGCGTCCAGTACCGCTGACGAGCATCGCCTCTGGGCGACGCGAGCAGGCGAAGCCCTGGCTAGCGACCGATCGGAGGCGGTCCGACGTGTCCAGGCGGCGCATTGCGCAGCGCGAGCCGGACCTCCTCGGCCTTCTTCTTGAATCCCTCGTTGGTTGGCTCGAAGGTGAGCGCCATCTTGAGATTGCGCGCAGCAGAGGCGAGGTCGCCGCGGTCGAGGTCCGCGCGCGCGAGGCCGAAGAAGCGGCGCCCGTTGGGCGTTTTGCCGAGGTAATCGTCGAGCGCCTGCTTGTCCGCGCGCGCGTCGGCTTCCGCGAGGGGGATGCGGTTGACGCCGCCCGCAAGCTGCGCGTCGTAGGCCTGTCGCCGCCGCTGGTCGCGCAGCACCTGATAAGCCTCGCTGACGCGCTTGGCGATGCGCCCGAGCGCATCGCGGTCGGCGCCGTCGAGGTGCCGGTTCGCGTCGGGATGCAGCTTGCGCGACGTGGCGTAATAAGCCTGCTTCACGCCCGACGCCGGCGCAGCGCGCTCGAGCTCGAGCAGCTGGTAGTAGTCGAGCTCGTCGACGAGCTTCACGAGCGCGCGCACTTCTGCCGGGGTGATCACGCGAGGCCTCGGCGCGAGGCGCTCGGCTGCGCCGGCTTCCCCTCGCTGCGCGCGACGAAACGTCGCTTGCCGTAACAAGCCGGTGCGCGGACGCGAGCTGCTCGGCGTTCCCAAAGCGGAAGCCACTGTTCGACTCCGCTCGGCTTCGCCTCGCTGCGCGCGACGAAACGTCGCTTGCCGTTACGAGCCGGTGCGCAGATGCGAGCTGCTCGGCGTTCCGAAAGCGGAGGCCACTGTTCGACTCCGCTCGGCTTCGCCTCGCTGCGCGCGACGAAACGTCGCTTGCCGTTACTCATCGTCGTTGTGGTACCGCGAGAGATCAGCGCCGTGGTCGAAGAGGCTTTCGGCATTGCTCGCGAGGTCCGGCTTCTGGGCGGGATCGCCGTTTGCCTCGATCTCGATGCCTTCGAGATCGGCCTCGTCGACCAGCGCAGCTTCGGCGAGCGCTTCGAGGTCGTCGACCAGCTCGAGGGGCTCCTCGGCCGCCTCGACGACCGGCGCTGCAGCCTGCGGCGCAGGAGCGCTCGCCGGCTTCGCCGGCGTAGCGGGCGCAGGTTTCGCGGCGGGCGCGGGCGTCGCCGCCGGCCCGCGCGAGACCAAGCTCGGCTGCGTCGTCTCGAGCTCGAGCGAGGAATCGTCGGCGGAGTCGACGAGTAGCCCGGTTCCTTCGTCCTCGACGACCGCGACTTCCTCCGGCTCGGTGGGCGCAATCGCGATCACCGCCGGCGCTTTCGGTGCGCGAGCGGCAGCGGCCGCGGGAGCTGGGACCGGCGGCGCCGGCTTCGGCGGCGCGATCCCCTTCGGCTCCGCGACCGGCGCGACCGCTTTCGCGGGGCTCGGCGGAGCGGCGGGCTTCGCGCGCGTCGCCGGAGCCGGCTGCGGCGCGGACGCCTTTGCGACGACCGGCGCCGGCTTCGGCGAGATCACCGGCGCCGGCACGATCTCCTCCTCCGGCGCGACGTCCGTCTGCACGCGGCTGGTGCGGTTCGCGGCGAGGATTTGGTCGAGCTCGCCGTCGGAGAGGCCCGACGAGAAGCTCAGCGTCGTCGACGCCGCCTTGCCGGTCTCCTTGTCCTTCGCGGTGACGTTCAGGATGCCGTCGGCGTTGATCTCGAACGTGACGTCGATGCGCACCTGGCCGCGCGGCGCCTTCTTGAAGCCCGAGAACTCGAACTGCCCTAACAGCTCGTTCTCGTCCGCCTTGCGCGATTCGCCCTGGTGCACGCGGATCTGCACGCGCTCCTGGTTGTCCTGGGTGGTCGTGAACGTGCGCGTCTGCTCGATCGGCACCGGCGTGTTGCGCTCGATCACCGATTCCGCGAGCCCGCCCGCGACGCCGATACGCAGCGAGAGCGGCGTGACGTCGAGCAGGAACGCGCCGCCGCCGGCGGCCTCCTCGGTGACGACGTCGCCCACCAGCGCCGCGGCGTGGATTGCAGCGCCCATCGCGACCACCTCGTCGGGGTCGACGTCGGTGCGCGGCTCCTGCTGGAAGTAGTTGCGGACGGCATTGCGGATCAGCGGCAGGCGCGTCGGACCGCCCACCAGAATCACGCCGTCGAGGTCGCGCGCGATCAGCCCTGCTTGCTGCAGCGCCTCGTCGCACACCTTGAACGTGCGCATCACCAGATCGCCCACCAAGCGCTCGAATTCGGCCGCGGTCAGCGTGCGCTCGATCGAGAGCGCGCCACCCTGCGCGTCGCGCGCGATGTCCGGAATGCGGATCTCGGCCTGCTCCTCGACCGAGAGCGTTCGCTTCGCCGCCTCGGCCGCGACCTTCAGCTTCTCGAGCGCGTACACGTCCGAGCGCAGATTCGTGCCGTGCTTCGCGACGAACTCGTCGGCCATCAGGTCGATCACGCGGTCATCGAAGTCGTCGCCGCCGAGGTAGGTGTCGCCGCAGGTCGCGAGCACCTCGAACACGTCCTTCCCGATCTCGAGGATCGAGATATCGAAGGTGCCGCCGCCGAAGTCGTAGACCGCGACCTTCTGTGTGAGCCCTTTGCCGAAGCCGTAGGCGAGCGCCGCGGCGGTAGGCTCGTTCAGCAGCCGTAACACCTCGAGGCCCGCGATCTTACCGGCGTCTTTGGTCGCCTGGCGCTGGTTGTCGTTGAAGTAGGCCGGGACCGTGATGACTGCCTTCGTCACCGGCTGGCCGAGCTTCGCTTCCGCGATGCTCTTCATCTCCTTCAGCACCATCGCGGAGATCTCGGGCAGCGAATACAGCTCGTCCCGAATCTGGATGCGGACGCTGTGGCCCGGGCCGTCGAGGATCTTGTACGCGCAGATCGCGCGCGCCTTCTTCACTTCCTCGGAGAACGAGTAGCGGCCGATCAGCCGCTTCGCGGACGCGACCGTGTTGTGCGGGTCGAGGATCAGGTTCGCGCGCGCGGTGTTGCCTACCTGCACGCTGCCGTCGTCCTTGAAGGCGACCACGCTGGCGGTGATGCGCTCGCCGTAGCCGTTCGCGAGCACGTCGACCTTGCGGCCCTTGGCGATCGAGACGCAGGAGTTGCTGGTCCCGAGATCGATGCCGACTGCGACTTCCGCCATGGGCCCTCCGCCCCGCCGCCTCGCGCGGGACCGCACGCCGCTCTATCGGTGCGACCGAGGGGCTGTCTTGAGACGGGGTTTCGGCTCGGTTTGCGAGCGAGATCCGGCGGTTTCGCCGTGTGAGCGCGTGCGCTAGAGGACTCTCCTCTTCGGGGAGCGAGCATGTCCGGCCACTCGAAATGGGCGACGATCCGGCGCAAGAAGGGCGCGATCGACGCCAAACGCGGGAAGATCTTCACGAAGATCATCCGCGAGATCTCGACGGCGGCTCGGCTCGGCGGCGGAAATGTCGACGGCAACCCGCGCCTGCGCCTGGTTGTCGACAAGGCCCGCGCGGCCAACATGCCGAAGGACACGATCCAGCGCGCGATCCAGAAGGGCGCCGGCGGCGGCGAGGGCTCGAGCTTCGAAGAGGTCGTGTACGAGGGCTACGGGCCGGGCGGCGTCGCGATCCTCGTCGAAGCGCTGACCGACAACCGCGCGCGCACGGTCAGCGAAGTGCGCCATGCGTTCACCAAGCACGGCGGAAACCTCGGCGCCCAGGGCTGCGTGTCCCATCTGTTCGAGAAGAAGGGAAACATCGTTCTCGAGAGCGTCGACGGCGACAAGCTGATGGAGGCGGCGCTCGACGGCGGCGCGGACGACGTGATCGAGGACGAGGGCGTGTTCACGGTGGTGACGCGGCCGCACGATCTCGAGAGCGTGAAGACGGCGCTCGAGAAAACGGGCTTCGCGCCGAGGAGCGCAGAGATCACGATGCAGGCAGCGACGCAGGTGCCGCTCACGGGCGATGCGGCGGAGTCGATGGTGAAGCTGGCGGAGGCGCTCGAGGATCTGGACGACGTGCAGAACGTGCACGCGAACTTCGATATCTCGGCGGAGGAGCTCGCGCGGCTGGCCTGAGGCGCGGTTCACGCGCTCGCGACGGCGCGCGCGGGCGGGCGCGCGGTCCGGCGGGGCTCGCGTCGCTCAGCCGCGTGACCGCGATGGGCGGAGGCGTGCGGGGTTCTCTACTCGCTGCGATGCGCTTCGAGCTTGCGCGCGGTCACGCCTGGGCGTTCGCTCTGCGACCCCGCCTCCCCGCGCGCGCGCCCGCGCGCGCCGTCGCTCGCGGGCGGAGGTGTGCGGGCGTCCGTGCGCGTCGATGTTTCTTTTAGGAGGTGACGCCGAGCGCGCCGTTGAGGCGCGCTCGGCGTCACTCTTGGCTGTGCTCGGGCGCGTTGGGCGATTTGGCTCGTTACAGTGCGCTCGCGCTCACCCCCGCGTGCGTTTTTCTCTCCTCGTCGAGTTGCCTTTGCGAATTCTCGGGATCGATCCCGGTATCAACGCCACGGGATATGGCGTCGTCGTGCGCGACGGCGCGCAGCTTCGCCATGTCGCGCATGGTGTGTTGCGGCCGGCGCGAGCGCAGGGAATGGCGGCGCGGCTCGCGCAGATTCATGCGGAGCTCACGGTGCTGCTCGCCGAATACGTGCCAGATTGCGTCGTGATCGAGCAGATCTTCGTCGCTGCGAGCTCGCGCTCGGCGATCGTGCTCGGGCAAGCACGCGGCGTCGCGCTCGCGGCGATCGGCGCAGCGCGGCTGCCAGTCGACGAGATCGCGCCGCAGCAGATCAAGCTCGCGGTCACCGGAAACGGCGCCGCCGAGAAAGGACAAGTACAGGCGATGGTGCGCCGGCTGCTGGCGCTCGATGCGCTACCCGCGCGGGATGCGGCCGACGCGCTCGCGGCCGCGATCTGTCGCGCGCATCGCAGCGGCGCGATCGCACGGGCGCAGGGTGCAAACGTGGAGGTCGCGGGCCCGAGCGAAGCGCGGCGGCTCTGGGAAGCGAGTGCTTCGCGGCGGCGCACGCGCGCTGCGCAGTTCGTGCTGCGAGGCGCGCGGTGATCGCGCGGCTGGAAGGCACGCTACTCGAGCGCACGCCGACGCGCGTGGTGATCGACGTTCGCGGCGTCGGCTACGAGGCGTGGATCCCGCTCTCGACGTTCGGGCAGCTGCCCGACGAGGGGAAGACGGTCGCGCTGCGTATCTTCACGCACGTGCGCGAGGACGCGCTCGTGCTCTACGGCTTCGCGAGCGAGGCCGAGCGCGCCGTGTTCGAGTTGTTATTGCACGCCAGCGGAGTCGGGCCGAAGCTGGCCCAGCGCATCCTGTCGGGCATCGAGGCGAGCGCGCTGCTGCGCGCGATTCGCGCGAGCGATCTGGCGACGCTGCGCACCGTGCCGGGCGTCGGCACGAAGCTCGCTGAGAAGATCTGCGTCGAGCTGCGCGATCGTGTCGAAGAGCTCGCGGAGCTCGCCGGCGGCGCGAAGCCGCTGCGCGGCGCAGCCGGCGAGGCCGATGCGGCGCGGGCGCAGCTGATCTCGGCGCTGCTGAACCTGCAGACGCCGCGGCCGAAGGCGGAGCGCGTCGCGGACGAGGTGCTCGAGGCGCTCGGAACGGGCGCCGAGCTCGGCGAGCTGGTGCGCGCCGCGCTGCGCAGGCTCGCGCGATGAGTGCGCCGATCCTCGAGAAGGCGCCGCTGCCCGGCGAGGCGGCGTTCGAGGACAAGCTGCGGCCGCAGTCGCTCGCCGAGATGGTCGGGCAGGACCGGCTGCGCGAGAACCTCGCGGTCTTCATCGCCGCCGCGAAGCAGCGCGGGGAATGTCTCGATCACCTGCTTTTTTACGGTCCGCCGGGGCTCGGCAAGACCTCGCTCGCCCGCATCGTCGCGCGCGAGATGAATGCGCAGTTCCGCGCCACCAGCGGCCCGGTGCTCGAGCGCGCGAGCGATCTGGCGGCGCTGCTGTCAAACCTCGAGCCCGGCGACGTGCTCTTCATCGACGAGATCCATCGCTTGCCGCCCGCCGTCGAGGAAGTGCTGTATCCGGCGATGGAGGACTTCCAGCTCGACCTGCTGATCGGGCAGGGCCCGAGCGCGCGTTCTCTGCGCATCGATCTGCCGCGCTTCACGCTCGTCGGGGCGACGACGCGAGCAGGGCTCTTGACCTCGCCGCTCCGCGACCGCTTCGGCTGGTCCGCGCGGCTCGACTACTACCCGACGGCGGACCTGATCGGCGTGTTGGTGCGCTCGGCCCGGGTGCTCGGGATCGCGCTCGAAGGCGACGCCGCGAGCGAGATCGCGCAGCGCGCGCGCGGCACGCCGCGCATCGCGAACCGCCTGCTGCGGCGCGTGCGGGACTTCTCGTCGGTCGAGCACGGCCCCGACAAGCCGGTCAACGCCGAGGCTGCACGCTCGGCGCTCGAGCGGCTCGAGGTCGACGCCGCCGGTTTCGACAAGCTCGACCGAGCGCTGCTGCTCACGCTGATCGAGAAGTTCGGCGGGGGACCCGTCGGCATCGAGACGCTGGCCGCCGCGCTCTCCGAGGATCGAGGCACGCTCGAGGACATCGTCGAGCCGTTCCTGATCCAGCGCGGATTTCTCGACCGCACGCCGCGCGGCCGCGTTGCCACGCGGCGAGCCTTCGACCATCTCGGCGTCGCGGCCACGGGCACCACGAAGCAGGGCGCTCTCTTCTAGAGCCCCCATCTGGCGTGAGCCCGCTCACGGGCCGGCAATCCCACGCGCAACTGCTCAGCCTCGATCGGCGGCGCGCCGATAGGGGCGGGGATGATTCGCGGCCTTGCGACACTGCTCGCGTTCGTCCTGCTCGCGCTCGCAGCGTGGAGCCTCGGCGTCACGTTCGTCCCGGAGAACGAGGTCGTCGACGCGGTCGATTCGGCGCTGCGCGGCGCGCTGAAGACGGCCGGACTGGCAAAGCACGCGAAGCTGCTGATCGGTGTCGTCCCGGGCGGCGCGTTGGCAGCGCTCGGACTCGGGCTCGCGCTGCTCGCGAACAAGCTGGGCAAACAGGGAGACGAGCGCGCTGCCCCGAAGTCGGGAGGCGCCGCTGAGCGGCCGAAGCTCGACGGCCGCACGCTGCGCAAGGTGGAGAAGGCGGCGGCGAAGCTCGCGAAGCAAGGCGACCTGATCGGCGCCGGCGAGCTGTGCGCCGAGAGCGGTTTGCCTGAGCCAGCCGTCAAGTACTTCACCGAAGCCAAGGAGCTCGTGAAAGCGGCCGAGGTGCGCCAAGACCAGAGCCGCTACGAGGATGCCGCCGAGCTGTTCGCGCAAGCCGGGCGTTTCGAGAGCGCGGGTGCGCTGTTCGCCTCGCGCAGCCAGTGGGAGAAGGCCGCCGATAACTACCGCAAGGGCGGGCGCATGAGCGTCGCCGCGGAGATGTACGAGAAGGCGAACAACCCGAAGCTCGCCGGCGAGTGTTACATGCGCTGCGAGTTCTACCGGCACGCGGCACAGCAGTTCCTGCAGGTGCAGGATTGGAAGCGCGCGGCGCAGGCCGTCGAGAAGGCGCTGGAAGAAGAGCTCAACAACCCGGCCGCCGGCCAGGATCGCGAGAAGGCGAAGGAGCTGAAGAAGCTGGTGCTCCAGTCGGCCAAGCTGCACGAGCAGGCCGGCGACATCGAGGCCGCGCTGCGCGCGTTGACGCAGGGCCAGTGCTGGGCGGCCGCCGCCGAGATCGCCGACAAGGCCGGCTTGCACGAACGCGCGGCCGATCTGCATCAGCGCGCCGGCAACGTGCCGAAGGCCGCCGAGGCGCTGCGCAAGCTGGGCGAGAACGCGGCCGCTGCGCAGATGTTAGGCGAGCACCTGCGCGAGAAGGGTCAGGAAGAGGAGGCCGCGCAGCTCATGATCGAAGCCGGCGACTTCGGCTCCGCTGCGGATATCTACCGCAAGCTCGAAGACTGGAAGCGCGCCGGCGAGGCTTACGAGAAGGGCGGAGATTCGGTGCGCTCGGCGGAGATGTTCCGTCTCTCGCAGGAGTGGGAGCGAGCGGCGGCGGCCTACGAGCGCGCGCGTCACTACCGCGAGGCAGCGGAGTGCGCAGCGCAGCTCGGCGACAGTCGACGCGAGGCTCGCTACTTGGCGCAGGCGGGCCAGCACCTCGCGGCGGCGCGCGTGCTGGCGCGCGAGGGTCACGATGAGGAGGCGATCAAAGGCCTCCAGCAGGTGGCGGCGGATTCCACCGACTTCCGGGAAGCCTCGGCGCTGCTCGGCGAGATCTTCCGCAAGAAGGGCAAGCACAGCCTCGCGCAGAAGAAGCTCGAGCAGGCGATCGGCGGCGAGCCGCTCTCGCTCGCGAACGCGGAGCTCTACTACCAGCTCGCGGCGCTGCATGAGTCGACCGGCCAGCTCCACGCCGCGATCGAGCTCTACGAGAAGATCCTCGCGATCGACTTCCACTTCCGCGACGTCGACGCGCGGCTCGAATCGGCCCGCACGCTCGCTGCAGCGCAGGCTGCCACTTCGGGCGTCCCCGGCGTCACGGACGCGAAGACCGGAGAGCCGCGCTCGGCTCGCTATCGCATCGACCGCGAGCTCGGCCGCGGCGGCATGGGCATCGTGTTCAAAGCCACCGACCTCGTGCTCGACCGCACGGTGGCGCTGAAAGTTCTGCCGGATCAGCTGCGCGACAACCCGCAGGCGCTGCGGAACTTCCTGCGCGAGGCAAAGGCCGCCGCGAAGCTGAATCACCCGAACATCGTGACCGTGTACGACGCCGGCGAGCAGGACGGCCGCACCTACATCGCGATGGAGTACGTCGACGGCACGACGCTGAAGGCGATCGTGAAACAGCGCGGGCCGCTCGCGACGCGCGCGATCGTTCACGTGCTCTCGCAGGTGTGCGAAGGCCTCCAGTACGCCCACGGCCACAAGATCGTCCACCGCGACATCAAGACCGCGAACCTGATGTGGACCCGCGAGAAGAAGGCCAAGATCATGGACTTCGGTCTCGCGAAGGTGATCGAGGAGGTGCTGAACCACACCACGCTGGTTTCAGGCACGCCCTACTACATGAGCCCCGAGCAGACCGAGGGCACCGCCGTCGATCACCGCTCCGACGTCTACAGCCTCGGCGTCACCGCGTTCGAGCTCGCGACCGGCACGCTCCCGTTCCGAGAGGGGAACGTGCCCTACCACCATGTCCACACGCCGCCGCCGGATCCCCGGTCGCTGCGACCCGACGTGCCTGTACCGCTCGCCGAGTTGATCCTGCGCTGCATGGAGAAGCAGCCGGCCGCGCGCCCTCAAGGCGCCGAAGAGGTGCTTTCCGCGCTGAGGCTCGTCGCCCCGAGCTGACCCGCGGAAGGGCGCGCGATTCGTAACCTGCTCGTCACGTTCGTGACGTTCTGGTTACGGGACGCTCCTCTCAGCCGGGCAACCGCGGGCACCGTTTGTGAGATCAATCACGCTAAGCGCCCGAGATTGAACGAGAAGTTCTCTTCGCAACTCAGCATCCAAAACCGCGATTTCCTGGCATGACGGTTGCTACGCCCGTGCCCGGATGTGGTGCGGGGGGCCACCCGGTGTCGGCTCGGCCCCTCCGCCTTCGCAGCTGGAGAAGAAGCGGGTGAGCCAAAAGACGATCTCCGAGAAGGCCATCTGTACCGGTGTAGGCCTGCACTCGGGCGTCGCAGCGAATGTCGCGCTCTATCCGGCGAGGCCGGGCGCCGGCATCGTCTTCGTTCGGACCGATCTCCCGCACGCTCCCGAGGTTCCGGCGCGCCGCGCCGCGCTCGCTTCGACGCGCCTCGCGACGACTCTCGGCCGCGGCGATGCCACCGTCGGAACCGTCGAGCACCTGCTGGCTGCGACCGTCGCGCTCGGGATCGACAACCTTCGCATCGAGGTCGACGGCCCCGAGATTCCGGTGATGGACGGCAGCGCGGCTCCGTTCGTCGCTCTGCTCCGCGACGCGGGGGTGTTCGATCAGGGCGTCGCTCGCCGGGTGATGCGGATTCGCCGGCCGATCTCGCTGCGCGATGGCGATCGCTCGATTCGCGTGACGCCGGCCCAGCGGCTCACGGTCTCGTACTTCGTCGAGTATCCGCACCCGGCGATCGGCAAGCAGCGCATCGAGGCTCTGCCGATCGACGGTCCGCATTTCGCACGCGAGCTCGCGCGCGCGCGCACCTTCGGCTTCCTTCACGAGGTCGAGGCGCTCTGGCGCGGCGGGCTCGCGCGCGGCGGGAATCTCGAGAACACGGTCGTGCTCGACGAGCACCGCGTGCTGAACACGAGCGGACTGCGCTTCGCCGACGAGTTCGTGCGGCACAAGGCACTCGACCTGGTGGGCGACCTGGCTCTGCTCGGAATTCCGCTGCTCGCGCACGTCGACGTCGAGCGCGGCGGCCACGCCCTCCATCAGCAGCTGGTCGAGCGCATCCTGGCGTCGCCGGAGGCATGGGCGATCGAGACGTCGTTCGCCCCGACGCTGCCGATCGAAGAGCTCTCGCTCGCCGCGACGGCTTAGCGGCTCTCCGGTTCCTCTCGCTCGAGCTCCCGCGCGAGCGCGGCCGAGGCGACCGCGTCGGTGAACTCGATTCCCATCCCCGGCGCCCGCGAGACGCTCGCGTCGGGTGCGGCTGCGCCGATCGACCACGCGACGCGGCCTTCGATCTCGTGCTGCGGTCCGTGCTCCGAGAGCCGGAAGCGCACCTTGACGCGAGCGCCATTTCGCGCAGGCC
>Ga0187894_10006110_pt1 | contig 11941 bp, 8 predicted proteins | sample GBC1701081metaG_FD_136650 | JGI IMG/M metagenome (GOLD analysis project Ga0187894, IMG submission 136650) | White microbial mat communities from a lava cave in the Kipuka Kanohina Cave System on the Island of Hawaii, USA - GBC170108-1 metaG ...
CGGTTGAAACCCGAGCAGCCGGTCAATGACGACGGCTGCAACGGCAAGATGAAGGACGACGGCGACAGCGGCGAATTCCTGACCGGCTATGCGCCGGGGCACAACCCGGACATCTGGGAAGCGGGCGTGGCCAAAAAGATTCCCGCCGGGGCGACGCTGATGCTGCAGGTTCACTACTCGAAGATCGCCGGCAGCGTTCAGAAGGATCGTTCGGTGGTCGGTTTCGTCTTCGCCAAAGAGCCGCCGAAGAAGCTGATGCTCAAGCGCGGCGTGTCAAACATCTTCTTCAAGATTCCGCCGGGCGCCGAACGCCATCAGGCGACCGCCTGCTGGACGCCGAAAGAGGACATCAACATCTATTCGCTGATGCCGCACATGCACTATCGCGGCGCGGCGATGGAATTCAAGGCCTTCTACCCCGACGGCAAGTCGGAGACGCTGCTCAACGTGCCGAACTACAGGTTCGACTGGCAAACCAACTACAATCTGAACGCGCCGAAGTTCATCCCGAAAGGGACGAAGATTCAGATCACGAGCCATTTCGACAATTCGGCGAAGAACAAATTCAATCCCGACCCTAAACAGAGCGTGCGCTTCGGCGATCCGACCTATGACGAGATGCTGATCGGCTACATTGACTACATCGCCGAACGCAAGCCGGTCGCGGGTATCGACGCGAAAGCTCTCGACGCGTTCACCGGCCGCTACAGCGCCGGATTCATCAACGTGAACATTATCAGGAACGGCGACCAGCTCTTCGCCGAGATGAAGGACCAGCCAAAAATCGAGTTGCTGCCCGAAGCCGAGAACAAGTTCTTCATACGCGAGACCGAAGGCTTCGTCACTTTCACCAAAAACGAGAAAGGCGAAGTGACTGAGGCCGCCATCGAAATGGGCGGCCGCACGATCCGCGCGAAGAAAAAGACTGAGGGAGCCGCTAGCGGCAACCAATGAGAGGAACCAGGTGTTTGGTCGTAGGTATTAGGTCTCTTGATTATCACTTCTTTCGATTTTGAGACGGTTCTGATTCAACAAGGAGCGCCATTCGCTATGAACAAAGCACGCATTGCCATCGCCGCTATCTTCTGCCTTGCGATTACGGGTTTGTTCCTGCTGCCCGCGAGCCAGGCCGACACGACGAAGTCTTCATCGAAACAAATCACGTTCACCAAAGACGTCGCGCCGATCTTTTTCAAACAGTGCGCCGAATGCCATCACCCGGGCGAAGCGGCGCCCTTTTCGGTGATGAGTTACAAAGACGTCCGCCCGTGGGCGAAATCAATCAAAGAGAAAGTCGTCAAACGCGAGATGCCGCCCTGGCACGCCGATCCGCACGTCCAGGAGTTCAAGAACGACCGCCGAATGACGCAGGCTGAGATCGACACGATCACCGCGTGGGTTGACCAGGGGGCGTCGGAAGGGGCGCTCCTCGACCTGCCGCCCGCCCCGGCATTCGCCGACGGCTGGAACATCGGCAAGCCGGACATCGTCATCGCAATGCCCGAAGAGTACACGCTCGCGGCCAACGGGCCGGACGAGATTCAATACTTCGAGGCCGATCCCGGCTTCAAGGAAGACAAGTACGTGATGATGGCCGAAGCGCGCCCCGGCAATCGCCAGATCGTCCATCACCTGATCGCATTCATCAGGCCGCCCAAAGAAGGCAAGCCCGCGCCCAAGCTGACGCCGGAAGAGCTCAAGAAAATGCGCGAGGAGTTTGAGCGCGACTCGGTCTTTTACCAGGACGGCACGCTGACCAAGGTAAAGATGGACGCGCCGGTATACGACGACGGCTGTTCGTTGCCGAGCGGCGGTTCCGGATTCAAACGCGACGGCAGCGGCTCCGATCCAAACCAAAACGCGCTGCTGGTCGGATTCGCGCCGGGAATGCCGGTGGCGAAATGGGGCCAGGGAATGGTCAAGAAGATTCCCGCCGGATCGAAGATCGTCTTCCAGATGCATTACTCGAAGGCCGCCAACTCCGTGCAAAAAGATCGGTCGATGGTCGGCCTCGTGCTTGCCAAAGGCCCGATGGAGAAAATGGTCGTCACGCATCCGGTCTCGAACAACTACTTCAAGATTCCCGCCGGCGCCGAAAAACACCGCGTCACCGCCTGCTGGACGACCGATCACGAGATAACGTTGATCAACGCGATGCCGCACATGCACCTGCGCGGCAAAGCGATGGAATTCAAGGTCGTTTACCCCAACGGCAAGAACGAAGTCGTGCTCAACGTGCCGAATTACGACTTCGGCTGGCAAACGGTCTATTACTACAAGAAGCCGATCACGGTTCCGAAAGGGTCGAAGTTCGTGGTGACGGCGATCTTCGACAACTCGGCGAAGAACAAGTTCAACCCCGACCCGAAAGTGGATATTCGATGGGGCGATCCGACTTATGAAGACATGATGATCGGCTGGTTGGAATACACCGTCGATCTGAAGAGCGCGACCGCGATGAATAGCGGCGGTTCCGGCGAGAAGTAACGGTCATCGTTGTGAGTGGGCGAAGTGAGCGAATTGACTATCGAGGTCAATCGCCAGATTCTTCGCGCAAAAAGGGTCAATAGAACTGGCGCCGCTGAAACCAACAGGTGAGGCGCGCCGTCATTACAGATGGATTCCAAATTCCCGACTGTAACAACCTACTCCCAGCAAGAGGTGATGAGACCAATGAGAAAACCGATCACGATTACCGCAGTCGCCGTCGCGATCTGTCTGCTCGCCCTGCCGGCGACAAACGCCAACAGCAACAATAAACCCGCCGCGAAGAACGCCACGTTCACCAAAGACGTCGCGCCGATCTTTTTCAAGCAGTGCGCCGAATGCCACCGCGAAGGCGAAGTCGCGCCGTTTTCGGTGATGAGCTACAAAGACGTTCGCCCCTGGGCAAAATCAATCAGGGAGAAGGTGGTGAGTAAAGAGATGCCGCCCTGGCACGCCGATCCGAATCACGGCCAGTGGCTCAACGACCGCCGGTTGTCGCAGGCCGAGATTGAAACGATCACCGCCTGGGTTGACGGCGGAGCGAAAGAAGGCGATCCGAAGGCGCTGCCGCCCGCGCCGAAATTCATTGACGGCTGGGCCATCGGCAAACCCGACGAGACCTTCTCCATCCCCGAACAATCGGTCCCTGCCACGGGCGTGATCAAGTATCAGTACTTCGATGTCCCGACCAACTTCAAAGAAGACCGTTGGATCGAGGCCGCCGAAATTCGCAGCACGGGTCGCGCCGCCGTGCATCACGTGATCGTTTTCATCTCTGACCCGAGCAGCTCCGCGCGCGGCGACGGAAACCTGCTCGCCGGTTTCGCGCCGGGCGAACAGCCGACTCGATTCAGACCGGGAATGGCCAAGAAGGTTCCGGCGGGATCGAAGATGCGCTTCCAGATGCATTACACGCCGAACGGCGCGGCGACTAAAGACGTCACCACTATCGGCGTGATCTACGCGAAAGAGACGCCGAAGCATCAAGTCCTGACTCGTCCCGTGCTCAACACCGGCTTCGTAATTCCCGCGGGCGCGGCCAACCATGAGGTCAAATCATTCCACACGTTCAGGGAAGACACGAATATCGTCAGCTTCATGCCGCACATGCACCTTCGCGGCAAAGATTTCGAGATCAAGGCGATCTATCCCGACGGCACATCGAAGATTCTGTTGAATGTGCCGAAGTACGACTTCAACTGGCAAACCTATTACGTGCCGAAAGAGGCGGTCGCGATCCCGAAAGGCACAAAGATCGAATGCACCGCGCATTTCGACAATTCAACGAACAACAAATACAACCCGGACCCGACGAAAGACGTGCGTTGGGGCGATCAGACCTGGGAAGAGATGATGATTGGCTGGCTGAGCTATTACAACCGCCCTGGCCCGAAACCTGCGGCTTCGAGCGACAGCGGCGGGCAGAAATAATCGGACAACGCGCGTAACGCCTGGGAGCGCACGCGGCTCGCGTGCTGGCTTTCAAAGAAAAGACTCTGCGATGAAAGCAGTAGTTTCGAAAGCCAGCACGCGAGCCGCGTGCGCTCCCAGGGCTGCGCTCCCAGGGCTGCGCTCCCAGGGCTGGTTGCGTCGGTTTCGGTCTGTGGCCTATTCTGTCTCCGAGGTCGAAAAGTCCGGCAGCCGGACTTTTCGGAGAGGAAGCCATGAGAAATAACAAGTTCGTCACCGTCGTCATTTGGGCCATTGTCCTTTTGGTCGTCGTCGGCCTGGCGTTGCCTATGGTCACTTCGTTCTTCGGCTTTTAACAACACGCAAAGTCTTATGCCCAATCGGTCGCATCATTCCCGCGTTGCAATCGCCGCTTCGTTTTTTGTCCTCTCTTTGTCCGCGCTATCGCTCCCTCGGGCAGGCGGCGCGCATGAACCCATCACCACAAAGGTGATGTTCAACAAAGAGATCATTCGCATCCTCAAGCGCAACTGCCTGGCCTGCCACGCTCCCGGCAAAATCAAGTCCGATATTTCGCTGACGACTTACGAAGAGGCGCGCCCCTGGGCGAAGGCGATCAAGGAAGAGGTCCTGGAAAAACGGATGATGCCCTTCCAGGCCGTCAAAGGCTATGGCAGCTTCGTTCACGATTACACCCTGCCGCAGCGCGACGTCGAATTGCTGGTTTCGTGGATCGAAGGCGGCGCGCCTCGCGGCGACGCAAAAGATTATCCCAAGGAAGAGATTGAAAAATTGATCGGAGGGAAAGAGTGGGAACTCGGGAAACCCGATCTGATTTTGCAGCCTGACAAAGAGACCAGGATCGCGGCTGAAGGCGATGATGAGACGCGTTGTTTCGTTCTGCCGACAAATCTGAAAGAAGATCGCTGGGCAAACGCGATTGACTTTCAACCCGGCGCCGGCGCGGTGGTTCATAGCGCGACCCTGTTCGTAGTACCGCCTTCAGGCGGAAAGAATCGGGGAACCAATCCGATTCCGGCTAAAGCCGGTACTACGAACAATTATTCGATTCCGGCTAAAGCCGGTACTACGAACAATTCGGCTAAAGCCGGTACGACAAACAACTGTCCGTCAAACGCCGAGCGCGTCGGCCAGTGGGCGCCCGGTCAATCGATCAATCGTCTGCCGGGCGGGGCCGCGATCAAATTGCCGGCCAATTCGCGCATCGTGATGCAAATCCGCTATCGCAAAAACGGTGAAGCGGCTAATGACCGCAGCAGCGTCGGCCTCTATTTCGCTAAAGACCCGGCCAGCAAACCCGTCCGCAACGTCACGATCAGCGCGTCCGCGACCGTCATTCCGGCGAACACTGAAAACCACCGAGTCAAAACCGCTTACACGATCAACGAATCAACCGAGGTTGTGGCGATTCGCCCGCTGCTCTTCCCTTTCGCAAAATCCATCGAAGCGGTCGCGTATCGCCCCGACGGCTCGGTCGAAGTCCTGGTCTGGGCGAAAAGTTACCGGTTCGACTGGCAGCCGGCCTATTTCTTCAAAAAGCCGATTGCGCTGCCCAAAGGCGCGCGCATCGAGGTGATGGCTTACCTGGACAATTCCGAAAACAATCGGAACAATCCGAACGATGCGCCCGTGCAGACTCGATTCGCCGACGCGCTTTGTGAGTTGTCGCTGACCTCAGCCGCGCCGGTAAAACATGCGCGGCGGTGAACCGCGAATAGGTCGAATTTGTTGGCGAATTAGGCGCCTTGAATGGCGTGCACTTTCGGAAGTGAGGTGCTATATTTCGGCGTCGAATTGGCTTAGCCAATTGCGAGCTCAACGCTTCTCACTTATCCATCTGGCTGAAATGAACCCCGAAGACGCTCTCCTAACAACAATCTGATCCAATGGCGCGTCAGTTCGATCTGAGGGCCGATCTGACGGCTGATCTGATGGTGAATATTGATGCGGAGTAGGGATAGAATAGACGCAGCAATGAAAGAGGTCAGACCCTGAGCTGTGCCCCACCAGGCTGTGGCGCTTGCAGCCTGAGAACAATAAAACGGAGTTAGTTAAGACATGTCTGCAACGACGCTAGAAGAAACAGTTACTAAGCTTCCAATCGAAGAGCTTGAGGCCGTCACAATCCGTTTCGCCGGAGATTCGGGCGATGGTATGCAGGTGACAGGAGGACAGTTCACGGCCACCGCCGCGATCATCGGCAACGATATTTCGACGCTGCCCGATTTCCCCGCTGAAATCCGCGCGCCCGCGGGCAGTCTGCCCGGTGTGTCGGGATATCAGCTTAATTTCAGCAGCCGCGACATCCGCACCCCCGGCGACGAACCGCAGGTTCTGGTGGCGATGAATCCCGCGGCGCTCAAAGTCAACATCAAAGACCTGGAGCCAGGCGGCATCCTCGTCCTCAACACCGATGAATTCAACGACGGCAATTTAAAGAAAGCCGGCTATCCTGCCGACCCGCTCAATGACGGATCGCTTTCAGGCTATCGCGTCTTCAAGATACCGATCACTTCACTGACGTTGAAGTCCCTGGAAAGTTCAAGCCTGCCTTTCAAACAGCAGGAGCGCTGCAAAAACTTTTACGCGCTCGGATTGATGTACTGGCTTTATGACCGCCCGATGGAGCCGACGTTGAAATGGATCGAAGATAAGTTCGGCGCGAAGCCGGAAGTCGCCGAGGCGAACCGGATGGCGCTCAACGCCGGGTATAACTACGCCGATACGATGGAGATCTTCACCACGCATTACCACGTCGGCAAGGCGCGGATCAAACCGGGCAGGTACCGCAACATCACGGGCAATGAAGCCACGGCGATCGGATTCATCACCGCGTCGCAACTGGCCGGCCGCCCGCTCTTTTACGGCAGCTATCCGATCACGCCGGCTTCGGACATCCTGCACGAGCTTTCAAAGCACAAAAATTTCGGAGTCAAAACTTTCCAGGCCGAAGACGAGATCGCGGCGATCGGCGCGGCAATCGGCGCGGCGTTCGCCGGCCATATCGGGATGACAGGGACTTCCGGCCCCGGCGTCGCTCTGAAATCGGAGGCTATCGGCCTTGCCGTGATGACCGAACTTCCGCTGATCGTGATTGACGTGCAGCGCGGAGGGCCGTCAACCGGACTGCCCACGAAGACCGAACAGGCCGATCTGATGCAGGCGATGTTCGGGCGCAACAGCGAATCGCCCGTAGGCATCGTCGCTCCGGCCACGCCCGCCGATTGTTTCAAGATGGCGATCGAGGCCGTGAGACTCGCGACGAAATACATGGCGCCTGTCTTCTTCCTTTCAGACGGTTACCTGGCGAACGGCTCTGAGCCGTGGGAGATTCCTTCACTCGACACGCTGCCCGAAATGAAGATCAATTTCCGCACCGATCCTGAAGGCTTTTTCCCGTATCTGCGCGATGAGAAAACGCTGGCGCGTCCGTGGGCGATTCCCGGCACTCCTGGGCTCGAACATCGCATCGGCGGCATCGAGAAACAGCACATCACCGGCAACGTTAATTACGAGCCGGACAATCACGATTTCATGGTTCGCCTGCGCGCCGAAAAGATTCAGCGTATGCAGCAGGACATTCCGCCCATCGAAGTCTTCGGCGCGCCCGAAGGCAAAGTCCTGGTTTTGGGATGGGGATCGACTTACGGAGCGATCACAACGGCCGTCGAACACCTGCGCGAGCAAGGCCACGCGGTTTCGGGCGCGCACCTGCGCTACCTGAACCCGTTCCCGTCGAATCTGGGCGATGTGTTGAAGAGCTTCGACACCGTGATCATCCCGGAGCTGAATCTGGGACAATTGTGTATGCTGATCCGCGCCCAATTCTTGATTGACGCGGTCAGCTTCTCGCAGGTCAAAGGCAAACCTTTCAAGGTTGCCGCGCTGGTCAACAAGATCAAAGAGTATTTATAGGCAATGAATAAAAATGACTGGGACATTCGTCGTGAGCCACGCAAATGGACGAAAGAAGAAGTTGATCGCCGCCTTTATCAGGCCCCGGAGAAAATAGAATTTGCCGGCGGCATATTTGGAAGTGATGAAGAACGGATAACGGTGCTGGCGATGCTTTTAGAAAATCTTGGCATTGACCGCGCAGTGCGACTTGGAAACCCTGCTGATTGGAAAGCGGCTGTAGACGATTTGATCCGGTCAACACAAGGTGAATAAAAATGAGCGAAACCCGAATCAGTACCGCGAGCGGTAGCGAGCGAGTCTCGCGATTGAAGCGGCGCTCGCTACCGCTCGCGGTACTGATTCGGTAAAGGCATATTCAAATGAGCGAAAACGGACATACAACGAACGGAGCGGTCAAGCTCACACGCAAAGATTTCCAAACCGATCAGGAAGTCCGCTGGTGCCCCGGTTGCGGCGACTATTCGATCCTGGCGCAGGTTCAGAAGGTGATGCCCGAACTCGGCATCCCGAAGGAAAAGATCGTGTTCATCTCAGGCATCGGCTGCGCCAGCCGGTTCCCGTATTACATGAACACTTATGGCTTCCACACGATTCACGGGCGCGCTCCGGCGTTCGCCACGGGCGTCAAAGTGGCCAACCCGGACCTGCAGGTTTGGGTAATCACGGGCGACGGCGACGCGCTGTCGATCGGCGGAAACCATTTCATTCATGCGCTGCGCCGCAACGTCGATCTGAAGATCATCCTCTTCAACAACCGCATCTACGGGTTGACCAAAGGGCAGTATTCGCCGACCTCGGAACTCGGCAAACGGAACAAATCGGCGCCGATGGGCACGATTGATTACCCGATCAACCCGTTGAGTCTGGCCTTCGCCGCCGAAGCGACGTTCGTCGGACGTTCGATGGACGTTGACCCGAAACATCTTTCGATGATGATCGAGCGGCTGGCCGCGCATAAGGGCTCGGGATTCCTGGAGGTCTATCAGAACTGCAACATCTTCAACGACGGCACGTTCAAAAACTTCAACGAGCGCGAGGTCAAGGAAGACCGCATGATCCAGCTCGAACATGGCAAGCCGCTGCTGTTCGGCAAGAACAAAGACAAGGGAATCCGTTTGAACGGCGTGACGCCGGAGATTGTGACCATCGGCGGCGAAAACGGGATAAAGGTTGACGAGATTCTCGTTCACAACGAAAATGCGCATGAACCTAATCTCCCGTACATTCTTGGAAGGATGCAATTTCCCGAATATCCCGTGCCGATGGGCGTCTTCCGCGCAATCGAGAGACCGACTTATGAACACATGCTCGCCGGCCAAGTCTCGACCGCCATCGAAACGAAAGGCGCGGGCAGTCTGGAAAAATTGATCAACAGCGGCGAGACCTGGGTCATCAATTGATCGGAGTTTGTAGTTCCGCCTTCAGGCGGTCTGGCTCTACAGTCCAAGAGACCGCCTGAAGGCGGAACTACAAACTCTTTCCAAAGGAGGCGCTATGATCTGTCCCTATTGCGGTCACAACAATCTTGACGGATTGGACACATGTGAAGAGTGCGTACACGACTTGAGCCTCTTCGATGTGCTGACGCCCACCGGAGGATTGCAGACGCATCTGATGGAGGACACCATCGGTCACATCCCGTATGATCGGCTTGTGCTGGTCAGTCCCACCGATTCGGTGGCTCACGCCGTCTCGCGGATCAAATCCATCGGTATCGGGCAGGCGGTGGTGGTCGAAGAGGGCAAGCTGGTCGGCATTCTGACCGAGCGCGATCTGCTCAACAAAGTCGCGGGGCGCGAACTGGACTTGAAGAAGCTGCTGGTGAGCGATGTGATGACACGGCGCCCCGAAACAATCGGAGAGAGAGACGCCTTACGAGTGATCATCAACAAAATGGCTGTGGGAGAATATCGCCACGTGCCGATTGTCAGAGACGGCCGGCCCATCGGCATCGTCTCCGCCAAAGCGGTCGCCAACCACATTCTCAAATACAGCGGGCTGGATTTTTAACCGCGATGTGGATCAGTACCGCGAGCGGTAACGAGCGTTGCTTCAATCGCCAGACCCGCTCGCTACCGCTCGCGGTACCGATTCGTAAGCTTTGCCGAGAGGATTTCACCATGTCAATCGCAGATAAATTGAGCGAGGTCAAAATCCGCCGTCTCCCGTTGCGCCAGCCGGCGATGGTCGAGCGCAACGCGAGCATCCGCGAGGCAGTCGAAGCGATGAAGACCAGGCGTTTGGGATGCGCGCTGGTCTGTGAGCAGGGCAGGCTGGTGGGACTGTTCACCGAGCGCGACCTGCTCAACAAGGTCATCGGCGAACCGGTTAATTACTCGGCTTCGGTCGAGCAGGTGATGACGGCCGATCCGGCGCATCTGAGTCTGGATGATTCCGTCTACGCCGCGATGCGCCTGATGCGAGAGGGCGATTATCGCAACGTTCCGCTGGTGGACGGCCAAGGCGTGGCGGCGGGCGTAGTCACCGTGCGCGACCTGGTCAGCTATTTCGCCGAACATTTTCCGAAGGAAGCGCTCAACCTCCCGCCGGATCACGATCAACTGATGCGGCACGCGGAGGGAGCGTAACGAACAGGTTATTTCAACATTATCTATGTCCATACTTTCAGACATCATCAACGCAGCGAAAGAAGTGATCGAAGTCGCGCGCACGACGGCGCAAGGAATGAGCGTCACGTTGAGCCACATTCCGGCGAAGAAAGAGACGGTGCAATACCCGGATGAGCCGGTGCAGATTTACCGCCGCTTCCGAGGCGAGCATTTTCTGGATGTTAACGACGACGGCAAAGAGAAATGCGTCTCCTGTTTCCTCTGCGCCGCGGCCTGCCCGGCGGACGCCATCTACATCGAAGGCGCGGAAGACCCTCGTCCTTATGAAGAGCGCATCGGGCAGGATCATCGTTACGCCAAGGTCTACCAGATTGATTATGGCCGCTGCATCCTCTGCGGCTTCTGTGTGGACGCTTGCCCGACCGACGCCATCATCCACGGCCACAATTTCGAGTGGGCTTCCTACACGGCGGGCGAGATGGTGAAGGACAAGGAATACCTGCTGGCCAACAAATGGCGCGAGCCTGATGTCGAGCCGAACGAAAAGCAGAAGTCTCTGGCTGCGAAACAGAAGCTGGGCAAGCTCAATATTGAGCTGAAGTAGACAACGGCGCGAACGGCAAGACGGTCAGAAAACACGGAACAAACGGAAATAACGGAACAGACGGAAATGATCAAAAGAAGCTTCCGTTTGTTCCGTTATTTCCGTTTGTTCCGTGTTTTCTTCTTCATCATCACGGACCAATGAACAAACATCGCATAGCGGTCATCGCCGGTGACGGTATCGGCAAAGAGGTAATTCCCGCGGGTTTGAGCGTGCTGCGCGCGGCGGCTGAAGTCTGCGGCTTTGAAATCGAAACCGAAGAGTTTCCCTGGGGCTGCGATTATTACCTGCAAACCGGACGGATGATGGATGAAGACGGCTTGCCGCGGCTGCGGGATTTCTCCGCGATCTACCTGGGCGCAATCGGCGATCCGGCGCGGGTGCCCGATCACATAAGCTTGCGCGACCTGCTGATCAAAATCCGCCAGAACTTCGACCAGTACATCAACCTGCGCCCGATCAGGCTGCTCGCCGGGTTGCAAAGCCCGCTGCGCGATAAGGGCCGCCGCGAGATTGATTTCGTCTGCGTGCGCGAAAATTCGGAGGGAGAATACTGCGGCTGGGGCGGACGTCTGCGGCAAGGCCAGCCCGACGAGATCGCCGAACAGACCGTTGTCTTCACTCGTCTAGGCGTCGAGCGCGCGCTGCGCTACGCGTTCGAGCTTGCGCGGCAGCGGCGCAAGCGGCTGGCGAGCGCGACAAAATCAAACGCGATGCAATACACGATGGTGATGTGGGACGAGATCTGCCGCGAAGTCGCGCGCGATTATCCGGATGTCGAGGTGACCCCGTACCACGTTGACGCGTTAGCGGCCCGGTTCGTGCTGCAACCGGAAAGCCTCGACGTAGTCGTCGGATCGAACCTCTTCGGCGACATCCTGACCGATCTGGGCGGGGCGTTGCAGGGCAGCCTGGGCATCCCGGCCAGCGC
>Ga0187894_10006111_pt1 | contig 11940 bp, 10 predicted proteins | sample GBC1701081metaG_FD_136650 | JGI IMG/M metagenome (GOLD analysis project Ga0187894, IMG submission 136650) | White microbial mat communities from a lava cave in the Kipuka Kanohina Cave System on the Island of Hawaii, USA - GBC170108-1 metaG ...
ACACCTGGCCGCCCAGTTCAAAGCCGCCCGTCACCGGGGGCGGGTTGCCACCAGGGGGCGGCTGTGGCGGGGGTGTCGTGCCGCCGCCCGGAATCCGCAACACCTGACCGGCATAGATCAGGTTGGGGTTGGCGATGTTGTTCAGGCTGGCGATGGCCTGCCAGGTCGTGCCGAAGCGAGCAGCGATGCGCGCCAGCGTGTCGCCCCGCACCACCGTGTACGTCCCGGTTGTGGGGGGTACGGGTGTGCTGCCACCGGGCGGTTGTGTCGGTGGTGGGGTGCTGCCACCCGCCGGGATAATCAAGCGCGACCCGACATAAATTAAATTCGGATTGGTAATGCTGTTCCGCTGCACGATGGATGCAATCGACACGTTGTATCGCAGCGAAATGCGGAAGAGATTTTCGCCGGGCTGGACGACGTGGACGGTTTCGCCCGCGTTCTGTGCCAGTACGGTGCCGCTAAACGCCACGCACAGCGCCAGCAGCGTTAGAATAATGATCCAACGACGCATACGGACTCCTTTTCTGTCGGTAAAAAAGACTTCTGTTTCAAAACACTAACTGACTATAACATGATCCTTAAAAACGTGCAGCCCAGCGGGGCGGAGCCGCCAGTCACCCGTTACCAGCGATGAATAACTTATGGATGACCATAAAGATCGCATCTCATTCAACGCACTCGTAGGGGCGCAAGGCCTCACGCCCCTACTTTTAACTTTCAACTCTTAACTTTTAACGACCATAGTCGTATACCTTGCCCCAATATCGCGCGGCTGGATCGTCTCAAGGTTCAATTTTAGCCATTATTACCAGGGAAAAAGTCCCCTTTTTGGCTATTTTTACACCATGCAGCCACGCCGCGCGCCCTTATAATCAGGCCAATTCCATACATTTTTAGCCAGATTGACCAAAAGGAGTGATGGTATGGTCGCCGCCGAGTTCGAAAAGACAGGACTCGCCCCTTCGGAAGAAGTAGCGAGTTCGCCCGCGAAGCTGCTGAAATGGGCAAAAGACAATGGGGTTGTGGAAGTGGATGTGAAGTTCACCGACATTCGTGGTGTGCTGCAACACTTCAGCATCCCGTTCGTCAATTTTAAAGAAGATGCCTTCACCGAAGGCCTGGGTTTCGACGGGTCGAGCATCCAGGGTTTCCAGACGATCAACGTCTCGGACTTGAACCTGATCCCCGATCCTTCGACCGCCTTCATCGACCCGATCACTGCCCACCCGACGATGAGCCTTTTTTGCGACGTGCTGGACATCAACGGTGAACCCTACGCCCGTGACCCGCGCGGTGTCGCCCGGCGCTCCGAAGCCTACTTGAAAAGCACCGGCATCGCCGATGTGTGTTACTTCGGGCCGGAAGCCGAGTTTTTCATTTTCACCGGCGTCGCCTACGACTCGGCAGCTAACGGCACATTTTACAAGGTTGAGTCTAGCTCCGGCTTCTGGGGTACAGGCGAGATGGGGCAGGGTTATCGTCCCCGACTCAAAGAAGGTTACTTCCCGGTGTCGCCCACCGACAAGCTGCACGATCTGCGCGCCGAGATGGTCGCCCAACTGATGGCCGTCGGCGTGGACATCGAAGTGCATCACCACGAGGTCGGCGGCGCAGGACAGGCGGAAATCGACATGCGCTTCAACTCGCTGCTGTCAATGGCCGACAAGCTGCTGATCTATAAATACATCATCCGCAACGTCGCCTACAAACACGGCTACACCGTGACCTTCATGCCCAAGCCGATCTTCGGCGACAACGGGTCGGGGATGCACTGCCACCAATCATTGTGGAAGGAGGGCAAACCGCTGTTCTTCGACAAGGACGGCTATGCCTTGTTGAGCGAAACCGCGTTGTATTACATCGGCGGCATCCTCAAGCACGCCCCGGCGATCCTGGCCTTCGCCGCGCCGACCACCAACAGCTACCGCCGCCTCGTCCCCGGCTACGAAGCGCCGGTTAACCTGGTGTACTCCGCCCGTAACCGTTCGGCGGCCATCCGCATTCCGATGTACAGCAGCAACCCGAAAGCGAAACGCATTGAGGCGCGCTTCCCCGATCCGTCCTGCAACCCGTACCTGGCCTTCCCGGCGCTGATGATGGCCGGTTTGGACGGCATCCAGAACAAGATTCACCCCGGCGATCCTGCCGACTACGACCTGTACGAACACAGCAACGGCGCCCCCACCCCGACCGTTCCGGGGACGCTGGCTGGCGCGCTCGACGCCCTGGAAGCCGATTATGCTTTCCTGACCAAAGGCGGCGTGTTCACCGAGGAATTTATCGGCAACTACATCGACTATAAGCGCGCGCACGATGTCGCCCCGGTGGCGCTGCGCCCGCACCCGTATGAGTTCTTGCTGTATTACGACGCCTAGTTTCTGATTGACCTGACCCCAACTCCTCTCTACACACGAGAGAGGAGTGTCAGTAACTTGCTCCCCCTCTCCATCGCAATGGAGAGGGGTGACCGACTGGTCGGACAGGGGGTGAGGTTCGCTACCTGTCCGTACTATCCTCCTTCTGGCGAGCGCCGTGTCATGAATCACACGGCGCTTTCCATTACTTTTTCAACCCATCGGCGTTCACCACGTTCTTGTACTCGCCCCTGGTCAGCGCCGCGACGATCAGGTGCGCGGCTTCGACGGCGACGGCCACCTGTGCCTCCTCGCTGCTGGCGGCCAGGTGCGGCGTGTGGATGACGCCCGGTAAACCGACCAGCGGATGCCCGGCGGGCGGCGGTTCTTCAGCATATACATCCAGCGCCGCGCCCGCGACATGGCCGCTCTTGATGGCTTCGGCCAGATCAGCGTCGTTGATGAGCGCCCCGCGCGCGGCATTAATGATGCGCACACCCCGTTTCATGTGGGCGAGGCTGTCGCGGTTTATCATGCTGCGCGTCTCGTCGGTGATCAGGCTGTGCAGGCTGATGAAATCCGCCCGCTGGTACAAATCGTCCAGGCTGACCAATTCAAGGTGGATATGCTGCGCCACCTCCGGCGGAATGTAGGGATCGTAGGCCACGACGGTCATGTTGAAGGCCAACGCCCGCCGTGCCAGCGCCTGCCCGATGCGCCCGATGCCGATGATGCCGAGCGTCTTGTCGCGCAGTTCGACGCCCATGTACGACTTGCGATCCCATTTGCCTTCGATCATCGAGGCGTAGGCTTGCGGGATGTGCCGCGCCAGCGCCAGCATCAAGCCGAAGGTGAACTCGGCGGTGGCGATGGTGTTGCCGTCGGGTGTGTTCATCACGGCGATGCCTTTGGCGCTGGCCGCGTCCAGGTCAACGTTGTCCACACCCACGCCCGCCCGCGCGATGGCCTTCAGCTTGGTCGCGGCGTTGATGAGTGCCGCGTCCGCTTTGGTGGCGCTGCGGATGATGAGCGCGTCCACCTCTGGGATGGCCGCCAGCGTTTCCTCGCGTTTCATCTGCCCCGGCGCAGTGACGTTGATCTCTGGCACCGACTCCAAAATCCGCACCGCCGACGGATGCACACTGTCCGGCACGAGTACATGGTAGGTCATGGTTGTTCACTCCTGTTATCATACGGGATGGACATTTCGCTAACGTCCACTCCGAAATCTTATGGATAAACCAATTAGAACGTGCCTGATTTTGTGGTAGAGGCGACACATGTGTCGCCCCTACAGAAGCATTTCAATTAGGCGCTTTCCTTTTCATTTATCCATTAGTCATTTATGGATACGGTTAAACGCCGCGCAGTATCGCGTCATAAGTCTTTGTGCATCCACACGATGCGCCGCCCGTCAGCGGTGATTTCCCGCCGCGTCTCAGCGTACCCCAGTTTGCGATAATAGGCCTGGTTCGCCTCGAATTTCTCGTTGGTGTACAGTCGCACCCGGTCGAAACCCGCCGCCTGCGCTCGTTTCTCGGCGAAATCCATCAGCGCCCGCCCGATCCCGCCGCGCTGCTGCCCCGGCTGCACGCAAATATTCTCGATCAGCAGCGCGTCCGCAATCGGCCAGATCACCAGCACGGCGATCACCGCGTCGTCCGGCGCGATGATGTACACCACACCGTCGGCGATTAGCTTGCCGTAATCCGCCAGCATCGGTGCCGGTTTGCGCCCGATCACCGGAATCCATTTGCGGTAGGCCACGTCCACCACACCAGCCACCGCCGCACCCTCTTCCGCTCTTGCCAGACGAATGTCGTACACGGCTCAACCCTACCGTAAGGGGGTGATGTATAACGCCCTTACTTCTTTTCTCTGTGTCCTCGGTGTCTCGGTGGTGAAAATCTTTTCTGGCAATTACACTCCTAAAAACTCATCCAGCCCCGACAAGATTTCTTCGACCTCCGACGGCTGCATGTCGCCCATGTGGGCAATACGGAAGGTCTTGCCCTTGATCTTGCCATAGCCCTTGTCCATCGAGAAGCCCTTGCCGCCCATGAACTTCGCCATGTCGTCCACATTGATGTTGCGCCCGTTGTTCACGGCGGTCACAGTCGACGAGCGATAACCGTCCTGCGCGAACACACCCATCGCCCGGCCCTCTGCCCAGGCAATGGTCATATCGCGCATCTGCGTGTGGCGCGCCCAACGGCGTTCTAAACCCTCGGCCAGCACGTCGTCAAGCTGCTTGTCCGCCGCGAACATCAGCGCAATCGGCGGCGTCGAGGGCGTGTTGTTCTTCTTCAGGCTGGCTTCGAGTTCGAGGAAGTCGAAATAATAACCCCGGTTCGTCACCTGCGCGGCGCGCGCCAGCACCCGGTCGCTCACGGCGGCGAAGGCCACGCCGGGCGGCAGCGCGAAGGCCTTCTGCGACGAGGTGAGGGCGATGTCGATGCCCCACTCGTCCACCCGCAATTCTAACCCCAGGAAACCGCTGACGGTATCGACCAGATATAACGTATCCTCGTATTGGCGCACCACCTCGCCAATCGTTTTAATCGGGTTGGTCACGCCGGTGCTGGTTTCGTTGTGGACGACGCACACCGCGTCATAGGTGTCTTTTTTCAGCGCGGCGGCCACCATTTCCGGTGTGTGTGCCTGGCCCCACTCCACCTCAATCACGTCAATCTGTTTGCCGTTCAACTGGCTGATCTCCGCCCAGCGTTCGCTGAATGACCCGCCGACCAGGTGCAGCGCCTTCTGGCCGTCGCGGATGCAGTTGCGCGACGCGCCTTCCCACAACCCCGTCCCGGACGAACCGCTGACGAACACGCGGCTATGCGTGTCAAACGCCGTCCGCAGTTTGGTTTGCAGCCGGGCGAACAAATCCTCGAACGCCTTCGACCGATGGCCGATCATCCATTCGGTCTGCGCCTCCAAAATTTCCCGGCGCACCTCTACCGGCCCTGGGATGACCAGCCGCTTGTGGTTATTGCTCATGTACTCACACCTCCCTCTGTCGGGAACTCATTCGCTCATTTGTGGCGACCTTGTGAAGATCAGCACAATTCTAGCCGATGTCCGGTCGAAAGCACAGGTGGACATACTTGGGATTGCAAACGAAAGCGTCTCGCGCGTATATTGTGTAATCGTCACAATTGTACACACCCATTCCTGTAGGGACACGAACTATCGTATCCCATCGGACGTTCAACCAGGTAGGAAATCCTTATATGGATCGCAGCCAGCGCGCCGGTCTGCTGCTGTTGTTGGCAGCGGCAGGCTACGCTTTTTTCCCGATTTTCACCAAAACGATCTTTGAATCCGGGCGTTTTGAGCCGCTGGATGTGCTGTTCCTGCGCTTCCTCCTGGCGACCCCGATCACTTGGCTCGTCATCTGGCGGCTGCGCCATTCTTTACCTCACCCTAAATCCCCCTCCACCAATGGAGAGGGACTTCCGGCACACTTAACTCCCCCTCGCCATAGTGTGGAGAGGGTGTCCGACCCCGTCGGCCAGGAGGGTGAGGTAAACCGCCTCCCCCGCCTGCGCTTGATGGGCATGGGCGCGCTGTTTGCGTTTACGGCTGGCAGCGCCTTTTACGCCCTGCAACGCATTTCGGCCAGCACCTTCACCGTCGTGCTTTACAGCTACCCGGCAATCGTGGCGCTGTATTCGTTACTCCTGGGTGAGCAATTGTCCCGGCGCGGCTGGCTGGCGTTGGGTTTGACCCTCGTCGGCATTATCCTCACCGTGCCAGAATTTGGCGCTGACTTCACCGATATGCTGGGCGTTGGCCTCACGCTATTGAACGCCGTCATCTACGCGCTCTACATCGTCGTCAGCGGATGGCTGCTGCGCGGGCATACCGCCCTCGCCGAAGCCAGCGCATGGAGCATCACCGGCACGTTCGCCACGATGGGTGTTGTATCCCTGCTGCGCGGCGTTGCCTGGCCTGCCGATCTGTCACAATGGGGCAGCTTGATGGGGATGGCGGTCATTAGCACGGTCATCCCCATTTTCGCCTTCTATGCCGGGATGCAAAGACTCGGCGCGGCGCGGGCGGCTATCCTCAGCACCACCGAGCCGGTGTTCACGTTGGCGCTGGCCTTCTTGCTGCTGGGCGAGCGCATCCTGCCGGCGCAACTCCTCGGCGCGGCGCTCATCCTGGGAAGCGTAATCCTGCTGCAACTGGGGCGAGCGGAACAACCTTCAATCGCCTCTGAACAACAGACAGGCACAGCATGAGCGCAGCGCAACGGCAAGGCACACTGTTCATCTTCTTATCGGTTGTCGGCTACTCGTTCTTTCCCATTTGGATCCGGTCGATCCAGAACGCCGGTATGGGTGCGCTGGACATCGCCTTTTGGCGCTTCATGATCGCCGTGCCGGTCTTCTGGCTGGTAATCGCATTAGTGGAGCGGCGTTCCGCTCTCCCCCTCCCTGAATTCGGGGAGGGTGTCCGACCCCGTCGGCCAGGGGGGAGGGGTAAATCCTTACCCCATGTCCGGCTGCTCGGCATGGGGACGCTGCTCACGGCGGCGGCGCTGTTGGCCTTTCTGGGGTTGGAACGCATCCCCGCCTCGACCTTCATCGTCCTGTTTTACACCTACCCGGCGATGGTCGCGGTCATGTCGCTGTTCCTGGGCGAGCGTTTGTCGTGGAGCGGTTGGCTGGCGCTGGGGCTGACGTTGGTCGGCATATTCCTGACGGTGCCGGACTTCGGCCAGGACTTGAGCGAAAACAACCAGGTCGGCCTGATCCTGGCGCTGCTGAATGCGTTTACGGGGGCGTTGTACTTCATCATCAGCAGCCGTCTGCTGCGCGGCCACACGGCGATGGCGCGGGCCAGCGCCTGGGGCATGATGGGCGCGCTGCTGCCCATGCTGCTCATCACCTTTTTTCGCTTAGGCGAACTGCGCCCCGTCACCCCGGATGTATGGGGCAACCTGCTGGCGTTGGTCGTCGTCAGCACCGTCTTCCCGGTGTTCTTCCTCAACGCCGGCATCCAGAAGGTCGGCGCGGCGCGGGCGGCCATTCTCAGCACGCTTGATCCGCTGCTGACGATCATCCTGGCAGCCCTCTTTTTGGGCGAACGGTTACAGCCCATACAACTGCTTGGCGGCGCGTTCATCCTCGCCAGCGTGCTGATTTTGCAGGTGGCGGGCAGGCGCACCCCGCACGATCAATCGTCCTGATAGCCCGACAACCCCTCTCCAGCGCGTGAAGAGGGGTTTACGAGTCCGAATTCTGGATTCAGCTAGGGGGTAGAAACCCCGTTCGAGGAGACGGACACGGGTCTGCTGAAGCCCGGCACCGATTGGCTGTTGATGAAGGCATGAACGAGGGCGTGGAAGTGATGCACGCCGTTCTCGTAGCGCCCGGAGAAACGCCCGGTGTTATAGGCGCGCGAACGCAGGTTGCGCTGCACATCATCGCAGATGGCGATGTCCTCGTGCTGCACCTGATCGGCAAATTCGATCATGCTCTCCATCATCGCAGCGGGGGCGTCGTTCTTGAACCACCAGTCGAATTTCAGCACGATTTTGTCGTGGCCGAGCGGCTTGACGATGTTGGTGGACAGGTTATCCGGGTAATCGTCGATCATAAAGTTGGGGAACAGGACGTGGTAGCGGATCGCGTCGCCCGGCTGCGGATTGATGTAGCGGCGCTTGTAAGGGTTGCCCACATAAGGCGGTTTGATCTCTGCCCGCTGTGTCGAGTGGAAGCGGTAGGTATCGACGTACAGGTCGTCCAGGCTCATCTCGCGGTGCAGGCCGGGGTGCGCTGTCGCCACATGATAGCCCTCGGCGTAGTTGTCCATGTAGACTTTCCAGTTCACGTCAATGCGATACTCGCGCTCATCGACCAGTTTCCACTCGTCCCAGTTAATGCCGCGCGAACGGTCAAACTCGTCGCCCCACCAATCGCCCAGCGGGCGTGCGCCATCATCCAGGTTGACGAACACGTATGGCCCCCAGGTATCGACGCGGATTTCGCGCAGGTTGAAGTCTGCCAGGTTGAAGTTTTCCACCTCGAAGAAATAAGGTGTGTTCATCAGGCAGCCGTCCAGGCCGAACGTCCAGCCATGATAGGCGCATTGCAGGCTTTTGCGGTTGCCCTGGCCGCGCGCCACCGCCCCGGCGCGGTGCGGGCAGACATTGTAGTAGGCACGAATCCGGTTGTTGGTGTCGCGCGTGACGACAATCGGTTCGCCCGCCGCGTCGGTCGTGATATAGTCCCCAATAATCGCCACGTCGCGCAGCTTGCAGGCGGGCTGCCAGGTGCAGGCGAAAATGCGATCCAATTCCAGTTCGTAGACTGCCGGGTCGAGATACCAGCTCGCGTCCAGGGTTTGGGCGCGGGCGGGGTCGGCCTCGATCTGTTCATTTTTCCAGCGTTTGAGCATGAGTGTTGATAACCTCCGAAACATGCGACCCAATCTGACGAAGACGGATGTCCCAAAAGCTGACCGAGTCAGGAGGTTGGGGAGTTCATTTTTATCGCCATAATGCCAGGATCGTTTCACCTCCCTTCGTCTTGTCTTGTAGCGCGACGCAGGCCTGCACATCGGGCGGCAGGAACACGTCGCAGCGCGAACCGAATTTGATGAAGCCCAACTCGTCCCCGGCGCGCACGGCCTGCCCGACCGCTGGGTAACAGGTGATGCGCCGCGCCAGGAGTCCGGCGATCTGCCGTACCAACACCTGCCGCCCCCCCGCATCGGCGATGACAACGGTATTACGCTCGTTCAGTTCCGAGGCTTTGGGGTGGAAGGCGACCAGATACTGCCCCGGATGGTAACAGCGGTACGTGATGCTGCCGGTGACCGGCACGCGGTTGAGATGGACGTTGGACGCCGACATATAGATCGAGATTTTCAAGCGTTCATTGTGAAAGTATTCATTTTCGTAAATGCGCTCCACCGCCACCACCGTGCCGTCGGCGGGAGCGATCACCCAGCCATCGCCAGGCGGCGTGTGCCGCGCCGGATCGCGGAAGAACTGCGCCACCAGCCCGAAGATCAACCCCGACACCCCCACCAGTCCCCGCCGCGCCGCGACGGGCAGCAGACGTTGCGCCAGGATATTCAGGATGGCGAGGGCAGCCGCCAGGGTCGCAAGGGTGGGGTGGCCTTCTCGGTGAATACGCATATACAAAGATTATAGCGATTTTGCGGGGTGGGGCTAGTGCTATTTTATACACCCTCAAGCCGCTTTTATCGCTGATTCCGTATACAATCTACTTGTTGGTTATTTTATTTGTCGTCGCGGCCTCATCCGCCGCGTGATGTAAATTGATTTGCTGATCTATCACTTAACTTTGTGATCGCGCAGCTTGCTCCCCGCTCCGTATACGGGGAGGGGCTGGGGGAGGGGTTTTGTCCCACATTTTCATCAGCTACAGCAAACAGAATATCGACTTCGTGCGTTACCTGCGCGCGCTGGCTGAACGGCTGGACGCGCTCAAACGCGAAGGTTTATTATGAACGACTCGAAACGCGCCCCGGATTATCCGGCCTGGTTCAGGGCATTGGCACGGCTGATCTACAAGTTGGTCGGCTGGAAGGCCGAAGGCGGGCCGCCGGATTTGCCCAAGTTCGTCGTGATCGGCGCGCCGCACACCTCGAATTGGGATGGCGTGAACATGTTCCTGACCTCAACCATTCTGGGCGTGCGCATGTTCTGGCTGGGCAAACACACACTGTTCAGGCCACCGTTGGGCTGGCTGATGCGTTGGACGGGTGGCATCCCGGTCAACCGCCAATCGACCAAAAACGCGGTCGAGCAGGTGGTGGACGTGTTCAAAGCGCGCGACCGCTTCGTGGTGATCGTCGCGCCGGAAGGCACGCGCAAGCAAGTCGATCACTGGAAGACCGGCTTTTATTACATCGCCCTGGGCGCGGGTGTGCCGATTGTGCTGGGTTACGTCGATTACCCTAACAATCGCGCCGGTTTAGGCCCGGCGCTGATACCGTCGGGAGACATTGAGGCCGACTTTGAGATCATCCGCGCCTTCTACGCCGACAAGGGAGGCCGTCACCCGGCGCAAGCGGGAACGGTGGCCGTGCCGCCGCCCAAAACAGAAGTAAAAAGTTAAAAGCGGAAAGTTAAAAGTACACGATAATATTTTAAAGATTTGTTGTGTTTGACCGTGAGGTATCGTCAAAGCGTTAGCACTCACATCAGAAGTTTGCTAGAAACCCCTTGACGAGTCGAATTGATTTTGCTATATTGAAGGCATCACATTAGCACTCAGCGATTTGAGTGCTAAAAATGCGAGTGATCTCTGCCAGGAAATAGATTTTAGACCGGCCTGGCAACCCATCGCAATCTAATGAATGTATTTTTCATTACCCAAGTCTACATAACTGTAGGGAGGAATTGGCATGGCTATTAATTTTCGCCCCCTGGGAGACCGCGTGATTATCGAACCGGCTGAACAGGAAGACACCTTTGCTGGCGGGCAACTGGTGCTGCCGGAAACCGCCAAAGAGAAACCGCAGCAGGGCAACATCCTGGCCGCTGGCGATGGCCGCCGCGACGAGGAAGGCAAGCGCGTCCCGATGGATGTGAAGGTCGGCGACAAGGTGCTGTTTGCCAAGTACGCTGGCACGGAAATCAAGGTTGATGGCAAGAAACTGCTCATCATGAAGGAAACCGACATCCTGGCTATTGTGAATTAGTGAGTCGATAGTCACTAGCCGCAAAATACACAATCGCCATTTGGCTTAACAAGTTTATCTGACGCAAAGCAAAACACGCACTATTTGGAGGATTGATCCAATGCCTAAGCAACTCATTTTTGATGAATCGGCCCGCCGCGCCCTCAAGGTCGGCGTGGACAAGTTGGCGGACGCCGTCAGCACAACCCTCGGCCCGAAGGGGCGTAACGTCGCGCTGGACAAGAAATTCGGCGCGCCGACGGTGACGCACGACGGCGTGACCGTCGCCAAGGAAATCGAACTGGAAGACCCGTATGAGAATATGGGTGCGCAGCTCCTCAAGGAAGCTGCGACCAAGACCAACGACATCGCCGGCGACGGCACGACCACCGCGACCGTCCTGGCGCAGGCCATCGTCAACGAAGGCCTGAAAAACGTGGCCGCCGGTGCCAACCCGATGCAGTTGAAGCGCGGGATCGAAGCGGCTACTGAAGCCATCGTCAAACACATTCTGAGCCAGGCGACCCCGATTGAAACCCGTGAGGAAATCGCCAAAGTTGCCAGCACCAGCGCGCAAGACCCGGAAATCGGCAACCTAATCGCCGATGTGATGGACAAAGTAGGCCGCGACGGTGTGGTGACGGTTGAAGAGAGCAAGGGTCTCGAATTTGAAACCGAGTACGTCGAGGGTATGCAGTTCGATCGCGGCTACATCAGCCCGTACTTCGTCAGCAGCCCGGAGACGATGGAAGCGGTCATCACCGAACCCTACGTGCTGATCCACGACAAGAAGATCAGCGCGGCGCAGGATATTGTGCCGATCCTGGAAAAAATGCTCCAGATTGGCAAGCGTGAACTGGTCATTATCGCCGAAGATGTGGATGGCGAAGCGTTGGCGACCTTGGTTGTCAACAAG
>Ga0187894_10006112_pt1 | contig 11940 bp, 8 predicted proteins | sample GBC1701081metaG_FD_136650 | JGI IMG/M metagenome (GOLD analysis project Ga0187894, IMG submission 136650) | White microbial mat communities from a lava cave in the Kipuka Kanohina Cave System on the Island of Hawaii, USA - GBC170108-1 metaG ...
CGCCCGATCAGCCCGATCTCGCAGCGCTTCAGCAGCGCGACGAGCGCGGCGTCCGGCACGCCGACGGTCGCCGAGCGCAGCGTGGTCACGAGCGCGAGCTGGTCGTGCGGATCGATCGCGCAGCGGATCCACGCGAGCGCGTCGACCACCTCGCGGCGCTGGTAGAAGGCGGTCTCGCGCTCGACGACGAACGGCACGCCGGCCTCGCGCAGCGCGGCGAGCACGACCGGCAGATCGGTCGTCGCGCGCAGCAAGATGCCGACGTCGCCGAAGCGCAGCGCGTGCTCGCGGCGCAGGCGCACGAGATCGCTCGCGAGGGCGCGCGCCTCGCGCTCGCTCTGCACGCGCGTCTCGGGCGCTTCCCACTCGCCCTTCGCGTTCGGCTCGGAGCCGATCCAGTGCTCGACCGCCGCGCGCTCGCGGTCCGTGAATCCCGCGTCGCTGCGCCGTCGCTCGCAGACCTCGAGCCCCTCGAACTGCGCCTGCAGCCCGCGTCGCGGTTGCATGATCGGGCCGATCGCGCGCGCGACCTCGTCGAGCACCTTGGCGACGGAGCGGTGCGAGACGACCAGGCGTTCGACCGCGCCGCCCTCGCGCTCGATGCGCTCCTTGAACGCGTCGTATGCCGCGAGGTCGGCGTTGCGCCAGCCGTAGATCGATTGCTTCGGATCGCCGACGACGAACAGCGTCGGGCGCGGTCCCGCGCCGAAGCCCAGCGCCGCGAGCAGCGCGCACTGTGTCTCGTCCGTGTCTTGGAACTCGTCGACCAGCAGCTGATCGATCGACGCGCGCACTGCCGCCCGCACCTCGGGGTGGGCCAGCAGCGCGCCGGCGTCGCGCAGGAGCGCGCCGTAGGTCGCGACGCCGCGTTCGCGCAGCCGCGTGCGTGCCTCGCCGAGAAGCTGTGCGAGCAAGCTGCGTGCGGCGGCGATCGCGGGCGGCTTCAGGCGCGCGAGATGATCGAGCAGCGGGCTCAGCGCGAGCGCCGCAGCGGCGACGGGCTCGCACGCGTCGCCGAGCGCCTTGGTCTCCATCGTCCCGAGGCCCTTCGTTGCCCACTCGCGCACGCGCTTGCGGACCTCTTCGGGCGCGAGCTGGTCTCCCGGGGCCGCGGCGAGCCGCGCCTCGCTGAGCGGGCCTTCCGCGAGCCACGTGCCGAGCTGCTCGGCGCACTCCATCACCTTCTGCGCGGTCGTGACCTGCTTCGCGCGCGCGAAGCGATCGCGCTCGGCGACCCGCAGCGCAGCGAGCGCGTCTTGCAGCTCGCGACCGAGTCGCGCGTAGGCGGCGGGCGCGATCGCCGCCGCGTCGAGGTCGCTCTCGTGCGCGCCCTCGCCCAACAACTCGACGAGCGCGCGCTCCAAGTTCGCGGGCCCGATGCGCGCGGCAGCGAGCTCCGCGTAGGCGCCGCCGTCGCCGCCCGCGCTGAACGCCTCGAGCAGGCTCGCCTCCAGCACCTCGCGCGCGGCGAGCGCGGCCTGCTGCTGGTCGGCGTCGACGCTGAGCTGCGGATGCAGGCCGGCGTCGAGCGGATAGCTCGCGAGCAAGCGGCGGCAGAACGCGTGGATCGTGCGCACCGTCAGGTGATCGAGCGCGCCGCGCAGCGCGCTCGCCCGCTTCGCGAGCTCCTCGCCGGCGGAAGGCAGCGCTTCCGCCGCGACGCCGCTTGGCTGCTCGCCGAGAGCGATCTGTCGCAGCGCGCCGGCGATCCGCGTCGCCATCTCGGCGGCCGCGGCTTCGGTGAACGTGATCGCGACGACGCGCTGGAGCACGGCACGCGCGGTCGCATCCGGGCTCTTGCCTGCTGCCGCGTGCTGGCGCCAGCCCGGTCCGAGGCACCACGCGACCACGCGCGCGACGAGCACGGCCGTCTTGCCGGTGCCGGCGCCGGCTTCGAGGAGCAGCGGCGCCGCGAACTCGGTTTGCGCGCGCAGCCGCGCCCGCGCGTCGCTCATCGCGGCGCCTTCCCGAGCGCGAGCAGCGCCCTCGCCGCGACCAGGGGCAGCGCCTCGCCGCCGTGGTGCTTCGCGTCGCGCCACGCGACGAGGCGCAGGCGCGCGCTCGTGTCGCCGCGCGCGCACGCCTCCGAGACACGGCAGGTCGCGCAGGCCTCAGCTTCGTCCGCGCTGCCGGCCTTCGCGAGCCGCGGCACGAATGCGCCCGCGCGCCACGCGCGCACGATCGTCGCGACGGCGGCGTCGAAGTCGCGCGCGAGCTCAGCGCTCGCACGCAGCGCGACCTCTGCGCGCTCGGCGTCGAGCTCGTCACGAGCGAACACGTAGCGGCCTCGCCCCGCCTCTCCGGCGACGAGCGCATACGCCGCGGCTTGCAGGCGCTCGCCCGTCTGGACGCGTCTGCGCAGCGCCGCCGTGCGGGCGTCCGAGCTGAGCGCGCTCGTGAACGGCTTGCCCGTCTTGTAGTCGGTCAGCGTGAGAGCGCGGCCGGTACGGTCGACGCGATCAGCGCGGAACTCGATGCGCGCGGGCTCGCCCGCGCCTTCGACCTTGCGTTCACCGCCGGCTTCGACGGCGAGCACGCTCGGGGAGCCCACGCTCCAGTCCACGTCCCGCACGCACTCCAGCACCTTGCGCGCGCGGCGGGCGAGCAGCTGCGCAAAGCCAGGCAGCACGACGCCTTCGTCGCGCGCGACGCGACGGGCGGCAGCCAGCAGAATCGCCTCGGCCTCCTCGGGCTTGGGCCAGACGACGGCGATCGGCTCGCGCGCGAGCGCCTCGGCCAGCGCGATCCCGCTGAGCACGCCCGCGCTGACGGCGATCTCCTCGAGCGCGCCGTGCACGGTGTTCCCTAACAAGAGGCCCGTGATCTCGGGCAGCGCTGCGAGCGCGTCGACCGGCGGCTCGATCCCGAGCACGTGCTCGAGAAAGACCTGCCAGCCGCAGCGCACCGCGCCTTCGAGCCGCGAGACGCTGAGATCGCGAGCATCCGTGCGGTCGCCGACGAATCCGAAGAACGGGCCGAGCCGCGCGGAGGAAGGCGGCGCGTCGAGCTCCGCGATCGCTGCGAGCCGCGCGCTCGCCGCAGCGGCGCCGCCCGCGCCGAGCGCCAGCTGCATCGCGTGCGCGGCGGCTTCGCGGGCGCCCCCGAGCGCCCCTCGCAGCGCGTGCTCGTGCGCCGGAAGCGCGCCGATCGCAGGCGTCTCCCACGCTGGACCGGCGGGCGCGATCTCGACTCCGGGCAGCTCGAGCCGCGAGACGAGCGGCGAGGCGGGGCGCTCCTTGCCGTCGTCCGAGACGGCCTGCCAGGAGATCTGCACGTGCGGTGCGGCGCTCGCGAGCTGCGCAAAGAGGTATCGGTCCTCGTCCACCGCGCGGCGCTTGATCGGGATGTCCGGCAGCGCGGCCTCCAGCTTCCCGCGCAGCGCGTCCGGCAGCAGCGCATCCTCGTTGAACGAGCGCGGGAACACGTCGCGATTCGCACCGATCAGGAACACGCGCGCGAACGTGCGCGCGCGCGCCTCGGTGACGCTGAGCACGCAGACGCCGCCGCCCGCGCCGCCGAGCGGCGCGACTCCGGCGCCACGAAGCGCGCGGCGGAGCAGCACGCGCAGCTCGTCGCCGCTCACCGCGAAGCTCGTCGGCGCGGATTCTTCGAGGGCACCGCAGGCCGCGGCTAGCGCGCTGCGCCCCGGCGTGTCGTGACGCCAGCGCAGCTCCCCGGCGGTGAACGCCGTCAGCGCGGCGAGCGCGTCGCCGAGCGTGCGCTCGCGCGACAGCGACGCGTGCGCTTCGAGCGCGCGCTGCGCGTTCGCGACCGCGCCCTCGAGCGGCGCGCGCTTCACCGTGCGCCGAGGCGCGCGAATCCTCGCGCCTTCGCGCGCGAGCTCGCGCTCGTGCTCTTCCGTTTCCGCGTCGGCCCCCTCGTTGTTGGCGGCCGCCTCGGCCTCGCTCGCGATGTCGTGCGCTCGGCGCACCGGCAGCACGTAGTCGTCCGCGCCTTCGAGCAGCGCGGCGACATCGAGCCGCGCGACGTCGCCGAGGCGGCCCGCGCCGATGCCGTGGAACGCGACGCGCAGATCGTCCGCGAGCGGGAGCGGTCCGTGCGCTTCGAGCCAGCGATCGGCCGGCGTGCGCGCGCCCTGCTCGAGCCACGCGAGCAGCGCCTCGATGCGGCGGCCGCCGGGATCGAGAAAGCCCGCGCCGCCGCTGAACGGGATCGCGAGACGGCGCAGGTGCGTCGCGAGCGCGAACCGATAGGGCGCGAGATCGCGCGCGACGATCGCGATCGATTCGGGTGCGACGCCCTGCGCGAGCTCCGCGCGGACGCGCTCGGCGACTGCGCGCACTTCGCCGGCGGCGCCGGCGGCGCGCACGAGCGAAATCTGCGCGGCCGGCTCGGGCGCGCACGCGAGCGCGCCGCCCGCCCCGAGCCGGAGGCGCAAGCGCTCGGTGTACTCGACGCCCAACGGCTCGCCGTTCAGCCCGGTCGTCTTGCCGCGCAGCGCCGTAGGGTCCGGCGGATGATCGAGCACGACGCGCGCGCCGGCGCTCTTCACGAGCGCTTCGAGCACGTCGAGCTGCGCGCCTGTCACGTCGGCATAGCCGTGGATAAAGATCGCGCGCGCGCGAAGCTCGCCCGCCTGCACGCGCGCAGCGGCCCGCGCGAACAGCTCGGCGCGCGGCGCGAGGCCGAGCGCGCGCAGCTCGCGCGCCACCGCGAGCGCGACGCCGATCACCGCGTTCGCACGCTCGGCGCCGCGAACGTCGACGAGCGCCGCGCGCACGGCGTCTTCGCGCAGCTCGTCGAGGCCCGCATCGAGCAGATCGCGCACGCTCGCCTCGACCACGCCGTAGCCATCTTCCAGCCGCTCGAGCAGTGCGCGCAGGACCGGCATTCGCGCCGCGGCGCGGCGGATCAGCACCGGCGCCAGCGCATCTCCGCTGCGCAGCGGCTCGGCGTCGGTGCGGAGCACCTCGTGGCACAGCCCGCGCAGCGTCTGCACGACGACGCCCGCGAGCCCGCGCTGCTCCCGCGCGAGCCTCGCCGCGATGTGCTCGCGCAAGCTGCGCGACGGCACGATCACGCGCAGCGGCGTCGCGAGCAGCTGCGGGTTCGCGCGCACCGCAGCGGCATCCGCGGCGATCGCGCGCAGCAGCAGCGCCTCGGCGGCGCGCGGCCCCGGCGCGATCTGAACGCGTTCGTCGGCAAGCGGCGACGCGGCGTCTCCCTCAGAGACGGAGCCATCCGCGGGCGCAGAGAAATCGAGGGGCAGCTGCGACACGGCGAGCAGCGTACTCCGCGTGCGCGACAGATCCGGTCACTCCCCGAACGCCCGCAGATTCCAACTTCGCAAGTTTTGGGGTCAGACCCCGAAAGTTGCAAAGTCGGCGGCTCAGGAGATGCGCAGCATCTGACGCACCTCTTTCGGCGTCGCGAGCGCGCGGCCGCAGCCGCGCGCGATGCGCGCGACCTCGCGCACGAGGTCGGCGTTCGTCGGCTGGCCGAGCTCCGGGTACGCGTAGTCGCCGAGGCCGATCGCGATGTGGCCGCCGCGTTCGATCGCGGCGGCGATGAGCGGCAGCAGGTTTCCGCCGCCGTTGTTGAGCGTCCATAAGATGGGGATCCCCGCGGGCAGGAAATCCGCTAGCGCGTTCAGTCCGTGCACGCTGCCGGGGTGCGCAGAGAGGATGCTGGCCGAGAGCGTCAGCTGCGCGGCGACCGGCGCTGCGATCACGCCGAGCTCGAGGAACGCCCCCAACAAGCGCGCGCTGCCGACGTTCCACAGCACGGCCTGCGGCAGCACGCCGGCGCCGCGGATCGTCCCGATGATCTCGCGCAGGCCCGCGACCGACGTCGCGTACACGAGATCCTCGACGACGAAACGCCGCTTCTCCGGATCCCATGGGTCGATGTTCAGGCTCGCGAGGTCGACCGGCGCGAGGTCGGGGCGCGTTCCGGGATCGGCCGCGAGCGCCGGGATGATCGACGCGCGCTGCTTCGGATCGGGCACGGTGACCGCGCCGAGCGTCGGATTCACGAGCAGGTCGCATGCGCCGCGGATGCGGCGGATCGCTTCCGCGTACGTCGCGACGTCGTACGCGGGCGCCCCCGTCCTCGGCTCGCGCGCGTGGAAGTGCACGATCGCCGCGCCGGCCTCGCGACACGCCGCGGCGTCGGCCGCGATCTCTTCCGGCGAGAACGGCACGCGCGGGTTCGCGCGCCGACTCGTGTACTCGTTGCAGCGGACCTCGATCACCAGCTTGTCGAAGGCGGCCAGCATGCGGTTAGCGAGCGCCGCGAAGCGGCGCGCGCAGCGAGGCGGAGCCGAGCGGAGTCGAGCAGTGGCCTCCGCGTGCGTGGACAGGCGATGTGCGGTGATCGCGCATCCTGAGTCGATCTCCTAGGCGAGGTCGACGGCCATCAGGCCGCGCTGCGCATAGCGCCCGGTGAAGCGCGAGAAGAACAAGCCGACGCCGAGCATCCAGTACTTCGCGTGCAGCGTGTCCCAGCCGCGCTGCCAGCCCTCGTCGGCCGGCCCGACCATGCGCGCCTTCGCGTCCTGGAAGTCGCCCTTCAGCTTGCCGGCGGCGCCGCACGTCGCGACACGCGCGCGGCCGTTGTTACGGACGCGCTTCACCTTCCCGGAGTTGACGTTCGTGTAGACCCAGAGCCGCTTCGGCTGCTGCGGATCCGCCGCGAACCAGACCGGCGTGCGCACCTCGGCGCCGCTCTTCCGGAACGTCGCGAGGCTCACGTACTGCTCGCCGTCGAGGCTGGATGTCATTTGCTTCTCCTCGGGCGCTTGGTTCCTCAATGAGTCCCGGCTCGGCGCACGAGCCGGTCGCCGGCGAAGGTGCCGATCCAGAGCGCGTCGCCGAGCTCGACCGCGATCGACGCGGCGCCGAGCGTCATCGCGGGGTCGTCGTCGAGCAGCTTCGTGACCGCGAGCGTGCGCGGGTCGACCGCTGCGATCGCGGAGGGCAGCGGGCAGGTGCCGTGATCGAGCGATGCGCAGCGCGGCACGTCGAGCACGGACGTCCGCTGCCCGGTGACGAGCAGGCGCCCGTCGCTCGCCCAGCTCAGGTTGTCCGGCGAGAAATCGAGCGGCACCTCGCTGCGGCCGCTGCCGTCGGCGTTGACGCGCACGAGCCGGTGCCCCGCCCACTCGGCGACGAACAAGGTGCCGTCGGGCGCCTCCTCGACGCCGTTCGGCCCACGCCCCTCGGTGTTCGGCACCACCTCCCACGCCGCGGTCGCCGGCGTGAAGCGCAGCAGCGCGCCCGAGTTCGCGCCGAACGCGAGCTTCAGCATGCCGAGCCACTGCGGGCGCTCGACCATCTTCGTCGCGACGAAGCCCCCGGCGTTCAGCGCGGCGACGTCGTTCGCGCTCGCGTCGTCGGGCAGCGGCGTGCAGTGCAGCCAGCGCAGCGTCGGGCCCTCCGCGTCGGCGCCGAGCGTGAACTCCTCGATCGCCTCGCGGCTGCCGTGGTTCACGACGAGCAGCGTCGTCCCGGCGAGGTCGATGCCGTGCGGCGCGAAGTCGGCCGGCGGCGGCGAGAGGCCGTCCTTGCAAGCGCCTTGCGGCGTCGAGTCGCCGTCGACCGGGTAGAGCGTGCGGAGCGTCCCGTCGCTCGGCCGGAAGCCGACGAGGCTGCCCGGCTTGTCGCCGCTCGGGAATTGGCTGACGAGCAGCCAATCGCCGACGACCGCGAGGTCCTCCGGATTCTGGAAGCGACACAGCGGCGTGAGCGTGTCGGTCGCGACGCACTCGGTGATCGCCGGCGGCCCTCCGCCGCATGCGCTCGCGAACAGCGCCGCCGCCCCCGCGAATCCCGCGAGCGCGCGCGAATCAAGCTGCAGCAATGCCGAGCCTCGCGCGCGCCGCGCCGACCGTCTCTGCCAGCAGCGCATCCGTGAGCTCCCCGCCGTACAGGTTCCGTTCGCGGCGGCCGCGGCGAAAGGCGGCGAGCACGCGACGGGGAGCGATGAACAGGCCGATCAGCGCCGCCCAGCCGTTCAGATACCACGCCGCGAGGTGCGCGCGGCAGCCCGAAGCGAGCTCCCATGCGCCGATCTCGGCTTCCCCGGTCCACGTCGTCGCGTAGCCGGTGAGCACGTGGTGGAGGTCGTGCAGCTTCACCGCGCGGACGCGGCCGGGCGTGTTCAGTGTCGCGGGCACGCGCCGGCCGAGGATCGTCACCCACACCCAGCGGTCCGTGTAGCCGGACTCGTCGAAGCCGGCGCGTGCGAAGTACTGCGCGCGGGCCTCGCGGAGCGTCAGCGAAGAAGCGTACGGCCAGCGAGGCGCAGGCGCGCTGCCGGCGTCGGCGCCGGATGCGGCGCGCTGCGTGTGGGCGGTCATCGCGGAGCGTCGGTTAGAGCGCCTTCAGCACGGCGTCGGCGCTCGATACCTCGAACTTCATCGGCGCCTCCACCGCGAGGTGCTTGATCACGCCGTTCTCGGCGATGAACGCGTAGCGCTGCGAGCGGATGCCGAGGCCGAAGCCGGTCGCGTCCATCTCGAGGCCCATCGCTTTCGTGAAGCTTGCGCTGCCGTCGGCCACGAGCGTCACGCTGTCGCCGACGTTCTTGTCCTTGCCCCAGGCGCCCATCACCCAGCCATCGTTGACGGAGACGCAGAACACCTGCGCGCCCTTGGCCTTGAACGCGGACGCGTTGTTCACGAAGCCGGGCAGGTGCTGCGCCGAGCAGAGCGGCGTGAACGCGCCGGGAACGGCGAACACGACCGCCTTCTTGCCGGCGAGCAGCTCCGCCATGTCGGCGTCCTTCGCGCCGTCCGCCGTCACGACCTTCACCTTCGCCGAAGGCACCTTGTCGCCGAGCTTGATCGCCATGCTTCCTCCAGGGTTGGGAAAGGGGCGCAGCATAGCCCCATGTTCATTCCCTCCGACCCCGATACGGTGCGCGCATGCGTGCTCCTCGGGTCGGCATCGCGCTCACGCTCGACGCGCAGCTGCGCGCCGGGCGGCGCACCTGGTTCGCGGACGCGGCCTACGCCGCCGCGGTCGAGGCGGCGGGCGGCGCCGCGCAGCACGTCGCGGCGGGCGAGGATGCGGACGCGGCGCTCGCACCGCTCGACGCGCTCGTGATCCCGGGCGGCGACGACTTCCTGCCGCCGGCGCCCTACCCGCCGAGCGTCGCGTTTCGCGCCGCGCCGCCCGAGCAGATCGCGCGCGATCTCGCGCTCGTGCGCGCGGCGCTCGCGCGCGAGCTGCCGCTGCTCGGCATTTGTTACGGGATGCAGCTGCTCGCGCTCGCCGGCGGCGGCACGCTCGTCTACGACATCGCGCACGAGCTCGGCGCCGTGCCGCCGCACCGGCTGCCGGCCGACGCGCGCCACGCGCTCGCGCTCGCGCCCGGCTCGCGGCTCGCGCAGATCTTCGGCGGCGCGCTCGAGATCGCGGTGAACAGCCGCCACCACCAGGGCGTCGCGTCGCCGGGCGCGAAGCTCCGCGCGAGCGCGCACGCCGAGGGCGGCGTGATCGAGGCGATCGAATCGCCGCCAGGCACACCATTCGTACTCGGCGTGCAGTGGCATCCGGAGGACATGGATGGGGAGCACGCGGCGCGCGTCTACGGAGCGCTGATCGCGGCCGCGCGCAGCCGCTCGGGCTAGGACGCGCGCGCGACCCAGCGCAGAACCGCACGCGGCGGAAAGGAGGTCAGCTGCAGCGCGCTCCGCGCGCCTTCGTTGCCGAAGCCGCCGTCGAGCCGTGATCGCGATGCCCGCGAGCGAGAGCAGCACGTGGCCGGCGACGTTCAGCGCTACGGCGACGCTCGCGTCTGCGATCGCCGCGAGCCGCAGCGCGAGCCCGGCGCCGAGCAGCAGCAGGAACGCGCCGACCTGGCGCTCGCTGTCTTCGCGCGAGCGCGCGAGCAGCGCGAGTGCGGGAACGGCAAGGAGCGCGAGGATCAAGCCGGAGATCGCGAAGCGCAGGTCGCCTCCGCTCGCCCTCTCTTCGCCCAACAGGAGGCCGAGCGGGATGCCCCAACGCGCGGCGAGCGCGCGTCCGTCTCGTCTCGCGCGCCGATGCGGCGCTGCTACGCGCTTCTCCCGCCTAGTGCCTCGCGCTCGTAGTCCGCGAGCTCCGCATAAATGCGGAACGGCGCGCTCGGCTGCGTCTCGCGCGGCAGTGCGACGGCGCGCGTGCGCGCGCGCAGCGCTGCGACGAGCGCGCGCAGCGCCACGAGCGGCGAGCTCTGATTCTCGATCAACGTGCGCGGGTCGAACTCGTCGGCGCGCAGGCGCACGATGCGGAGCTCGCCGTCGGCCTTCGCGAAGCCGATCGCGAGGTCGATCAGCAGCACTGCCTTGCCGCTCTGCGAGAGGCCGCGCACGCCGGCCGCGGCGACCGCGTCGATCTTCGTGTAGGCGAGCTTCGCGCGGCCACGGCCCTCGACGTCGAGGACGAGCGCGTCCGCTGCGAGCTGCACGGGGCGCCCCGCGCTCACGCGCAGCACGCGCAGCGGCGGCGCGGCCGGCTCCGGCTTCTCCGCTTCGAACAGGTCGTCGACCTCTGCGCTGAACGCGAAGTCGTCCGAGCTCGGCGGCGGGGGCGGAGGCGGGAGCGGCGCCGGCTCGACGATCCGCGCAATCGTGCGAGCTGCCGGCGTCGCCGCCGGGGGCGACGGCGCGGGCTCTCGCTCGATCTCCAGCGGCACCTCGTCCGCGAGCGGAATCTCCTCGTCGAACGATCGCGAGCTCGACTCGGCCTCGACCTCGGGCGTGCGATCGCTGCCGGGGTCGCCGTCCGCTTCGGCGCTGAGCTCAGCAGCGTCCTCCGCGAGCGCCGCGTGCAGCGCGTCGACGAGCGCGCTGTCGCCTTCGATCTCGGGGTCGGGCAGCTCGGCCGCGGCGGCCTCGGGCGCGGCGAGGTCGATCGCGCCGCGCTCGAAGAAATGAGCGTTCGAACCCAGCGCGTCGGGCGCGGTCATCTCCTCGGGCGCGGTGAGCTCGGGTGTGGTCAGCGCGGGCGCCGCCCGCTCGTCGAGATCGAGTGCGTCGCCATCGCTCGCGCCGAGCTCGACGTCGACCGGAATCTCGCGCCGCTTCGCCGCAGGCGCCGCGTCGGCGCGAGCCGCGCGCTCGGCGGCCGCGGCATCCTCGCGCGCGGAGTCGAGCGTGATCACGCCGGTCGCGATCGCTTCCTTGCGCGCCTGCGCGGTGAGCTCGCCGAGCGCCTTGCGATCCGCGTCGCCGAGCGTCGCGAACGAGAGCGCGCGCTCGGCGGCGCGTAGCGCGAGCACGGGATCGCTGCGCCGGCTCTCGCGCGCGAGCTTCATCGCGAACGTCGCGTCGCCGCCGCCGAGCGCGGCGAGCAGCGCGCCGCGCGCTTCACCCGGCGCGCCGGCGGCGCGCAGCCACTGCCCGAGCGCGTGCAGCTGCGCCGACGCCGCACGCAGCGCGATGTGGCCCGCCTCGCGCCAGAGCGCGATCGCGGCCGCGCTCTGCTTCGCGTCGACCGCGGCGCCGAGCGCATCGCGAAGCGCATCGCGAAGCGCATCGGGCGCGTCGCCGCGCCCGCGCACCGCGAGCGCGAGCGCGCGCGCGGCGAGCGCGTCGTCGGCGCCGCTCGCGAGCCGCGCGCGCAGCTGCGAGGCAGCGCCGGCGGCATCGCCCGCCTCGAGCAGCGCGATCGCCTGCTTCACCTCGGGAGCGACGCGCGCAGCGGCCGGCTCCTGCACCTGACCGAGCCGCGCGAATCCGAACATCGCGGCGGCGCCGAACACGAAGCCGCCGAGCAGCGCGATCACTGGGAACGTGGCCGAGCTCAGCTCGCCGAGCGCGCCCAGGCAGACGACGATCAGGCCGAGCAGCGTCGCCGTGCGGATCGGCGAGCGCCGGCGCTTCGCGCGGCCGAACGCGAGCGGGTCGACGCCATTGTCGCCGGGGCGCACCGCAAACGCGCCGCCGATCGCCGCCGCCGCCGCCGAGAAGCCGACGAGCGGCGCTGCTTCCGA
>Ga0187894_10006113_pt1 | contig 11939 bp, 12 predicted proteins | sample GBC1701081metaG_FD_136650 | JGI IMG/M metagenome (GOLD analysis project Ga0187894, IMG submission 136650) | White microbial mat communities from a lava cave in the Kipuka Kanohina Cave System on the Island of Hawaii, USA - GBC170108-1 metaG ...
GCTAAAGTGCGTATTTGAAAAGATACTGCACAAGAGCCCCAGCATTTTAAGACGGATCGTCAGCAAGAGAGCACTCAAGGTCCTGACAGATGAAATTGCCAGTAGTGCTAGCGTTGACCCAAACAAGGTTTACCTAGATGCATCTAAAGCGCCATCTGTTCCATTAACTCCCACTAAAGAAGAATTGAGTTCGATAATTCTCGTCGGTAAGGATTCTGGCAAAAAGATGCACTATACACTGCCCATAAGCGAGATTCCTCTCATTAGTTCAATTTCTGGCTTCATGGACATGATCAGGGTTTACACTACAAGAGAAAACAGAGAAAAAGTTGAGAAAGCCGTGAAAAAGGTTTTAGGCGGAGAGGTAGAATCATGGTATGAAAAGGTGGCGATGTAATGAATAGGATTGTAATAAAACTAAGCGGAAGTGTGTTTTCCGAAAATGCCGCTAAAACATCGCTACAGAAGTATGCCGCAATGTTCAAGTCGATCAGCAGGAAGACACAACTTGTTGTTGTTGCTGGCGGCGGACAGATAGCAAGGCATTACATAAATGTGGCAAGGAGCTTTGGCGTGGATGAAGCCAGCCTTGATGAATTAGGGATCGAAGTTTCTAGGCTTAATGCGCAACTGCTAGTGTATGCACTGGGCAAGCAAGCACACACCCATATTCCCAAGAATTTGAAAGAAGTTGTTGTAGCTGCTGATACGGGCAAGATCGTTGTTACCGGAGGATTGCATCCGGGGCAGAGCACTAATGCCACTTCGGTGCAGATAGCCGAGAAGATCAATGCAAGCATGTTCATCAATGCTACTGATGTTGATGGAGTTTATGATGCTGATCCGAAGACCCATAAAAATGCCAAGCTCTTGAAGACTATAAGATTACGTAATCTTCGCAACATGCTTGTGCATGAAAGCACGATGGCAGGTGCATATGATCTCATGGACATAGTTGCTCTCAAGGTAATAGAAAGATCAAGAATTCCCACTAGAGTAATCAAGGCCGATGTTAATGCTATCAAGCGAGCACTCAAGGGTGCAGATGTCGGAACGAAAATAATTACTTGACAACCTTGGTTTCTCCCTCGAACTTTTTGAAACCATCATTGAGCATCTTTTCATAGATCTTTTTTGCCTGATCCAGAGGAAGAGGTTTTGTCTGTGCCTTGGCATAACCATCAGCGTCACAGATAACTACTACAGTCTTATCCTCAACGTTGGCCATTGTAACAAGGTCTTCCTCTCCCACTGGTTCAAATTCCTCTCCGTTTTGCTTTACAGTCTTGGTCAAGAATGCAAAACCTGAATACTGGAAAAGTTTATGCTGTGACTTTCTGGCTCTCTCTTGCCCTAATTGTGCTGCTTGGTGATATAGCATGTGATTTTTTAATCTGCATTATGTATAAGTATTACATTAGATTTGAGCTATTCTACTTCCTAGTATCTGTTAGTAGAGCTTGTCCTGACCTTTCTGGTCCCCAATACCAAGGGTTTTCTTCAATGTCTCGCCTGGAGATGCATACCTATACATTGTCTGCACGGTATCGTTCACATGCCCAAGACCTATTGCGTGTCCGATCTCATGTGCTGCCACATTTTCGATATCAAACGAACTTCCCACACTACCGCAGCTCAAAGTGTTAGCGATGAACCAGCTGTCACCTGTGTCAAATACGATATCTGCAGAAACTATTGACTTTGTAAAACTGTTGTATGTCAGGCTCGTCTGTGCAAGTACATTACCTGAACCATCAATGAATTGCCAGCGGATTTTTATTTTTGCACCAGACTGATCATTCACTTCCACAAACAAGCTTCCAGCAGGATGTTCTTGGTTATCCCATGTATTGAATGCGTTTACTACAGCATTCTTTGCTAAAGCTGGATCGACTCCATTTATACTACCTGCATCGATGTAATATGGCACTGGAAAGCTCTTCCATCTTATACCTCCAAAGAGTGTAGTGTATTTTCCTGTTCCATCTCCGCAGGCATCCCCAGCCGGTCCTTTATGGACTGGTCCCACATAGTCTACAAAGATTATCTTCTGCAGATCTGGAGGCTGGGCGAGCACCGCACCTAATGGTATCAGTAAGATTGGTGCTACAATTGCTGCAATGAAACCCTTGCTATACATGTAACGATAGTAGGCCAGTTTAATTATTAACTATGTACAACCAAAAAATCCTTATTTTAACTTCATATTGTTAGACTCGGTGACTTATTATCTCATTCGAGAGCTTGACAAGATTTAAATGATTTAACGAAGGAAATTCAGACGTGGTTAACAAAGGTATTGTGGGTGCGGTGGGCGGCGGTATTGCTATCTCAATAGCTGCAGTCGTATTGTTGACAATGGGTTTCTTTCCGATACAATCACAGCAACCAATTCCAATGAAGGAAGTGACCTTTAGTCTTACCAGCGTTAGTGTCAAACAGGTTGACGATGAAGGCGCTACGATAGAAGTTGTATTTGATCTGTTCAACCCAAACAAGAACACTATGGTTCTCGAGTCAATACAGTATGATCTGATTGCAAATGGTATCAGGCTGACACAATCACAGATAGGCGAAAGGTTGGAGGGTGTTGTTGCACCCACTGGGAGGACATACTATGTGGTACAGAACACTCCATTAACACTGACTGATACAGTTGAGCTCAAAAAAACTGAAACCCTTGCACCGGTATGGAGCAGTCTGCAGAGCAACGATGTTGACTGGAGGATCAAAGGCGTGTATTTCATCACAGATCCCGCTAGAAGTGGAGGCCAAGAGAAACCTTTCGATTTCACTTTGTAGAATGAAAACTATCAATCATGTTTAGCTGGATGCTATGTTTCACCATTATATCTGATATTTATCAAAGCAAGAATATTGCATGATATTTTGCACCCCATTGTACAAGCAAATATTTACATTGCGCACTCAATGTAATCTTTATTCCATATATTGAGTTTGTAATAATATGTTAATTCGTTAAAAATTACATTATTTTGTAAAAATATCGACAGATTAATATATCATATTTCGATGCTAATGCGCTAAGGGGTTTCAGTTGCAAGCAAAGAGTCTATCAAAAGCTAACCTTGCCATCTTTGATACTTTCAAGACAAGAAAGAACAAGTTTACTGGAGAAGCCAAGAGGCAGAGGGGAATAATTGCACATCTAGCAATGGAAGTAGGCCCGGAAATGAAGACCAGAACAGCCATAGCGCATGCTATTGCAAAGAATAACGGTATACTTTGGCAGAACATCTACTCTGGTATATTCAGGGACCTTGACGAAGTCCTGATCCCGTCAGGGGTTGTAAGGGAAGGCGGAAGGTTGCCCCTTAAGAGAGGACCGAGGGCGTTGCAGCAGGAAGGAATGCCATATTACGAGCTTACAGATGCTGGCTTGCTTGTTACTTCTTCACTACAGGAGCTTGGCGATTCCAGAATCAAGATGCTTGAAAAATATCTTAACACTCTATCAAACAGCGATCCAAATCAGAAACTGCTGAAAGATGGTATACTTCTGCTCCTTAAGATCGCGCCATCCTTTGTGTTCAAGATAGTCAAGGAATACATAACTTCATACAGCCAAGGCGTAATAACGGAACTTGTACCGATGAACGTAAAAAAGATGCGTTCCATAGTATCTGATTCAATACATGTTGAAAAAGAGCTGATCGAGGCCTTTGTAGCTCTTTCAGATGATAAGAAGGACATGGCCTGCAAGTTCATCAGGGTCATAAGCTGATTAAAGATTAGTAAGATTAAAATTCCCTAGGTTTATGCCAGCACCATATGGATGCTAATTCTGCTTTAGATCGAACGATAACAAAGGTTTTGTCTCAGGCTGAAGGTGATATGATCTCGCAAATTGACTCAGCATATGAGCAGGCAGTGTCCAATTTACAATCATCAAGGAGCATGGTCGAATCTGACTACAACAAGATTATCGATGGCGCAAATAAACAGGCTGAAAACCTGAAGCGGCAGATAATCGGTAGCAGCAGGCTTTCTGCCAGAAACAAACAACTTGTATTAATTGAAAACGCTGTAGGCGATGCTTTCGAGAAGGCAATAGCAAAGATAGAGTCAGTAAGAAATTCTGAAAAGTATGCTTCTATGATGAAGAAACTGCTTGAAGACGGTTTACATACAGTTGGAGGCGATGTTGTCGTTGAATGTAATGCTAAGGATAAAACCATTGTTAAAAAACTCGTATCGGAAATGGATCGAGGTAAGATTAAGGTTAGCGAAGAGGCAATTGATTGTTTGGGCGGTTTGAGAATAAAATCAAAGGACGGATCTATGGTCTACGACAACACTCTAGATTCTAGAATCGAACGCCTCAAGCCATTGATAAAGAAGGATATAGCTAACATATTCATGAAGTGATGTAGATGGTAGCCAAGGGAAGAATAGTCTGGATCAGCGGGCCTGCAGTGAGGGCCGATGGAATGTCAGATGCCAAGATGTACGAAACGGTTCAGGTAGGTGAATCGAAACTTATCGGCGAGGTCATCAGGCTGACTGGTGACGTGGGATTCATCCAAGTCTACGAATCTACCGCAGGTTTGAGACCTGGCGAACCTGTCAACGGTACAGGTCAACCGTTAAGCGTTCTTTTGGGCCCGGGTGTTATAGGCAAGATTTACGATGGTATTCAGAGACCGCTTGACGATATAGGAAAGCGCTCTGGAGCGTTTATCGGGAGAGGTATAAGTACACAGCCTGTAGATTTCAGCAAGAAGTACAAGTTCACTCCAACCGTAAAGGTCGGAGAAGAGTTACAGGCAGGTAGCAAGATCGGCGAGGTCGAGGAAACGCCTCTTGTGTTGCATTCGGTCTTGCTTCCACCGAATCATCCGGGAGGCAAGGTCACTGCGATAGAGAAGGAGGGCACCTACGATCTTGAACATGGTTTGGCAACTCTAGAACATGGTGGAAAGAAATCCGATGCAAAGATGTATCATTATTGGCCTGTAAGAAAACCAAGACCATATGCGCAAAAGTTTGACCCAGAAATTCCACTCATAACGGGTCAGCGTATTCTTGATACGTTCTTCCCCATAGCTAAGGGCGGTACAGGTGCAATACCTGGAGGCTTTGGAACTGGCAAGACGGTAACGCTGCACCAGATAGCTGCTTGGGCTGATTCAAAGGTCGTTGTCTACATTGGATGCGGCGAAAGGGGAAATGAAATGACGGAAGTGTTGATCAAGTTTCCAGAGCTTAAGGACCCAAGATCCGGAAGACCTTTGATGGAGCGAACAATCCTTGTTGCGAATACAAGCAACATGCCAGTGGCAGCAAGGGAGGCAAGTATCTACACTGGAGTGACAATAGGCGAATACTATAGAGACATGGGTTATGATGTTGTGCTTGTAGCAGATTCAACAAGTAGGTGGGCAGAGGCTTTGAGAGAAATGAGCGGCAGGCTTGAAGAGATGCCTGCAGAGGAAGGATATCCGTCATACCTTGCATCTAGACTCGCTGAATTTTATGAAAGAGCTGGAAGGGTGAAGGCATTGGGCAGTCCTGACAGAACAGGTTCTGTAACGCTCGTTGGTGCAGTTTCTCCGTCTGGAGCAGACTTTACTGAGCCTGTAACAACTCATACGATCAGATTCATCAAGACGTTCTGGGGCCTTGACACAAGGCTTGCCTATTCAAGACATTATCCTGCAATAAACTGGATGTTAAGTTATTCAGGTTACCTTGAAAGTGTTGCAAAGTGGTGGGAGGAAAACGTTGGCAAGGAATGGTACAAGTTAAGAGGAGAAGGATATTTCTTACTGCAGAGAGAGGACACCCTAAAAGAGATCGTGAGACTGTTAGGACCTGAAGCCTTGCCAGATGAAGAGAAGCTTGTTTTGGAAGTTGCAAGGATGATCAAGATTGGCATACTGCAGCAGAGCGCGTATGACAAGATAGACACCTACTGCAGCCCGAAGAAGCAGCTGAAACTCTTGAAGGGTATGGTTGACTTTCACAAGGAAGCCGTGAAAGCGTTGAAGGAAGGAGCTTCACTTGCTGACATCAGGGCAATGCCGATAATAACTAGGATGTTAAAAGCTAAATTCGAAATTCCAGATGAAGAGCTCAACAAGATAGACGAACTTCACAACGACATGGTTGCACAGTTCAAGCAGTTGACGGCAAAAGAGGTGGCAGTCGTTGGTTGAAGCTGGCGTTGAGTACACAAAAGTACAGGAGATCAAAGGACCGTTAATTGTGATCGATGGCGTAACTCGGGCATCATTTGATGAACTTGTAGAAATTGAAACTGTTGAAGGCGGTACTAGATTGGGCAAGGTCTTGGAGATCGGATATGGCAAGGCTGTTGTCCAGGTCTTTGAAGGTACAACAGGTTTGAGCATAACGGGAACGAAGGCAAGATTTTTGGGCAAGACAATGGAGATGCCAGCTTCGCAGGAACTGCTGGGCAGAATCTTTGATGGTCTGGGCAGACCCACAGACGGTTTGCCTGATCCAATAGCTGAGGAATTCAGAGATGTTAACGGCGCCCCAATCAACCCGGAAAAGAGAGACTACCCTGAAGACTTTATACAAACTGGCGTTTCCGTGATCGACGGTATGCTTACTCTGGTAAGGGGACAGAAACTTCCTATATTTTCTGGTTCTGGCATGGCGCACAATATACTTGCTGCACAGGTTGCAAGACAAGCAACCGTACTGGGAACTAGCGAGGAATTTGCAGTCGTATTTGCTGCTATAGGAGTTCAGCACAGTGAGGCTCAATATTTCAAGCGAAGCTTGGAGGAGAGCGGCGCATTAAGGCGAAGCGCGCTATTTCTCAACTTGGCAGACGATCCTGCGATCGAGCGTATAATCACACCCAGAGTAGCGCTCACAGTTGCAGAATACTTGGCATTCGATCTCGGCATGCATGTTCTTGTTATCTTGACTGATATGACTAATTATGCAGAAGCGCTGAGAGAGATAAGTGCTGCAAGGGAAGAAGTTCCTGGAAGGAAGGGTTACCCCGGTTATCTTTACACTGACCTTGCGACGATCTATGAACGCGCTGGCAAGGTGAAGGGGATAAAGGGAAGTATAACACAGATGCCAATTCTATCAATGCCAGCAGATGATATCACGCATCCAATTCCCGATCTGACGGGTTACATTACGGAAGGGCAGATCGTGCTTGGCAGGGACCTCTTCAGAAAGGGACTCTATCCACCTGTAGGTGTGCTGATGAGTTTGAGCAGGCTTATGAAAGATGGGGTTGGTAAGGGCAAGACAAGACCGGATCACATGGAAGTCAGCAATCAGTTGTACGATGCTTATTCTAGGGCACAGGAGGTGCGCGCATTGTCAGAAATCGTAGGCAAGGCTGGCTTAACGGGTGTAGATCTAAAGTATCTGGATTTTGGTGATCAGTTCGAGGAACATTTCCTAAAGCAGAACATCGATGAAAACCGAACCCTTGAAGAAACTTTGGGAAGGGCATGGGACGTTCTGTCATCGCTACCAGAGGGTGAGCTGACAAAGATCAAGGAGAACTACGTAAGAAAGTACTACAAGGCGAGATAAATGTCATTTGGCAGAGGCGTTTTACCAACAAAGATCGAACTCATACGAATAAAGCGATCGTTAAAAGTTGCAAAGATGGTGCATAAAATACTTGATGATAAGAGAGAAGTTTTGCTGAAAAGAATAGATGAAATGATCGAGGAAGCAAATAAGGCGAGGGAAGACATCTGGGCACCTTTGGAACAGGTCTACTCTTCTGTCTTTGACGCATATCTATCGCTTGGCACTGGAACGCTTGAATCGATCGCTTCGCTAACTCCATCGGCAATGGAAGTGGATGTTAACGTGCGTAGGATCGTCGATGTCAAAGTTCCTACCCTTCAGGTTTCAGCGAAAAATATCGAATTACTATCATATGGCTTTGCAGATACCAATGTTGCGGTTGACAAGGCAGCAAAGTTGATCAAGAATCTCTTACCTGGTATATGCAAGGCAGCAGAGTTTGAAAATGCTATCTTCAGCCTGGCAAAGGAGTTGGAGAGAACGCAGAGATTGATCAACGCATTAGAATATGTTATAATGCCGCAGTATGGGAACGCTATCAGATTTATAACATCAACGCTTGAAGAAAGGGAGCGCGAAGAGTTCGTTAGACTGAAGAAGGTCAAGGTGGTATTGGAGAGAAAGAGAGGTGCATGAAATGAGCAGCGAGATAATCGACAGCTTCTACAGTGAAGCTATGAAGAGGCTCAAGGAAGAGCATGACAAGAGTGTTGAAAAGATCAAACAAGAATTAAAGTCAGCAAAACAAAAGACTCTTTCAAGATAAGAAAATAATAAAAATTTTATACAAAAATTATTGCAATTTGCAAATTGTGTTTGAGATACTGTTAAATAAGGCTCTCCACGGATGTTCCGTGCAGATGATTTTTAAGTCAACGGCCTTGGCTGGATTAGTAATAACGGTTTTCAGCATAGTTACTTATGAAGCATTTGCACAAGAAACGGCAAGCAAAGCGCTTGGTGGAGAGAAGCTTATCGGCGCTGGACTTGCATTTGGTCTTGCGGCACTTGGAGCGGGTGTAGGTCTAGGATATGTGGGTGCTGCTGGTCTGGCCGCTATCAGCGACAATCCAAAGATGCAGTCTAGAGTCTTCATCTTCATAGGAATGGTAGAGTCTATAGCAATCTACGGTATAGTCATGATGTTCATCATACTGGGACAGTGACAGTAAACCGAAAGTAATTGTTACGTATATCTTTCTATACTTGATCGTACATTGCTGAAAGTTTCTTTTGTTGGTACACTAATTGAATTTGATTATCAGACATGGAAAGATTTTAAAGATGCAGCTCACGCACCACAGACGCATGCCAATTTCCAAGCTGATGAAGGCAACATTGATTCTTCCGAGAGTCGAGTCTGCACAGGCTGTCAGCAGCTTGGCAGAACTTGAATGGTTTCATCCATTATCCAAGGGTTCTGAACACACAAACCCAGAACTAGATAATTTATTGCTAAGAGCCCAAAAGTTGTTTCAATCGATAGACGAAGTTGTCAGAGCACTAAGCATTCCACTTGAGACTGGTGTCATGGCAACGATGTTCAAGGGAGCACCAAAGGGCAAGACGCAATTTGTCGTTGAAGACCTTGATGAGCTTGTTTCCGACTTAGAGGCAAAGTCAAAGACAATTATTGAAGAAGCAAAGTCATTGCTGAACGAACATGGTTCTGCAAGGCGATCCCTCGAAGAGAACCAAACACTTAGAGATGCTGTTAAGGTTGCGTCGAACATAAATCTTGATCTTACAGCGATCAGCAATTTGAAGAGGTTTCATGCTGACATGTTCATTGCAAATGTAAAGGATATGCCAGAGATCGAAAGTAGTCTTGAAGATCTGCCAATGATGAAGCTCACTTTAAACGAGTTGAAGGTTGCATTGATAGTATTAGGAAGCAAGGAGGATGCTGAAAGAGTTGCAAAGGTACTGAGGAGCTTCGACACACATCCTTTCTCGATACCGCAGCATTTGCCTCAGAATCCAAGCGAGGCGTACAAGCATTTAGAGCAGAAGGTAAAGGATCTAGAAAAGAAAGAAGGAGATCTGGAAAAGAGCATAGAGAAGATCAAGAAAAATATATCAACCAAGATTTTGTCTCTGCACGAAGGCGCAAGGGTTGCAAAGGACGTTTTAGAAACTATGAGAAAGCCAGGAGGCACGAAGAACTTTTCACTTATTCAGGGTTTTATACCTTACACGATGGAGAATAAGTTCAGACAGTTATCCAAGGAATGGATCTGCGTTGTCGAAGAGGTAAGAGAAAGCGAGCAGGAGAATTATGCTGAAGGACTTCCTTCTCTCTTAGCAAATACAAAGTATGTTCGCACATTCGAGGTAATTACAGCAACACAGGGCATACCAAGATACGGACAAACCGATCCTACACCAATGATAGCTTTCGTATGGCCGCTATTTTATGGTCTGATGTTCGGTGATCTTGGTCACGGTTTGCTGTTATTTGGTTTGGGCATGCTTCTGCGAACCAGAGGTTTGGGAGGCATCAGAACTTGGGGGACACTGCTGGCTGCAAGTGGAGCAGCTGCTGCTATGGCGGGTTTGATAACCGGAGAATTCTTCGGCTGGCACATCAGTGAAGTTGCAATTCTGGGGGACGTATTGCACCCATTGGAAGGTAAACTCGTGGGAATACTGCGTGTATCAGAACTCGCCTTCGATCAGGTCATAATGGTTCTAAAGGTTTCCATAGCTATAGGCATCATTCATTTAATTAGCGCATTTGTTCTCAACATAAGAAGAAATCTGAAGGAAGGAAACATGCTGGAGGTTTACACACACAACATACCCATACTGATAATGTATGGTGCAGTGGTAGCATTGATACTTGCTGCAATTGGTTCTGGTTACGATATAATTGGAATGTTCGGCATAACAGACAGAGTTCACAATGAACCTGTTCCATGGATAACATTCGTCGTTGGTTCTTGGGCAACCGTAGAGGTTATTGCAAAGATATCTGTGCCAGTCCTGTTTGCATGCATTGGGGTAATGATGCTGGGTCACATCAAGGAAGAGAAGCGCAAAAAGGCCCATGGAATCGAAGGAGAAGGCGGAGGTATAATGGGTGCGGTGATCGAAATAGTAATGGTGCGAACAATGGAGTTGTTATCACACACAATCAGCTACAGTCGACTGGGTATAATGCTGCTGGTGCACGTTGCATTGCTTGTTACTGTCAATAACGCATTCATATACTCCATGGAAAAAGGCGATGTTGGAATGGCTATCGCTCTGCTGGTTGGAGGAAATATTGGAATAATAATGATCGAGGGTCTGATCGTTTACATCCAAACAATAAGGTTACACCTTTACGAATGGTTCCCCAAGTGGTACGAAGGAGAAGGAACCGAGTTTAAGAAGATCGTACCAAAGATGCTTTACACGAGTCTGCTCTGGGAGAAGAAGAAAAAGTAAAACTATTCTGGAAGCAGCAGTTTTGACATGACAACATCAGTCGGAACCTTCTGCTCAATGGCAGATGCGATCGCGGAAAGGTTTCTTACCTCTATCATCTTTAGTTTTACAGCTGCCACCATTGTGGAGTAGGTGAACATTGTTCTAAAGGCTGAAAGGAATCTCCTGAAGAGCATCTTTTCGAAGGATTTTTCAATTTGCGAGATCGCTTCTATATCATTAGTGGGCTTCGGTATGATCTCCTTGTAGACCGTACTACCAAGTTCACCTATTGCATCAGTAACTGTTTCAGCATTGATCATCTTTTGAACAGTATCTTCAGAGATAGTTGAGGTAGTTGCAATAACTATGTCCCTTATCTGCCGTTCGTTCAAGCCCCAGAACTTGCCTCGTAAAACACTTAGGACATTGTAAGAGTCGATTTCAGGCATTACTACTGCCTTCACATCTACTTCACTACCAGATGTTGTCAGCGCTTTGTTGAGCGCTCTGTAAAATACATGATCAAGAAAAGTATCGAATATCTGCAGGTCACCCTTTTCTCTATACGCATTTGCTGCTTTTCCTGCATCTTCGCCGAATTCGCTCCCCGTTAAACCTGTTATAGCCTCATCAAGGTCCTTAGCCACAAGAGCTTTTACAACAATATCCCTTCGGCCAACAAGCTCCTCTGCACGTAGATTTACATGCGGCATGATTTCTTCATAATGCTTCCCCAAGGCTTTACCTTTTAGGATCAGCTTCAAATTCCATATTATGTATCGTATGAAGTAAGCATTGATCACATCTGAACCGCCTGAAATGTTCGCCATACTAGCATGGAAGTTCACAAGGTCTTCCCTTAACGCGTTCTCTATTCCTTGTGCAGTGTAGGGTTTCTGTAGCTTTGAAACAGCGTCAAGGTAGATGGTGTTCTTTATTCGCGTAACGAGTTCATCCATATCCCTTGA
>Ga0187894_10006114_pt1 | contig 11936 bp, 9 predicted proteins | sample GBC1701081metaG_FD_136650 | JGI IMG/M metagenome (GOLD analysis project Ga0187894, IMG submission 136650) | White microbial mat communities from a lava cave in the Kipuka Kanohina Cave System on the Island of Hawaii, USA - GBC170108-1 metaG ...
AGGCTGCTGACATTTTGCTACACGCGCAACGTCCTGCGCTCATCATCGGAAAAGGAGTCCGCTGGTCCGAGCCGTACCAAGAATTACAACAGCTAGTGAACGACTGGGGCGTTCCCTTTATCACTTCCCCCATGGGTCAAGGGTACCTCCCTGACGATCATCCGCTCTGTTACAATGCCATCCACAGATTTCTGCAGTCCCAGGCTGACGCCGTGCTGTTAGTAGGTGCACGGCTAGACTGGACGTTTCGCTTTGGTTCTCAACTCGCTCCGGGGGCGAAACTAATTCAGATCGACATTCACCCGCCAGAGATCGGCGTGAATGTCGCCCCAACGGTAGGCATCCTCGGAGATGCACACCGTGTTTTGCAGCAACTCGTCACGCAGCTTCAAGCAAAAAGGAATGAGAGTTTGAGAGAGGAAGCGCTGGATTCCTGGCGCGGTATCCTCGACAAGACCCGGGCAGAACGAATCTCCGCCTTGGACGTACAGATGAACACTGACACCCTTCCTATGTCGCCTCAGCGGATGATGAAGGAGGTCCGGGATTTCCTCCCTCGTGATGCGATCTGCATACTGGATGGCAATATCAGCATGGCAGCTGCGCAACAGGTTCTTCCCAGTTATCTGCCGGCTTCACGCCTCACTGCCGGTTCGAACGGGTGTATGGGTGTAGGTATTCCCTTCGCCATCGGAGCCAAGCTCAGTCACCCCGAGCGTTTGGTCGTCGTCATCTGCGGAGACACGGCGTTCGGCTTTAACGCCATGGAGATGGAAACAGCCACACGCTCCAGAGTTCCTATTCTCGTCATTGTCGCAAACAATGAAGGATCGACAGGCGCACTTACGCAAAAATCGCTTTTTCCTCCAGATCATGAGCGAGTGACCATGTTTCAACCTGGGATTCAGTACGAACAGATCGTGCGAGCGTTTGGCGGCTATGCCGAATCTGTAGAACATCCACAGCAAATCATACCCGCTTTGAAACGAGCAATCGCATCAGGCGTGGCAGCCTGCATCAATGTCCAAGTCGACCCCTATGCGCCATATCCAAGAGAATAAAAGCATCCGAGCACTTTGAGGTACAAGGCAACGTATGCAACGCGAGTCTTCGCCATCGTCCCCTTCGGATTCTCTTGTCAACCAACTTGCGGCGCTCTCACCAGAGAAGCGGGCGTTACTGGAGTTAAGGCTGAAAAAGCAGGCTCCGCACGCACGTGGGACACACCCCATTTCACGGAGAACGAACGTCGATGCTGCCCCACTCTCCTTTGCTGGTCTATGGGGTGAGTAAAAAAAGAACGCTTGACCCAGGAAAAAGGGCTACCAGTTCCTTTCCATGAAGAGAGGGCATTCGGAGTAAAAAAGAGGAGGACCAAAGGGGTATGAGCAACGAAGGATCTTCACAGTTGCGGCTTGGCGACACTCTCCTCAATCGCATCGCCACGCTCTCGCCCGCCAAGCGCGCGCTGTTGGAGTTGAAACTCAAACAACAACGGGTTGGACGACCTCAAGGCAATACAATTCCTCGCCGAGCCGCCCAAGATGCCCCCCCGCTGTCGTTTGCCCAACAGCGATTGTGGTTCCTCGATCAATTCGAACCGAACAGTGCGACATATAACATCCCCTGGGCCGTACGCTTACAGGGGCCACTTGATACCGCCGCTTTACACCGCGCTTTCCAGACACTCGTGGAGCGGCATGAAACCCTGCGCACGACGTTTTCGGTTGGCGATGACGACCCAAAGCAGGTCATTGCTGAACAATTTATCCTTCCCCTCTCTGTTATTGATTTGCAGCCCTGGCCAGAATCACACCGCGAAGCCGAGGCGGAACGTCTAGCCACGGCAGAGGCTCAACGCCCCTTCGATCTCGCGCGTGGGCCGCTCGTGCGAGCGCAATTATTGCAGCTAGGAGCGGCCGACTACCTTCTGCTGTTCACGATGCATCACATTATTTCGGACGGGTGGTCGATAGGAGTATTCTCGCGAGAGCTAGCCGCCCTGTATGCGGCGTTTTCCACCGGCAACGCACCCGCGCTGCCGCCCCTTCCTCTGCAATACGCCGACTTTGCCGTGTGGCAGCGGCAATGGTTGCAAGGAGAAACGCTGAAGCAACAACTCTCTTACTGGACACAACGTCTGGCCGGTGTCTCTCCGCTGCTCGCTCTCTGCACGGATCGTCCCCGCCCAGCAAGGCAAACCTATCGCGGAGCCCGTTCCTCTTTCGCATTACCTCCAGCACTAACAGTAGCGCTGAAACGCGTGAGCCAGCAGGAAGGGGCTACCTTGTTCATGGCTCTATTGGCGGCTTTTCAGGTATTACTCGCTCGCTACACCGGTCAAGACGATATTGTGGTGGGTTCACCAATCGCCAATCGTCAGCGAACGGAGCTTGAGGGACTCATTGGCTTTTTCGTAAACACGCTGGTCTTGCGAACGGAGGTGTCGGGGAATCCCACATTTCGTGAGCTCCTCTGCCGCGTACGGACCGAATGCTTAGAGGCGTACGCCCACCAGGACATTCCTTTTGAGCAGCTAGTCGAAGAACTGCACGTGCCGCGCGAGCTCAGTCACTCGCCCCTGGTCCAAACCTTTTTTGCTCTCCAAAACGTGCCGAGGCATGTCCTGGAGTTCCCTGGCCTGGCCACGAGCAGAATGAGAGTGGAGAACCTCACGGCGAAATTTGACCTGAGTTTGTACATGTGGGAGGAGGAGACGGGTGACTTGACTGGGGAGGTGGAGTACAACATCGACTTATTCGATGAAGGCACTATCGTGCGACTGACAGAGCATTACCAGATGCTCTTGGAAGGCAGTGTCGCAGATCCAGATGCCCCTATTGCCACGTTGCCCTTATTGACCTCAGCCGAGCGTCAGCAGCTGCTGGTGGAGTGGAATAATACCCAACGGGACTATCCAGGAGAGCAGTGTGTCTCTCACCTCTTCGAAGCCCAAGTAGAGCGCACACCCGATGTAGTGGCAGTCGTGTATGAAAGCCAACGGTTGACCTATCGCGAACTCAACGTCCGCGCCAATCAGCTCGCGCACTTTCTGCAGCGACTCGGCGTCGGACCGGAGGTGTTGGTGGGACTCTGTGTGGAGCGCTCCTTGGACACGATGGTGGGGTTGCTCGGCATCCTCAAAGCGGGTGGCACCTATGTCTCCCTTGATCCAACTTATCCCGTCGAGCGGCTGCGGTTCATGCTCCAGGATGCCCACCCTCTCGTGCTACTCACCCAACAGGCGCTGTCAGATCGCTTCCCTCCACATGAGGCACGGGTAGTCTACCTAAACGCCGACTGGGCGCAGATTGCACAGGAAGCGAAGAGCAATCCTGAAAGTAGAGTTACGGCAGATACGCTTGCGTATGTGCTTTACACTTCAGGCTCGACCGGACAGCCCAAGGGGGTACTGGGTCTTCATCGTGGCCTATTTAACCGCTTCGCCTGGATGTGGGAGACTTATCCATTTGCTGCAGACGAGGTATGTTGTCAGAAGACCGCGCTCAACTTTGTCGATTCACTCTGGGAGTTGCTGGGTCCTCTGCTCCAGGGTGTTCGGCTTGTCATAATTCCCGAGCGGAGTGTGAAAGACCCAGTTCTCTTAGTGCAGACCCTGGCTCAGCACCAGATTACTCGCCTTGTACTCGTTCCCTCTTTGCTCCGAATGTTATTGGATATTCACTCCGACTTACAGGCTCGTTTGCCACACCTATGCCTCTGGATCACGAGTGGAGAGGAGTTGACCGCGGAGCTGGCGCGGCAGTTTCAGCGACAACTGCCACAGCGAACGTTGCTTAATCTCTACGGGTCCTCGGAAGTATCGGCAGATGTAACCTGGAGTGATATTCGACTAGCGTTAACAGAAGAGCCAGTTACAATTGGGCGACCGATAGCCAACACGCAAGTCTACATTCTTGATCCCTCTCTGCAGCCGGTACCTGTTGGCGTACCTGGGGAGCTGTATATTGGGGGGGCGGGGCTTGCCCGTGGTTATCTCAACCGTCCGGAGTTAACGGCTGAACGGTTTATCTCACACCCCTTCAGTCCGGTACCGGGCGCCCGACTGTACAAGACGGGCGATCTCGGGCGCTATCGTCCGGATGGGACTATCGAGTACCTGGGCCGCCTTGATCATCAGGTCAAACTACGAGGCTTTCGCATTGAGTTGGGCGAGATCGAGACCATCTTACGACAGCATCCTGCAGTCCAGGACACTGTCGTGGTCCTCCGAGAAGACACGTCCAGCGATAAACGCCTGATAGCTTATATCGCACTGCAGCAGGAGCAACAAAGTATCGAGCGTGAACTGCGTCGCTTCTTGCAAGAGAAACTTCCTGACTACATGGTTCCCTCTGCTTTCGTCATCCTCAAAACCCTACCCTTAACTCCTAACGGGAAGGTGGACCGCCGAGCGCTGCCAGCTCCCCCTCCGACTCTCGCAGAAGAGCGCCAGTTCGTGGCTCCGCAGGGGCCCTTGGCAATCCAGATCACAAAGATTTGGGAGCAGGCGCTGGGAATTCAGCCTATTAGTATCACCGATAACTTCTTTGAGCTCGGTGGCACCTCATTGCTTGCAGCACGGGTCGTGACACAAACAAGCAAAGTCCTGGGGAAAGAGCTGCCGTTAGCAACCTTCTTTCAAGCGCCCACAGTTGAACAGTTGGCGGCCTTGTTTCGCCAACAGGGTTGGAGCGCTTCTCGCTCTTTGTTGGTGCCTTTCCAACGGCGCGGCTCCAAACCCCCTTTTTTCTGCGTCCTCGGCGGAGTCGCACTGGCGCGCTATATGGCTCCAGATCAGCCGTTTTATCTGTTTCGGGCCTACGGATACGACGGCGTGCATGCTCCGTGGACTGTTGAGGAGATAGCCAGTGGCTACCTGACAGAAATTCGCTCCCTTCAGCCCCAAGGACCGTACTACTTGGGTGGACACTCATTTGGAGGATTAGTGGTATTTGAAATGGCCCAGCAGTTGCGCCGCCAAGGGCACGAAGTGGCATTGCTCGCACTCCTTGACCCCGCAGGTATGGGGAATCTTCAACGTAGAGTTCCACGCAGTGATCCTATCATGGATGAAAGCTCCACTCCGGTGCGTGGTGCGCCTGTACGGTTTCTTCTCACCGCTCGTTGGGAGAAACTGCGGAAGCTGAGTGCGCAACAGCGCTCCCTCTGGCTTTGGCAAGGGACCTTTGAGTACATCAGTAGGAAGTTGCAGTTTTTCTTATGTCAGGCGTACTTAAGCATAGGGCGTCCCATTCCACTGTCGCTTCAACCTGCGTATGTCACGACACTACACCGCCGAGCGTTTCTTCACTATCACGCGCAACCGTATCCTGGTCATGCATTTCTCGTTGTGACGAAAGAACGCTCTGCTCATTTTCATTCCACCTGGGCACGACTCGTCCCACAGGGTCTCGAGGTGTGTGAAGCGAGTGGCACGCATATGGGGATGTTCGACGAGGAACACCTCCCTAGCTGGACTCCGCGCTTTTTTGAGGTACTCCGATGCGCCCAATCGCAAGCTGAAGTCACAATGTGATATGCTCTTCCGAGCATATTTGAGGCAATAGTCGGTCGGTATTGGTACGAAACCCCAATACGTTGCGCTTTTCTTGCAACCCTTATGGAAAGCCTGCCCTCGCAGAAGGGTATGATGACTACCCGTTGAGTTTCAACCCCTCTCACGCGAGCGGTGTGAGGTGACACTAATGCCCGGAGAACCGGCGAGGTTGTTACGTTCCGTAGGCAATCGGCAGGACGTCGCACTGTGGTCGCTCTACGCATTCACCCCTTGCCCTGGTTATACGACAGCCCTTGCGGTAGAAGGCCGTGACTGGCAATTCCGGTGCTGGCCGTGGACAGAGTGAGGATGAGGAGAACTTGCAAATATGGAGAGCGGGCCGAGTGACGATCTCATCAACCCCCTAGCCCCATCCCTGCGTCCGTCATACAGTAACGCCAGCTCCAGCGCTGACCAAAGGAGGGATACATGAGAATCTACGATAGCAACACCGCGCCAAACCCACGCCGGGTGCGGATCTTTCTCGCCGAAAAAGGCATTCAAGTACCGTACGAACAGGTAGATATTGGCAACGCCGTCAACCGTGGCGATGAGTTCCGCAAGAAAAATCCCATGGCGACTCTGCCAGTGTTGGAACTCGATGATGGCACCTGTATCGCTGAAAGCGTAGCGATCTGCCGGTATTTTGAAGAACTGCAGCCGAACCCGCCACTCATGGGGATCGACGCGAAAGACCGTGCCCTGGTCGAGATGTGGCAGCGGCGGATGGAACTCGAACTACTCCTGCCTACGGCTGATGCCTTCCGACAACGGCACGAGTTCTTTAAAGGCCGCATTCTCCAAGTGCCGGAATACGCAGAAGTGCAGAAGAAGAATGCCGAGAGCCGCCTTGCCTGGCTGAATGAAGTGCTCGCCGATCGGCCTTTTATCGCCGGTGAGCGGTACACCATTGCGGATATCACCGCTCTGTGCGCCGTCGATTTCGGCCGGGTCTCTAAGATTAAGATTCAACCCGATCAAACCAATTTGGCGCGTTGGCACGAGGCCGTCTCGTCTCGCCCGAGCGCCAAAGCCTAGCAATCGGCTTCTGCATTTTTTTCTCGGCAACTGTATGTGTAAAGAGGCGATGCCTCGCCCGTTCCGAAAGCTCTCACAAATAGTTGGAATCGAGAGGAGGAAGAGATGAGCGCGTCGCATGTCCTGTACGAAGTTCATGAACGTGTAGCGGTGATCACCCTGAACCGCCCCGAGTTGATGAACGCTTTCTCCGATACGATGCGGGAAGGACTTTTGCACGCCTTGCAGCAAGCGGAAAGTACTCCCGAGGTGCGCTGTGTGGTCCTGACGGGCGCAGGCCGGGCATTCTGTGCAGGCGGTGATGTGGCGAGTATGACCGAGCTTCAGGCTCGCGACGATGCGACGATCATTCATCAGCGTATGGCGGTTGGATCTCAGGTCGTGCACGGTATCCGGCGCATGCCGAAACCGGTCATTGCCGCGATCAATGGCGCGGCGGCCGGAGCCGGAATAAATCTCGCTCTCGCCTGTGACCTGCGTTTCGCATCGGATAAAGCGCAGTTCGCGGAAAGTTTCGTCAAGATTGGTCTCGTGCCTGACTGGGGCGGGACCTTTTTACTCACTCACCTGGTCGGCACGAGCAAAGCGATGGAATTGATGATGACTGGAGAACGGATCGATGCGGCAGAGGCTCTACGCTTAGGGATTCTCAATCGGATCTTCCCGGACGATGCTTTTCGTCAAGAGGTGATGAATTTTGCCGGTAAACTGGCGCGGGGACCAGCCGGTACATTGGCTCGTATCAAGCAGGCGATCTATCTGGGAGCAACAGGGACATTAGCAGAATCCCTCGCCTACGAAGAGCAGGCGCAGGGCGAGGTATTTCTTTCTCCAGATGCTAAGGAAGGCATGCGCGCGTTCCTGGAAAAACGCCCACCGCGATTCTCCTAAATTGTAGGGGCGTATGGCCATACGCCCCTACGTTTCTTTGCGCCGTACCCGTAGCACGGCGATCTTGGTTGGGTGGTTGAACGGAGTGGGGTCTGCCGGTGGCGCGCCTACTGTGGTTTGCGGATACCCGGTACAATCGAGTGGTACGGGAAGCAATGCTTCGATCGAGAGATAGCCATCGGCACATAAAACTTCGAGTGAGTGAAAGTAATCAGCTCCCGAGACAAAAAGTGCGTTATTAGTCGCGATCAAATATCCGCCATCGTTAATCAGCGGGCGGACTTTATTGATGACACGCTGGCTTTGCGTCACCAAATCGACCGTCCCTCTGTTCGTGGTAGAGAAAAATGGCGGATCGAGCAATACGCAATCGAAGCGTTCTCCCGTCCGTTTCAGATAATTCACCTGCGTCCAGAAATCGCCGACCTGAAAATCTCCCTTGTTGATGGGGAAACCATTCAGCGAGTACGATGCTTTAGCAACATTCAGGAACGCTCGATTATGGTCGAGATGCACGACGCGACGTGCACCTCCTGCGAGGGAGGCGACCCCTAAGCTGCCGGTGTAGGCGAACGTGTTTAAGACGGTCTTGCCGTTGAGGTGTTGTAACGCCCAAGCCCGCAAGTTTCTCGTGTCAAGATAGAAACTCGTATCACCATGCATTCGTAGCTCTACGGCATAGCTCACGCCATGCTCACGAATACGCTGGTCGACTTTCTCTCCGTACAACAAAACTCCTTGCCGGACAGAAAAGATAGACGAGCGATGAGTTTTAAGAAGAATCGCCCGGAGCCAGGGGAACTGGCTGTGCAAGTGCTCCTGAACTTCCTGAAGTACGATTTGTTTATCTTGGAGGAAGTCACCCACAGTGGCGTAGTCATGCAAAACAATAGTGCGAGCATAGATTTCAATCGCCAGTGTGGGACAACCCTCAGAGAAGCCATGGAAAAGCCGGAAGGCGGTTTCGTGATTTGCGTCAAACAAATCAGCCCGGGCGGCAAAAGTCTCGGCAAGCAAGGAGACGAGAGAATTCATGACCGTAAGAGAGAGGGATCTCGTTCACAACGGAAGAGAGAAGTAACATGAATTCTACTTGATCGATAGCCATTCTGCAGCGTGGGGCTGAAATCGTCTCGCTCCGACAGCGGGGACAAGCGCCTTGTCGCGTACCTCAGTGCCCACGCCATCTCATCCCCCCACAGTCAGTGAGCTGCGGAGTTCCTTGCAGAGTAAGCTGCCCGACTGCATAAGTCCCACTATCTTTGTGTTCCTAGACGATCTGCCCCTCACTCCCATCATTCCGCCGTGGAGACTTGCAATCTGCCTGTCACTCCTCGCTCTTGCTATTTGAGGATTCGTGGTAGCTCCGGTTACAATACGGGAGAGTCGCGGGAATATCCCAATGGCTAGCCTCCCTTTGCGCGGTTGGCAGCAGCGGTCAAGGCGAAGGAAGAGCAGCACCGCGATTTTCGCTAAACAATCGTGCGATTGACACTTCGCCGGTCCGGCGATATAGATCTGGCCATCGAAAGGGCACTTACCTAATGTAACTAAGGCCCGGTCGCCAACAACCCCTCCTGACATGAACGTCGTCAATTCCTTCAACGAGTGGGACCCCTTGGAGGAGGTCGTTTGCGGGATCGTGGAGGGAGCGTGTTATTCCCCATGGCACCCGCTCCAGGAAGCCTGCACGCATGAGGAATATGTAGAACCCCTGAAGCAGATTCACACGGAGCTTGGCGGCCTTCCAAGGCCGGACGCGTTGCTGGCCGCCGCCCGGCAGGAAGTTGACGAATTCGTCCATGTCCTGAAAGCTGAGGGGGTCACTGTCGTGCGCCCGGATCCCGTCAATCAGGCCCTGTCCTATGGCACCCTTGACTGGCACTGCGCCGGCGGCAATTCCCAGGCGAACCCGCGGGATGTCATGACGGTGATCGGCAACGAGATCATTGAGGCGCCGATGGCGAAGCGCTCCCGGTTCTTTGAGTACACGGCTTACCGGACCCTCATCAAAAACTACTTCCGCCAAGGAGCCAAGTGGACGGCGGCACCCAAGCCCCGGATGAGCGATGAGCTGTATGATCCGCACTGGAAGCGCGGCACTCAAAGTTATCTGACCACGGAGTTCGAGCCGGTTTGGGATGCTGCCGACATCACCCGGTGCGGCCGGGACATCTTCTTCCAAAGGAGCCAGGTTTCGAACCGTTTCGCCACAGAATGGCTCCAGCGCCACTTAGGCGACGCGTACCGGGTCCACCTGGTAGAGTTTGCCGACGACGATGCCGAGCACATTGACACCACGATGGTCTTCCTATGTCCGGGCAAGGTCTTGATGAACCCGATCCGGCCGATCCGGAATTCGCCGGACCTGTTCCGAAAGTCCGGCTGGGAGCTGCTAGAACCCGCACCCTCGGTGCATACCGAGAACAAAGCATTTGCCTGGTATCACTTGAACCTCCTTATGCTGGACGAGCAACGCGTTATCGTGGAGCGGGACGAGCAACCCTTCATAGCGCAACTTAAAAATTGGGGCTTCAAGCCCATTCCCATCGCGTTTCAGAGCGCTAATCGCGTCTTCTCCGGAGGATTCCACTGCTTCACCTGCGATATCCGCCGGAGGGGCTCCCTGCAAAGTTACTTCTAGAAACCGTCCGTTTGGATACCTTCTTGCCGACGGAAACATATGACCAAGGAGCAATAGAATGGACGAACGGGAAGATACAACGATCTATAAAGTAGTCGTGAATCACGAAGAGCAGTACTCGATCTGGCCGGCGGAGAAAGAAAATCCGTTAGGCTGGCGGGACGCTGGCAAGCGTGGCCCTAAGGCGGAATGCCTGACCTGCATTAAAGAAGTGTGGACCGACATGAGACCGCGCAGTCTGAGGAAATCGACGGAGGAACCAGCTTAGAAGTTTTAGCGCGGGCTCTTTTACTTCACAACTTACTGCGCAACATTATGGTCGATTCTGAACAGCATCTAATAAAGTCGTCACAATTGACCGAGGCCGAGCGGCACCGACTTCTTGTCGCCTGGAATGATACGGAGCGTGACTATCCAAAAGACAAGTGCATTCACCAGTTGTTTGAAGAACAGGTCGAACGCACCCCAGAAGCGATTGCTGTTGTCTTCGAAGAGCAGCGACTCACCTACCGGCAACTCAACGCCAAGGCCAATCAACTCGCGCATCACCTACAGAAGCTAGGAATCGGACCTGAGGTGCTTGTCGGCATCTCTGTGCATCGCTCACTGGAGCTGCTCGTTGGACTGCTGGGTATTCTCAAAGCAGGTGGAGCCTACGTGCCGCTTGATCCGACCTATCCCAAGGAACGACTGCAGTTCATGCTTGAAAACACCCGGGCGCCGGTGCTACTCACTCAACGACGATTGGGTGAAAGCCTTTCGGCGCACGGCACGCGCATGATTTGCTTGGATCAACACTGGGAGCACATTGCTCGACACAGTGAAGAGAATGTCAGTAGCACTGTATCGCCGGAGAACTTGGCCTATGTCATCTACACTTCGGGCTCAACGGGTACCCCCAAAGGGGCCATGAATCTCCACCGGGGAATCTGCAATCGCTTGCTCTGGATGCAAGACACCTACCGGCTCACGCAGGCTGATCGAGTTCTACAAAAGACGCCTTTTAGTTTCGATGTGTCCGTATGGGAGTTTTTCTGGCCGCTGATCACTGGGGCTCGTTTAATTATGGCCCGGCCTGAAGGTCATCGAGATGCCGCCTACTTGGTAAAGGTCATTTCCGAGCAACGAATCACAGTGCTCCATTTTGTCCCTTCGATGTTACAGGTTTTCCTGGATGTGCAAGGAGCGGCGGGCTGCAAATCTCTGCGGCTGGTTATGTGCGGTGGCGAGAGGCTTTCTTACGCGCTGCAGCAGCGCTTCTTTGCCCATTTGAGCGCGGCGTTGCATAATCTCTATGGGCCCACCGAAGCTTCCATCGATGTCACTGCATGGTCATGTGAGCGAGGGAGCGCTCAACCCATAGTTCCCATCGGGCGCCCGATTGCGAATACGCAGATTTATTTGCTTGACTCCGAGCTGCAGCCTGTGCCTGTGGGCGTCCCCGGCGAATTGTATATCGGTGGCATTGGGCTAGGACGGGGGTACCTGCATCGTCCGGAGCAGACGGCAGAGAAATTCATTCCCAATCCTTTTACTGACGAGCCGGGGACACGGCTTTACAAGACGGGGGATCTCGCGCGGTATTTACCGGATGGGAATATCGAGTTTTTGGGTCGCATCGACTACCAGGTGAAGATCCGCGGGTTTCGCATCGAGCTAGGCGAGATAGAAGCAGCGCTTGCCCAACACCTATGAGGCCGCCGTTGTCAAGAGGACAAACCGATGCATCGCGGGGGCGGAGGAGCCGTCCGAAGAACAGTTGGTGAGTCGTCTTCGCCAAGCGGTTGCGGCTGACTTGATTTC
>Ga0187894_10006115_pt1 | contig 11935 bp, 8 predicted proteins | sample GBC1701081metaG_FD_136650 | JGI IMG/M metagenome (GOLD analysis project Ga0187894, IMG submission 136650) | White microbial mat communities from a lava cave in the Kipuka Kanohina Cave System on the Island of Hawaii, USA - GBC170108-1 metaG ...
CCCGACTACGGCCCGGTCATCGACATCTGCACGGCCGCCTCGCTGCGGGAGCTGACGACGCCGGCCCTGCTGGCCGTGCTGACGCCCGTCATCATCGGGTTCGGGATCAACTACCTCGCCCTCGGCGCCTTCCTGGCCGCGGTGATCCTCACCGGCCAGCTGATGGCCAACTTCTTGTCGAACGCGGGCGGGGCGTGGGACAACGCCAAGAAGTACATCGAGGACGGGCACGAGGGCGGCAAGGGGTCCGACGCCCACAAGGCGGCGGTCATCGGCGACACGGTGGGCGACCCGTTCAAGGACACCGCCGGCCCCGCCCTCAACCCGCTCATCAAGGTCATGAACCTGGTGTCCCTGCTGATCCTGCCGGCGGTGATCAACCTCCAGGACAACGACGGCGCCCGCTACGCGGTGGCCGGCGCCGCCCTCGCCGTGCTGGGCATCGCCATCGGGTTCTCCAAGCGCAGGTCGGGCGGCATCGAGGCGGCCGCCGTTGCCGCCGTTCCCGCCGGGGCGCCCGCCACCGCGGCGGGCCCCGAGACGGCCATGGTGGGCCACACCGTCAACCCGGGCGACCCGCCGCTGAAGCTGGCCGTCGACGCCCTCGACCGGTGGATCGTGGACCTGGGCGACGAGGACGCCGACCTGCGCAGCCAGCTGCGCGACGCGCGCGGCCGGCTGGAGTCGGCGGCCGCCCGGCGGGCTACCCGGGCCGAGCGCGCTTCTTCCGAGCCCGCCGCACCTCGAGCACCACGGGTACGAAAGAAGCCGCCACGATGAGGGCGATCACCGGCAGCAGGTAACGGTCGATGTCGATGGCCTCGCCCAGGACGAAGCCGAGCATGGTCACACCCACTCCCCACAGCAGACCGCCGGCCACGTTGTAGACCAGGAACGTGCGGTAGCGCATGGTGCCCACCCCGGCCACGATGGGGGCGAAGGTGCGCACGATGGGCACGAAGCGGGCCAGCACGATCGTCTTGGGCCCGTGCTCCTCGAAGTACCGCTGGGCCCGCTCCACGTGCTCCTGCTTGAAGAACCGCGAGTCGGGCCGGCGGAACAACGCCGGACCGACCTTGTGGCCGAACGCATAGCCGACCTGATCCCCGAGCACGGCGGCGACGAATACACCGACGAGGACGATGGGGAGGGTGAGATCGCCCTTGGCCGCGAAGACGCCGGCGGTGAACAGCAGTGAATCACCGGGGAGGAAGAAGCCGATGAGCAGGCCGGATTCGGCGAAGACGACGAGGAGGAGACCGATGGTGCCGAACGTCTCGAGCAGCGTGTCGGGGTGCACCAGGTCCATGGCCGCCGACCCTACCTACGACGCGTCCGGGGGCCGCCGTTTGACAGCGGCGCCCGCGCCTGCCCACGCTCGTTGACCCATGGCCAAGCCCCTCGTCATCGTGGAGTCACCGGCCAAGGCCAAGACCATCGCCTCGTTCCTGGGCGGCGACTACATGGTCGAGTCGTCGGTCGGGCACATCCGGGACCTGCCCGACGACGCCTCCGAGGTGCCGGCGGCCTACCGGGGCGAGTCGTGGGCCCGCCTCGGCATCGACGTCGACAACGACTTCAAACCGCTCTACGTGGTGCCGGCCCGCAAGAAGGACGTCGTCAAGAAGTTGAAGGCGGCGCTGAAGGGTGCCAGCGAGCTGTACCTCGCCACCGACGAGGACCGCGAGGGTGAGTCGATCGCCTGGCACCTCCGAGAGGTGCTCAACCCCCGCGTGCCGGTGCGGCGGATGGTGTTCCACGAGATCACCCGGCCGGCCATCCAGCGCGCCGTCGACCAGTGGCGGGACCTGGACATGCCGCTGGTCGACGCCCAGGAGACCCGCCGCCTGCTGGACCGGCTCTACGGGTTCGAGGTGTCGCCGGTGTTGTGGCGGCGGATCCGCCCCCGCCTCTCGGCCGGCCGCGTCCAGAGCGTGGCCACCCGGATGCTGGTCCAGCGGGAGTGGGCCCGGATGCGGTTCCGCGCCGGCGGGTGGTGGGACCTGGACGGCCGCTTCCAGCGGGACGCCACGCCCTTCACGGCCACGCTGGTGGCCCTCGACGGCCGCCGGCTGGCCACCGGGAAGGACTTCACCGAGCTGGGTGAGCTGAAGGCCGGTGTGGATGTCGTGCGGCTGGACGAGGCCACCGCCCGCGGCCTGGCCGTCCGACTCGACGGAGCGGCGTTCGCGGTCCGCTCGGTGGAGCAGAAGCCCTACCGGCGCCAGCCGTACCCGCCCTTCATGACCTCGACGCTGCAGCAGGAGGCGGGCCGCAAGCTGCGCTTCGACTCCAAGCGCACCATGCAGGTGGCGCAGCGCCTGTACGAGAACGGCTTCATCACCTACATGCGCACCGACAGCACCGCGCTGTCGGAGGAGGCGGTGGCCACCGCCCGGCGCGAGATCGCGGCCCGCTACGGCGACGAGTACGTACCGGCCCAGCCCCGCCGCTACAGCCGCAAGGTCAAGAACGCCCAGGAGGCGCACGAGGCCATCCGGCCGGCGGGCGACGACTTTCGCTCGCCCGACCAGGTGGCCGGGCCGCTCGGTGGCGACGACCTCCGCCTCTACGAGCTGATCTGGAAGCGCACGATGGCGTCGCAGATGGCCGACGCGGTGGGCCATACCGTGCAGGTCCGCCTGGGGGCCACCTCGTCGACGGGCGAGGACGCCGAGCTGTCGACCAGCGGCAAGGTCGTCACGTTCCCGGGTTTCTTCCGCGCCTACGTCGAGGGGTCCGACGACCCCGACGCCGAGCTGGAGGACCGCGAGGTCCGCCTGCCGCCGATGAGCGCCGGCGACCCGCTGGAGGTGGTCGGGCTGGAGGCCAAGGGCCACACCACCCAGCCGCCGCCGCGGTACACCGACGCCTCGCTCGTGAAGGCCATGGAGGAGATGGGCGTCGGCCGCCCCTCCACCTACGCCAGCATCATCTCCACCATCGTGGACCGCGGCTACGCCTGGAAGAAGGGCTCGGCGCTGGTGCCGACCTTCACCGCCTTCGCGGTGGTCAACCTGCTGGAGCAGCACTTCGGCGAGCTGGTCGACTACGGCTTCACCGCCCGCCTGGAGGACGACCTGGACGACATCGCCGGGCGCCGCCAGGAACGGGTGCCGTGGCTCAACTCGTTCTTCCACGGCGGCGACGAGAAGCCGGGGTTGCGGTCCCTGGTCACCGACCGTCTCGACGCCATCGACCCGCGCCAGGTGTCGGCCATTCCCATCGGCACCGACACCGAGGGCCGCCAGGTGGTCGTCAGGGTCGGCCGGTACGGGCCGTTCCTCCAGCGCGACGAGGACCGGGCGTCGGTGCCCGAGGACCTGGCGCCCGACGAGCTGACCATGGAACGGGCCGCGGAGCTCCTGGCCGCGCCCAGCGGCGACCGGGCGCTCGGCACCGACCCCGCCTCCGGGCTCCCGGTCCTCGCCCGCGCCGGCCGGTTCGGGCCCTATGTGCAGCTCGGTGAGGCCGAGGTCCCGCCGGGCGGTGCGACGGGCGCCAGGACCAAGGTCAAGACGGCCAAGCCGCGGACGGCCTCGCTGTTCAAGTCGATGGACCTCACCACCCTCGAACTCGGCGACGCCCTGCGGCTGCTCACCCTGCCGCGGGTGGTGGGCGTGGACCCGGGCACGGGCGAGGAGATCGTCGCCCAGAACGGGCGGTTCGGGCCCTACCTCACCCGGGGCGCGGACAGCCGTAGCCTGGGCGCCGAGGAGGAGCTGTTCACCGTCACCCTCGACGAAGCCCTGGCGCTCTATGCCCAGCCCAAGCCGCGCCGGGGGGCGCGCGCCGCCGCGCCGCTCCGTGAACTCGGTCCCGACCCCGTGTCCGGTGCACTCATGGTCGTCAAGGACGGCCGCTTCGGGCCGTACGTCACCGACGGCGAGGTGAACGCCACCGTTCCCCGCGGGGACTCCGTGGAGGCGCTCACCCCGGAACGGGCCGCCGAGCTGCTGGCCGACAAGCGGGCCAAGGGCCCGACCAAGCCCAAGCGGCCGACCAGGGCCAAGAAGGCGGCACCGAAGAAGAAGGCGCCGGCCCGGAAGGCCGCGGCCAAGCGTCCGAAGGGGCCAGCCGCCACCTAGCCTGACGCGGTGGCCGAGCCCTCTCCACCGAGGCGGCCGGAGGACGGCGCCCGGCGCGCCGGTCCGCCGGCCGGGCCCCCCACCGCCAACCAGCCCACGGTCCAGATCGGCGCGATCGCCGACGCGCTGGAGGACCGCCCCGCCCTTCTCCGCCTGTTCGGCACGCCGGCCTTCTTCCGGTTGTGGCTCTCGCAGGTCGTGTCGTCACTGGGTGACTGGCTGGGCTTCGTGGCCATCACGGCCATCGCGGCGCGCATCGGTGGGTCGTCACCGGGTGCCGCCGTCAGCATCGTGCTGGCCGCCCGCCTGGTCCCGGGGTTCTTCCTCGGCCCGGCGGCCGGCGTGCTCGTCGACCGGCTGAACCGCAAGAAGGTGATGGTCACCTGCGACGTCGGTCGCGGGCTGGTGCTGGCCACGCTGCCCTTCGTCGACACGCTGCCGGGACTGGTCGTCGTGTCGCTCCTCCTGGAGGTCCTGACGCTCCTGTGGTCGCCGGCCAAGGAGGCCTCGGTCCCCAACCTCGTCCGGCCGGAGTCGTTGGCGACGGCCAACTCGCTGTCGTTGGTGGCCGCCTACGGGACGTTCCCGATCGGCTCCGCGCTGTTCGCCGGCCTGGCCACGCTGTCGGGGCCGCTGGCCGACATCGATGCCCTCGACCCGTTGCGGATCAACAGGGAGTCCCTGGCCATCTACGTCGACGTGCTGACGTTCTTCATGTCGGCCCTGCTGATCTCCACACTGGCGCTGCCCCAGCGGGACCGGCCCGAGCGGCGGGGCCGCATCGACTTCCGCAGCACGTTCCGGGAGCTGGCCGAGGGGGCCCGCTTCATCAGGGAGAGCCGGGTGGTCCGCTCGGTGATCCTCGGCATCGGCACCGGTCTCGTCGGTGGCGGGATGGTCGTCCCGCTCGGGCCCATCATGTCGGCGCAGGTCCTGGGCGCGGGCGAGGCCGGGTTCGGCCTGCTGCTGACCGCCCTGGGCCTCGGGGTGGCGGGCGGCATGGTGGCCGTGGCCGTCGTGCAACGCCGGCTGGCTCACGAGCGCGTCTTCGTCGCCGCCGTGCTCGGCTTCGGCGTCCTCCAGTTGGGGGCGGCGTCGATGTCGACGATCACGCCCGCCCTGGCGTTCGTCGCCGTCATGGGCGTCTGTGCCGGGGCCGTCTACATCCTGGGCTTCACGGTGCTCCAGACCCATGTGGCCGACGAGCTGCGGGGCCGGATCTTCGCGGTCCTCTACACGTTGGTCCGGTTCTGCCTGCTCCTGGCGTTCACGCTGGCGCCCATCCTGTCGACGCTGCTCGACGACCTCTCGGACCGCCTCGTGGACCGGCACGTCTCCCTGGGCGACGTTTCGATGTTCGTGCCGGGCGTGCGCCTCACGCTCTTCCTCGGGGGCGCCATCATCCTGGCCGCCGGGCTGCTGGCCCGGGTCTCCCTGCGAGGCCGGGCCCCGTGACGGGCCGGCTCATCGCCTTCGAGGGGGCCGACGGCTGCGGCAAGTCCACCCAGGCTGCGCTCCTGGCGGCGCGCCTCGATGGCGCCGTGCTCACCCGCGAGCCGGGCGGCACACCGGTGGGCGAGCGGCTCCGGGCACTGCTGATCGACTCGGCCACCGTCCACCTCGACCCGCGGGCGGAGGCGCTGATGATGGCGGCGGCGCGGGCCCAGCACGTGGCCCAGGTGATCGGCCCGGCACTGGCCGAGGGGCACGATGTGGTCGTGGACCGGTTCTCGCACTCGTCGTTGGCCTACCAAGGCTACGGGCGCGGGCTGCCGCTCGACGACCTGGCGTGGCTCTCCGGGTACGCCACCGGTGGGCGCTGGCCGGACATCGTCGTCCTGCTCGAGGTTCCGGCCGGACTGGCCGCCGGCCGCCTCGGCCCCGCCGACCGGTTCGAGTCCGAGGACGGCGGCTTCCATCGACGGGTCGCCGACGGCTACCGGGCCCTGGCGGCGGCCGACCCCGCCCGGTGGCGCGTGGTCGACGGCGTCGGCCCGATCGAGGAGGTCGCGGCCCGGATCTGGGCCGTCGCCGCCCCGGGCGCCGACCCCCCGGCTCTTGTACACCAGGCGCGGCCATAGTGGGGTCCACCGCCGGATCGGTGGACGGCGGGCTGTACGCCAGCCTGGTCGGCCAGGAGCGGGCCGTGGCCGAGCTGCGGGCCGCGGCCCGGGCGCCCGTCCACGCCTACCTGCTGGTGGGGCCGGCCGGCACGGGAGCCCGCGAGGCGGCTCTCGGCTTCGCCGCGTCGCTGCTGTGCGCCGACGGCGGCTGCGGCGCCTGCGAGGTCTGCGGCCGGGCGTTGCGCGCCGTTCATCCAGACGTGGTCGTGCTGGAGCGGACCGGGCCGTACATCTCGGTGGACGACGCCCGCGCCGCCGGCCGCATCGCCGCCACCGGCCCGGTCGAGGCCCGGCGCAAGGTGCTCGTTCTCACCGACTTCCACCTGGTGGACAGGGCGGGCCCGGCGCTGCTCAAGGTGATGGAGGAGCCGCCGACGACGACGGTGTTCGTCGTGCTGGCCGAGGACGTGCCGGCCGAGCTGGTGACCATCGCCAGCCGGTGCGTCCGCATCGACCTCGTGGCGTTGTCACCCGAGGCCGTGGCCGGGGCGCTCGTGGCCGAGGGCGTCGAGCGAGCCCTCGCCACCGAGGTGGCGGCGGCCGCCGGCGGGCGGATCGACCGAGCCCGCCTTCTGGCGTCCGACACCGGTTTCGCCGCCCGGCGGGAGCGCTGGCGGTCGGTGCCCGCTCGCCTGGACGGCACCGGCGCCACCGTGGCCGCGCTGACCGACCAGCTGCTGGCCTCGCTGGAGTCGCTGGTCGAGCCGGTGCGCCACCGCCACCGGGAGGAGCGGGCGGCGTTGGACGACGAGGCCAAGCGGTACGGAGCGCGCGCCGGCGCCGTGGCGCGCCTGGAGGCCCGGCACAAGCGCGAGGAGCGGCGGGCCCGCACCGACGAGCTGCGCTTCGGCCTGGGCGCGCTGGCGGCGGCCTACCGCGACCGCCTCCTGGAGGGCACCGGCGGCTCCGGCGCGCTGGCCGCACTCGACGCCATCGCCGCCGCCAACGAGTCGATGGCCCACAATCCCAACCCGGTGCTGCTGCTCCAAGCGCTCCTGGTCAAGGCCGGCCGGGCCGGTACGCTGATCGCCCCGCCCGGGTAGCTCAGACGGCAGAGCAACGCACTCGTAATGCGTAGGTCAGGAGTTCGATTCTCCTCTCGGGCTCGGAGAACGTGCAGGTCAGAGGCCATATTTGGTTTCGGCCTTCGGTCCAGGTACTCGCGAATCCCAACAGCATCCCAACAAGTGCTGGGGGAGTCGTCATGAAGGGGAGTCTGCGAGAGCGTCGTCCGGGCGTCTGGGAGCTGCGTGTCTTCCTCGGTCGTGACCCCGCTGGGAGGGTCCGCCAGCGCAGTGAGTCCCTCCGCGGCGGCAAGCGTGAGGCCCAGCGGGCGCTGGCGCGGTTGGTCGCCGCCGCGCAGGAGGAGGACGCCCCAGCCGTCCTCGAGTGGGGCTCTGATACCACGATCAACGACGCCCTGGCCGGCTGGCAGCGGAACGGCTGGCCGGATCTCAGTCCGACGACTGTGCGGCGCTACGAGGGCATCTGGGAGCACCACATCCGCGGCGGGATCGGCCAGCGGACGATCAGATCGCTGAGCCCGTACGACGTGGAGCAGTTCCTCCGTCAGCTGAAGGACGGCGGCCTGAGCCAGGGGAGCGTCCAGTACGTGCGAGCTGTGCTCCACCGGGCCTGTCGTCTAGCGCGGAAGTGGAGCGGCAGCCGGCTGCCCAACCCGATCGCCGACACCGAACTTCCCGACTGGACCATGCAGGAGCAGCCCGCCGGCGTGCGCTGCCCTGAGCTCGACGAGGTGCAGGCGATTCTGGCCACGGCGCGCACCTACGACCTGAGGGTGGCGGCCTTCGTTCGGGTCGTCGCCGCCACAGGCGCGCGACGGGGCGAAGTGTGCGCCATGCGGTGGTCGAACGTCGACTGGGAGACCGGATCGGTGCTGATCGAGGAGGCCATCATCAACGCCCGGGGTGGCGCGCGGGTGAAGGGGCCCGAAGACCAAAGCGAGCGTCCGCCGGGTCGCCTTGGACAGCGACACCCTGGCGGTGCTCGCGGATCTCCGTTTGGACCGAGAGCAGCTGGCGTCGAAGTGCGAGGTTGCGCTTTCCGAGCGGGGCTTCGTGTTCGCTACGGATCCGACGGGCGCGACGCCACCTCACCCTGATGCGCTGAGCCACGCCTTCATCCGAGTGCGTGATCAGGCGGGGGTGGCTCCGGACGTTCACCTTCACTCGCTCCGCCACTTCCAGTCCACCGTGCTCGATTCGGTCATCACCGAAGCGCAGAAGCAGGCTCGGCTGGGATGGTCGACGATCCAGATGGCACGGCACTACACCGGAGCGCTCACCGTCGAGGACCGTCGGGCGGCCGAGCACATCGGCGTGCTGTTCCGGTCGGTCGACGCCGCTTCCCGTGGCGTTGAGGGCGCAGCAACGAGTGCTGCGCGTTGACCGCCGAGTCCGTCCCTCTTCGGGTACGGGGGGCGGGGCGGGTAAGGCTTCGCCTGTGCCCTTGGCTACAGCGTCGTCGAGTCGCCTCATTATCTCGGAACGAAGCTTGCGCTCATCGACGGCGCTCGTCGACGGCTCTCCTTCCCAGCGCAGAACGCCAGTTCTGCGCTTCCAACAGGTACCTTGAGGGCGGCCATCGCACGAACACACCCTTGCCCCAGGCCGCCGCCGACCGGGTCGTAAGCCCGGCCCCCTTTCGCAGATCAGTGGGACAACAATAGCCAGGACAGCATCTATGGTCGGCGTACTACGGCGCGCAAGGCGTCAAGCTCGGCCTAGGGTCGACGACCACGCTGTAGCGGTCATCGGAGAGCCGAAAGACGGATGCCGGTCCCGTCTCGGGGGCCTCACCTTCGTTGTCGCCGGGCGGGTTCAAGGGGTGGCGGGCACCGTCCTCACTGAGGTCCTCCATGACGAGGTCGGCAACGAGCGCATCCTTGAGCCGGCGAGAGATCAGCTGCTTGTCGCCCGGTGCGAACCCCACGGACTGACCATAGAACCAGGGTGTGACAGAAACCTCTGAAACCCAGAATCAGGCTCTCCGGGTCAGAAGTGGATGCCGCATGGCGCCAGAAGGGAGCGCGGGGGTCGAGCCGTCAGGGCTTGGTGTTGGCCGGCCCTCCGGAGAAAGACTCGGATCGCCTCCGCCGGGTCCGAGGTCGTTCGGGCGGGACCACAAGTCGCCCGACTGGCGCCGGCGCGACGGTGCTATGCACGGGATGCCGGGCCGCTACCTGCTCGACGGAAGCGCCGATCTTGTACCGCACGTCCCCCGTGCTCCCTTGCGGTGTAGCGCGGGCCGTCACGGATCGCGACCTCATGCGGCCGAAGGCGGGAGATGCCCTTGCGTAAGGGACGAACCAGATGCGGACGTCGCGGTCGACTCGTCGCTTGGCAAGTCCCCCTCAGCGAAGGGGTCGTCAACTGTGACGTACTCCTTGAGGAGGCGGAAGCCGACGACAAGCAGGACGAGGAGAGCGTCGACCAGGTACACCGCGGCGGCGCTGCGGGGGTGAGCGACCAACGAGTAGACGCCAATGACGACGGAGCCGGCGGCGGCCCATCGCGTGACATCACGACGGGCGGGAACATCGCGCGCAAGCGGGCGGCGGTAGTAGCGGTCATCGCGACGAATGCGGTAGGCGACGACGTCCCACAAGACGTACAGGACGAAGGACACCGCGACTGCGGTTGCCTCGGGTCGAGATGATGGGCGATCCCCTGCTCCCTCGGCGGTTACGGCTGTGAGCCAGTAGGCGATCACCATGCCAATGTCCAGCATGAACTGCAACAGGGGCAGGTTCGGAAACCTAATGAAATGACGCGGCCGGTTATGGCTGTTGTGGTACCCGATCCAACTGGCAAGTGTCAGCAGCGCGGCGAGCGCGAGATGAGCCCTTCCGGGGCCCGGTATCGCGTCGAACTGGCGCAGAGGCTCAAGGATCTCGCCGATGACGAGTGCGAACAGCACGTCGACGAAGGTGATGCCGACGTTCCCCTGATCGACCTGCGGCGATCGCTTCGGCCAAGATCTCATCGAGACACTACGAGAGGTAGATCGAGCGGGTCGCCGATCGCACCAGGTCGACCGCCTCACGCAGCGAGGTCGCTACATGGACCTGTCCAGGCGCGACAGCGCGCTCCCGACGCTCGTGAATCCACACGGGAGCGTCGATCCAGATCGCGGACATCCCGACTTCGAGCGCCGGATTGATGTCAGACGGAAGGCTATTGCCAATCGACCACGCCGCCGCCGGTTCCGTGTGCGAATGATCGAGCACGGTCCGGAATACTGTCGCTGTCTTTTCCTCGACGATGTGAACTTCCTCGAAGTGTCCCGCTAGCCCGCTCCTTCTGATGCGAGCCTCTTGAACCTCGTGATCGCCCTTTGTCAGCAGCACTTGACGTGCGAGCCTCGACATGGCTTCGAGCGCTTCTGCTGCGCCGGCCGCGAGCGGCGCAGGTCGCGCGAAGACATTCTCAGCGAGTCGCCTGATTGTTCGGCGGATCGCCTCGCGGCCGTTCACGCCAGAGAGCGCGTCGTAGGCCTCGACGCACGAGCTCGGGAAACGTTCACGCGAAAGGCCGAAGCGCCCGACATTCTGCAGATCGACCTGTCTCTGTTTCGCGTCCCACGCCCGCGCCTCGATCCCGATCGCGGCCAGGTACTCGGCGATCTCGGTGCGGACCTCGTCGTACAACAGTTCGACGGCCCACAGGGTGTCGTCGGCGTCCCACACGACGAGAGGCTTCACGATGCACAAGCCTAGGGAGATCCTCGGGGGAGACGCCGACTGCACCTCGTCCGTCGTGTCGGTCATGACCTCAGTGTGAAGGAAGGGTGTGACAGAAATCTCAGTTCCGAACCCGACGGCCGACGAGGCGCCCGTCGGCCACCAACATGGCCCGCGCTGCACTGTTCAGCCGCTCCACCTCGGCCACCGTGGTCGCCACCAGCAGCTTGTCGACCCCGGGTGTGCCCGGGTCGTCGTACCAGTCGGCCAGCAGGGCGGCCCGCACCTCGTCCGCCGACTCCCCGGTGTGCCAACGACCATCGCCTCGCGCCGAGGCGATGGCCGCCGCCGACTGGCCGGATCGGATCAGCTCAAGGCGGGCGCGGTCGGCGCTTCGGTGCTGACGGTGGTTCTCCCGCAAGGCCACCACCGAGTCGCCGCAGGCCTCCACGAGATGGGCGAAGGCGCCGCCGGCACCGACCTCGGGGATCTGGTCGGGATCGCCGACCAGGACGAGCTTCGCCCCTGCGGCTTGGGCGTGAGCAGCCAGGCGGGAGAGCTGGCGAGTGTCAGCCATCCCGGCCTCATCGACCACGACCACCGATCCAGCCAGCATCGACGGACCCCGGTCCTCGCAGCGCAGCAGGAGCCCGGCCAGGGTGAACTGGTCGTCCAGACCGGCCTCGACAGCCAACACCTCGGCGGCGCCACCCTGCAGACAGGCGCCGATGACCCGGTGGCCCGACGCCCGCCAGGCCTCGGCCGCTGCGCCCAGGGCGTAGGTCTTGCCCGTCCCCGGGCCGCCCACCACGACCTCGATGCCGACGCCGCTGGTCACGATGGCCGACACCATGGCGGCCTGCTCGGCCCGCAAGCTGGGCCGGGCGGACAGCGCCGCCTCAAGAGCGGGCGAGTCGGCCAAGCCGGAGCCGATCCCCCGGCCGTCGACACCGAGCCCCTCGACGTGGGCGGCCACCAGCCGGGCCTCGTGGGCCAGCAGCTCGGGGGTCGAGAAGCCGCCG
>Ga0187894_10006116_pt1 | contig 11935 bp, 12 predicted proteins | sample GBC1701081metaG_FD_136650 | JGI IMG/M metagenome (GOLD analysis project Ga0187894, IMG submission 136650) | White microbial mat communities from a lava cave in the Kipuka Kanohina Cave System on the Island of Hawaii, USA - GBC170108-1 metaG ...
CCGGAAGTCCGGTTCCGGTAGTGACCGAGGCCGTGGTAGCCGGTTCGGATGATGGCGCACCGGCTGCGGCTATCTGGGCCTTCGCACCGACGCCGGAGATTCCCACCTACCTGGCCGCCCTGGTGGCCGGCCCCTACTGCGTGGTGCGCGACCGCCACCGCGATTTGGAACTGGCTATTTATTGCCGTCGATCCCTCGCTGAGTACCTGGACGCCGATGAGATCTTCGCTATAACCAAGGCCGGACTCGAATTTTTCGAAGCGGAGTTCGCCATCGATTACGCGTTCGACAAGTACGACCAGCTCTTCGTGCCCGAATTCAACTTCGGGGCCATGGAGAACCCGGGATGCGTCACCTTCAACGAGCACATGGTGTTTCGCTCCCGACAGACCGACAGTGCCCATGAAAACCGGGCCGACGTGATCCTCCACGAGATGGCCCACATGTGGTTCGGCGACCTGGTGACCATGCGGTGGTGGGACGACCTTTGGTTGAACGAAAGCTTCGCCACCTACATGGCGTCGGCCGCGCTGGCACGGGCCACCCGGTTCACCGACAGTTGGGTCCGCTTTGCGGCGGGGACCAAGGCCGGCGCCGCAATGGCCGACCAGTTGCCGTCGACCCATCCGATATCGGCCGACATCGTCGACACCGACGCCGTCCGGCTCCATTTCGATGGCATCACCTACAACAAGGGCGCCTCGGTGCTCAAGCAACTGGTGGCCTGGGTGGGCCACGACGCATTCACCGAAGGGGTCCGGGCGTATTTCCTGCGCCACGGCTGGGCCAACGCCGAGTTGTCCGATTTCTTGGCGGCACTGGAGCGCACCAGCGGACGAGACCTCGGTCCGTGGGCGGCCGAATGGCTCCAGACCACCGGCGTCAACACCCTGCGCCCGATCATCGTCCGCAGCGACGATGAAACCTACGAGTCGGTGACGATCGCACAAGAGGCAGGCGGGTCGGCGGGCGGCGGGGCGGGCGGCGGGACAGCGGCCGGGGCGGGGACGCTGCGCTCTCACCGGGTGGCCGTGGGCATCTATGACGATGTCGACGGACGCCTAACGCGCCGGACCCGGGTGGAGGTGGACGTGGTCGGTGGGCGCACGGTGGTGGAGGCGCTCGCCGGCGAGGCGGCGGGGGCCTTGGTGTTAGTCAACGACGACGATCTCACGTACGCCAAGCTGCGTCTGGATCCCGATTCACTGGCGGTCGCTGAGGCCGCCATCAGCCGCATCGACGATCCCTTGGCTCGCAACCTGGCCTGGGCCGCAACGTGGGACATGGTTCGCGACGGCGAGTTATCGGCGAGGCGCTGGCTGGAAATGCTGGCAACTCACGCCGCACTGGAGAAGGACCAGTCGGCGCTGGCTCGCCTCTTGGGGCAGGGGTCTGCGGCGGTCGACTTCTACGTGCATCCGCCTGGCATCCTCCGCGCTCGTCAGGCGCTGGCCACGGCAGCGGGCCGACAGCTGCGGGGGGCCGAGGCGAGCAGTGACATCCAGTTGGTCTGGGCCCGTCACCTCCTGGCCGTGGGCGAAGGTGACGACCACCACGCCTGGTGTCGAGGCCTGCTCGACGGAACCGATGTTCCCGACGGCCTCAGCATCGACACCGATCTGCGATGGTCTGCCGTCGGCGCCCTGGCTGCCGGCGGCGCGGTCGACGCCGTGGACCGCGTTCAAAGTGAGATGGAACGCGACCCCACCGACATCGGTCGCCGGCGAGGCGCCGCCGCGATGGCGTCGCAACCCCTGGCGGAGGCGAAGGCTGCCGCCTGGGAGCGGCTTCTCACGCCTGGCATGCACCTGGCCGAACTACGCGCGGTGGCCGGTTCGTTCTGGCGCTGCGGGCAGGACGAGGTGCTCAGGGGGTATGTGGCCGCCTACTTCGAGGCGGTTCCGAGCCTGTGGGCCGATCGCACCCGCGACGAGGCGCTCAGCCTTTTGGTCGGCCTGTTTCCGTCCAGCATGGTGGATACTTCAGTAGTGACGAAAACCGAGGCGGCGCTGGCCGACGACAGCCTTGCCGGTCCGGTGCGACGGGTGCTGATGGAAGGGGCCGATCGGCTGAGCCGGGCGCTGAGGGCCCGGGACGCCGACGCCGACGCCGACGCCGATAATTGATGATCAGTCGTAAGAAGGGGAAGCGATGAGCCGGAATCAGCCCGGATTTTTGAATCAGCCCGGATTTTTGAATCAGCATGGATTTTTGAATCAGCATGGATTCTTGAATCAGCATGGATTTTTGAATCAGCATGGATTTTTGAATCAGCATGGATTCTTCAGCATCATAAGCGTAGTAATGACCCTAGTAATCATGGGAATGATGGCTGCAATTGTGGCCAAGGCGATGACCGACTTTGGCGATAAGGCTGGTCAGCCGACACCAATGGATATTCTGAATGGCACGGATCCCGAGGCGCTTCTTTCGGGGTCCACGACCGTTCCCGGCGCCGCCGGTGCGCCCGTTCGTGGCGGTGGGGTGAGTGGAGGAGGTGCGGCCCCGGCGAGCGGCGGCTCGGTGGGCGGCGCCGCCGGTTTGGCTGGAGCGGGGGTTGCCGGAGGCGTAGTAGCCGGGGCGGCGGGCATCGCTGCCACCGGAGGCGGGGGCAAGGCACCGTCGGGCTTTCGCGGCGCGGCGGGCACTGCGGCCTGCCAGGGCGATTACCAGTCGGTGGCACGAGCTTTGGCCACCAGCCAGGCGGCGGGAGCGCCGGCGACTTCGGTGGCGGCGCTGGTGGCCGGCGGCTTCCTCGCCATTGCCCCCGCAAACCCTGCCTACTCCATCGAGATCCGCCCCGGCCCCACCGCAGCGCCGACCGTCTACGCCAACGGCCAACCCTCCATCGCCGGCTGCGGCTGACCCCGGCTCTCGCTTTGTAGGACGCCTTTCTCACTCGGCGCCGGCAGGCGGATCTCAGAACTCCGTCACCGTTGGCGGGCTTGACCCTCGGGTAGTCGTGGCCCAGCCCGACCATCAGCGAGCGGTAGCGATCGCCCAGAGGGTTGGGACGCAGGTCGAAGATCAGGCTCAGAACACTGGTGTCGACGACCACGCCGCGGCGGGAGCCGACGGGCTCTCTTCCACGCCTCATCGGGCGGGTAGAAGCGCAGGCCCGGCTCTTGCGGCTCCTCGACGACCGACGTGTCCTCAAGTCTACGGCGGTGGTCCCCTCGAGCACCGAATCGGCAAAAAGGTCCCCCCGATTGTCTCCGTCAAGCGGTTGCTGAAGATAAAAGCCCATTTCAAAGGCCCTACAGCCGGTCGCTTGGCCAGTTGGGCTGAAACAGATGCCATTGCTCCGGCGCGTGGCGGATGAGGATCTCCAGGTCGGCGGCGAGGCGTTGGGTGACGGTGGGGATGTCGCCGTCGAGATCGAGCGGGGGTCGGATGATGGTGTGGTGGCCCGCGCCTTCGAAGTAAATGGCCGTCGCCATCAGGGGGGCACCCAGGCGCTTGGCCAGCGCTACGGGCCCCGCAGGCAGCGTGGTCGATTCGCCGAAGAAATCCACCTCGACGCCGCCCCCGATGATGTCTCGGTCGGACAGTAGCGCCACCACCCGATTGGCCCGCAGTGCCCGAACCACGCCGGTCCCGGCAGCTGGCCCGAGCGGAACCACACCGAATCCCAACGACCGGCGCAGCCCAACGAACCACTCCCGCAGTTCAGGGGGTTCCAGCGCCTCCACCACCACCGTCATGGGATATCCCTGGCCCACGAACCAGGCACCCCCGACGTCCCAGCCCCCCACGTGGGGAATGGCCAGGATTGCGCCTCGGCCCCGGGCCAGCGCCTCATCTACGTACTCCAGACCGTCGATGCGGAACCGGGCGGCAACCTTGGCCGGATCCATCGATCCAACCCGCAGGAACTCCACCCAGTACCGTCCGTAGGAGGCAAAGGCGTCGCCGACCGCCCGCCGCCGATCAGCGCCGGCGAGAGGTCCATCCCAGGCCCGGGCCTGATGGCGGACTACCAGCTCGGCTCGGCCCACAACGGCGTGGGCCGCCACCCGACCCAGGCCCTCGGCGACGCTCAGCGCAGTGGACTCCCCCACCGAGTTGGCCAGGGCCGAAGCCACTTTGATGAGCGCGAACGAACGCAGACGAGAGTCGCGCAGCTGCGCCAACAGTTCTGAACCCGCTTTGAGGCGAGACCGCCGAACGTCGATCGAGCGACCCGGTCAGGGGCGAGGGCGGGGGAGGTGGCGGCGCCAGGCACCCGAGGCGACGCCGTCGCCCGAACTTCCGGCCCGGCGCCGCTCGCGACCCACCCGGCTGGCCGGCCCGAAGCCGTCGGCCGGACGCCAGGCGCGGAGGCGGCCGGCTCGACCGGAGGGATCCGAGTACCAAGTCCGGGGCTTAACCGGAGGCGCAGAGGCCTGGCGCCAAACCATCACGAAGCGATGGCCGGCGGTGACCAACGTCAAGACCAGCATCAACCACAGAATCGGCACCATGAGGGCGCTGAACAACAAGCTCGCCCCCAGCGCCAGCATTCGCTCGGCCCGCTCCATGAGGCCACCCCGAGCGGTGAATCCGAGCGACTCCGCCTTGGCCCGTTCGTAGGAGACCACGCTCGATGCCCCTAGGAGGGCCATCGGCAACAACGCTCCCTGCACCCGACCCGTGGAAAGCAGGTACCACGCGAACCCGCCGAGGACCACCGAATCGCTCACCCGGTCGGCCACCGAATCGAAGAAAGACCCCCGAGCCGACGCCGTTCCCGATGCCTTGGCCACCGCACCGTCAAGAAGATCGGGCACCGCCGACATCGCCAGGAGAAACGCCCCCAGGGCCAGCCAACCTCCGCCGATGGCGACAGCGGCGGCGAGGGAAATCACCAAGCCGAGGCCAGTGAGTTGATCCGCGGTTACGCCCGCCCGCCGCAAGGCGGCACCAACGGGGGCCAGACCTCGCTCCACGCCAGTGCGACACCGCTTGTCGAACATGGTGACCCGAGGCTATCGCGCCCGTGCGCCCGTCTCCCGGCAAGACGATCAGTCGATGAGAAAGAAATTTAACGCCCGCGCTCTGGGGCCTCGACGGGGGCGAGCGTGAGAAGCTGGGCGTGTGAAATGTGACGAGTGCGGGTTTGACTACGAAAGCGTGACCGCCGCCGACGCCGCCGACCGTATAGCTGCTTTCGCCCGCCGCTACCGAGCCCCGCTCACCCGGTTCCTTCCCGGTGAGGACGGCGAAGCCGTGGTGCGAGCGCGCCCCGGGCCCGAGGTCTGGGCCGCCATCGAGTACGCCGCCCATGTCCGAGACGTTTTCAGTTGGTATGACGAGCGGGTTCGTCGATCGCAGGTGGAGGATCGTCCTGACTTCGACGGCCCCGATCCTGACGAGGCCGCCGCCGCCGGGCGCTACCGCGAGGCCGATCCAGCTCAGGTGGCAGACGAGTTGGCCGACAGCGCCGCCCGGCTGGCTGCCACGCTGACTGCAGTGCCCTCCGACGCATGGGATCGGGTGCACCTCCGCAGCGGCGAAGAACGTTCGGTTCTGTTCACCGCCCAGAGAGCCGTACACGAAGGAGGACACCACCTCCTCGACATCGGGCGGGCCCTGCGGGCGGCTCGGACCGGCGGCGGCGCATAGTGCAGCTCCGGGTGCCGGCGCCGTGTCCCGGTTGTGAGCTCGATGTCGGGGCGCTGACTCACCACGAGATCGTGGCCCGCCTCCGGGTGATGCCCCGCCGCTATCGCCTCGCCCTCACTCGGGTGCAGCCAGGGGAGAACGCCGAGGCGATGATCCGACAACGCCCCCGCCCGGACGTCTGGTCGGCCCTCGAATACGCGGCTCATGCCGGCGACATGCTCGACATCATGTCCCCGGCGATCCAATTGATGGAAGTCGACGACGAACCCAAAGTGTTCTTCTTCGACCCCGAGGAGCAGGCCGAAGAGATGGAGTACAACAACTGGTCGACCATGGAGGTGATCACCCGCCTCGAGACCGCCGGCGCCGACCTATCCGCGGTGATTGAGTGGGTCAATGCCGACCAGTGGGACCGGACCGGCATCTTTCCCTGGGGCACCCAGACCATTCGTGCAAGCGCCGAACAAATGGTTCACGAGGCACATCACCACCTGGAGGACATCGTCGCCGGACTTGATGCCCTGCGCAAGGCTCAGAACCCTTATGCGGGCGGGTTGGGCGACGGCGGGTCTGATGACGAGCCGGACTCGTCGGCGCCAGGCTGAGCAGCGGCTTCGCGCCGACGTAGATCGGCCTCCCGACGATCCAGTTCCGCCTCCCTGGCCGCCAGGCCGTCTCCGAGATCGCCTTCGACGCCCAGGGCGTCTCCATCGGGAGTGCCCTGCCTGGCTAGCCACTCATCGAGGCGTCGATCCAGCTCCTGCGATCGACCAAGGTATCGAGGGGAGTCCTCCAAGCCCAGCGGCTGCACTGCGGTTCGGTAGGGGACCTCGGGGGCCTTCCCGAACGGAACACCCAGGACCGGAAGGGCGGCACCCTCGGGTCTGCCCAGGATCAACCAACTGATGGATCCAATGGCGGGTAGGAATATCACCAGCATCAGCCACATGCTCTTGGGCAGATTGCGACAGCACGATTCGTCGGTGCCGATGACGTCGAAAATGGCAAACAACCACAACCCCAACAAGATGAGGCCGGTGATTCCACCCACATAAGGCACCGCGGACCTCCCTTTCCCGCTCAGAGGGCCGCTCGGGCCCTGGCTTCTCCTGACCTACTCAACCCAGTCTTCGGGATTTGTCTCTACGAAGTGGTCAACAATGCTGCCGTCCACAGCATCTACCAATACCAGGCCTCTCTGCTCGGGCGGGTTCTCCCCCGAGTACAACAGAATCCGCCACACAGGGCGGCTGCGAAGTCCCCGCCAACCCAACTGGCCCGAGGCGTGGCCCACCGCGAAGCCGACATGACGGGCGGCAGCCACCAGGGCGTCGGTCTCGCGAACGGCCAAGGGCCAGGCTGCCGCCAGGTGATAGGCACCGATCAACGCGAAACCAATGGCAACGGCGGCGAAGCCGGAGTTGACCAGGACGCCGCCCTGGCCTCGGGCCAACCACACCAGCGCACAGACAACGGCCGCCCCGAGGTACAGAAATCCGGGCCGCCGGCGGCGGCGTATATCCGGGAACGTGTATTGACCGACGTAGGCGCTTACATCGAGATCGGCGGGGAGTTGGTCGCCGGCGTCAACTTCAGGCGACGAAGGGTCCGTCACACCGGAGGAATCGGTGCGGTCCTCTCGGCTCATGCTTGCTGTATTTTCGGCTCAAAGAGCCGCTCGGGCTCTGGCGATTCGGCGGGCCAGGCCGCTGCGAGGCGGCGAAAGCTCACACCCAGGGCTTCGGGTAACACCCGGGCTTCGGCGATCGTTGTCATGAAATTGGTGTCGCCGCCCCAGCGGGGGACGCAGTGCAGGTGCAGGTGACCGGGGACGCCGGCGCCGGCGACCTTGCCTACATTGGCCCCCAAGTTGAATCCGCCCGGCTGATAGGCGGTGCGTAGAGCAGCCACGGCATCGGCCGCCAACTGCCACAGAGCCACCCCTTCAGCGGGGGAAAGGTGGTCGGGGGCGGCCACGTGACGATCGGGCATCACCATCAGGTGGCCGCTGGTATACGGGTAGATATTGAGCACGGCAATGGCGTGGCGGTTGCGACGCAGTATGTAGGTGTCTTCCGGAGGAAGCGGACTTGCCGCCACCCGACACAAGACGCAGTCGCTGTCTTGGCCCTCGGTGAGACCGCCAGCGGGTTCGCCGAGCGCCCCGTTTGAGGTTGCGGCCCGGCTGGCCTCGACCACGTACTCCTGACGCCACCCGGCCCACAATCGGTCCAGGGCCGGCGCCGCCGCCGCAGGGTTAGGGCCCGCGTCGCCTTCAGGGTCGCCCCCGGCCGCTACGTTCATCGCCGTTCGCCGACTTCGGTGACGAGGCGCCCCACGAAATTATCCACCGGCACGGCCCTTTCGACCTGGCCCCCCCGGGGATTCACCCCCACTGTTGCGGCGGACACGTCGTCGTCGCCGACCACGAGAACGTAGGGCAACTTCTCCAGCTTGGCCTTGCGGATGCGGCCGCCCAGAGGCTCGTCCGCAACCGAAGTATCGGCTCGCAGACCGGCGCCCTTCAACGCCGCCGCGACCGTGGACGCGTAAGTCTCGTGGTCCGCCCGAACCGGCAAGACGCGGGCCTGCACCGGTGAAAGCCACGCCGGCAAGGCCCCCGCGTAGTGCTCGAGCAGGATCGCGAAGAAGCGCTCCACCGAGCCGAACAGGGCCCGGTGAATGATGCAGGGCCGATGGCGAACATTGTCGGCGCCGACGTACTCCAGATCGAAGCGCTGCGGCAGTTGAAGGTCCACCTGCAGCGTCGACATCTGCCAGCGTCGGCCGATGGCGTCTTTGACATGGACATCGATCTTGGGGGCGTAGAAGGCGCCCTCGCCCTCGGCCACGCTGTAGTCAATTTCCGATGCCTTCAACGCAACTTCCAAAGCTGCGGTGGCCCGGTCCCATTCCGCCTCTTCGCCGACATACTTGTCGGGCCGCGTCGCCAGTTCGGCCTCGAAGTCGGTCAATCCAAACTGACGAAGCAGGCGGAGCACGAAAGCCAGAAGTGACGTTAACTCGTCGGCCAGACCTTCGGGGGTGGTGAAGATGTGGGAGTCGTCCTGGGTGATACCGCGCACCCGGGTGAGGCCGTGGAGCACGCCCGAGCGCTCGAAGCGATAGACGGTTCCCAGCTCGAATAGACGAAGAGGCAACTCGCGATACGACCGTGCCCGATGACGGTAGATCAGCATGTGCATCGGGCAGTTCATCGGCTTGGGGTAGTAGGTGGCCCCTTCCATCTCCATGGGGGGATACATGCCCTCCGCGTACCAACTGAGGTGGCCCGATGTTTCGAACAGCGTGGACTTGGCCAGATGCGGTGTCCACACGAACTCATATCCCGCCGCCTCGTGCTCGGACCGGGCGTAGTCCTCCATGAGCTTGCGGATCAGCCCACCCTTAGGGTGAAAAACGGGCAGGCCTCCGCCCACCTCCGGGGGGAAATGGAACAGGTCCAACTCGGCGCCGAGGCGGCGATGGTCGCGACGCTCGGCTTCTGCCAATCGATCAAGATGCTCGGTCAGAGCCCTATCCGACTCCCAGGCCGTTCCATAGATCCGCTGCAACATGGGCCGGTGCTCGTCGCCCCGCCAGTAGGCGCCGGCCACCTTCATGAGCTTGAACGATCCCAACCGAGCGGTGCTGGGAACGTGGGGACCGCGGCAGAGGTCTACCCAACCCTCTCCGGGGTCGGCGGCGTTGCGGTAGGCGCTTACCGCCGCTTGAGATGGCCCTTCGATCGAGTCGACGCCCTCGATTATCTCCAGCTTGAACGGTTGGTCGGCGAAGCGTGCCAAGCCTTCGGCCTGGGTCAGTTCTTCACGGACGAAAGGCTGAGCCTCTCTGACGATGGACCTCATGCGGGCCTCTATGGCCACCAGATCATCGTCGGTGAATGCTGCGCCGCCCGGCAGGGCGAAGTCGTAATAGAACCCGTCGGTGATGGGTGGGCCGATGGCGTAATGGGCGCCGGGGAACAGGTCGCACACTGCTTGGGCCAACACATGGGCGGTGGAATGGCGTAGAACGTGACGACCCTCGGGTGAGGCGCTAGTGATGATGGCCACCGAGGCGCCCTCGGTCAGGGAAGTGTTCAGGTCCACCTCGGCCCCGTCCACGGTGGCGGCGACGGCCGCAGCGGCGAGGCGGCGGCCGATGGCGGCAGCCAGGTCGGCGACCGTGGACCCGGCCGGCATGGTCCGTGTGGACCCGTCGGGCAGGTTGACGCTGAGCGTTGCGGCTTGCACAGACTCCGGTTGGGCCATCAGCCCCACCCTACCGACGCCCGGCGGCGACCTCATCGCAATAGTTCGAGCAGGCGATGAGCGTGCATTAGTGGTGGACGCGAAGCATGCAGAATAGAACCGAAAGCGACAAGCAAGGAGGACGAGAGAAGTAGGGTTTCTGCCCGTCAAACCAAGGCGGAAATGATCAGACCGTGACATCGCGAGGGCGAGACATTCTAGTCGCCTCCATGGTGCTGGCTGTGCTGCTGGGAGTGCGGGCCCGGCGACCGCGAGCCATCGCCCCCCTCGACGACAACGTCCCCGGTGCCAGCTCCTACCGAACCCGAATCCCTCCGGGCGGCACTTCCGGGCCCGCGCCGAGAGAGAACTCCGTCCCGCCCTCCACCGCACCGACCACCGTCGCCGGGCCGCCTCAGGCGCCGATCACCCTGCCGCCAGCGACTCCGTCGAACGGTCAGGTACGGGCGCGGGTGCGAGTAGCGGCGATAGACCCCGTCGCCGGCACCGTGGCGGTGGCCGACGCCGCCTCAGGCTAGGCCACCGTGGTGACCACGGCGGTGACGACCTACAAGACAGCTGAAGGCGAGGCGGCTACGTTCTCGGAGATCGATCTCGGTGCAATTCTCTCGGTCACCGGCACCGACATCGGCGCGGGACGGCTGCGCGCCACGCAGGTCGTGCTCATCGCCTAAGTCAGCGCGGGTCTTACTTGTCGCCTGAGGCGGCAGAGTCACGGCTGAAGCAGCGAACCGCCCGGCGGATTGGAGCGGGGACCGGCCGGACGGCCAGCTCGGATCAAATGGCGAGGAGGCTGTTCCAGAAAGCGGCAATGCCGCTGAACAGCTCGCCGTCGACGACGACGCTGAGGTGGGGGTCAGACGCGCTCGCGTTGGCGATCCGGCGGTCTGGAGACGATGAGCCGACGCCAAGGTTGTCCCACGCCTCTTCCTGGTCGACCCGGCTGTCGTCGTCTCTGTGGGTCAAGGCCCGCCACAGAGTGGGCGAGGTGACCTGGGAGCCATTGGTCCAGCTGGGCACTTCGCCTGTATTGCGCACGACGTCGTTGGGTCCGGCGAAGAGCCCGACGCGCGAAACCGTGCGGTCCATCCCGATGATGGCGGCGTGGCCTGCTCCCTGGGAGTGGCCCATGGCGATGATGTTGTTGAGGATCAGGGAGGAGCCTGAGCGGTACTGCTTCCACCCGTCGGCGTCGGGTGCGCTATCGGACTGGCGAATCACCTCGGCCTTGAGCAGGCCGAGTATCGATGCCTCCACCGAGACTTTGACCCTCGGAGACGAGTCGGTGCCAAAGACGATCTCGCGTCGGACCTGGCCGAAACACGCGTCGCCTTCCTTCTTGCAGAGTTGTCCCACCGACTTGGAGTTCTTGTAGGAAACCCCGATCACGTGGAAGCCGGCGTTAGCCGCGTGGTTGAGGAAGCCCGTCGACTGCTGGGGGGTGAGATTGGTGCCGGGGATGAACAGCACGAGCTTGTTCCGGCGCGCCACCCCATCGGCCGGTTTGAGGACCACGTTGGATCCACTGCTCTTGCCTGCGATAGCAGCGGACGTGAAGCCCGGCGCCACGAGGGCCGAGACGACGAGGATCGCAAGCGCCGAGGCACGCCGCAAAACACGCATGACCCGGAACGTACCGAAACCACCCGCCGTCGTCAATGAAACTCCTGGCCCCACGCGAGCTGGCCGGAAACCCTTACGGTCAACCGTTGCCCGACGCTTCCCATCGGGCTCGCCCCTCTCCGGCTCGGCGATCGCGCCTTTCCTACAGAATTCCCAGAAGCGCCGCCGCCTCACTCACACCCCGCCCCTTCGCCGCAGCTTGGTCGATAGCCGCCATTGCCCCGGGCACGTCCAGGTCGTCGTCGAGACGAGCACGCACGGCCGACAGGGCGCCATCGCCGACGCCCGCCGCCCGCCACCGATCCAGGCGATCGGCGGCCACCTCCAAGGACTCGTCGCGCCAGATCCAGGGTTGGCGATAGCCGTGGTCGGCGATCGCCAGCCGCACCACCATGGGATCCCATGCGGTCCGAAGATCGCTGACGAACACCAGG
>Ga0187894_10006117_pt1 | contig 11935 bp, 4 predicted proteins | sample GBC1701081metaG_FD_136650 | JGI IMG/M metagenome (GOLD analysis project Ga0187894, IMG submission 136650) | White microbial mat communities from a lava cave in the Kipuka Kanohina Cave System on the Island of Hawaii, USA - GBC170108-1 metaG ...
ACTTGCGCCTTTGCTGGCGTCTTTCAGCGGCTCGACCAGGTCTCTTCTGACCGTTTGCAGCGCGGGCGCCAGGCCGAAGAGCACGGCGGCGGCGACCGCCGTCCCCAAACTGAAGAGCAGGACGGGGAGGTTCAATCGAATCTGGGCTTCACGCGGGATGAGGCCATCCGGAATCAGCGCCACCAGACCCTTGATGCCGGCGTAGGAGAAGAGGCAGCCCACGATTGCTCCACCGAGCGCGAGCAGCAAACTCTCGGTCAGCGATTGGCCGACCAAACGCATCCGGCTCGCGCCCAGCGCCGAGCGAATCGCCATCTCTGACACGCGCCCCGTCGCGCGCGCCAGCAGCATGTTCGCCACATTGCTGCACGCGATCAGCAGCAACAGACCGACGGCGGCGGCGATCGTATAGAGAGTCTTGCGAAACTGCCCGACCAGGCTGTCAACCCAACTGACGATCTGGACGCTGAAGTTCTTGGGATAGTTATTGGGATAAACCTGCGCCAGACGCCGCGCGATCAGCTCTATATCGGCTTGCGCTTGCTGGTTAGTGACGCCGGGCTTCAGCTTCGCCTGGAACATCCAATAATCGCGGCTGGCGCGCGGATCGCTACGCTCAATCGCCCGGACAATCCAGACGTCCGCGCCCAACTTGGTGAACCGTTGTGGCATGATCCCAACCAGCGTCGCCGGCGTCCCATTGAGCGTGAAGGTCTTGCCCAGAATGCCCGGGTCCAGGTTGAAGCGCTTGACCCACAGTTTGTGGGCCATCACGAAGACCGGCGGCGCGCCCGGCTTGGCGTCGTCAGGCGTGATGCCACGACCGAGCTCGGCAGGCACGCCCAGGAAGCGGAACGTGTTGGGCGTGACATAGCCGCCACTGAATTGCTCCATCCCGTCGCCGCTGTTGTAGAGCACGTCACCGAACGTGCCGCCAATAACCTCTTCGAACACGTGGTTCTGCTCCTGGTAATCGAGGAACTCCGGCGCCTGGAAGAAAGTGCGCCCGCCCGGACGGCTGCTGCTCGTATCGCGAATCTGGATGGCGACCACGCGATGCGCATCCGTGTAGGGGAACGGATCGAGCAAAATGTTCTGGATCGCGCTGAAGATGGTAGTGGTCGAGCCGATGCCGAGCGCCAGCGTGAGCGCGGCGAGCAAGGTGAAGCCGCGTTGCTTGAGCAACATTCGCGCGCCGTAGCGCAGATCCTGCCAGAGAGTTTGCATATTTCCTCCTTTCGATTGCGGATTGCGGATTGCGGATTGCGGATTGCGGATTGCGGATTTGTGAAACGTGCAGTCACTCTCCAATCCGCAATCCACGATCCGCAATCCAGGCAATCGAATCATTCCACTCGCAGCGCCACCATCGGATCAACTTTCGTCGCCCGCCGCGCCGGCAGGTAACACGCCACGAGCGCCACCACGATGAGCAACAACGGGGTGACGATGAAAATTGTCGTATCCGTGGCCTTCACGCCGAACAGCAAGTTCGAAAAGCCGGAGATCAATTTGGCCATCGCGAAAGCCGCGCCCAAACCGATCGCGACCCCGCCGAGCGCCATGAGCATTCCCTGCCCGACTACCAGCTTGAGCACATCGCGTCGCCGCGCGCCCAATGCCATGCGCACGCCGATTTCGTGCGCGCGCTGCGTCACGGCGTACGACATCACGCCATAGAGGCCCACGGCGGCCAGCAGAATGGCGACAGCCGCAAACAGCCCGAGCAGCAACATCGAGAAGCGTTTCTGCGCCACCGATTCGGCCACCCATTCATCCATCGTCCTGACCTGGTAGATCGGCTGGTCTTTATCCACTGATTGAATCGCCGCCCGAACCGCCGAGACCAAGGCCATCGGGTCGGAAGCGGCGCGCGCCACCAGGTACCTCCTCGCCCCTCCTCTGACTTGAATCTGCGGGGAATAGAGTGTCCCTCGGTAATCGGCATCCAGCGCCTTATGCTTGATGGCTCCGACGACTCCGACAATCTCGCGCCAGATCGGTTGACCGTTGGGGCCTTGATTGAAGCTTATCCGCTTGCCGATTGGGTCTTCATTCGGCCAATAGCGGCGGGCCAAAGTATCGTCAACGATGACGACGCTCAGCGTCTCGAGCGTGTCGTGATCGGTGAAGTAGCGTCCTCGGCGCAAGGGAATGCCCATCATCTGCAAATACTCGTGGCTGACCAGGCGGAAGTCCGTGTGAGGCCCCTGCTCTCCCGGCGCGACCGAACGCCCTTCAATGCCGAAGAAGCCGCTTGAAATTGCGCCGCTCAACGGCAAGCCGGAGACAGTGGCGGCCGCTTGCATTCCGGGCAGAGCCTTCACTTTCTCCAGCGCCTGCTGGTAAAAGGCCCTGATCTGATGGTCATCGCGATATTTACTGCGAGGGAGCGAGACTTGCATCGTCAGGAGGTTCTGCGTCCGAAAACCAGGATCGACATCGAGCAGCCGCGTGAAGCTCTTGACCAGCAATCCCGCTCCGATCAGTAAGATCAGCGCGAGGGCGATTTCAGAAACGACGAGCAGGTTCCGGAATCGCGCCCGCTGCGCGCCGCTCGAACTCCGTCCGCCTTCTTTGAGGGTCTCCGTCAGATCAGACTTTGAAGCCTGGAGGGCCGGCGCCAGGCCGAAGAGAAGGCCGGTCAAAACCGAAAGGCCGAGAGTGAAAGCCAGGACGCGAGCGTCAACGCCGACTTCCCGCGCGCGCGGAATGTTGTTCTCGTTGAGTTTGACCAGCAGATCCACGCCCCAGATGGCCAGCGACAATCCCAGGCCGCCACCCGCCAAAGCCAGCAAAACACTTTCGGTCAGCAACTGGCGGATGAGGCGCCAACGCCCAGCGCCCAGCGCCGTTCGGATGGCCACCTCCTTGCGCCGCGCCGCCGCCCGCGCGAGCAACAGATTGGCCACATTGGCGCAGGCGATGAGCAGGACAAAGCCGACGGCCCCCAGCAGGACGAGCAGCGCGGGTCGAATCTCCTCGACGAACTCTTGATGAAGCAGCTTGACTCCAACACCCCAACTGCCATCGCTCGGATAGTTTCGGGTCTCCCGGATGACCTGCTGGGCGACATTGTTCATCGCGGCCTGAGCCTGCTCGTAGCTCACGCCAGGCTTGAGGCGCGCAATCATCGACAGATACTCTCCGGTTTGATTCTGCGCCATCTGTTCGGAAGTGAGCGCCAATGGATACCAGAGTTCATCGTCTTGATAGAGCCGAAAATTCTCCGGCGCCACGCCGATCACGATATAGCTCTGGCCATCCAGCGTGAGCGACTGGCCCAGAATGTTTGGCGCCTCGCCGAAGCGCCGACGCCAGAGACCGTGGCTCAAGACCACCACGCGGTTTTTACCGGGTTGATCTTCCTCCGGCAAAAACGTGCGGCCCAATGCGGCTTCGACTCCCAATGTCGGAAAAAAACTCGCGGTGACTCGCCGCGCTTGAATCCGTTCAGGCTCGCCCCGGTCAGTCAGGTTGAAACTCGCGCCGCCGGAAACCGCGGCGCTCTCAAAGACATTTCCCCGATCCCGATAATTGATAAACCCCGGCGCCGAGACCGGAGCGATCAGGTTGAGCTTCGGATATAAGTGAGTCACGGTGACCAGCCGGTCGGGATCTTTGAAGGCCAGTGGGCGCAGCAGAATGGCGTTTACGACGCTGAAAATCGCGGTGTTGGCGCCAATCCCCAGGGCCAGCGCAAGAACGGCAATCAACGTGAAGCCAGGTTTCTTCACCAACATCCGCGCGCCGTAGCGTAGGTCTTGTAACAGTGTTTGCATCTCTCCTCCATATGTGGTTAGTAAAAGCCTTGAAGATTGGCTTATCATTGGCGCATCGTTTCAAAGGAGCGAAGGAAGAACGCTATGGCATTACCAAAAGAAAAACTCCTCTGCACGGTCGAACAATATCTCGAGATGGAACGCGCATCCGAAGAGCGGCACGAATACATTGACGGATATGTTTATCAGATGGCGGGAGAAAGCCCGAATCATAGCCGGATCAACGTCAACCTTCTCACGATTCTGAATCTTCAGCTACGCGGAAAACCTTGTGAAGCTTTCTCCCCAAATATGAAAATACGCAGCGGGCCGTTCTTCAAAGAGCAAAAGACCAACAAGGGGATGTTTTCTTACGCTGACGTCTCAATCGTTTGCGGCGAGCCGCAATTTCACGATACGTTCCAGGACGTTCTCCTCAACCCGACCGTCATCATCGAAATTCTCTCCGAGTCAACCGAAGGATTTGATCGGGACGAAAAGTTCCGCCGCTACCGAACGCACATTCCGGTCTTGCAGGATTATGCGCTGGTCTCACAAACGCTGCCGTTGATTCAGGTCTACTCGCGACAACCGGACGGATGGTTGATGACCGAAGCCCTGGGACTCGAAAGCTCGATTCGCGTACCTTCGATTGATTGCCACCTGCCGCTGTCAGAAGTTTACGACCGCGTCGTATTTCCACCTGTAGAAGAGCCTCTGGAAGAAACAGACGCCATCGCCGAGAACGACTGACCGAATCGTCTTCCCTTCATCCGCCTCACTCACACTTGAGCGCGACCATCGGATCAACTTTCGTCGCCCGCCGCGCCGGAACGATCGCGGCCAGCAGAGTGACGATCGTCAGCAGCAATGCGACCCCCACGAATGTCAGCGGATCATTCGGACTGACGCCGAAGAGCAGGCTCTTCATCAACCGCGTCAAGGCGGACGAGACCAGCAAACCGATACCTACGCCGATCAACGCCAGCGTCATTCCCTGCCGCATGATCAGCTTCAGCACATCGCGGCTCTCGGCGCCCAGAGCCATTCGGATACCGATCTCCTGCGTGCGCTGCGCGACGGAGTAGGACATCACGCCGTAAATCCCGACCATCGCCAGCAGCAGCGCCAAGCCGGCGAAGAGCGCCAACAAGGCCGTCACCAATCGCTGCGGCGCGACCGATCTGGAGATCGCCGTCTCCAGCAACTGCGCGCGGCGAACCGGCTGCTCCGGGTCTATTGATTGCGCCGCGCGGCGAATGCTGTTGATCAAGCTCTCCGCTGAAGTCTGGCCGCGCGCGACGAGCGTCATGCCGAGCGAGGGCAATTGCCACGCGGGGATATACATTTCAGGTTGGAACTCGGCTTTCAGTTCCTCGTGTTTGACGTTACCGACGACACCGATAATTTCACGCGAGACAGCTTTACCGTAAAGCTTGACTTCCTGCGGCATACCAATCGTGATGCGCTTGCCGAGCGGGTTTTCACTCGGCCAGAAACGTTTGGCGGCGGCCTCGTTGATGATCACCACGCCCGGATGCGCTATATCATCGGCGTCGGTGAAATCGCGGCCCGCCTGCAACGGAATCCCCATCGCGGTGAAATAGCCCGGCGCGACCTGGTGTCTATCGGCGCTCGGGCCGTTCACTCGCGGAGTCGGGCGATCATCAATGCTGAACGAACTATTGCCGCGCGAGCCGCTGAACGGCAGGCTGGTCACGAATCCGGCGGACTCGACGCCGGGAATGGCGCGCGTTTGTTCGAGCATGCGGCGGAAGAATTCGGCTTGCTGCCCATCCTGCGGATATTTGGCGCGGGGCAGGTTGATCGAGCAGGTCACGACATTTTCCGCCCTGAAGCCGGGATTGATGTTCAGCAGTTTCCAGAGGCTCTCGAGCAGCAACCCCGCGCCGAGGAGCAACACCAGCGACAAGGAGATTTCAGCCACGACCAGCGCGCCGCGCATCAGCGTCAACCGTCGCGCGCCCGTGGCCGAGCGGCTGCTTTCACGCAACGCCTGACTCAAGTCCGTCTTCGCCGCCTGCCACGCCGGCGCCAATCCGAAGAGCGCGCCCGTGAGGAGCGACATCAAAAACGTAAAGGCGATGACGGAGCCATCAATCGTGATTTTCTCGCGGGTCGGAATCGCCGCCGGATTGATCGCCGTCAACGCGTCAACGCCGTAGCTCGCCAACAACAATCCGACCGCGCCGCCCATCACCGCCAGCAGCAGGCTCTCCGCGAGCGGCAAGCGAACCAAACGCCAGCGCGACGCGCCGAGCGCGCTGCGCAGAGCCAGCTCTTTCCACCTCGCGGTCGCGCGCCCCAACATCAGATTGGCGACGTTGGCGCAGGCGATCAACAACACCAGCGCGACCGCTCCGAGCAGGATCATCAAAGGCCGCTCAAGATCGCCGAAGAGATGCTCGCGCACCGGCTCCGTCTTCAAGGTGAAATTCCAGGCGAAGTCCGGAAACTCTTTTTTGAGTCCCTCCCCGACATTTTGCAGGTCGCCCCGCGCCCGCTCGACCGTTACATCCGGTTTGAGTCGCGCCACGCTAATCAAAAACGCCGTCCCGCGGCTGTACTTCGAGAGATCGAGCGCCAGCGGCGCCCAGACCTCGATGCTTTGATTTGGGAAATTGAGGCCGGGCGGCATGACCCCGATGATCGTGTACGATTCGCCGTTGAGTTGAACATTCCGCCCCAGGATTTGCGGATTCGCGCCGAAGCGCCGCTTCCACAACCCATCGCCGATCAGCGCGACGTGATCTTTGCCCGGCGCGTCTTCCTCGGCGGTGAAGAGACGACCGAGGGCCGGCGCCATCCCGACCACGCGCCCGAAATCGGCCGAGGCCAACACGCCACTGAGCGCCTCCGGCTGCTGGTCGCCCGTCAGCGTAAAGCCCACGTAATTGAAGGCGCAGTATGAATCGAAGCTTTGATTCCTGCTCCGTATGTCCGTGAAGTTGTGCGGCGAAAGCCCGCTCTCGGCCTTCGGGTCCGACGGGTTCCCCGCCCACACGTAGACCATGCGTTCGGCGTCCGGGTAAGGCAGCGGGCGCAGCAGCACGGCGTTGACCACGCTGAAGATCGCCGTGTTCGCGCCGATCCCCAACGCCAGGGTAATGACGGCAATTAAAGTGTAGTTGGGTGATTTCAACAACATTCGCGCGCCGTAGCGCAGGTCTTGCCATAGGGTCTGCATATTTTCTCCGAGAGAATCGTCCGGCGCCTATTCGTACCGCAGCGCTACCATCGGGTCTACCTTCATTGCCCGGCGCGCGGGAACGTAACTCGCCAGCAACGCCACGCTCGCCAGCAGCAGCGGAACGATAATGAAGGTGGCTGGATCGCTGGCGCCCACTCCATACAGGAAACTCTCCAGCAACCGCGTGGCTGCCAATGCTCCAGCCAATCCGATGAGAAGACCGATGACAACCAGCCGCAGGCTTTGTTCCAGCACCATCTTCAGAATGTCCAACCGCTCCGCGCCGAGCGCCACGCGAATCCCGATCTCGCGCGTGCGCTGGCTGACCGCGTAAGCCACGACGCCGTAGATCCCGACCGTCGCCAGCAGCAAAGCCATCGCGCCGAAGATGCCCAGGAAAGTCGCCGCCAACTGAGGCGCCATCAGCGAGCCGCGCAAATGCTCTTTCATCGTTCGCACACCAAAAGTGGGCAGGTCTTTGTCGAGCGCCTGCGCCTCGCGCCGCACGGCCGCAATCACCGGCGCCGGATCGCCGACGGTCCGCGCTTGAAGCACGGCGGAGGATTGATAGTTCTGCGTCATCGGGAAATAGATGTACGGGCGCGGGTCTTCGCCGAGCGTGACGTATTTGCCGTCGCGCGCGACGCCGATAACTTCAGCGGAGACGCTCTTGCCCAACCTCACGCGCTTGCCGAGCGCGTCCTGACCGGGCCAAAAGCGGCGCGCCGCCGTTTCGTTGATGATCACTACGCCGGGCGCATCGACTTTATCCTGCGAGGTGAAATCCCGCCCCCGCAGGAGCGGAATGCCGAGCGTCTGAAAGTAATTCGGGCTGACCATGCTGTAGTTGATCACGACGCCTTCCAAACCCGTCGGTGGCGTGTAGCCGTCAATGATGATGGTCGCGTCAGCATCGCTGCTCAGCGGAGGGTTGTCGGCAAAGCTCACCTGCTCGACGCCCGGCAGGCTCCCAACACGCTGCTCCAATTGCTGATAAAACGCGCGGCCTCGCTCCGCGCTGTAACCTTGTAAGCTGAGATCGAAGGACATGAGCAGAATATTCTCGGTCTTGAAACCCGGATCGATCCGCTGCGCTTGCCGGAGGCTGCGAATGAACAGTCCCGCGGCGATCAACAGCATGAGCGACAACGCGACTTGCGAAATCACGAAGACCTGGCGCAGCCGTGACTTGCTTGACTCGCGGTTTGCAGTCGTATCTTTGAGCGCGCCGATGACATCGGTCTTGGAAGCCTGAAGGGCCGGCGCCAGACCGAAGATCACGCCCGCCAGCAACGACACAAGCGCGGTGAAACCCAACACGCGCCCGTCGAGGCCGATTGGCTCCACGGAAGGCAGCGCCTGGCCGGTTTGCTGCAAAACTTCCAGACCATTACTGATCCACGGCGTCAGCGCCAGACTGATCGCGGCGCCGAGCAACGAGAGCAGCAGGCTCTCGGTCAGTAATTGCCCGATCAAACGCCGTCGCTTCGCTCCCAGCGCCAATCGAACCCCGATCTCCTTCCAACGCTCTCGCCCGCGCGCCAGCAGCAGGTTCGCGACGTTGGCGCAGGCGATCAGCAAGACCAAACCCACCACCCCCATGAGCACAAGCAGAAACTGGCGCGCGCTGCCGCGAAAATCGGGATGAAGGCCGAAATCGGGCACGACCGCGATGCCGAAGGCTTCATTGGCTTCAGGGTGCTCGCGTTTGAGTTGCGCGCCGAGCGTCTCCATTTCCGCTTGCGCCTGGGCCACGCTCACGCCGGGCTTGAGCCGCCCGACCACGCGCAGCCAACCCACGTCGCGCGGCGTCAGAAAATCCCGCCCCGGCAACGCTTGCGCCTGCATCATCATCGGTACCCAGACATCAGGCGCCATCCCCACTTCAGTTCCGCGAAAGCTCGCCGGCGCAACGCCCACGATGGTGAACCCTTGTCCATTGAGCGTCACGGTATTACCGATCAGATTGGGATCGCCTCCGAAGCGCCTCTGCCATAGTCCGTGACTCACCACCGCCACCGGATGCGCGCCCGGCGTGCGATCTTCGTCGGGAAGGAATGCGCGGCCCTTCGTAAACTCCACGCCGAGCGTCGAGAAGTAATTGCCGCTGACAACCTTTCCCCATAACCGTTCCGTCTGTCCGCCGCCGCTCAGGTTGAGCGGCGTGAAGTAGTAAGCCGCCAGCCCGGAGAAAGATTGATTGCGGTCGCGCGTGTCGAGATAGTTGGGATAAGAGAAACGGTTGTGGTTGCGATCCTGCGGGATTTTGCGGTACAGCCCTACCAGCCGGTCAGGTTCTTTGACCGGTAGCGGACGGAGCAGCGCCGCGTTCACCACGCTGAAGATGGCGGTGTTGGCTCCGATGCCAAGCGCCAGTGACAGCGCGGCCACAGCAGTGAAGCCCGGACTACGACGCAGCATGCGCAGTCCATAGCGCAGGTCTTGCCACAAGGTTTGCATATTTCCTCCAGCAGGTTTCAGGTTTCAGGTTTCAGGTTTCAGGTTTCAGGTTTCAGGTAGGAATCTACAGCGACACTCCTCTACTGAAACCTGAAACTTATTCGCATCGAAGCGCCACCATCGGATCCACTTTCGTCGCCCGCCGCGCCGGCAGATAGCAAGCCAGCAACGCCGCCGCCGCCAACACGCCCACTACCGCCGAGAAGGTGAGCGGGTCGGTCGCGCTCACCTCGTATAACAAGCCGGTCATCAAGCGCGTTACCGCTATCGCGCCGCCCAGGCCAATCAGCGCGCCGCCCAGCGCGAGCGCCATGCCCCGCCTGACGATCAGACCAAGCACATCGCGGCGTTGCGCCCCCAAAGCGACGCGGACGCCGATCTCGCGCGTGCGCTCCGCCACCGAGTACGACATTACGCCGTAGATGCCGACGACCGCCAGCGCCAGCGCGACGGCGGCGAAGACGCCGAGCAGCAGCGTGTTGAAGCGCGATCGCAAGAGCGAATCGGCCCGGCGCTCCTCCATCGTCGCGATATTGGCGATGGGCTGCTCTTTGTCGAGTTCTTGCGTTTGCCGGCGGATGGCGGCGGCGAGCGCGGTCGGGTCGCTCGATGCGCGCACGGCCAGATACATCGTGCGCGCCGCGCCGTCATTGCTCAGGCTCTGTTGCGGCAGCGTGTAGATTTCGGGGTTGCCGGGCTGGCCAAGCCCGTTGTGTTTGACATCCTTGATCACGCCGACCACCGTCCATCGAATGAAGCGGTAACCGGGTCGCAAAATGCCCGCCGGGATTATCTCTTCGGGAGGACCGAGCTTGAAGACTTTGCCGATGGGATTCTCGCCGGGCCAGAAGCGCTTGGCCGCCGTCTCGTTGATGACAGCGACGGGAAGCCCGTCGGGCGCGTCACGCTCGTTCAACGATCGTCCGTTCACGATCCGCATGCCCAGTGTGTCGAAGTAATCCGCGCTGACCTGGCGGTATTGCGTAACGGGAATCTCACTAAACGCCTTCGGCGCGGGACGGTCTTCGCGCGTGAAGAGTTTGCCCCATCCGCCGCCGGCGAGCGGAAGCGCCGTGGTCACGCCCGCGTTCCGCACGCCCGGTAAGGCTCTCACGCGCTCGACCAGTTGGCGGTAGAAGGCGACGACCTGTTCGCGCTGGCTGTCAGGATACTTGGCCGCGGGCAGCGTAAGCTGCATCGTCAGGATGTTTTCGGTCTCGTAACCCAGCTCGACGCGCTGCAAACGGAGCAGGCTGTTGATCATCAATCCCGCGCCGGCCAGCAAGACCAGCGCGATGGCGACCTCGGCCACCACCAGTCCGCCGAGCAGACGATGGTTGCGCGTACCGCCTCTGCCGCCGCCCTTAATGGCCTCGCTGAGGTCGGCGTTGGCCGAACGCAGCGCCGGGACCAAACCGAAGAGCAGGCCCGTCGCCAACCCCAGCCCCAACGTGAAGCCCAACGCGCGTCCATCCACGTTCACCGTGTCGAAGCGCGGCAGATCAGGTTCGAGCCTGAGTAGCGCGTCCACGCCCCACCAGGCCAGCAGCAACCCTGCGACGGCTCCCAGCAGGCCGATCAGCAAACTTTCGGTCAACAACTGGCGAAGGAGCCGGACGCGTCCCGCGCCGAGCGCCGCGCGGACGGCAATCTCTTGCTGGCGCGCCGAAGCGCGCGCCAGCAGCAGGTTGGCGACATTGACGCAGGCGATCAGCAACACGCAGCCGACCGCGCCCAGCAGCACCCAGAGCGTGCGGCGGAAATCGCCGACGGTCGCTTCGGCCAGCGTTTCGACGCGCCCGCTGAAGCCTCTCTGCAGATTCTCCCGCTCCAGTTGTCGGTGAATGGCGCCCAGATCGCTTTGCGCCTGCGCGGGAGTGACGCCCGGTCTGAGACGGCCAACGACGTTCAGCCAGTAGTTGCCGCGCGTGTTGAGCGAGTCGTTGTCGGCCAGCGCCAGCGGCGTCCACAACGCGACATCGTTCGACGGAAACCGGAAACCACGCGGCATTACGCCGACGACCGCAAAAGATTCACCGTTAAGCCTGATCGTCTGTCCATTCAATCGCGCCCCATCTCCGAAGCGCCGCCGCCACAACGCGTCGCTCAAAACTACCACGCGATGCTTACCGTAAACGCCCTCCTCGCTCACGAACCCTCGCCCCTGCGCCGGATTGACGCGGAGCAACGGGAAGAAATCCGTATCCACCGCTGCGCCGACCACCCGCTCCGGCTCTTCATCACCGGAGATGTTGTAATTATTCGTGGCGTACGCCGCGAGATGAGCGAAGCTCTGATTGCGCTTCCGCCATTCGCGGTAATCGGGCATCGAGGCGTTGATGTCATACCCGCCGCGTCCCAGGTCCGTCTCCCAAACCTGCATCAACTGTTCGGGTTCAGGAAAGGGGAGTGGACGCAACAACACGGCGTTCACCACGCTGAAGATGGCCGTATTCGCGCCGACGCCGAGCGCCAACGTGATCACCGCTACCAACGTGAAGCC
>Ga0187894_10006118_pt1 | contig 11934 bp, 9 predicted proteins | sample GBC1701081metaG_FD_136650 | JGI IMG/M metagenome (GOLD analysis project Ga0187894, IMG submission 136650) | White microbial mat communities from a lava cave in the Kipuka Kanohina Cave System on the Island of Hawaii, USA - GBC170108-1 metaG ...
AAGTGGAAAATGGAAAATGGAAATGTCTCAAAATCTTTGCTTGACGGTTTATCTGGTGGCTGCCTCAAAGAGGCGTTCCCACTGGGGCAGAATAACCAGCCAATCGTGTTGTTCGGCCTTTTTCCGGGCGTTTTGTGAAAGCATTTCGGCGAACTGTGCGGAAGTAAGGATTCTCCGAACCGCAGCCGCCATCGCCTGACTGTCGTCAGGCGGGACGAGCAACGCGTCGCGCTCGTGCTCCAGCAGGTAAGAGAGGCCTCCCACATTTGTGCTGACGACGCACAGCCCGCAGGCCATCGCTTCGAGCACGCTTACGGGAGCATTATCCACATTGGCCGTGTTTAGAAAAATATCTCCACGGTCGAGATACTGCGGGACCGTAGTCTTGGCGACGACTCCTACCTGGCTGACCCGGCGCGAAATTTCGAGAGCCGAGATGGCCTGTCGGACTTCTTCCGCGCTCCCATCACCTTTATCAGGGCCGATCATATCCAAATGGATTTCGGGAAACTCACTCGCCAGTTGTTTGACCACTCGCGGGGCGAGCGTTGGATTGTAAATCCTATGGAAGGCGCGTAGCCAGACCAGCTTTGGCGACGCCTGGACCCGGGGCCGGAATGGATACGCCTCAAGCTTCAGTGGGTTGAGCAGAAGGACCAGATCGGATCGGTAAGCCGACATCTGTTCGAGCAGATACCCGGATGGCGTGGTGACGAACCTCGCTGATTTCAGCAACCGGCGAACCCGTCCGGGCCAGCGCCGCGCGAACTCCGGCAAACTGCCGCCGTGCAGAGTCAAGATGTAAGGTTTACCGAGCAGCCGCAGCAGAAAACAGACGACTTCAGCCCAGCAGAACGCTGGCCCGCTGAAGACCTCGACGTTCGCCACATCGTAATCCCGCCGCCGCCGCCAGACGGTCAGCGCCATGTCCAAGAGGCGCGCGAGACGCCCCGGTTTTTCAGACGTGGCCAGGACTTTCCATCCCGCCGAAGAGAGCCTGGCGGCCAGGTCTTCGCTGACGCTGCGGATGCCTCGCGTGGAGGAAAGAAGGGCGCCGACGATCAGAATGGATGGTTTCATCATCCACGCTCACTATTGCTTGCGGCGCTGATGCGGCCCGCGAGCCGTTTCGTAAACCAGAAGAATTTCTTGGCTCGATCTCGTTGCCGGGCCAGAAAAGCGTATTTCGATTTTCTGACCCAGGGGACGGCGATCGCGTCGCCGCCGTATTTGGCTTTGTAATTTCCGCCGCCGCCCATGTCGTATCGCGTCATTCCACGCGCCTTCCAATAGCGCATTGCGTACCACTGAATCGCTTCGTTCGGGCTGAGTGATTGATAAGCCCGCCAACTCGCGCCGCCCCAGTAATAGGCCGTGTCGTTCATTGCGGGGAAGATTCCCGTGGCGATCGAGCGACCCTCGGCGTCGCGCGCGCGAAGCAGCAGCAGCAGCCCCGAGGGATGCACGTGTTCGATCAGCGCGCGAACGCGATCCCGGTCGTAAGTCGGCGTCAGCCGCCGCTTGGCGAAGACCTCGATCAGTTGTTCGTAATATTCGCCGGCAAACGCGGCGTCCGAGGCTTCCTCGACGACGACTCCGGATTTGGCGGCCTTGCGGATGCGCCATCGGCAGTCGTCTTTCAGGTTTGCGAAAACCTTCTCCTCGCTTCGACTCAGATCCACTTCATAACCGCGCAGGTAACCGAGGTCGAAGCCGGCGTTGCGAGCTTCCGCTTCCGCCAGGCGCCGATCCATCAGTTCCAGGTGGACGCAGTTCAGATCGTGAAAGGCGAAATCGGCGATGGCTCGGAGCGCCGCTTCTCGTGAGACGCCGGGCAGCAGATTGAAGCCCAAATAGGAACTCGTCCAGCCGGGGAAGGGGCTGCCCAGCATCGGCAAGCCAAACTTCCGCACGATGCCGCCAGTGAAGTAACCCAGCGTTTCGCGCCCCTCGCGCAAAGCCGCCACGACCATCTCCGCCCGTTGTGTGGCGGCTATGAAATTGAGCCAGGGGCGGGTCTGGAAGATTGTCCGATCGCTGAACGAATCCAGATACGTCCAGTCCACCGACGCCAGATCGAGTCGTTCAAAATGCATGTCAGAGGTCAATTGTCGCGAAAAAGTGATCGCGAAGTTTTGTGATGGTCCACCCCGCACGGCGATGTAGCGCGACGCTGGCGTCGTTATTCAGGTCAATGTGCGCATCCACGCGATTCACGCCGAGGCCCCGCGCCGTGGAGAAGAGTTGCTCGTAAAGTCGCATCCCGACACCGCGCCCACGATAGTAAGGATGAACGGCGATCTGTTGAACGTGGGCGATGTTCAGCCCCGGGTCTTGCCACGTTCGGACGCTTTCACTTGCTGGCGACGCTACCGGCGCCGGCGACGCTACCGGCCGCACGCGTGGTGTCGCGCGCCGCAAACGTACGAAGCGCTTGATTGCGCGCTTCCACACGATTCTTGCGGCGGCCAACGGGTGGCGCCTCGCGAATCCCCTCCAGTAATCCGCGCCGCCGATCACGGCGACAACGTAGCCAGCGATCCCGCGCTCTTCTTCCGCGATCACGATCACCAGGCAGGGGGGCTTGCGATTGCGACAGGCGTCGCGGCAGAGCGCGCGAAGCGCCGCTGGGTTCGTGGCGCGGGCGATGCTGCCGCGCGTCTCGACCATCACCCAAACCAATTGTGGAATGTCGCTTTCCGCAATGCTCCTAAAATTCATTTGCCGTTCAAATCCCAACTTTTTTCCCAAACCTTCCCAGCATCCAGCGAAGTTCGAGTCGCTGCCGTCCAAGCGGCGAGAGGCTGCGCGCCTTGGGGTCTTCTCCCCGCCGCAGGAAATCCAGCACGTCGGAGACTGGCGCGACCCACGGGTCGCGCGCCGCGATGTACTCGACCATCTTTCTGAAGTAATCGTCAATCCGGTTGTCGTGAAAGAATCGCGCGCCGAAATGGGCGTAGGCGATGCAGAGTCCGCCTTCCTCGACCAGGCGGTCAATCTTCGCCGCGGAGAAGATCTGTTTGAAATACCGCGGGCTGGAGGCTGTCGTCGCGGCAAACCAGAAATTGACGTAGGGCTTGGTCGGATCGTGATAGGGCATCGCCGGACACCGCCGCAACGTGTTGAGATCGTCGAAGGTGAAGTTGCGAACATAGGTGGTCCGCTGGCGGATCAGATCGCCCCAGAAATAAGGACTGCCTTCGATGTGTCCCTGACTGATCTCGCGGCGTTTCCCATGCGTGTAGCGATTGTAGAGGCGCCGCCGCCAGCCCGTCAGTCGGTCTTCACCCCAGTAGAGATTGTCGAGGCACATCATGTGATTGCAGTGCAGCCGGGGCGGCGCGCCAAAGAGTTCTTCGAAGCGATCGAGACCGCGCGTGATCTCTTCACGCGAAGCGGACGCTGGTGACACGTTGTGAAGCCCGATCTCGAAGCCTTTCCGTTGCAGCGAGCGCAACCAGTCGAGATACAGCGGATCCTCGCAGGTGTCGCCGGGGCTAGTTTCGGCGTCGCCGTTACGGAAGACCCAGACCAGTTTGGTTGTTCGCCAGCCGAGATCATCGAGCAGGTCGTAAACGGGCTTCACGTTATCGAGCGTCGCAAAGTCCGTATCATCGCAGAAAGTGAGCGCAAATTTGTGGCCGCCAGGCCAGGTGACGTTCATGTTCTGTATGAAGGGCCAAATGCCCAACAAACTGCAGTTAGTCGTTGCTGCTAAAGAGACTCTTGGATTTCTTCCGAGCGGCCTGCTGATGAGACCACGACAAACTGAAGTTTGTCGGACATCGAGCGCGAATTTCGTTGATCAACAATGACTTTTATTTGCACAGGCCTTAACTTAATTTGGCGGAGCTGGCTAAACGCTCCAGCCAGGACGCTTCACGCGCGACGGCCGAACCCAGATCGTAATCTTTGAGGAAACGGTTCCGCGCATTTCTTGAAGCCGTCGTTCTCAGCGCCTTATCCCGCAACAGGCGCCGGATATTTTCCGCCAGGGCCGCCGGTTCATCCGGCGGCGCCAGAAAACCTTCTACGCCGTCATCCATCAACTCCGGGATGCCGCCCACGCGTGACGCGATCACTGGCTTGCCACAAGCTAACGATTCAATCAGGACCAGAGGGCAATTATCCGATCGGCTCGGGATGACGCTGATCTCTGACGCCTTGATTAACCTCAAAATGTCAGGGTGCGGCAGGGTTCCCCAGAAGACACATGAATCTTCCACATTGAGCGCTCGCGCCAGATTCTGACAACCCTCTCTGAGAGGGCCGTCGCCGGCAAAGTGAACTTTGATATTCGGGAACTCGCTCTTGACATCTGGCAAGGCTCTGATCAAAACATCCTGTCCTTTTATGAGATTGAAGCGGCCAACGCAGATGATCTGATAATCGCCAGGCGGCGAATCGGCTTTGGGCGCCTCGAATCCCACGGGGTCGCAGAGCGGATTGTAAAAGACGGAACATCGCTCAGGGGAAACGCCGAATACCGAACACAGATCTTTTTGCGCAGCGAGTGTGACCGGAACGAAATGCGTCGCCAACCGGTACACCATCCGCTTCCTCAAGGTCAGCGCTCTTCTCTTCCAGGCGGGCATTATGTTGTCAATCTTTATCGCCTCGTATAGCGTGTGATACCAAACCACCCTGCCCGGCACACCAGCGAGCCAGCCGACAATCGTCATCAGGTTCACGGCCCCAAAATTCGCGATCAGACAATCGGGTTGATACCGGGAGAAAAGCCTACGCGCGAAGAGGGCGTCCTTTATTTTTGTCGGACGCCTTGAGGGCCAAGTGAATACGAGCGGGTTGCCACTCTGCTTTTCCAAATCTGTCGCCCGTCCACCTACCAGGATAATAACTTGATGGCCGCGCCTGACTAATTCATCACCGAGCGCTTTGAAGTGACTCGGGACAGCGGTTCCGTTTTTCCAGGAAGAGGTAGCTATAACAAAGACCATAGTAGTTACAGCGGTTTGCGGATGCGCGTGACCTCTCAAATATTTCGTATGTATATGCAATATTGCGTATTACATATCTCTTCGATCTAAATAGGAACAGCGGACATTGGTACAGAACAAACCACTGAGAGCGCGGGGAACACGGGGAAAAGCAATAAAGATAGGCATCCCCGTGTTCCCCGCGCTCCCAGTGGTTGATCCGTCCGCCTCGGTTCGATCTAGCTTCCAAAGCAGCCAAATCAGCCCGAGCAGTGACAAAACGGCGCCGCGCGTTTGGATCAGAAACAGCGCTCCGCTTGAGAGAGTTAATCCGGTTGGGAGATCCAATTGTTGCAGGCGGCGCGCGGCGATAGCTACCGGGATAAACGCGATCACAAGGTAGTGATACCAGGCCACGGGATTAACTAAGAGACTTACGCAAACAAGCTCGGCAAACGCTGTATCGAATAACTTGGCCCTTAACGAGACGGCTAGGACAATTGCCGTTAAAGCGGCTGGTACGGCGTACGTGGCCAGATCGACCCAGAGCGATGGGGGGAAAGTCTGGTCCGGCGAAAGTCCTCCTGACTGACCGAACAAGCGCCATCCTAGCGTCCAAACAGAGATGTTTTGTGGGTCGGTTCGATAAAATTGGGCAACCTGGGGACCGGCCTTAAGGTAGTAATGTACTACTGATGAGGCTCCGATCGCGAAGGCCGCTATGATGTGGGTTACTGTTATGACCACGCCCGCCGCAGCCAACGCTGTCCAACGGCGGCGCAGCAACAAGTAGATAATAACCGGCCAGATCAACAGCTTTAACGACACTATGGCTCCAAGCAGCGCGCCGCCGATAACGTCCTTCTCCTTACGTAAGCTGAACCAGCTTAGTAAGAGGAGGATGAGCAGCAGGGAATTTAACTGCCCGGCTCTTAATTCATAGATCACTGGGCCAGCAGACAAAAATCCGACGCCCGCGACGAGTTTTTGCCAGGGCGCGAGCGCATTCCCCCACCACTTCAGCAACAGGCAGACCGCGGTCGTTAAACAGGCCAACTGCAACCCGAGCCAGAGAAAAACGGCGGACTTATAACCGAGCAGCCCGACCGGCGCGAAAAATACCGCGAGCGTCGGGGGGTGAGGTGAAGGGTGAATAAAAGTATTGCATTCGGCGACGCCGGGCCAATGAGCCGCTAGTTCGCGGAGCGGGAGATACGGTGTTATTCCGGCGAGAACAGATTTAGCCAGCAAATAGACCGAGATAAAATCGCGCGAGCATAATTTGCTATCTGTGAATGACAGGGACAACCATTGTATTTTTGAAGCAAGATTGGCCAGGTTGAGTAAGAGCATTGCCGGAAGAACGAACCTTGTTAGGTAATAGCTCAAGGTCGAAGTTTTCGCTCTCATATCGTTGGCCGAGCATTGGTGTGTTCCTGCCCATTCCGCTGCCCATTTTCCTGTCCATTCCGCTGCCCGTTTTCCTGCCCATCCCCTTGTAAGACCGTGGCTGCAGTCATTCCGAAAACAAATGATGGCGCCGCCAGACGCATTGCCAGGGAGAGCATGAAGAGAAAGCTCCAGGCGATCATCGAGACTATCAACGCCCGGCCTTGCGGCGAGCGGGCGCGCAAAAAATGCTGGATGCTAAGGGCAAATAGAATCAGGATGGCTGCCATCCCGAAGACGCCATGCTCGGCAAGCAGCCGAGAGAATTCGCTGTGCGCGTGCGCCCTTGAGTAGTTTCCATATTGGTCACGGAAGTACCCCGTTTGACCGGGACCCACGCCGAACAAAGGGTGATCGGCGAACACTCGCAGGTCTCCGGCGGCGATACTGTCGCGTCCTGTCAAACCGGTGTCTTGAATCCGCCTGGTCAGTTTGCCTCCGGTGAATTCATCGAGTCGCGGCAGCGCGATGAAATTAACCGCGGCGCCCAACAAAATGGCAATGATGAAAAGTCGCATGCGCGTCTTCCGATCCTTGACCAAAAAGAACGAGGCCAGCAACGCGCCGCCACAAGCCATATACAGACCGCCGCGAGAAAAGGTCAGCGCGCTTTGTCCAAGCAAATAGAGCGTGAGAGCCAGCAGGATCAACCGCATTTGTCGAGAGACGGTCTTGTCCATGGCCCACAAAAAACTCATCAACGCGCCCAGCCCCAATGCGGCCGAAACCTGGGCCGGGCCGAACCCGCCGCTTAACGCCGGATTTGAGCCATGGGTAAAAACGATCTCTTTAGCGGTCACAATTTTGTATAGCGCGATGGCGCCCGTGGCGGTTATAGGACAGATTGCGGACAGAAACACCCGTGATAGTTGCGCGGGCGCCAACTTGACGTGTGAAAAGAACCAGGCGCTGACCGCCAGCGCCAACGGGCCGGAGAGGTTGAAGCTCAGTTCATTCCGCAATTCGGTTCCATTGACGTTGGCCATTGGCAAGATGACTGAGGGCAGCAGGAGCATGAAATAAAGCAGGGAAGGCGCCGGCGCTTGCAATCGCCCGGCGCGCAGCAAGCCCAGGATGAGGATTCCGGTAATGGCGTACTTGCTAAATTCCCACGGAATCTCGGCGCGCGTCATTCGCCATAGAGTTTCAGCGCCGGTAGCATACGCGGCGAGACAAGCTACGCGCTCCAGGCTGGCGGAAGAGAGGGCCCACCAGAGACCAGCCAGCATCACCAACCCGGCGTGCGCCGTCGCCAACAACGGCGAATCGGAGATGAACACTCCCAGCAGCGCGTGGATGACGAGCAGGGCCGGAACCCAAACTACATCGAGCTTGGCATAGCCGCTCAGCCGCGGGCTTGGCGGAATGTAGCGTTGTTGGGCATTGAGTGAAGATACAAGTGTTCGGTCAATCATAATGATAGGCGGTTAGAGTTGGGGCTTTTGGGCCTCGTGGCTGTGTATCACAACTTCGTACATCCGGCAAACTTTTTCGATGACGGAGCCTGGGCTATAGACCTCCTTCACACGGCGGTGAAAACGCGCTCCGAGCCGGGCGCGCAACTCGCTTGAATGAAGCAGCGAGAGCAATGCTTTGGCAAGATGTTCCGGCTCTCCCGGCGGCGCCAGAATCCCCGCGCGGCCGTGATCAAGCACTTCAGGGCATTGGCCGACCTGGGTGGCGATTGATGGCAGCCCAGCCTGGCCGTATTCGATTAGCGCCAGCGGCAGCCCTTCGATCACTGAGCTTAGCACTCCGATGTCGCAGCCGCATAGGATGCCGGGAACATCCCTTTGCTCGCCGAGAATCGTGATCCGCTGATCGAGCTTGAGCCTGGAGATTTCGTTTCTGATCCGCGCGCAATAGTCCTGATCGCTCACAGCGCCGACCATCATCAGATGAGCTTCGGGCGCTTGTTCCGCGACCAACGCCATCGCGCGCACCAGCGTGAGATGATCTTTCTGCGGGCGCAGGTTGGCGACGCAGACGATGCGATTGCCGCGCGCGCCGGGCAGCTCCGGCGCATCGCCCGCGCCGCCAGTTTCGGCGACGAAGTTGGGAATGTATTTGACGCGCTCAGCCGGGACGCCTAAGCGCCGTTGCGCCCAATCGGCCAATTGTTGATTGACCGCGATTACCGCGCTGGTTCGCCGCGACAACAAGCGGTAAATCCACGCATAGCGCTCGTCGTCGGCGTAATTACCATAATGAGCGTGCCAGATCACGCGCGGATACGGCGGGCGTGACGCGGCCAGCGCGGCCAATAACAACGAAGCGCCGTGCGCGTGCAGGATTTGAATGTCGTTGGCGGCGATGAAATCGGACAGGCGGTTCAGCGCCGCGATCTCGAATCGCCGTCGCCGCGCCAAATTGAGCCGCCCAACATCAGGAGCGATAAGTTCCGCCAGCGCCCCTTCACGGCGCGTGGCGCAGAGATAACTGCGGAATCGCTCACGCGGCAGCAGGTTGGCCAAATTAACCGTCACGCGCTCGGCGCCGCCGGCGTCCAGCGTGTCGGTCATCTGCATCACTCCTATCAGGGGGGGAGTGGTGAGTGGGGAGTGGGGAGTGGGGAGTGAGGAGTGAGGAGTGGGGAATAGGGAGTCGGGGACGTAACTCCCCACTCCCCATTCCCCACTCCCCACTCCCTTTGTTCCCCACTCCCCACTCCCCACTCCCCACCGCTCGCTCAGCATCTCGTGGAGCGCGTCTCGCAAACCTTCAAGCGTGTAGCGTTGAGCCCAGGCCGAGGCTTTTTCGCGCATCGGTTGAAAGTCCGCGGGCGATGCGGCGATGCGGCGGATTTGATCGGCCAGCGCCGCTACATCGCGCGGCGCGACCACGATGCCACGGCCTTCGCCGAGCATCCAGGGAATCACTCCTCGATTCGAGCCGATGCAAACCAATCCGAAGGCCATCGCTTCGACGAGGACTTTCCCCCAGCCTTCAGCTCCGGAGACCAGCGCCAACACGTCAGCCTGCTCATAAAATTCCAGCGTCTTTTCAAGACCGACGCCGCCGGCGAAAGCGACGCAATCACTCAAACCTTGATCAGCCGCTTGTCTTTCAAGCGCTCCGCGCTCCGGCCCTTCACCGACGATGTCGCAATGCGTCTCGATAGCTTCCGCCTTCAACGCCGCCACCGCCGCCAACAACACGTCGACATTCTTTGGTCGAGTGAGGCGTCCGACGTACAGGAGGCGCAGACGCTTGCGCGCCGGCTCGGCGCCGGTCTTCTTTGCCGCCGCCACCCTCGCCCTCGCCATTTGGTCCCGTGTCACCGCCGAGGTGAAAAACGGGATGACGTGCGCAGGCTGATTCGGCCAGTCCCCGTATACAGTCACTGGCGCATTCCACCAGCGTGATCCGAGGATCCTGCGCTGCAAGCGGAACGACCACGCTTCACCGGGAAAACCGCGCCATTCGCCCGCATATTTCGCGACGCGATAACGGCTGAAGAACGGCGCGAGCGCCGCGCCCAGCAATCCCAGGTTGCCCGGACAACGAACGTGAATCGCGTCCGCTCGCCGCATCGCGCGGCAGAGTCCCCAGATCAACGCCGGGAGCAGGGCGATTTGTTTGATCTTGGCGTTGAGCGTGTTTCCGCCGGTCTCAAGTTGTGGGATGACGGAAATGTTGGATCGGGAGAAGGGCGCGCAATCGGGCGGAGGCGCGGTCGCGCGACAAGGCGCGGCGATGATCAATTCGGGAAAGAGATCGGCCCAGAGATCAATCTCGCGCGCGTAGGGGATGTAGGAGAAGAGCCTGCCGTCGTGGATGTAATGAATTGCGCTTGAGATTACCAGCAGGCTTTTCACGTCACGCTCTCCGGCGGTTCTCGATGCAACGCTTATAGAATTCGACGTTTCGCCCGACCGCTGCTTCGACCGAGAAATTGCTGACGGCGCGCAGTCGCGCGCGCGCGCCGAGTTGCCGCCTGAACTGCGAGTCTTTGAGCAGGCCGATCACTTTCGCGGCGATTGAATCGGGGTTGTGAGGATCGCACAGCAATCCCGAAATATCGTCTTCGACCATCTCCGGGCCGGGACCGGTTCTGCTTGCCACCACGGCCTTTCCCATCGCCATGCCTTCAATGACCACAATGCCCTGAGCCTCCATGTGCGACGGATAAACGCACACGCTCGCCCTGGCCAGAATCTCCGGCAGAAGGCGGTTCTCAACAAAGTTTTTAAACTCGACGCGCGGCTTCAACGCCGGCTGGATCAGGCTTTTCAGCGACGACTTGAACGATCCGCCCGTCTGAGGGTCAACCGAATCGCGCCCGATGATCAACATCCGCGCCCGCGGAACCTCGGCCACGATTCGCGGTAGAGCCTGAATCAGTTGCCGCACGCCTTTCTTTTCGCAGAGCGTGCCGGTGAAGACGATCAGCCCTTCTTCCTCGTGAACGTCCAGCCGGGGTTTGAATCGTTCGGTGTCAACAGGATTGGGCAGAATCTCTATCGGGCGATTGCCGAGCTTCAACAACTCTCGCGTCGTTTCGGCCACGAACTCGCTGACCGCGCACAGTTCGTTGGCGCGCGCGAATGACCGCTTCTCCTGCCAACTTCTCCAGATCGCAGTGCGCTGTCCGAGCGTCGTCATGAAAAAGTGGTGACCGCCGTTCATCCGTATCACGTTCGCCGTTGGCGCGCCCGGACGGATGTTTGCGAAGGAGAGTTCGGGGCCGTCCACCACGTCAATCGGATGTTGGCGATTCAACGCATCCAACTCGCCAGCCAGCCTGTGTCCGTTGACGATATATCCCGCGCCTCGAAGGCCCGTGTGAGGCAGACGAATTACCGAAACGCCTTCGTCCTCCTCTCGGATCGTCTTTTCAATCGGATAAACCCCAATGGCCGTCACACGACATCCGTTCGCGGCCAGCCCCCGCCCCAGCGTTTGAGTGAAGCTGCCGACGCCGCCGTGCCGGCTTGGAGGATACTCGTTGCAGATGAAACAGATGTGCATCAAGCGTTTTTATTCAAAGGGAACGAGTGATGATGAATTAGGTTTCCTCTTGTGGCTAATGAGATTGAATCCCATTTATCTGAAGACTGTGCATAAATCGGAGAGGCGCAGCCTGTGGAGCGCGGGTAGCTTGGGATACCGCTGGCGAATTCGGCATTAGCCATTAACCATTGGTCATCAGCCATTATTGGTCAGGGTCAGCGGCATCTTACCTGACCAATAATGGCTGATGACCAATGGTTAATGGCTAATTTCCTCGGGCTCCTTAGCGGTCCCAAGCTACATGCGCTCCACAGGCTGTCGCCATTTCAACTCGGCAGAGTCTCATCACTTGCCGCTCGCCACTTTTAACTCATCGCCGATACGCTTCAGAACTTCGATGATCTTTTGACTTGAATAACCTATGGGAACACCGACCTCCAGCTCGACCAGTCGCCGTCGGGCTCCACGGTCAAGCGATGGATCGTCCAGGTAAGCATTGATGTGTTCCGCCAACTCATCGCGCGACCGCGCGAATCTGGCCGCGCCCATCTTGACCACCGGTTGGTAATGCTCGAAGCGGTAGTAGAACTCCCAG
>Ga0187894_10006119_pt1 | contig 11933 bp, 16 predicted proteins | sample GBC1701081metaG_FD_136650 | JGI IMG/M metagenome (GOLD analysis project Ga0187894, IMG submission 136650) | White microbial mat communities from a lava cave in the Kipuka Kanohina Cave System on the Island of Hawaii, USA - GBC170108-1 metaG ...
CGAGCAGTTTTGCTCGTGGTCGGCGTGGAGGATCCAGAGGACGTCGAGGGCCCGCTCGAGCCGCTCGTCGGGCTGGTACTTGACCTCGGTCATCTTGAACATCATCGAGAGGAAGTTGCCGGGGTACGAGAGGTCGTTGTCCGGATAGACGTACGGCAGCCCGAGGTTGTGGCGATAGGCGAAGGCGGCGAGGGTGGGCATCTTGGCGATGAGGCGGACCGCGGCCATGTGGCGCTCCTCCTCGTCGTCGATCTTCCGGGCGTCGGGATAGAAGGTGGAGAGCGCGCCCGTGGTGGCGAGCAGCATGCCCATCGGGTGGGCGTCGTAGCGGAAGCCCTCCACGAACTTCTTGATGTTCTCGTGGACGTAGGTGTGGTGGGTGATCTCGAACACCCACTGGTCGAGCTGGTCCTGGGTCGGGAGCTCGCCGTAGACGAGCAGGTAGGCGACCTCCAGGTACGTCGAGCGTTCGCAGAGCTCCTCGATCGGGTAGCCCCGGTACTCGAGCACGCCCGCCTCTCCGTCGATGTAGCAGACGGAGCTGCGACAGGCGGCGGTGTTGGTGAAGGCGGCGTCGTAGGTCATGAGGCCGAAGTCGTCCTCCGACTCCTTCATCTGGCGAAAGTCCATCGCCCTGACGGTCCCGTCGGACACCTCGACGTCGTACGTCTCGCCGGTGCGGTTGTCGGTGACGGTGAGCGTGTCATGGGCGGTGGCTACCCCGCCCTCGCCGCCCCGCTGGGCCTGCTCCTCGGTCATTACCCTCTCCCTGATCGTGCTCCGCTCTCGCTCTCTGGCTCGCATTCTGCCGCAAGCGTCGCTTCCGCTCTGCCTCGTCGCCGTCGGCCTGGCCGGCTGCGGCTCATCGGACGAGACCAAGACCTTCGACGAGCAGGGCTTTGGCATCACCTTCGAGTATCCGGGCGACCTGGAGCGCACCGAGGACGTGACGCTGTCCGAGCAGTCCGGCACCGCCGAGGACAACATCGCGCTGGCGGTGGCGGAGCAGAGCGCGATCTTCATCCAGCGCTACGCCCTCGAACAGGAGATCACCGACGCGAACGCGGATGACGCCAGGCGGGAGATCGAGGCCGTCCTGAGCCGGCTGTCCGGCGAGTCCGTCGAGGGCGAACGCTTCGAGGTGGGCGATCTGCCCGCGTTCCGCTACGAGCTCGACGACCTGGCCACGCCGCCGAAGGGCCGCAGCACGATCGTGGTCATCCTCGACGGCCGCAACGAGTACTTCCTCAACTGCCAGTCCGTGCCCGAGGGTCGTCAGGAGCTCGAGGAGGCGTGCGAGATGGCGCTGGACACGCTCGAGCCAACCGGTTAACCGCCCGACGCCACCGCCAATCGCGGTGTGGGCCCCCTTCGTCTCGCATATGGCATCGAAGAGGGCCGACCCCTTGGGGCGGGCGGCCGGGGTTCAGCGGCGCCGGAATCCGCCGAACAGCTTGCGGGCGGCGGCGCCTGGCCTCGATCCCTCTTCGGGCGGCCCCAGCTCGGCGACCTGCGCGGCGTCGATCGTGAGCGTGACCCCGCGCTCGGCCGTGCGTCTCACCTCGGGGGCGTCGACGAAGCGGTGGACCCCGTCGGCCGTCTCGATCACGATCCCGTCCATGATGTGCTCGCGGTAGTTGTCGCGCACCTCCACGACGTGCCCCACCACCTGCTCGTCGGCGCTGTACACGGGTGTGCCGCGCTCGAGCGCGCTGTAGTGAACCGCATGTCCGTCTTCGATCGGAGGCATGGATCAGTCGGGAAGCACCGACGCGGCCTCCTCGCCGCCCTCGTGCTCCTCGTTGGCCGCCGTGTATACGCCGGTGCCGATCGCGAGGATCGCCAGGATGACCGAGATCGCGCCCACCGCCCGCGCCGCGCCGGCGGAGCCGGGAAAGCGCTCCCGGGTGATGCCGAGGAAGGAGACCAGCAGCGCCCAGCCGGCGAACAGGGCGCCGCAGACGTGGAAGGCGTTCACGCCGCGAAAGCTAGCGCACGCGCGGCGCCGCATTCGCGCGCGGCGGCAAGCCCTGGGCTCCGCCGAGTGCGCCCGGATCGCCTTAAGAGCGCCCGGGCACCCGCGGGCCGCGGCGCGCGGCGCGCACGCGGCGGGGCGCCGGCGGCGCCGGGGCGGCGTGCGGTCCGCGGCGGGGCGGCTGGGGCGGACGCAGGCGCGGATGCGGGTCGCGCCGCGGGCCGCCGCCTCCGTCGTCCGGCCCGGCCTCGGGCACCGGCGGCTCGCGCACCGCCCACCACACGATCCAGAGCAGCGCGGCGATGGGGAGCTTTAGCACCACCGCCAACCAGAACACGGCCCAGAACGAGGACATGCGAGTCGATGGTACCCGGTTGCGGCATGCCTTTCACCTGAGCGCCGCCCGCACCGCCCGCTCGAACTCGGCGTTCCCGAACGAGCCCTCGAGCCGGGCGGCCACCCGCCCGCCGCGGTCGAAGGTGAACAGCCAAGGCTCGGTCTTGAGCTGGAACGCGCGTAGCTGCGGCCGCAGGCCCCGCGCCACCGTGTTGTCCTCGTACACCTCCTGGTGGATGAAGGCGGCCCGGTCGCCGTATTTGGCCTGAAGCTGGGCGGCGATGTCGGTGACCGGTCCGCAGACACGCGTCTGGCACAGCGCCGGCGTCGCGAACAGCAGCACCACCGGCTTCCGGCCCACGACGTCGGCGAAGTCCACCTCGTGCATGTCGTCGGGCGGCACGCGGGTCTCGATCGAGTCGACGTCGCCGCCGGCGGAGGCGACCGTGTCGGTCGAGATCGGCGGCGGGCGCTCCCCCACGGCGGGGATGGGCGAGGAGCGCCGCGCCCGCACCTCGGCCGCGCCCCCCACCAGCCCGCGGCGGGTGCGCGTGACCACGAGCACCGCGTAGCGGCCCGGCCTGGGGAAGCGGACCTGTGAGTCGTAGACGGCGGCGATCGCGTTGCTCTCGAGCGCCGCGCCGCGGCTGCGGAAGGGCGGCTTCACCACGAGCGGGTCGGCCGGGGCCGGAAACGGGCCGCGCGCGAGGTCGTTCGGCCTGGGGGCCATGTACACCGCGCTCTTGCCATAGATGAAGCGGTTGTCCTCGTCGATCACGCCGAACGCGAGCCGGTTCTCGCCCGGCGTGTAGACCGAGGTGGCGAGCCCCGCCTGAACCGCTCTCACCTCGTTCGCGATCTCCTGCAGCGTGCGACCCCGGACGGCCGGGAAGTCGCTCGCCGACACCTCCCGAGCCGCCTCGAGATCGCGCTCGACGGGGTCGCCGCCCGATCCGTCGTCGCCGCCGCAGCCGGCGAGGACGATCAGCGCGGAGAGGAGCAGCAGGGCGCGGGGCCGCACCCGGACCAGGCTAGTGAGTGCCTCCGCTCAGCCCGCCCGGACACCCTCGATCGAGGTCATCTCCCCGAACGCCCGGTAGCGCTCCTCGATCTCGTCGCGGGTCAATCGCTCGGCGCGCTCGCAGCCGAACTCCTCGACCCAGAAGGAGGCCACGGTCGAGCCGTAGGTCATCGCCCTGCGCAGGGCGGCGTCGTCGTCGGCGCCGCCCTGCGCGTCGAGATAGCCCAGCAGGCCGCCGGCGAAGGCGTCGCCGGCGCCGGTGGGGTCGATCACCGTCTCGAGCGGATAGGCGGGCAGCGAGAAGAAGCCGCTCTCGGTGAAGAGGGCCGCGCCGTACTCGCCCTGTTTGACCACCACCACGTTCGGACCCATCCCCATCACCTCGCGCGCGGCGCGCAGCAGCGTGGGCTCCTCGGTCAGCATGCGGATCTCGTCGTCGTTCATCAGGACCATGTCCACGCCGCCGATCGTGCGCACGAGCGAGTCGCGCGTCTGCTCGATCCACATGTTCATCGAGTCGAGGCCGGCCAGCTTCGCCCCTGGGCACTGGTCGCGCACCTCGCGTTGGAGGTCGGGCTGGATGTTGGCCAGGAACAGCACGTCGGCCTGGCGCGAGGCGTCGGACAGCTTGGGCTGGAAGTCGCCGAACACGTTCAGCCGCGTGTCGAGCGTGTGACGGACGTTCAGGTTCCACTCGTACTCGCCGGCCCAGAAGAAGGTGCGACCGCCCTCCACGTGCTCGATGTCGTCGGTGTTCACGCCTCGCGCGTGCAGCACCGCGTACTGCTCGTCGCCGAAGTCGTCGCCCACCGGGCCCACCACGCGCACGTCCGTGAAGAAGCTCGCCGCGAGCGAGAAGTGCACCGCCGAGCCGCCCAGCATGCGCTCCCGCTCGCCGAAGGGCGTCTTCACGGCGTCGAAGGCGATCGATCCCACCACAACCAGGCTCATGAGGTCGAGCAGGCTAGCCGATAAGCGAAGCATGATCGCCGCCTACGTTGCGTTGGGAGCCCTGGGGCTGCTCCTGCTCGGGGTCCTGTTCACATATCAAGCGCTCGTCAGGGCGCGCAACCGAGTCGACCGCGCCTGGAGGGTCGTCGAGACGCAGCTCGAGCACCGCCGCGACCTCGTCCCGCGGCTGGTCGAGACCGTCAGGGGCCATGTCCCCCACGAGACCGAGACGCTCCAGGCGGTGGCCGAGGCTCATACCGCGACGGTCGGGGCCCGCGATCCGCTCGCCGTCGAGTTCGCCGAGGCGACGCTGACGGGCACGCTGGGCCGCGTCAAGGCGCTTGGGAACGCCTATCCCGGGCTGCGCGCGGCGGAGCGCTTCCAGCGCCTCCAGGCCGACCTGACCGCCGTCGACGAGGGCATCCAGGCCGCGCGCATGGCCTACAACGCGCAGGTCGAGCGCTACGAGCGGCGCACGCATCGGTTTCCGGCGCTGTTGATCGCCCGGGCGCTGTCGTTCGGTCCGCGGGCGTCCTTCGAGGTCGAGAGCTCCGCCGAGCGCAGCGGCGAATCCAAGGAGGTCAAGGCGGATAGTCTGCACGCCGCGTGAGAGCGGTGCAGATCGAGGAGTTCGGCGGCCCGGAGGTCCTACATGTCAGCGACCTGCCAGAGCCCGAGCCCAGCGACGGGGAGGTGCTGATCGCGGTCTCGCGCTCCGGCGTGAACTTCGCCGACACCCACCAGCGCGAGAACTCCTACCTGGCGCGCTACGAGGTGCCGTTCGTGCTGGGCGGCGAGGTGGCGGGCACGACGCCGGACGGGCGGCGCGTGGTGGCGCTGCTGCGAAGCGGCGGCTACGCCGAATACGCGGTGGCGCACGAGTCCACCGTGTACCCGATCCCCGACGACCTCGACGACGGCGCGGCGCTGGCGCTGCTGATCCAGGGCCTGACCGCGTGGCACCTGCTCAGGACGTCGGCGAAGCTGGCGCGGGGTGAGTCGGTCGTGGTGATCTCGGGCGCCGGCGGCGTTGGGTCGCTCGCCGTGCAGCTCGCGAAGCCGTTCGGCGCCGGCCTCGTGATCGCCACCGCGAGCACCGAGGGCAAGCGCGACCTCGCGCTGGAGCTCGGCGCCGACGCCGCCCTCGACCCGGCGACCGAGGACCTGAAGGGCGCCCTGATCGAGGCCAACGGCGGGCGGGGCGTGGACGTGGTGCTGGAGATGTCGGGCGGGCGCGTGTTCGAGCACTGCGCCGCGGCGCTCGCGCCGTTCGGGCGCATCGTGACCTACGGGATCGCGGGGCGCGAGCAGAACACACTCGAGACCGGCCGCCTGATGCGCAAGAGCCGCGGCGTGATCGGCTTCTGGCTCATGCACTGCCTGGGCCGGCGCGAGCTGATGGAGGAGCCGCTGGCCGACCTGTTCGAGCGCGCCGCGAGGGGCGAGCTGCGCCCGCGGGTCGGACGGACCTATCCGCTCTCTGAGGCGCGCCGGGCTCACGAGGACCTACAGGGCCGGGCCACAAGCGGCAAGCTGCTGCTCCACCCCTCGCGGTAGCGGCCACCGAGTACCCTCACCGCCGCATGCCCACGTTCGCCGACCTCGGCCTCTCCGGCACCACGCTGGAGACGCTCGCCCACCTCGGGTACGCGCGGCCCACCCCCATCCAGGAGCAGGCCATCCCGCCGCTGCTGGAGGGACGCGACGTGATCGGCCAGGCCCAGACCGGCACCGGCAAGACGGCCGCCTTCGGCCTGCCGATGATCGAGTACGTCGATCTGGACCACCGCGAGGTGCAGGCGCTCGTGCTCACGCCCACGCGCGAGCTGTGCATCCAGGTCACCCAGGCGCTGCGCGCCTACGGCGAGCGGTGGGGCGTGCAGGTGGTGGCGGTGTTCGGCGGCGCTCCGATCCGCGATCAGGCCGCGCGACTCAAGGAGGCGCACGTGGCGGTGGGCACCGTGGGGCGGGTGATGGACATGATCGACCGGCACCACCTGTTCCTCGACGGCGCACGCTACGTGGTGCTCGACGAGGCGGATGAGATGCTCGACCTCGGCTTCCTCGAGGACGTGGAGGCCATCCTGCGCCGCAGCCCGATGGGCCGCCAGACCGCGCTGTTCAGCGCCACCGTGCCGCCCGAAATTCGCAAGCTGGCCAACCAGTTCATGCACGACCCGGTCGAGATCAAGGTGCGCGCCGCCACGCTGACGATCGACACCGTGGACCACTTCTACGTCGAGGTGCCCGACCGCGAGAAGCCCGAGGCGCTCGTGCGCCTGCTGAAGGAGGAGCGCCCGGAGCAGGCGATCGTCTTCGCGCGGACCAAGATCGGCGTGGACCGGCTGGCCCGGCGCCTCGGCGACGCCGGCGTGCGCGTCAGGGCCCTGCACGGCGACATGTCCCAGGGTCAGCGCGACGGGGTCATGATCGCGTTCAAGGGCGGCCGCGAGCGGCTGCTGGTGGCCACCGACGTCGCCGCCCGCGGGCTTGACATAACCGGCGTGAGCCACGTCGTGAACTACGACATCCCCAACTCCCCGGACGTGTACGTGCATCGGATCGGCCGCACCGGCCGCGCGGGGGAGAGCGGGCGAGCGATCACGCTCGTCACACCCCGGCAGCGGCGCGAGCTGGAGGCGATCGAGCGGCACGCCATGACCGAGATCGAGCGGTGGTCCGCGAACGAGCGCCCACGGCGCCGGCGGTCCCGGGAGCGGGAGACGCGGCGGCCGCGCCACACCAAGCCGCACGGCCGTGACGGCGTCCCGTACAGCAAGCTCGTGATCGGCGCCGGCCGCCAGGACGGGCTCGAGCCCGCCGACGTGGTGGGCGCCGTGGTGGACCACACCCGCCTCGAGAACGACGACGTTCGCCACGTGCGCGTGCTGGAGCGCTTCAGCTTCGTCGAGGTACCCCAGGACCGAGCCGGCGAGGTGGTGGAGAAGGTGGGCGGAAAACGAGTCCGGGGCACGGAGCTCCGGCTGGAGATGGCGAGGAGACGATGAGCCAGGCGACGATGCACACCAACCACGGGCCGATCGAGCTGGAGCTGTTCGACGGCGAGGCGCCCAAGACGGTCGACAACTTCCTCGGGCTGTCGCGCGACGGTTACTACAACGGCCTGATCTTCCACCGCGTGATCCCCGACTTCATGATCCAGGGCGGCTGCCCGCATGGCACGGGCACGGGCGGTCCGGGCTACGAGTTCGAGGACGAGATCAACCCGCACAAGATCGAGCGCGGAGCGCTGGCGATGGCAAACCGCGGACCGGGCACCAACGGCAGCCAGTTCTTCATCGTCACGACCGACGCCGCTCCGTGGCTGGACGGCAAGCACACCGTCTTCGGCCGCGTGAGCGCGGGCATGGAGGCGGTCGACTCGATCGAGGGCACCGAGACCGGGTCGCAGGACCGCCCGGTGCGAGACGCGGTGATCGACCGCGTGGAGGTCCATGAGGGTTGAGCTGCTCTGGTGGGAGGGCTGCCCCTCGCACCCGGATGCGCTCGCGGACCTGCGCAGCGTGCTCGGTGAGGAGGGGGTGGAGACCCCGGTGGACCTGCTCGAGGTCCAGACCGACGCGCAGGCGCACGAGGAGCGCTTCCCCGGCTCGCCCACGATCCGGATCGACGGCGAGGACGTGATCCCACCCGGGGAAGGAGAGCCATTCTCGCTCACCTGCCGCATCTACCGGCTGCGCGACGGGCGCATCTCGGCCACGCCCGACACCGAAGACGTTCGCCACGCCATACGAAGGAGACGCGATGCGGATCGGCGCTGAGGCCCCGACGCTCACACTGCCCGACACCGAGGGCGGCCAACATACCTTCCCCGACCGCGACGGCCGCCCGACCGTGGTCGTGTTCACCTGCAACCACTGCCCCTACGCGCTGGCATGGCACGACCGGCTGCTGCGGGTGGCACGCGACTATGAGGACGCGCGGTTCCTCGCGGTCAACTCGAACGACGCCGAGCGGTACCCGGCCGACTCCTACGAGGCGATGCGAGAGCGGGTGGCGCGCGATGGCGGGTGGCCGCATCCGTACCTGCACGACGAGTCGCAGGAGGTGGCGCGCGAGTACGGCGCGCGGACGACGCCTCACGTATTCGTGCTCGACGCCGAGGGACGAGTCCGCTACCAGGGCGCGCCCGACGCCGACCACCGCGACGAGGCGCAGGGCGCCGCCTGGCTGCGCGAGGCGCTGGACGCCGTGCGCGAGGGAAGGGAGCCGGCCCGCCCGGAGACCGATCCGGTGGGGTGCAGCGTCAAGTGGCGGTGATGGCCCGGGCCGCGACGGCCGCGCGGCGGCGCCTCACCCGATGATCGCGCGCACGGCGGCCACGGTGTCGCTCAGGTCGGCCAGCAGCGCCTCCGGCTTGGACGCGCGTAGGGCGTCGAGCTCGGCGAAGCCGGTGGCCACCGCCACCGCCCGGGCGCCCGCCTCGTGCGCCGCCAGGACGTCGAGCAGGGTGTCGCCCACCAGCACCGCGCCCGTCGTCTCGCCGTACTTGGCCGCCGCGCGCTCGCGGGCGACCGCCACCAGGTCGGAGCGCGCCTCGTGTGGATCGGAGCCGTAGGCGCCGACCTCGAAGTCAAGCCAGCGCTCGAGCCCGAAGGCGCTCACCTTGAGCGCGGCATTGACCTCGATGTTGCCGGTCAGCAGCGACTGGACGACGTCGTCGCGTCCGTGCAACGCCTCGAGCACCTCGGGCACCCCAGGGTAAGCGCGCCCCTCGTCGCGCATCGCCTCCCGGCGACCGTCGAGCGCGGTGGCCAACTGCTCGAGCACACGCGGCAGGTGGTCCCGCTCGTCGCCCAGCATCGAGAGCGCGATCTGATGGTCGGTGCGGCCGGCGTACTCCACCCGCTGCGGCGAGCGCCCCACGACCGCGCGGTACGCCTCCTCGAAGGCGTACCGGCCGTGGCCGGCGGAGTCCACCAGGGTCCCGTCCACGTCCCACAGCACGAGCAGCACGGAGTGCAGCGTGCCACACTCCTGCCCATGCTCGGCGCCCTCGCGGTTCCGCCTCGTCTCGTCCTGCGCGCGCTGGACGACCTTCACACGCTCGCGGAGGGCCTGCGGCGGTTGACCGAGCACGAGGGCGACCTCGCCGCCCTGCTCGAGTCGGTGCGGGCGCTGCCACGCGTCGAGGACGAGCTGTCGGCGCGAGTCGAGGTGCTGCGCAAGGACGTGAGCGCGCTGCACGCATGGCTTCAGCCGTTGCATTCGGAGCTGACCGATATCGACGACACGGCGGAGTCGCTCGAGAAGGCGCTGGCGTCGGTGGAGACCACGATCAAGAGCCTCCATGAGGAGATCGTGGACCTGCGGGGCAAGATCCCGGGGATATAGAACCGGGGGCTCGCGCCCCCGGACCCCCGCGCCAACCGGCCGGCCGATGGCAAACCCCGCGGGGCTCGCGCCCCCGGACCCCCGCCCATCAGAGTGTGGGCCCCTTCGTCTCGCATATGGCATCGAAGGGGCCCACCGCTCCCGGGGACCTGCTTGCACTCCCGGGGACCTGCTTGCGCTCGCGGGGGTGTCTAGGCTGCGACCGATGCGCCGCCTTCGACTGCTCTGCCCGCTCACCGTCCTGTTCGCGCTCGGCGCCGTCACGTCCGCCGTGGCCGTCGACGCGAACGTCGACGTCACCCCGGAGTTCTCCTTCGCGCCCAAGGAGCGCAGGATCGCGGTGGGCGACACGGTCACTTGGACCTTCCGCGACGGCGGCCATACGACCACGTCGAGGCGGGGGCAGCCGGACTCCTGGAGCTCCAGGCTGAGGAACGCCGGGACTACGTTCCGCCACACGTTCACCAAGGCCGGCCGCTACCAGTACTACTGCGAGCCGCACGAGAGCTTCATGAGAGGGACTATCGTGGTCGGCCAGGACGCCGAACGCGACACGGTGGACGGCGTGAAGGTCAGTCGGGAGGGGAGCACCGCCACGCTGCGCTTCAAGCTGAACGAGGCGGCGAAGATGACCTTCAGGCTGAAGGGACCCAGCAAGCGGACCGTCAAGCGCGCGCGGCTCGCGGAGGGGCGCCGGTCCTTCGAGCTCAAACGCCTGGAGGACGGCCGGTACAACGGGACACTCACGCTGACCGACGACTTCGACAAGAAGGCCGTCGTGAGGCGTTCGTTCGTGATCGGCTGACGGACCAGGTCGCCGCCGCGGCGACCGCTCAAGCAATTTTGAGCAATACTTCCCACCGTGCTGGGTGCACCGATGCTGAGCGCGCTGCGACACCGCGACTTTCGCCTGCTCTGGACTGGGCAGTCGGTGTCGCTCATCGGCGACGGCATCTACCTGGTGGCCATCGCCTGGCTCGTGTACGACCTCTCCAACGCGCCCGGCGCGCTGGCGCTCGTCGGGCTCGCCTGGACGCTGCCCCAGGTCGCCACCCTGCTGCTGGCCGGCGTGCTGAGCGATCGCTTCGAGCGCCGGCTCCTGATGGTGATCGCCGACGCGATCCGGTTCGCGGCGATCGGCGGCATCGCCGGGCTGACGCTGGCGGACACGGTCGAGCTGTGGCAGGTGGTGGCGCTCGTCGTGGTGTACGGGATCGGCCAGGCGCTGTTTCAGCCCGCCTTCACAGCGGTCGTGCCGGACGTCGTCCCGCGCGTGGAGCTGCTGCAGGCGAACGCGCTGCGAGAGCTGATGGAGCCGGTTGGGATGCGCTTCGCCGGCCCGGCGCTCGGCGGCGTCCTGATCGCGACGGCCGGGGTGGGTACCGCTTTCCTCGTCGACGCCGCGACGTTCGCGATCTCCGCCGTGGCCATCGGCGCGATGCGCCGCCGGCCTCCGCCGCCGGTCGAGCGCCGCCCGGTCCTGAGCGAGCTGGGCGAGGGGCTCGCCTACGTGCGTGGCCACGCCTGGCTCTGGGCCACGCTGGCCGGCGCCGCGCTGGCCCTGCTGCTCACCTTCGGCCCGGTCGGGGTGCTGCTGCCCTACATCATCAGAAACGACCTGGGCGGCGACGCGGCCACGTTCGGCACCGTGCTCGCCGCCGGCGGGCTGGGCTCGATCGCCGCGGCGCTGACCGTGAGCCGCACCGGCGCGCCGCGACGGCACGTGACGTTCATGTGGAGCGCGTGGGCGCTCTCGATCTCGCTCGACGTCGGTCTCGCGCTGGCCGGGGCCGCCTGGCAGATGTGCGCGATCGCCTTCGTCTCCTTCGCCGCCACCACGTCGGGGATGGTGGTGTGGAACACGATGATGCACACCCTCGTTCCGCCCGAGATGCTCGGGCGGGTGTCGAGCTTCGACTGGTTTCTGTCGATCGCGCTGGTGCCGCTGTCCTTCGCGCTGACGGGCCCGATCGCGGAGCTGCTCGGGGCGCGGGCCACGCTCGCCGGCGCGGGGGTGCTCGGGGTGGCGTGCGCGCTGTTCCTGTTCGTGCCCGGGGCGCGGGACCCGGAGCGGCGGCCGCTGCCGAGGAGCGCCCCCTCGCGGGCTCAGGCGATCTCGTCGACGTGACGGACGTTGGCCCGATCGTCGGCGTCGGCGCTTGGCTCGCCCTCGAACCAGCCGTCCAGGATCTCCCCGAGCAGCGCCGGGCTCGTGGTCCTCAGCGACAACGCGAGCACGTTCGCGTCGTTCCAGCGGCGGGCGCCGCGGGCCGTCTCGGCGTCCGCGCACAGCGC
>Ga0187894_10006120_pt1 | contig 11931 bp, 12 predicted proteins | sample GBC1701081metaG_FD_136650 | JGI IMG/M metagenome (GOLD analysis project Ga0187894, IMG submission 136650) | White microbial mat communities from a lava cave in the Kipuka Kanohina Cave System on the Island of Hawaii, USA - GBC170108-1 metaG ...
CAACAGCAGCGCGCCTGCATCCGAGGTGATCGCGCCACCGTCAAAGGCAGCCACAACTTCGCGCCCTTCAATGCGTGCAAATCCAAACGAATCCGTTATACACTCTGTCGGCATCGGGGCGCTTCTATGGATCAAAGATAAGCTGTTGTCGCAAAACAACTTTCTCTGATTCGGAGCCCCGATGCACCTCACCAGTTTGAGAAATCCGGGCTAGAGCGCCGGACGTTCTCATAGAATCGCCTCGGCGCCCTGTCTCCTTGTTTGCGCATCGGATTATCCGAAAACCGCTTCGCACCTTTCGGTCCGATGCTCTAGCGAATCACAGGTTGTTGCCGGGCCCGTCAGTGCCGGTGTCGCCGCCGGTGTCACCGCCCGGCTCGCCCCCGCCGTCCGACGGTGGTCCCCGATCCGATCCCGTGCCGGCATTGCCGCGGTCACCAGGGGAATTATTGCCGCCGCCGTAGAAATTCTCGAACAGTGTGGCACTCGAACGGCAGGACTGGGTGTTGAGGCGGAAAGGCCGCGCCAGCGTGCCCTGATCGAGGATATAGGGCAGCGAGCGCAAAGCGCGGCCCTTGGCGCGGCCACCCAGCTCATCCACATCGTTGCTGCGCACCCGCCCGACACCGCAATTGTCGGGGATGATCTCACATTCACCGGAAGCGCAAAGCCTCACCCGCCCCTGAAGCACGGCGACGAGCGTCTGCCGGCCGGAAGAGAAGTCGAAAGCGGTGCCGCGAATGCCGATCGTCGCATTGGCGGTCTGGATGTTATAGGCATTCTTGGCGCTGTTGCCGCTGATGAAGCGGAAGGTGCCGCGCAAGGCGTCGACCGAAAATTTCTGCGCCCGCTTGCCGCCGCGCATGAGGAAACGGTCGATGACCAGGGTCGAATTGGGCCCGACCACGAGCTTGGTGCTGTCGACGAAAACGATCTGGATATTGCCCCTGCCGGTCTCGAGCCTGTCATTCTCATAGACTGCGCTGCCGGAGCTCAGAGCGCGGCCCGAACCCGTGGGCGAGCCCACGACCGCGACCACCTTGCCGATGGGGCTTGCGGCCATGCCGGGCCCTGCGAGAGCAAAAAAACCAATCGTTGCCGCAAATAAAAAGCGGGCGGAACGTAACATGCAGAATCTCCACAGTCAGTTCGCCCTCTCTCAGAGGCAACGCTTGTGACGGGTTTCGCGGCAAAAGGCAACTCACAAATATCAGTTGGAGAGTTCCCGCACACAGCCATTGCGGCAAAAACAAGGCCTCGCGAAATGCTTCGCTGAACCGCCGCTATTGGCCGGCGCCGGTCACGGTTTCACTCGCCACGACCTGCTCGAGCAGATCAGAAGCAACCGCAACATCGCCCGAAAAGGGCCGCCCATAGGCCGCGAGCAGGAAGATCGAGAGCGCAATGCCTGTTGCAAAAAGCGTCACGGCAATCGCGCAAGTGAGCCGGTTGTCGCTGTGAACCATGGCAATGGCGATCAGCGTACACAGACCCTGCAGGAGGAGCGCCGCCCATTTGACCGGCGTGATCGTCGACTGGCTGAGGATGACGCGCTGGCGCCGCGCATCGAACGCCTTTTCCAGCCCCGTCACCATCTCGCGCTGGGCGGTTCTCTGGCTCTCATCGACGGCCGACAATGCCAGCGTGGTCTTGAGCGCCTCGATCAGGCTCTCGGGCAAGTCCTTCAGCGACAGGCCGTGACGCGCCATTTTCGGCCATTCGTCATTCACGGCTTGCGCGATATGCCGGTTGACGAGGGTGCGCAGGCGCGCTTCGGGCTCGCCCGGGAAGCTGCGCGCCAGCAGCACGACGCCGCGCAGCGCGCTCGCCTCGCTGGCGACGGCGAATTTCGCCCGCTCAAAATCGCTCCATACCTGAGCCGCCATGAAGCCGACCAGGAGGCCGAAGATGATGCCCAACGGCGGCAGCATGCCCGGCGACACAGCCTTGAAGGCGCGGGCGCGCTCACCCACCGCCAGCCGCATCACGACCAGGCAGACGAGCGCGCCGACAAGATAGGTGCCGAGAAATATAGCGAGCGCCATCAAGAGCGCAGGAAGGTTGAACAGCCAGTCCGCCATTACTCAACTCTCGAGGCATCGCCGGCGAGGACCGGATGCCGCCCAAGGCGGCACTCGACTACCAGACGAAGCGCACCCCGGCATTGCCGGTGAAGGCCTCATAGTCTTCGGCGAAGAGATAGTTGCCGCGCACGAAGCTCGACCAGCCGTCAGGGTTGGCCACGCCCAGGCCCAGCGAGATATCGCCAAAGGTCGAGCTCTGATCGTCGGAGGCGCCGAAATCCGGGACACCCGTATCGACGATCGTCACATCCGAGTCGCCGCCCGTGAGAGTCTCCCACACGCTCGCCGTCACGTCGGCCGAATAGACGGTGGCGTCGGCATGAGTATGATCGACGCCGAAGCGCATGCCGAGACGGCCGCGCACGCTCGTATCGTCATCGAACTCGACGGTGCCGCCGAAGACATCGACGTCGTCGATCTCGGTATGGACGACCGCGAGCGATGCCTGCGGCTCGATATAGGCCGTGTGGCCGAATTTGTAGCCGGTATCGAGGCGGCCGCCGATATTCACCGCATCGGTATCGGACTTATCCCCTCCCAGGTCTTGCGGGTCGATGTCGATATCGAGGAAGTCGACCTTCACCGTGGCGTCGGCATAAAAGGCCTGGTCGAGATAGGTCACATAGGCGCCGACCGTCGGGCCCTGATAATCCCATTCGGTGTTGGTCGACTTGAAATCGAGATCGGAGCCGACATAGCCGCCGAAGACGCCGAAGAGCCATGCATCGCCAAAGGCTTCCTTGGTGCCGAAGTCGAAGCCCGCCATGCCGCCATAGATCGTCTGCTTGCGGTCGAGGTCGTAGCCATTCTCCTCATCGTCGAGATCAATATAGGTGCCGAAGCCCTTGAACCAGAAGCCGGGCGCCATGATGGCGCCGGCGACAGGCGTCGGCTCGACCGGCTCGCTGTAATCGGCAACCGGGGTCACGCCCAGGCCCTGGAGCAGCGGACGCAAATCGGCCTGACGCTGCAGCAGGGTCCCGATCGTCTGGAACCATATGTCCTGCGTTGCGCCAAAGCCGGCGGGGAATTCGAAGGCGCCGATACCGACGACAGGATCGCCAGGGTTATTGGGGTCGTCGGGATTGGTGGTGACGGTATAGAGCTCATGCCAATTGTTGGTCGGATCGAAACGCATATCCCAGACGAAGAAGCCGCCATTGATCGGCCCGTCGAGATTGAACTGCCCCGGGGCCGACGGCGTGCCCTCGATGCGCACCACCGGTATGCCCACGAGATTGGCGCCATTGGCGCCAACGACATTGACGTGAACGGTGGTCGTGCCCGCAGCGCTGCCGATGATGAAAAGCTCGTCGGACAGATGATCGGTGGCCGGATTGTTCCCCTGCCCCAGACTGGCATCGACCGCGAGCCGGCCATTGGTGCCGGTATAGGCCAAGGCGCCCGTGCCTATGCCATTCTCGAAGTTGTACTGGGTTTGACTGGTCAGCACGAGGGTATCATCGTGGTCGCCGTCGAGAAGCGAAATCAGGCCGCCATTATTGTTGAATTTTTCCAGATTGAATATGCGCGAGGTCTCGGGATTGGACGAGTCATCGGCAGCGACCAGCGTGCCGGTGTTGTTCACGACGTCGTAACCACCACCTTGATTAGGAACGTAATTATTCAGAAGGGTAAAATCCTCCTGGCCGTCGAAATCGCTGTCACCGCCCGCCATGTTCCAGAAGCCGTGATTGTCCACCGTGTCATTGCCGAACTCCGCTTCGAAGCGGACGGTGCCGATGAGGTTGCCCCGATTGTCGACATAGGTGTCGCCGCTTCCTATCCAATAGGGTCCTTCGGCTTCCGTGATGATGGCGAGGTCATCCGATGCGCCGGAGAGATTGCGCACCATGCCGGAATTGTAGATCGAGATGTCATGGCCATAGGTCGAGACGCTGATCCCCCCCTGGTCACCCTGCACCAGGCCGTTGCCGCCGACGGTGATATCGACCACGCCGTCTTCGCCATCATGCACGGCGTCTATGCCAAAGGCATCATAATCCTCAAGCTGCTCACCCCTGCCCGTCGCCGATCCGTTAACGGTGATGGTGAGGTCGCCGTTGCCCCTCTGGACCGCATCGATGCCGTCGTCGCCATCGCCCCTGACGGTGCTGCCCGGGCCCGTGGTGATGGTCAGCCGTCCGCTGTTAAACCCATTATAGGCACGAATGCCGTCGCCACCTTCCAGGGGATTGCCATAGTTGTCTTCACCATAGGCAGTGGCATAGCCCGCCACCAGACCATTGGCCTCGATCTCGAGGTCGCCGCCGCCGTAACTGTAGGCATTAATGCCGTGGCCGCCGCCCCTGACCGCGCTCTGAGCGCCCGTAGTGATGGTGAGATCGTCGCCACCGCCATAATTCCTGGCATAGATGCCGTCAAAGCCATAGCCCGACACTTCGCCGTCAGCCGTGATCGTGAGGTCGCTGCCGTCCTCTGCCGGATCATAGGCAAAGCCGCGGTTTACCGCATCGATGCCATTGTGGGCGCCGCGCACAATGGTGTTGGCGCCCGTGGTGATGGTGAGATCGGTGCCAAAATTGTAGGCGTTGATGCCGTCGGCGACCACGACACTATCTTCCGGCTCATCAATATTATCGAACCGGCCGATGATCACGGCATTGCCGGTGACCTCGATATTGGTTCCCCGGTCGCCGAAATTGGTCGAAAAGATGCCGCTGCCGTCATTGCCCGTGATCGTGCCGTTGGTTTCAATATTGATGGCGCCAAAAGGCGGCGGTTCCGGGAACACGTCCTGGGCGGTGACTTCGAGGCCATGGCCATCCAGATTGGTGATCGAGGAGGCATTCTCGTCGATGAACTGGATGAGGCCTTCTCCCGCGACAAAGACGCCGTCTGTCGTTACCGTCAAGGAGGGCGGCGCCGTCTCGACCGCGGCATTGGTGGTGTTCAGAAAGATACCGGTCTCGGTGCCGTTGCACACGATCGTCGGAAAATTCGTGTTGTCGCAAAAGGCATAGGCCTGGCGCCCATAGCCCAGGAAGGGCACCACGGCCAGGATGGTCGTCGCCGCCAGACGGCTGCGCATGACCCGGCTCGTCGCCCTCTTGGCGATGGTGTCCGACAGCATCCAGTTCAGCGGCTTTCTCATATCCCCAATTCCCTATCCCCAATCTCACCCCTGGCGTTCATGTCGAGCCACTAATCTATCCCACCATGGCCAGGTCCGCCGCCTGGCGTGCCCCCGCCAAAGCCGCCGCCGGACGGCCCGCCGCCACCGCCACCACCCGCGCCGCCGCCACCGGCAGGCGAGCTACCAGGCGGTCCGCCAGGGGGGCCCTTTCGGCCGCCCGGCAGGGCCGGCAGCAAGGACAGGCTCGAACGGCAGGACTGGGTGTTGAGCCGGAAGCCCCGCGCCAGCGAGCCCTGGTTCACGATATAGGGCAGCGTGCGCAAGGCCTGGCCCTTGGCGCGGCCGCCCAGCTGATCGACATCGCCGCTCCGGGCGCGCCCGACGCCGCAGCCTTGCGGGATCGATTCGCAGCGCCCTCCCGAGCAGAGCCTGACCGAGCCTTCCAGCACGGCGATGAGCGTCTCGCGGCGCGAGGAGAAGTCGAAGGCGGTGCCGCGAATGCCGATCGTGGCATTGGCGGTCTGGATGTCATAGGCGCTCTTGGCGCTGTTGCCGCTGATGAAGCGGAACGTGCCACGCAAGGCATCGACAGAGATTTTCTGGGCGCGGTTGCCGCCGCGCATCAGGAAGCGGTCGATGACCAGGGTCGAATTGGGGCCGACCACCAGTTTGGTATTGTCGACGAACAATATCTGGACGTTGCCGCCGCCGGTTACGAGCCGGTCATTCTCGAAAACGGCACTGCCGGCGCCAAGGGCGCGGCCCGAAGCCGTCGGCGAGCCCACGGCGGCGACCACTTTTCCAATGGGCGTCGCGGCCAAAGCCGCCCCCGCAAGCGCCAAAAGGCCCAAAAATGCCACGAACAAGAGTCGGGCGGAACGCACCATGAAGGCTCTCCCCAGCAATTCCCCCTCTGAGCGACTCTTTTTTGGCGGCTTTGCCTGTAAAAAACAACCTGGAAGTTACGGTCGGTCACACAATCCGGCCCGATTGTGGCTTTTGGATCACAGACTTACTTGGAATCATGGTCGAAAAATCGGCAGCCCGACAGGCGACGCTGTCACCTGTCTACCCCGTTTTCCGGGTCGTCCCCGTGACGATGCCGCGATGAAGCACCCGACTCAGGGCATTGAGCCCCGCGCGCAGCAGGCCGAGCTCAAGATCACGCATGCGGTCATTCTCCGAAATGCACACGTCCCAGACGATGCTGGTGGCCGAGGTTGCGGATGGATCGAGCGTATCGACTTCCCGCAACGCCTCCATGTAAGCGCGGGCGCGCCCTTCGGCCTTGACCGGCATATCGGGGGCGCCCGAGCCCCGCAACGAAGGCAGGAAGCTCGCCTTGTTCTGGCTCGGCCGCTGGCCGTCCGTCGCCGCCAGATAGTCGCGCATGGTGAGCGCGAAATTATAGCCGGCATCGGCCTGCGCCGGTGTGATGATGTTCCAATGCAGAAGCCGGCCCAAGGGGGAGCCCATCACATCGCGCGAGGCGAGCTCGCTCGGTATGCCGAAGACGCGCATGCGCGCCTCGAGCGCGACGCGGCGCACCTCGTCCTGGCGCACGGCCTCCACCCTGTCGCCCGATGTGTAACGGCGCCCCGGCTTGCGCTTGCGTCCGGCTCTCATGATCATCTCCTGTTGTTCGGGTGCGAAGGCCAGAGGCCGTCACGATGGCGGCTCCATGCGATAGCGGCCGGTGATGACGACGCCGGGCACGAAGGCCAATGTCGGCACGCCTCCTTCGCCTTCGGGCCGACAGGCACCGATGACGGCGGCGTAGCGGCGGCGCCTCAAATCGTAATCGGGATCGAGCCAGCGCCGCGCCGTGTCGTGCGTCACGGCGACCACGCGGGCGATGCGCGCATAATTATCGCCGCGGCGATAAAGATGCCGCATCTGGCTTACGAGCTCCGATGTCCTGCGGCGGCGAAATTGATCGGCGCGCGCGCCTTGCGGGGAAAGGGTCGGGCCGGGAGCCAGGTCCGGGGAGGAGGACGGCTCGACCGGCCCTGCCGCCGCGAGCTCATCTCGAACGGCGGGTCTCGGAATCTGCGGGGACGGGAAGTCGGTGATCGTCATGATACGTTTATACGTTTTTAGCGTATCATTGTCAAGCTTGAAAGCGTCAGCTACTTACGTTATATTCGTGAGATGATTGATATTCCGGTCACGGAACGTTTGAAGGCGCTGCGCGTGCGCGCTGGCGTCAGCATGGCCGAGGCCGCTGCGGCCCTGGGATTCAAGACTCCCTCGGGTTATCAGCACTACGAGGACCCTAAAAAATTCCTCAAGCGCTATCTGCCGCACGAAATCCTCGAGGGGCTCGCCCCCCTCTTCACCGGCCGCGCCGCCAAGGGCGAAACGCCGGTCACCGCCGATGACGTCTGGGCTCTCGGCGGCCGCAAGGGAGATCCGTTTGAGATCATCGATTCTCCGCAAGCGCCGATCAGAACATCCCTCGTGCCCATCTATTCCGCCGCCGAGGGCGGCAAGGGCCACATCATCATCGATCTCAATCCGATCGAGGAGGTCCGTCCGCCGGATGAGCTTATCCGTGTGCGGGACGCCTATGGGATACTGATCGTCGGGGAGTCCATGGTGCCCGCTTACAGGCCGGGCGACGTCGCCTGGGTGAACCCTCACAAGCCGATCGAACGCGATACCGACGTCGTTCTTTATCACGTCCCGCCCCATGGCGAGGCCGAGGCGATCATCAAGACGCTGATCGGCATGTCGAACCGCGAGTGGAAATTGCGCCAATACCAGCCGCCCCGTGATTTCACCGAATCGCGCGCCGACTGGACGGTCTGCCACCGGATCGTCGGCAAGCGCAATGTGCGCTGAACTTCAGGCCGCGGCTTCCCCCATATCGTCGTCATCGGGCACCCGCCCCCAGCGCGACAGCACTACTGCATCCTCATAATCGCCGGCCTCCGGGTCGCCCCGGCGCGAAAAGGCGATCACGCCCACGGCCACCCTTTTCTGCTGCGCTACCAGCCGCTGAGCCTGATCGGCATCCTTGGCGGCAATCGCCGGCAGCGCGACAAGAGCGCCCCGGCTGGTCTCCTGATAGGGCTGGACGACGAAATAAGTCTGCATGGCCATCTGATTTGCCTCCCTGTGCTACGCCCAGGCTGACTCTAATACCAGAACAAATCAAGAACTTTCTGAGTCCATCGTCATATGATCCCTACGTATACGCCAATTTTCATTTTATACGCTTTTTACGTTGACACTAACAAATTTTACGTATAGATAGAGTTCCCAGATTGTGACGGAGACGGCGATGATCTTCAGCGAAGCCAAGGCCCGACGGCAGCGCAATGCGCTCTATATCGAGGCCTATGCCAAGGCCTGGGCGGAAGCCTCACCCAACGAGCGTGAATTGGCCATGCTCGCCATGAAAGACCGGTGGAGCGATGCCGATCGCGCCCGTCATGCCGAACTCACAAGGCTAACCCGGCCGGCGCTTGCGCCATGATGGTCACCGCCTTCATCCCGCTCCGGGAGCGCGACATCGTGGTGGGCGACCTCGAGATACGCATCCGCCCCATCCATGACGAAGCCTTCGCCGACGATCTCGCCTGCGATGTGTTCTTCGTCGGCGCGGATGAGAAACAATATGCCTTCACCGATTTGCGCGCCCGCGAAATCCTTGCCGAGATCAAACGCGAGCATCCCACCACCTGGCGTGAGATCAGGGAAGCAGCGGAAAACAACTACAACGGCCGGGAGTGATTGATGATGCCAGAAACATTCTAAGAAAGCAGATGGCCGCCATTTTCTTGGCACCAATGCGCTGCTACTGGTCGCGGCCATGATTCGTGTTCTCGCACCACTCCTGCTTTCCACCCTTCTCCTCACCACCATCGACTTTCAGCCTCAGGCTGAAGCGGCGACCAAACCGCCCATCAGTTGCACCCTGATCATCGATGCCAAGTCGGGCGCGGCGATCCGGCGCGACGGTGTATGTGACGAGCGGTTCAGTCCTGCCTCCACTTTCAAGGTGCCGCTGGCGCTCATGGGCTACGATGCCGGCATCCTGAAGGATGCGCATGATCCGGCCTGGCCCTGGCAGCCCGGAATCGAGGCGCCCAAGCGCGACCACAAGATCGTAGATCCCACGATCTGGGAGCGCGACTCCGTCCTGTGGTATTCGCGCGAGGTCGCGCGCCGCCTTGGAGCTGAGAAATTTGCCGCCTATGTGGCCAGGTTCGGTTACGGCAACAAAGATGTTGCTGGCGACCCGGGCAGGAACAACGGGCTTACCCATTCCTGGCTCTCCTCCTCGCTGGTGATCTCGCCCGCCGAGCAGGCCGAGTTCATCCGCCGCCTTCTTTCTGATTCATTGCCTTCGACAAAGGAGGCGCAAGCCCTGACCCGCGGCATCGTGCCGGCTTTCGATGGCGCCGGCGGCTGGCGTGTCCATGGCAAGACCGGCAGCATCTGGCTGCGCGACAAGAAGAACGAATACGATAAGAAACATCCCATTGGCTGGTTCGTCGGCTGGGCCGAGAAAGGCGATCGGCGCATCATCTTCGCCCGGCTCGATGTCGGCAGCGAGAAATCAGACCGTCCCAAAGGACCTGCGGTCAGGAAGCGCTTCCTCAAGCAGTTGCCGAAGCTGATGCAGCGCTGATCCTGTTCAATAACGCTTGCTGAAGAGGCCGCGGGCATCATAGGCGTCCGCGGCTTCCTCGAGAAAACTGGCAATCAAGCTAGCCTTGAACTTCAAGCGCAGTTCCTCGGCGCGCCGGCGCAGGGCTTGCGAGCTCTCCGACCGGCCAGGGCGCAGCAGTTCATAGGTCGACATCACGATATCCTGCGGAATGGTGGCGAGCTCCGCAGCCCTTTCGAGATTTTGTGCCAAGCGGTCGCGGCCTGCGGACTCAGCGATCTTCGCCTGCAGCCTCAATGTTTCAGGCGTGATCGCGATATCGGCCGCGGTCACCTCGCCCTTCATCACCGCGGTCAGCGTCATATCCGCAAGCTTGAGTCCGCGCGGCGTGACGACGGACTCGGGCTTCTTCTCCGACAGGGGATAGATGTCTTCGCTCATTCTCCTGTCTCCCCGAACGAGGCGGCGACATCCATCGGCTCCGCCTTGGGATCCACCAATTCGGTTTCGAGCGCGTAGAGGAGTGCGACGCGGACATGGAACCGCGCCCCCAGCGCTTCGCCACGCACCGGCACGATGACGGGCTCCGGGCGCTCGCCATGAGTGTAGCGCGCGGCGTTGCGGCCCAGCGTCCGGTAGTGATCGAGGCTGATCAGGGGCGCATTGGAGAAAAGCTCAAAATTGAGATGCGGCAGGCGATCGGCCTGATGGAGCACCGCCGTTCCTTTGGCCTGGATGCCAATGGCGATGCCCGAGCCCGACAATTTGGCCGCGGTCAGGCCAAGGAAGGATGTATCCGCCGTATGTCGTATCCGGACGATGCGCGCGACGCCGCCCCCTTCCTCGATCCCGCCGGTCAGGGCCTTCACGACTTGTCCAAGCGGGTGGCCGGCCGTCGTCTGATGCAATCTCGCGGCAAAGGCCGGACTGACGCCGATGACGACCTCATGGGGATCGGTTCCCCGTTTGGCAAGGCCCAGCGGCTGCAAGCGGAAACGATCGGCACTGGGCAGGCTCTCGGCCGCGAGCACCTTGTCACGCGACAACACACCGCGAATATTACTCACCTCCTGCCAGCGTTCTGGCTTCATCCGGTAACCTGTGCCAGGCCCCTGATAATCATTGGGTGTGTTCACCGCGCTCATCACCTCTCCGTCGCGGATGATGGCTGAGGTCTGCAGATAATCGCCTGAGACGCGCTGGCGCAGCATGAACAGCAGATTCTCGGCCTCCGGCCCGAAGCCGCGCCTGGCCAGCGCCTTCACGATGTCGATCGCCGTGATGCCTCGTTCTTTGATCTTCTCGCTGATTGCCGTCGCCTGGCCCGCGGTAAAGCTCTCCGTCTCGTCCGAACCTGAGGCAAAGACAACCGAGGCCCGCATGGCTTGCGTGACCTTGGCGAGTCCCAACTCGTCAAGCACCGATGAAAGCGCTTCGGTCGCGCGCACTCTGAGACTCAGTATGTTGTCCTCGCTCGCCGGCACGAGACCGCCATCGGCCTCAAAGTCGCGCTGCAGGACGAGATAATCTTCGATCTCCTCGCCATTGAACAGGGAGGCATTGAAGGAATTGTCGTATTTCTTGATCGAGCCGAAGCCCGAGCAGATCAGGTCCGAGCCCGCCATCAGATAGGGCGCGATCTTCGCGCCGATGCGGATTTCCGACTCGCTGATGCGGGTATCGTTGCCGGACGCGCATTCGAGCCCGAGCCATACCGCCAGCAGATTCTCGGCCATGAGCTCGCGCACACCGCCCGCCATCGAAGCGGTGAGCGGCGCCCCGTCGATGCCGCCATTCTGGGTGCCCTGGATGCCCATGGCGCGCTGCAGGCAGAGGCAGCGCGCTTCGAGATAAAGCAGCGAGCGCTTCTCATGAAAGCCCATGAGCAATTCGGCGGCCGCGCCCGACGTGCAGCGGCCCTTGATGCCACGCGAGGCATAGGCCGCGGCGAGGAAGGCCTTGGACCAGGGGGTGTCGTCGCCATCGATGAAGGCCCGCTCCGTGCCATAGACCGAAACCGTCTCCGCATAAGAAGCAAGGCCGGCAAAGCCGATCTGCAATTCCTCGGCCTCTTCGATCGAGCACTGGAACAGGACGCCGCCGCGCCCGACGGCGGCCCCCACGGTGCAAGC
>Ga0187894_10006121_pt1 | contig 11928 bp, 11 predicted proteins | sample GBC1701081metaG_FD_136650 | JGI IMG/M metagenome (GOLD analysis project Ga0187894, IMG submission 136650) | White microbial mat communities from a lava cave in the Kipuka Kanohina Cave System on the Island of Hawaii, USA - GBC170108-1 metaG ...
CATTCGCGGCGGCAAAGGCCAGGCGTCCTTCAACGAAACGACTTTCAAAGGCAATGGATATGGCCGCGTGGTGCTGACCGCCTCCAATTCGACTCAGTACGCGCTCGAAGGCGACCGGGTCATTAAACAGGCCGAGCTTTCCCTCTTCAGCCACTACCTGCTCGAAGGATTGGTCACGGGAGAGGCCGATGTGAACAACGACGGACTCATCTCTCTCGATGACTGGTACGACTACGCCTACGCGAAGATCGTCACTCAAACGCCGCAGCAGACTCCGCAGAAATGGACATACAGCCAGCAGGGCGATTTGATCGTGGCGAAGAATCCACGGCCCAAAGTGATCCGGGCCGCGGAGCTGCCGGTTGATTTACGGCAATCAATCGAATCGCCGTATGCCCTGGTGCGTGAGGGAGCGGCGCAGGAACTGGGGCGGCTGTTGAAAAGCAGCGATAAGGCCCTTGCGCTGGCGGCGCTCGACGCGTTGAAAAGCCTGGCCGATGACGACAGCCGCAAGGTTCAATCTCTGGTAATCCGAATCCTGGCCGAGCACGAAGAACAAAGGAACAAAACGACCGGAGGCGCAAAGCCGGGGGCCGCGACAACTGTAACCGTGGGCCACGTTATCGAGAAACCTGAAAGCAAACCCGTTGCGGCTAAAGAGGTGAAAATCGCTGATGCCGGAACAGATGAAGCGCCGGTCCCGCCCGAGCCCACCATTCTGACACCTGTTCCCTCGGTGTTGAGACGCCGGGCAGCAAATTCAATGGCGGTCCCGCCCAAGCCCATTATTCTGAGACCTATTTCCAGCCCCATCCATCAAAAATCGGCCTTCCGTTTATGGCTCAGGTGGACACTGTCGAACAGTTTGGGATGGGCGCTTGGATTGCCGCTAGGCGTGTTATTTGCCAGCATATTTAACCACTCAGTGTTTGAAACAATGAGTGTCGTGGTTGTCTTCACCTGGATAATTGCGGCCATTGTCCTGATGGGGATTCGCAAAGTGGTCCCTTCAAAACACAGATTCGGCTTGCACATTCTGATTTGCAGCATAGGCGCGGCCCTAGGCCTATTTTTGGGCTACGGTCTCGTTAGTGGGTTCATCCTTCTTAACTGGAGCCCACCGGCCCATCACGTGCTGGGACTTCTTATTTTAATCGGGGCAGTCAGCGGAATTATCCCCGGAGCGACTAACTGGCTGGCATGCTTTCGACAGACCTTTCAAGCGAAATGGAAGATGCCATACCTTATGCTCCCTTTGCTTGCAAGTGGGATCAGCGCCTTAGTCGCCGCGTTACCCAATCTCAATCGCTTTTTTAATTACGTCTTCCATTATTCCGATGAAAATGCGCATATGCATTTCGGCACATTCGAATATGTGTTGGGCGGAATTCTAGGTGGCGGCGTTGCCGGGGCGATTACCGGGATATTTCTGGTTAGAGCAATACGCCGAAATCAATTGCCCGCCTGAATCGGCCCGTAAAACTTCCAATCCGACTTGAAATCGCGCGTCAGCTTTTGTTTAGTCAGCAGCGCGCGAACCATCTCAATCGGGATGCGGTTCTCTTTGAGGATCGAGTCATGGAATGCGAGGTTGGTCATCCTGCCCGAATCCACCAGCTCCTTACGCAACGAATAGATCTGCAACCCGCCGAGCAGGTACGCCGCCTGGTAGAGCGGCCCGTAGCTGCCCGCAAAAGATCGCCGCACTTCCGCCGTCGCGTTGTCCACCTCGTGCCCGACACGGTTGACGAGCAGGTCAATGCACTCCTGCGGCGTCATCTTCTCCATATGAAAACTGAGCGAGAAGACGATGCGCGCGCAACGATGACTGCGCCAGAACAGGAATCCGATGCGGTCTTCGGGCGTCTTCGGAAACTTCATATCCCAGAGCAGCAGCTCCCAGTAAAGCGCCCAGCCTTCGCCCCAGAACGGCGTGCTGAACAAGCCGCGATAGGGTTTGTAGCGCGCCGTCATAAAGCCTTGCAGGTGATGTCCCGGAATCAATTCGTGATGCACGGTCGAACGCGAGAAGTGCGGGTTGTTGCCGCGCATGCTCATCATCTTCTGTTCGTGGGCCATGGTGTTGGTGGGATAAGAGACCTGGATCACCTCGCCGCCCAAAAAGAACGGGCTGACCAGTTGGCGTTCGGGCGACATCATCTCCATCCGCCACGATTCGCGCGCCAGCGGCGGCACGGTGACCAGGTTGTTCTTCTCAACGTATTCAATCGCTTCGTACGCCAGGTCTTTGATCATCTCCGGTTGTTTGCCCGGCTCGACATATTTATTCTTGACGTGTTCGAGCGCCTTATGCCAATCGTCGCCGAAGCCCAGTTCGCGCGACGCCTTCTTCATCTCGTTCTCGCACCAGGCCAGTTCTTTCCAGCCGATGGCGATCAGATCTTCGGGCGTGTAGGGGATCATCTCCGAGACCAACTCGACCATCAACGCTTCGCGGCCAATCGGATCGCCGATGATATCGCTGGAATCGCCAGGTCGAGCGTTGGCCGCGCCGCCGCCGCCAAATCCTCCCCGCTGACCGCCGCCGCCGCCTCCTCCCCCGCCGCCGCCCGGCCCGCTGCCCGGCCGCGCTTCAGCCATCGTCGGAGCGGCGTCAGCGCGCCGCAACCCCGCCACGCGCTCGCTCAAGAAAGCCGCATAATTGCCGAGAGATTGATCCACCGCTTTGTAAGGCTCATCAGCCCACCAGGTGAAAAGCGGGTCGTAACCGTTGTAATACCCGAACCATGTCCGCAGCGTACCGCGCAGGCTGTTGACCGCGCTGGTCGCGCGATTGGCGACCGTTTTCTTGATCTTGCCCGGCTCGCCGCGCATCCCCGCCTCGACCGTGCGGCGCGCCGTTTCGATCTGTTTGTTCAAGCTGTTGAGCGTGGCGGCGATCTTCGCCGGATCAATCTTCTCCATCCGGCGGCGCGCCTCGGCCAGATCGGTGATCGTCTGCGCGAACGGAACGAGCGGCGCAATCTCGGCGAGCGACTTGTTCTGCAACTCCAACTGCTGCGACTCGTGACCGAGATGCGTTTTGAAGAGCAGATAATCCACCTTGCCGTCCTGGCTCATCGTGTCGAAGCCGAGTTTGGCGAGCGTGGCGAGCCAGTCGGAATAGAACTGCTTGAAGCGCGCCTGCCGCGCGGGTGAAATCTCGACAGGGTAAGAACGGAACAGGCTGCCACGATCCGCGACGTAGCGTTCGATCAAGCTACGCAACTCGCTCTGAGAAGAGTCGAGGTCTTTAAGATCGGGCGTATCGGAAGCCTTTCCTGATGCGGATTGCCGCATTAAAAAATACGCGCTCGTCGTCGAGGTAAAGACTAGGCTCCCGCTCAAAGAAAGCGCGACGATCAGACACGCCGCCATTCGGAATTTTCGGTTCGGCATTTCCGGTTTCTCCCTTATCGTTTTGCTTGCTTTTGGCTTGCGGCGACTCAACTCCCGCCCCCGGTCACAATTACAACACCCTCGCTCCAGATACAAAGACTCTTTTCAGGCGCGCGCAGTTGCGGATCAATGCAAGATAATGCAATCTATTTCTTCTTCCCTTTTGCCGCTGCTCTGTCCAAGTTTTGCATCACTCTGAACTTCACAATTTTGCTGATCAGAGCGTAAGGAATGGGCTTATCCAGTGGGAACCTGACCGTCCCCTTTCCGCCTTCATAAACCGATAGCTCCTCCCTGAACGCATCAATTCCCTTTGGCGCAGGATAAAACCCGATATGGTTTTTGTAAGCGGCAAAGTGAACTAGACTTCCGTTCAAGGTGAAGGTCGGGATCATATATTTGATTGTTTCTTCGGCCTTCGGCGCCGCTTTTCTGATCGTCAACCTTATCTTCTCCAGAATTTCTTGAATCTCAGGCGGGAAGCCAGCGATGTATTCATCAATATTCTTGGGCGCTGTTTGACCAGTTTTCATGTTTTTCCCTTCGTCATTCCTGTAAACATTCTGAACCGCCCAACACGGTGTTAGGTTGATTTTGTTTTTCGGCGGCGAACCTGTCACGGTTGCCCACATTGCTCAGCACTTCGCGGAATTCGAAAACCCTCAAGCTGGAATTCATAGATAACTCAACCACCAATCTCTACGGCGGCGCTTTAATTCCGCAAACCAGCGGCAAAGCGGATACAGCGGCAGCAAACCCAGGAACCAAAACGCATAGACCACCCACAGAGAAAAGCCCAGATTGCCGGGGTTCGGCGAAGGCCGATCCAACAATCCGACAAACTGCCATCCAAGAGGTTGTCCCGCCAAATAACCCGCCAAGACCGCCAGCCCGTGCGCGGTGATCCACTGCCCGATGTAGAAAAAGAGCGGCACGCGGCCAAAGATGATGAAAATGCGCGAAAACCAGCCTTGCCCCATCCGCTCAAACCCCATCCGCTCAAACCCCATCCGCTCAAACCCCATCCGCTCAAACCCCATCCGCTCAAACCATGGAAGCGTCAAAATGGCCGCGCCCAGCGTCATCAACAGAAACAACAACGAAGGCGGATACTTCGAGACGTTCAGGAAGGACAGCGCCGTGAAGACCGCATTTTTCTGCGCGCTCCACCGGCTGGGATCGCCGTAAAGATTGATTGCCCGCAGCAGAACAAAGCCAATCAACATTCCGCCGCCCAGTTTGAGCAGGAATCGCCGCCGCCGCTCCGGCTCCCATTGGTAGACCGCGCCGAAGCAGTAGCCCGCGGCCAACACGCCGATCCAGGGAATCAGCGGATAGAGCACCAGCCCATGAATATTCGGCGTGAAGAAGATCACTCCCGGTTGGTGGAACACCATCCAAACGGAGGCCCAGAATCCAGGCCCTGCCGCGCCAGGACTGGGTGGTGTGACTCGAATCAGGTCCAGCGCGTGATGCAGCGCAATCATCGCGATGCTGATGGCGGCGATGGCGCGCAGCGGCAGATGAATCAACGCCGCCAACACGACCATCGAAACGCCGATCACCCAAATCACCTGCAGCATCAGCGCAAAGTGAAAATCCACATTGAACCAGACGATCACACGGATGACAGTGAATTCCAGCAGGATTAACCAAAGCCCGCGCGTGATCAGAAACTTTGACAACTCGGTTTTGCTTTTACCGCGCGCGCCTTGCAGAAACGCGCCTGTACCGGCCAGAAACACAAACACCGGCGCGCAAAAGTGCGTGACCCAGCGCGTGAAGAAAAGCAGAACGTTGGTCCTGGTTGGGTCTGATGGATCGAAATTCAACGCGTCGCGATGGACAAAATCGCGCGTGTGATCCAGCAGCATAATTACCATGACTACGCCTCGCAGCAAGTCAACGGCGTTTATGCGCTGCGTTACCGCGGACATTTTTCGCTCCGGCGCCGCAGGCGCCGCGCTACCGCCTAAAGGAGCGGCGTGTGATTCTACTTTAGCTTGCATGCGGGTTGGTTTCTGATTGTTTAATTGATAATGCTGGGAATCTTCGCGTGCGAGGTGATGATACATCAGGCGGGTGTTGCGCGGCCAGTAGCCAGTATTAGAATTTGTTCTCGCCGATGAACTTCTCCCAGGCCAACGGCGATTCGTACCAGTACTCCCGCCAGTTGCTGATCTTTCCTTCTCGCACTTTCACAATCACCATCCCGTGCGCCGTAGCCCTGCCGAGGAACTGGCCGCTATTCCGTGACGAATCGCGTTCTCGACCAGGGGTTGGAGGATGAAGCTGGGAACCAGCGCGTCGAGCGTCTCCGGCGCCGCGTCGAGCTTTACAGCCAGTCTATCAGCGAACCGAACCTGTTCAATGTCAATGTATTGCCGAGTAAATTCCAGCTCTTGTCTGAGCGGGACTTCTTGCACCGGAATTTGATCCAGCGCATAGCGCAACAAATCACTCAATCGGGAGATCACCGAGAGCGCCATCCGCGTATCCTGTTTCCGCACGAGCACGGAGATGGCGTTCAGCGTGTTGAACAGAAAGTGTAGATCAAGGCTTCAAAGTGAAGATAGCTGACCGAGAGCGAATAGAAATTCCTGGCTAATGGGAAAGGCGCGGGCTTGACCAGGCTTTTGTAGAACGTCGTAAGCCAGAGATGGAGCAACGCAATAATGAGGCTGGCGGGAAGATGTACAACGCGAGGTAGCCCCAGCGCCGTTTGTCTGTGATCGTGGGATAATGTGTCCCGACTTCGGATTCGATGAGCGGTTCTTCAGGCCGCGGCGACCGCTTCAATTTCAAGTAACCATGTCTCATCGTAAATTCCCGTGATGATTATCGTCAGCGCGGGAGAGCGCTCACCCAACACCTCCGTCCGCACCTCGTAATTTTCCCGGCGGTGGCGGCGGTCGGATAAAAACGTCGTCACCTTGACCAGGTTATCAAGAGTCATCCCCGCCGCCTTGAGTTGAGATTCGACATTGGCCCACACAAGCCTGCACTGGCTTTTGAAGTCGGGAGGAACATGGTCATCTTTGTCAACGGGAATTTGTCCGCTGATGAAAAGCAAGCGGGACGCATTGGTCACTTCATGCGCTTGCGCATATGACATCTCCGTTGGATTGATAGGTCGGTGATCCATACTGTTTAGGATCTCAGCTTCTTATACGAGGCGAGGCAGCGCTCCGCTGTCTCGAGCGATGAGAACCGGCTGCCCTCCTGCTCGATCAGGTAATATTCCACTCCGCCGACAGATTCGGCGGCCTCGAAGATTTTGAGCCAGGGCGCATCGCCCTCGCCGAACAGCATGCGATAGCCTTTCCCCTCGCCCGCCGCCCACTCCTTGCAGTGGATGGAGGTGATGCGGCCCGGATTGGCCTTGATCCAGGCGACCGGATCGGCGCCGGCGTCCACGCAGGTTCCCACGTCAAGTTGCAATGTCACGTCTTTCGGCGTGTTGGCGGCGAGCACTTCCATTGGGCGCTTGCCCTCCAACGGAACGAATTCCAGCTTGTGATTATGGAACCCGGCGCGCATGCCCAGAGGTTTGAATTTCTCCGAGGCCTGGCTGAGCCGCTCGGCGACGGCCTTCCAGCCATCGAGGTCTGTCACACGTCCGGCGCTGGCCATCACAACGTATTTGGCTCCCAGAATCTGGTTGAGTTCGATAGCTTTCTGAATACCGTCGGGCGTGAAGGCGTTCGCGCCGTTGTGAGTGGACGGGCAGCGGATGCCCAGATCGTCGAGCAGCTTTCGCATCTCCTTGGCGTAATCGGGCGTCCACTGGTAGTAGGGCGAGAAGAATTCGACCACTTCGTAGCCCATCTTCGCGACCGCGCGAACCGTGCCCATCGGGTCTTTGGCAAGCTCGTCGCGAACGGAATAGAGTTCGAGGCCTACAGGAATGCGCTTGCTCGAGCGCGAGGCGAACGCGAATGGGGCCGCCCCTGCCAGGGCCAGGAACGACCGGCGGGAGATGGAACCGAATGATGTCATTTGCGCATTGCTCATAGTTGTCTTCATCAGATCTCCTCTTCAGAGTCAGGCTTCAGGAACGCGGTACGGTACAGGGAGCGGTAGCGACCTGGCGTCCCCCGGAATCGGCTACTTCGGGGAGCGCCAGGTCGCTACCGCTCCCTGTACCGTACCGCCGGTCAAGTTAAACTGTTTTCTCCGCGATAATGACCGCAACCGGATACGCGTAATGAATCTCGTCCCCGCGCCAATGCGCGCTCACGCCAAGACTGTCAACACCGATGTCTTCGCGAAGAAGTTGTCGAAGCTTCTCGTCATCGCCCGGATTGGGAAACGAGGCGGCAAGCTGTCGCTCCAGTTCCATCTCCATCCTGTAATTCGCCAGACGCGCGTTTTGCAGCCCAGTGTCACGGACCAAGCTTAGAAACTCTTCCAGGGTCAAAGCGCGGCGGTGCGACGGATCGAAGAGTTTTTCAAAGTGATTGTAGGCGTCAATCTTCTCAGGCGGCGGGCAACCGTCGGCGATCAAAATCCTTCCTCCGGGGCGACAGACTCGCGCCATTTCAGATAAAACAACACCAGGATTCAAAAAATGATGGAAAGCGTAACGGCTCAGCACAACGGAGAAGTTGTTATCCGGAAACGGGAGCGTCTCGATATCACCCTGCCGCCATGAGAGATTCGTTAACCCGCGCCGCTGCGCCAGCAAACGCGCCTGTTCGAGCATTGCGGGCGTGAGGTCAATGCCGGTGACATGATTTGCAATCGCGGCGAATGCGCAAGCCACCATCCCCGTGCCGCAGGCCACATCCAACACCGTATCGTCGCCGGATAATTGCGCCATCTCGATCAGCAGACGCAGGGACTCCTCATTCGTGTGCCCTGGCGATTGCGAAAACGGCGCAGCCTGTTGTGTGAATTGATCAACGGTAATTTGCTGATGCGTTCTACCTGGTCTCATAAATGGAAGACCCCAGAAATCGTCCCCCTGGTCTATTCAATTCTTATGCCGAAGACCTCTTTTATGGCAATGCGTCTCAGCGCGACAACGCCGCCTGCAACATCGCCTTGGTGTAGCCCACATTATAAATCTCTCCACCGAATCCACCGCCGCCGACCTTCGCATATTGACCCGCGATACTGCCTTCGCGCTCGCGGTCGTAATCAATCGCGCGCGGGTGTTCGGGGTAAAGTCCCCGCGGATACTTTTGCCGCACCAATTCCCGCATCACCGCGAACATATCAACTTGCCCCTCGTCCGGAAACACCTCGGTGTATTTTTCATACGGCTTCCGGACGATGACATTGCGGAAATGGACGTGGTTGATGCAATCGCGCTGGCCGAAATACCGCGCCACCGCCAATGGGTCTTCACCCAGTTCGCGCGTCACTCCGCAATCGAAGGTGATGCCGTTGGCCGGGCTTTTGACGATGTCCACCAGACGCTTCCATCCGGCCAGCGTTGACATGATCTGCCCCGACCCGCGGCTGATCGGCGCCGGCGGATCGTTGGGATGGAGCGCCAATCGCACGCCGGCTTCCACGGCCACCGGGACGACCGCTTTCAGGAAATAGGTGATATTGCTCCACATCGCTTCGAGGCTGTGCGCGCCGATGTTGGGCAGCGGCGGCAGGTCTTTCACCCTGTCGTAATCGAACGCCGTCATCCCCGCGCCTGCGCGGCCAAGCTCTTCGTAGTAGCCTTCGACGATACGGTGCGCGTAAAAGTTATATTCGATCACCGGCAAGCCGGCCTTGCCCGCCGCTCGAATAGACTGCCTGACCTTCTCGATCTCTTCGTCGCGGCCCGGCCTGCCGTAGAGGGTGTTGGGATAGCCGGAGATCATCATGTTGCAGACCGTCAGACCGCCCGCTTTGAAGCGGTTGATCCGCTCGCGTACGGCCTCTTCAGTCCAAGGGATCGGCGGCCCGCCCATCAGAACGTAGTCAACGCCGACCTGTTTGATCCGGCGCATCCCGGCCTCACCAATGTCCGGTCTGACGCCGAGACAGATCTTCGGCGTGTTCGATCCTTCGACGGGCGGCCACGAAATCTCTTGCGCCACTGCTAAAGCTGCGGGAGATAGGGCCGCGGCCCCGGCTGCTTTCATCATCTCTCTGCGGGAAAAGCCAGATTTCATGGAGCAATCCTCCAGTTGTAATTTGAGTGTGATTTTGCAAGGTTGGAATGGTACACGGATTGGACGGATGATGACAGATCATCGTTGGTCTCCTCAAACAAAAGTTTCATTCTTCATCAAGCGTGTTCAATTTCAGAATTGCCGCCATCGGCGGCGCTGACTATACTTCCCCTATGGAATCTGTCGTTACCAACCGCATACATATCGGCGATGTCATTCGGAACGCGCTTGTCTTCGACTTCAAAAACTCGCGTGGAGGAGCTGTGAACACAGACACTTTGCTACAAACGGTCGCGCGGTTATTTAAGCTGCTGGACGAACGGCGGATCGACTACCTGTTGGTTGGCGGAATCGCCTTGCTGCAATACATCGAAGGCCGCAACACACAGGACATCGATTTGATTATGGCTGTCTCTTCAGTCGAAAAGCTGCCGGAGATTCAACTCGTTGATCAAAACGAGTATTTTGCGCGCGGCCAATTCAATGAACTGCAGATTGATTTGCTGCTCACCCGCAACCCGTTGTTTGCCAAAGTGCAATGCGAGTACGCTACTACCCACCCCTTCGTCGAGCAATCCATCCCTTGCGCTACGGTCGAAGGATTACTTCTGCTCAAAATGTATGCTCTCCCTTCCCTCTATCGCCAGGGCAGCTTCGCCCGCGTGGGTATTTACGAAAACGACATTGCTACGCTGATCCAGCTTTACCAACCTCCGATTGAACCGCTGTTTGCCGAGTTGGCGCCGCATCTCAGCTCAGCCGACCTCAAAGCCGTGCGGGAAATTGTTGATGAGATTCAACAACGCATCGCGCGCTTTCAGCAAAAATTGGACGAAGACCAGTAACCGGGCCTATCAAACTCTGGCGGCGCGCGACCGCTCAGGGATCAATCAACCGGTAGCTCACAAAAGCCAACTGGCGGCTGTCCGGCGACCACGACGGAACGTTGATCGTGCCCTGTCCGCCGAAGAGTTTGGCCAACACTTGAATCTCGCCTCCACCCACGGGCGCCAGCCGCAGCGTCACGTCCTTATTCGCCGGATGCCCCTTCACCTCTTTTTCATACGAGAGGATGACGAGCCATTTGCCGTCGGGCGAAGGATGCGCAAACCAGTTGTTGTATTCGTCGGAAGTGATCTGTGTCTGCTCGCTGCCGTCTGTCTTCATCCGCCAGATCTGCATCCTCTCTGAGGGGCCAGTCCGTTCCGAGTTGAAGTAGATGTATTGGCCGTCGTGTGAATAATCGGGGCCGTCATCCAAACCCGTCGCCGTCGTCAATCGCTTCTCTTCGCCGCCTTCGACCGGGATGGTGTAGATGTCGTAATCGCCGTTCCGCTCGGCGCAATAGGCGAGCGTCTTGCCATCCGGCGACCAGCCGTGCCAGTAGGACGGCGCAAGTTGCGTAATGCGGCGCGGCGTTCCGCCTGTGATTGGCAGAATGTAGATCAGCGAGCGGCGCTGCTCCTGCGATTGGTCGCTGATCACGAGTTGCGTGCCATCGGGCGAGATGCCGTGGTCGTTGTTGTTGCGCGTGGCGAAGCCGGTGTCGAGCGCCTGCGGCTCGCCGCCCGCGACCGGCAGCTTATAGATCCGCCCGCCCTGGTTGAACAAAAAGTATTTCCCATCGCGCGACCAGTTGGGCGCTTCAAAGTGGGCGCGCGCGGTGTAAACCACGCGGCGATCTTTGGAGGCGATCGCGACGGTCTCCAGCGTGCTTTCCAGGATCGGCTGCGGCCGCTGCTTGATCTCGACGTTGGAGAAGACGGCCTTCTCGATGACGTTGTTGTCGTGCGCGCAGACGCCCAGACCGACATAGAACGGCTCGGTCAGTTTGATTCGGAACGAACCGCCCGCCGGTTGCAGCGTTTCGCCTTCGCGGGCGATGGACATGAAGACATAATCGCCCCGCTTCTCGATCTGAATGCGGCGCGGCGCTTTCACGTTCGATTGAATCTCGCGCGTCGGGCCGCCCTTAATTTCGCGGTATTGCAGCGAGGTCAGGCCGTCACCGTGCAACGCGGCGTCGGCGTACGGCGCATCCGCGTCGAGACTCTGTCGGATGATCAAACAGGCTTTGCGATGCGCATTTCCGCCCGCCCCTATGGATTGGATGAATTGAATGTCCGCGGCAATCGAAAGATCGCCCGACACCCGCTTCCAGACGTAGTGGAACGCGTCATTCGCCGCCCACATATTCTCGCCGCCGCCGGCGATGGTGTAGGTCTTCTTCGCCTCGTCGTATTCGACCGAGCCTGGCAGTTTGACGGCGCCGATGTCACCGTTCTTTTCGAACAGGCCGAGCGACCGCTGCTGTGAAGAGACCGTCCCGGTTTGCAGGAGCAACCCGCATGTCAAAAACAGTTGGAAGATTGGAATGAAAGGTTTCATGCTGGATCCGACTTACGTACAA
>Ga0187894_10006122_pt1 | contig 11928 bp, 9 predicted proteins | sample GBC1701081metaG_FD_136650 | JGI IMG/M metagenome (GOLD analysis project Ga0187894, IMG submission 136650) | White microbial mat communities from a lava cave in the Kipuka Kanohina Cave System on the Island of Hawaii, USA - GBC170108-1 metaG ...
CTGGCAAGTTTTAGCCAGCCTGGCGGTGACTTCGGCTCAAAGAAATGACTCTTTCAAAGACATTATTAAAAACGCAGTTTATCGTTCACCCCCCTAATCCTTTCTTACACGCTAAACAGATACGAACGGTTGGGCTAATGGAAAAAAAGTAAGATTCCTATCCTTGATTGACATTTTCAATGTAGCTTATCAGCATGTTGTCAAGTACGGTTTCGCCATCATCATCGAAGACCTACATCTCAGATATTTCTTTGACAGTTTCATAGACGTGTTGTGGGCATATATTGATTGGCGATGGAAGAATAGCCCGGAACGAAATTAATGACAGCTAACCATGTACTGACAGCGAACTGTGTGGCACAGAATTACTGTTTCGATTGCCGTGCCTCGCATTTCCTTCACTGAAATTTGGTCGTAGGGGCTTTTGTAACGCGTCAGATGCACAACTATAGATTTATCAAAACATTGGAGAAAATAATGAGGATGTATTGTCCTAAACCGGAAAATGTTCGCAAAGTTATTAATCTTTACCATGTCCTTCGCCTTGTTGGTCTGGCGTGTGCGCTCTTTATAGCGTCTCCCACACACAGCCAAAACATAGACTGGCCACAGTTTCGCGGGCAGGACTCGAATCCCGTGGGCGTAAATACACGGTTGGCTGAACGCTGGTCTAAGACAGAGAACGTGGAGTGGGCGCAGGAGATTCCGGGACGTGGGTGGTCATCGCCAATCGTGACAGGAGGCAAGGTCTATGTGACCACCGTCACGACAGATGGCAAGTCAAAGCCACCGCAGACCGGGACGGAATATAGTAACGAGTACGTCGCGGAATTGATGAAACAGGGGCTCTCGCAGGCAGAGGTGCTGGAACGTGTAACAGCACGGGACATCGAACTGCCGAAAGAGGTAAATCTACACTACTTTCTATATTGTTTTGACCTGAGGAGCGGCAAGGTCGAGTGGAAAAAGGAGTTTCACACGGGACAGCCGCCGGGTGGACGTCACCGCAAGAACAGTTTTGTCTCGGAGAGTCCCGTAACCGACGGGAAGTTCGTTTATGTTTACGTGGCAAATCTGGGATTGTGGGCGTTTGACCTGAAAGGGAAGCCCGTATGGTCAACACTGCTCGAAGCGAATCCTATTTATCTTGAATTCGGGACGGGGAGTTCGCCCGCGCTGGCGGGTAACCTGCTGGTGATTTTGAACGACAATGAGAAGCAGCAATACATCGCGGCGTTCGACAAAAAGATGGGCAAGCAGGTCTGGCGCACGAATCGAGACATCGGTGACAAAGGGCAGCCGACGCGGTCAGGATGGGCTACGCCTTTTGTTTGGCGGCACACGTTGCGAACTGAGATTGTGACAGTGGGACCGGGCGAAGCGGTTAGTTACGACCTGTCGGGGAAAGAATTATGGCGCATGTCAGGAATGGCGGCGACGCCCATTCCGACGCCGTTCGCTTACGATGGGCTACTGTATATCAATGGCGGACGAGGAAAATCATTGTTCGCGCTCCGTCCCGGTGCTGCCGGTGACATCTCGCTCGGAAAAGATCAGACCTCGAACGAGTATGTCGTTTGGTCTCAGGAGCGCAGCGGGACATATCTGCCGTCGTCTGTGGCTTACGAGGGAGGGGTATTCGCGCTGACCGAAACGGGGATTCTGAGCCGCTTTGATGCCAAGACAGGAAAGCAAACCTACAAGACGCGGATTGACCCGACGGCAACGGCGTTCACAACCTCGCCGTGGGCTTACAACGGCAAACTGTTTTGCCTGAGCGAGGAGGGGCAGACCTTTGTTATTGCGGCAGGCGAGAAATTCCAGCTATTACACGTGAATGAACTTGATGACATGGCGCAAGCGACGCCTGCGCTTGCCGGCGAGCGGTTGTTGATACGGACGGATCACTGGTTGTACTCGATTCGCCGCAAAAGATAAGCGGGCAACGGTAAACGCAGGGTTCAAGGCTGACTGATTGGAACAATTTGGGGTTCAACAGTTATCTCGCGTAACACCTGTTCACCCATAGCCACAACAACGAGTTTTCTGTCTGATTACAATGTTATCGGGTACGGCACGGTTAACTTGGTGTTATTTTGCTTTTTCGGGTTACATCAACGTGCTGTTGGAGTCTTTTCCGGCTCGCGCCTGAGAACTACACCGCTTACGCTGACAGATTCTACGTCCCCGGAAACAGGGCTTATGCGGAACGTGAACAGACTCTCATCCTGCCATCTCTTATTCCATGTTGCCATGAACGTATCAAACTGCCAGTGCGAAAGTTCAGCATTCAGGTCTTTGCCAAAAATCGCCTTCAATTTGCCGTTGACGACCACTATCTCCACCGATCCATAAAAAGGATCCGAATATCTTCCGGCATATGAGCTAACAGATAAACTCGGACGCGTGTCCGTCACGCGCTTTGACTTCATCGTCTCTGTGCGTTTTACACCTTCTGCTTTCAGGCGGTCATAAAGTGTTTTTAGTTCAGTGCTCCAGTCGCGCCCATTATCGTTAAAAGCAAAGAGGTCAAACACTTTATACATCAGCGCGTGTCTTACCTCGGCGTGATCCAGATTACCGAAGATATAGACCCCAAGCTTTTTGTCGCGCATGATGCCAATGATTGCGGTTCTTCCGGCGAGGCTTCCGGTGTGAAAATTCACCATCTCGCCTCGATAATCGTGCTGAAACCAGCCAAATCCGTAGGTCATCCAGTGTGGCTTTGTCAAAGCAACGGTCGGATAGAACTGTCCCATCGGCACAATAACTTGGGGCTTTAGTATCTCATTGAGTGTTGCAGGTTTCAGAAGCTCCTTACCGTTTACCACAGTATTCCCAAGCATTAAGTTTACCCATTTTGCGATGTCGTCAGAGGTTGACCAGACCGCTCCGGCAGGCGCAATGGAGTCCGCAGCCATTTCAGGAATTACCTCAATCTTTCCTTTAATCTCATAATGGGCACTGGAACGGTTTTGATGCTCACGCGAAAGCGCAAGGTTCGGGAAGGTGTTTTTCATGCCAAGCGGAACAAACAGGCGTTCGGTCATAAATCTTTCCCAACTCATCCCGCTCACATTCTCTACAACCTGTCCTGCGACCAGATACATGATGTTCTGGTAGATGAAACTGCTTCTGAGGGAATACGAGGGATTTGCATACTGCATTCGGGCGACGACCTCTGAGGACGATAGCTCAGGTGTCCACGCCCAGAGAAAATCTGTGTTTCCTACCCCCGCGTTATGAGTCAAAAGGTCGCACACTCTTATTTCGTTCGTAATATACGGATCGCCAAGGCGAAAGGCTGGCAGATGCTTTATCACTTTGTCGTTCCAAGTTAGCTTCCCCTCGTCCACAAGCATTCCTAAAGCGGCGGCAGTCATCGCCTTTGTCGTGGACATCGCTCCAAACAGGGTTTCTCCGGTGACCGGTTCACTCTTACCAAGTTCTCTTACACCATAGCCTTTGGAAAGGAGAACTTTACCGTCCTGCACAACCACAATTGAAAGCCCGGGCACCTGCCACTGGTTGCGGACAGATTCAACATATTTATCAAGTATCTCAATGTTACTGCTACTGCTACTTTGGCTAAAAGTGTTAGCACAAAGCAGCAGAATGCTTACGCTTAAAACTATCGCTCTTTTCATAATCGTTACTCTTTTAGAAACCGATTTTTGATGAAACTTTAACTCTGAAGGCTCTCAAGAACTTAACCTGCGTCTCTATCTTAATGCTTCTTTTATAGAAAACTTCTTTATGACGCAAATACGATTGGGGTCGAACGCTCACCGTCTCCTAAATAAAAGCAGCCTAAAGCTTGTAAACTGTACCCCAAAGTCAGGCTCTTCCTCGCTTTTGGTGCAGCCGTCTATAAAGTGTTGATAATAAAACGCTTGATACTGTTTGCCTGCACCAAAAGCAAGGATGAGCCAGTTTTGGGGGGACATTATAGTTTGCCCGATGAATAAGGCAAAAAGTCTAAACCTGCGTTGCCCTTTAGATTGAATTTCCAACATCTTTGATATTCAAACTCACCAACTACTTTCCACCAACTACACAAAGATAGTAAAGGTCGTAATCGGTCAGTCATTGGGGTAGGACGGGCTGCCAGCCTGTCGCTTTGGGGTAGGACGGGCTGCCAGCCTGTCGCTTTGGAGTACGACAGGCTGCCAGCCTGTCGCTTTGGAGTACGACGGGCTGCCAGCCTGTCGCTTTGGAGTACGACGGGCTGCCAGCCTGTCGCTGTTCTTTTTTCTTTCGCATTTTTTCGACAGGCTGGCAGCCCGTCCTACTTTTACACCCAATAACTGACCAATTACTAAAGGTCGAAAAAAAATTTGGATTTATAGCCTCTAGTGCTATCATTAGACTCAATCAAACACTAAATAAGAGCAAACAACCTATCTAAACAGGTTTGATTTGTCTTTTTCATAACCTGGCAACATTGCCATTATAGTAACTTTCTTTAACCAGCATTACCCTAAAGCTTCAGTATCTTTAAGGAGTAACAATGAGATATTTAATCTGCATCAGCATCGGTCCTGTACAGGATTTCATAGCCACGGCACGTCGTAGCCGCGATTTGTGGTTTGGTTCATGGCTTCTCAGTGAACTTTCAAAAGCCGTCGCAGAAAAGATAGCAAAAGATTGCGGCATGGAGAGTTTAATCTTTCCGTCTATTGATAATGATAAAGACTTGAAACCCGTTGAATATGAAAATGGACAAAGGATTTCCGGCACCGACTTCAATGTAGTCAACAAGATTGTAGCTTTGATTGATAAAGACCCTAAACAACTTTGTGAAGCCGTTGATAAAGCCATGAAAGAACGCTTGGAGAGCATCAGAGTAGAGGCTTACAAAGGCATAGATAAAAATCGCATTGATGAAAATGTAGCCAAACTTCAAGTCGCAGATGTGCCTGAGTTTTATTGGGCAGCGCATCCTGTAAAAGATGTGTCTGATTACTCAAATGCACGCGATGAAGCGGAGGCTTTGCTTGCCGCAAGAAAAAACCTGCGCGGCTTCAAGAACACAAGCGAGTGGGCAAGCAACAAACCTAAATCTTCGCTTGATGGTTTTCGTGAATCGGTAATTAAAGAAACAGTCTATAAAGATTTGAACAAAGAGCAATTGCGAAAACAACTTGGAGTGCGTGAAGGAGAAAGCTTGTGCGGTGTTGGTTTACTCAAACGACATGGCAACCGCAAAGGCGACGGTAGCTTTTTCAGCACATCGCACGTTGCGGCTTTGCCATTGTTGGAAAGATTAACTGTAGAGAAGGAAACCGCTCTTGAAGATTACGAACGCGATTTAACAAATCTTCTAGGCGTAATCACCGACAAAGAGAAACGGGAGTTATTGGGTTATGTTCCGCAAAGAGCGCAACAAAATCCGCATCCCGTCTTTGGTCGTAACGACGGACACATTCTTTTTGAAGAAAGGCTTGGCGAATTCTTCACGGATGAAGACACATTAAAAAAAGCCAAAAAAGCATTGCGTAAATTTCTCGAAGACGCATTCAATGGCGACAAGCCGAAACCTTACTACGCACTTCTTCACGCCGACGGCGACCGTATGGGCGAAGCTATTGACGCTCAGAAAACCAAAGAAGGACATAAGAACATTTCTTCAAAGCTTTCTGATTTTGCCGGGAAAGTGAGAACCATTGTTGAAGTAGAACATGGCGGTTCATTGGTTTACGCGGGCGGTGATGATGTGTTGGCGTTCTTGCCTTTACATGAAGCTTTGTTCTGTGCGCGAAAGCTTGCTGATGAATTTCGTGACTTATTCTTATTAGCGGACTTCAAAAATACAGAAGGCAAATCTCCCACGCTTTCTGTTGGGATAGCAGTCGGTCATCACCTAGACCCTTTGCAAGATACGCTCGAATTATCACGACAAGCTGAAAAGGCTGCGAAGAAACAGGTCGAAGGCAAAAACGCTCTTGCAATCATCATCAGCAAACGAAGCGGTGCCGATTGGCTTGTGAAAGGCAGTTGGTGTGACTCTTCTGCAAATGAAAAAGCTTTGGATAATCGGTTGAACTATTTTATCTATCTTCATCTTGCCGAAGCCTTACCGCGTGGTGTCGGTTATGAATTGCGTGATGCGGCTTTGCGATTAGGTGAAATGAAAGACGGTGAGCCTTTAAGAAAAGAAGCTCTGCGAATCATTGAACGCAAACGAATCAAAAATGAACAATTAAAAGACAAAGTGTTTAGGAAGATGCAAAGCTATATTGAAATTGAAAAGCTTAAAATTGAAGACTTGGCTTATCAACTCATAACGGCGCGTCCGTTTGCCGATGCAATGAAACAAGCGGGCATGAATGCAAAAACTTTTGCTGAAAAAGCGGGGCTTACAGAACTTGCAGAAACGGAGGGTGAACAATGAAGACTTGGATAATTGAGCCACACGATTCTTTTATAGCGCGTGATGGTCGTCCGTTCGGATTGATTGCAGGCGTTCGCGCGTCGTCGCTGCCTTTCCCGTTTCCGTCAACGACCACGGGCGGCGTTCGTACACGCGACGGACTTGATGCGGAAGGCGTTTTCGATACTAACAAAATCAGCGATGTCAAAAAACTCGAAGTGCGCGGTGCGTTGTTGGTTGAAATTGACGATGACGATAATGTGGTTCAATGGTATGCAAACGCGCCCGCAGATGCGTTGCTACTTGATGCAAAAGAAGAAAACAAAGAGAACGCTAAAAACGAAGACAAAGAGAAAGCTAAAAACAAAGCAACTGTTTGTCGTTTGATTCCGCAGACTAAACCAGAAAATGCTCTGACGAATTTACCTGATGATTTGATGCCGCTCTACTTGCCTAAAGTGAAAGGCAAAAACGGCAACGATGTTTACGACAAACGCAAACCGCACGGTTACGCACCGCGATTTTGGAAGTGGGATAAATTCAAAGAATGGTTGATTGAGCCGAAAGATTTTGATGTTCCAAGTCTCTACGATTTTGGGATAAGCGGTTTGGCGCAAGATGAGCGTTCGCACGTTGCTATTGAAGGCGAGACGCAAGCAAGTGAAGAAGGAAAGTTATTTCAAACTCGCGGCTTGGAGTTCACAAAACAAAAACAAAAACTCGAAGACCGTTCAACAAAACTTTGCACTGCTACAAGGCTTGCTTTAGCAGTGTCAACGGACGCAGCAAATATAAACAAAGGCGTTGCTTCGCTTGGTGGCGAAAGACGGCTTGTAAGCTGGCGCGACTTTCAAGGCACGGAAAACATTTTCGATTCAAAATGTGATGAGAAAATTGTGAAAAGCATTGTTGAGAACCAAGCCTGTCGCGTTGTGTTGTTGACACCTGCTTATTTTGAACAAGGCTGGAAACCAACTTGGATTATTCAAAACAACAACCTCGAATTAAAAGCCGCCGCGATTCAAAGGACACAAGTAATTTCAGGTTGGGATTTTGAGTTTATTGGGACAAGACCGGATGGCAGTGTAATTCATGGTCGTCCTAAGCCTACACGAAGACTCGTTCCTGCGGGTTCGGTTTTCTTTTTCAAACTCAATGGTAACAAAGACCAAATTGAAAATTGGATAGCAAGAACTTGGATGAATTGTATTAGTGACGATGAACAAAGCCGAAAAGACGGCTTCGGTTTAGCCGTCTTGGGAACTTGGAAAGAAGGAAAGGAGTTGAACTGATTATGAGCAGAAGAGAACCAACAATCGCGCCACCATTGACCAACAGTATTAAAGTTGCAAAAAACGAAAACATCATCAAGCAAGTGCGCCATTACAAACTAATCACGCCGCTTTTCGGTGGCGGCGTCGAAGCCGGAGTAAACGACGACATCACTCCGATAAGCGGCAAAGCCATTCGCGGACATCTACGCTTCTGGTGGCGTGCTACACGCGGCGGACAATTCGGCGATTTGAAATCGTTACTTGATTTTGAGTCGCAACTATTTGGCGCGGCAAGCGATGAGAAAGATAAAAAAATAAACACAGAAAAAAAATACTTCGTAAAAGTTGATATCGAGGTCACAAATAAGGGACGTGAAGATTTCCCTTACGAAGTGAAAAATAATCAACATAGGATTCCTCAAACTAGATTACGGGAAGGCACTATAGTTCCGTCATATGCTTCTTTTCCGTTACAACCTAGTACGTCTGATGGAGATTATAGAGATGGAATGAAAACCAAAGCTGTAAAAGTAGGTGTGGAATTTACTTTAACTATATCTTTTCCCTCGAAACATAGAGAACATATTGAAGCCGCGTTGTGGGCATGGGAAACTTTTGGTGGGATTGGTGCACGGACAAGACGAGGTTTCGGTGCTTTGAGACTTGAAAGTATTGATGGTGTGAATATCCCCAGACCTGACAGGCTTACTAATTTGAGCGAAGTCAAAACGGCAATTGATAAACAGTTAAAAGGTTATGTTGTTGAAGGCGAGTGGATTGAGTACCTATCACATTTGAATCAAGAAACCATCTATGAAGTTACAGCATTCAATAAAGACCCGTTGGTGTGTTGGAGAGGACTTATAGAAAAACTCAATCTGTTTAGACAGCAGCGAAATCCGCCAAATGAAAATCCATTAATTCCCAGACGAAGTAAATGGAACGAGCCAGAAGCAATCCGTAAAATAACAGACCAAAGATTGTTAAAGCATCAACCAATTGAGCCGAACTTCGTTAAATTTCCGCGAGCTGCCTTTGGACTTCCAATTTCGTTTCAATTTAAGGATAGAGATAAACATAATCCTTTCAACAAAAATAAAGACCCGCGAAAGACATTGCTTAAATTGGCTGAATCGGAGCGTCTAGCGAGTCCTTTGATTTTACGTCCGTTAGCAGTATCAAGAACACAGTTTGTTGGCATTGCGTTGATATTAGACGGGACGCTTTTACCTGATGATATGAAATTAGTTTTAAGGAATGATGAAAAGGAAGACAAAAGTACAATAAGAGATGGATTGAAAGCAGGGCTTGAAGATAATGAGGCAAAGCAAATAATGAAAACCGATAAGCGTACACCTTTGCTTACGGATACAGATGTACTAAATGCGTTTTTGGACTTTTTGAATTCTTAAAAAGGAGTAAACAAAATGAAAACAAAACTACTTTACACACACGCGCTTTCGCCGCTTCATGCGGGGACGGGGCAAGGCATTGGCGTTATTGATTTGCCGATAGCCCGCGAAAAGGCTACGGGATTGCCCTTCTTGCCGGGTTCATCGGTCAAAGGTTCTTTGCGTGATGTTTGTCCGAATAACCTGCGTGTTCCATTGTTTGGACCGGAGAAAAACAACGCTGAACTGCACGCGGGTTCGGTTCAGTTTTCAGACCAAAGGCTTTTGCTCTTGCCAGTGCGGAGTCTGAAAGGAACTTTTGCTTGGGTGACTTCGCCTTACATTTTGAACCGTTTTGTGCGCGATGCGTGTGATGCAAATGCCAACAGTTTGGTTAAGGCTGTTCCGACTCCGACATCAAACGGTACGGTGCAAGAGTGTTTTATCGTAAACGGAAAAACGTTGGAGATGGACGGAAAAGTCTATCTCGAAGATTTGGATTTGACCGTTAGCAATAACGCAGTAAAGAAGGCGCAAGCGCAAGCGTGGGCTGATGTTTTTGCAGGCGAAATTTTCACGGGCAATTGGCAAACATTTTTCAAAGAGCGTTTTTGCATAGTCCCTGATGATGTTTTGAATTTCTTGCTGGACACGGCTACGGAGATAACCGCACGAATCAGCATTGCCGAAGACACAAAGACCACCGACAAAGGTCAGCTTTGGTACGAAGAGGCTTTGCCTTGCGAGACGGTTCTTTTCGGAATGGCTCTCGCCGTGAAAATCGGAAGCGTTGGTTTGAATCCAGATGCGGCTTTGAAACATATCAGGGATGACTTAATCAAAAAGCCGATTCAGTTTGGCGGTAAAGCCACAGTCGGACGCGGGCTTTGCAGATTGACTCTTTCAAAAGCAAACGGAGGTGTGAACTGATGTTACAAACACGAAGTCAAAGATTTGCCGCGAGTGCTTGGGATAATGTCAAAAGCATAGAAACCTCTCCTAACAAAGATAAGTACAAAAACATAACGTGCAATCTTCCTATTCTGATTCGCACCGCGGGATTAGCACAGGCTTTAGCTTTTGTGCCATCGGGTGACGGGCAGAAAGAGATGCACAAAACTCTTGTCAGTCATCTGAGCGGGACAGTGGGAAAGAATTTGAATGAAGCGTGTCGGGATAAAAATTTATCTTTGCAAGAGTATATGCGAATAACACGCGACACTTTGGACGCGCTTGTTTGGTACAAACGCTTTGCCGACTCATTCAATGAAAAGAAAAATGGAGAATAACAATGTCATCACGCAGAGCAGGTTTAGAAACCATTGAAAGCAATAAAGCGCAGACAGCCAATGTAAGTTTGTGGCTGAATAAATGGTTAGATAAAAAAGACGATAAAGATAACACTGCAAAGCATAACCTTGTAAAAGAGGTGGTTGAAAAAGCTTCAAATCAAGAGCAACAAACTCTGTATAAAAGTTTTTTCAAGCGTTGGGAACAAACACTCAAAGATTATGGCGTAAAAGACGAAAATACACGCAAAGCGAGAGTTCGCGGGCGTATGGTTGTCGGTTTAGGTTCTGAAAGCGTATTGGAAACTTCGATAACGCTTCATCATACTTACGGTGTTCCTTATATTCCCGGAAGTGCTTTGAAGGGGTTGGCAAGGCATTTCACAAAAGAGATTAAAGACTGGAAACCTGGATATACAGAAATAATTTTCGGCAATGAGAAGAAGGGTGAAAAAGCCTTTGCCGGATACATAACATTTTTCGACGCGCTCTATCTTCCAAATTCAGGTGAAAAACAACGTGCATTACATTCTGACGTAATGACCGTTCATCATCAGGATTACTATATGAAAGGAACGGTCGCGCCGGCAGATTGGGACGACCCGATTCCTGTTCCGTTTATTTCAGCAACAGGAACTTACTTACTTGCTTTAGCAGGTCCCGATGATTGGATTGAACCTACATTCAAGCTATTAAAACTCGCTCTGTCAGAGGAAGGTATCGGTGCAAAGACTTCAAGTGGTTACGGTCGAATGAAATTTATTTGACAATCAGAGTCAAAGGAAGAATTTTTATTATGAGCGAACTTGCTTTGCTTATCCTAGTAGGTGGTCGGCAAACGCCGAATTTCTACACCGCACAATTTTTACAGCCTGATGTGATTGTTCCTATCGCTTCGCATGAAGCTATAAATGAAAAGTTCCCATTCTCTTGGGCAAAAACTGAGCCGGTAATAAAACAAAACTGTAAAAAAACAACCATTGCTGAGCCAAAAATAGTTGATGCTTTCAATTTAGCCGGCATAAAAGAAAAATGTCTTGAAGCAATCAATAACACTAAATATGCAAATTATGAATGGGTTTTCAACGTCACCTGTGCAACAACGGTAATGAGCATCGCCGCTTATGAAATCGCAAAAGAAAAGGGATTTGATTGTTGGTATTTGGCTACAAACAATAACCATGTTGAAACCCTTACAGGCAAACCACCTGAAGGCGAGTTATACCGAATCAGCATTGAAAACTATGTGAAACTTTCCGGTCGTGATTTAGTAAATACTGCTCCTTTCATCCCTACAAAAGGCATTGAAAACTTTGTCAGAAAGCTTGCTAACAATTTGGAACTTGCTAACGCTTTTGGAAAATCCGCAGGCGATTCAAAAAGCGCAAACTCTGACGGGCAGAGAGTTCTTAAACCCGAAAACGAGATTGTTAAGAGTCTTTGGTATGAAGCAAAGGATTTGGGGTTAGTCTCCGAGACAGGGGCGACGCATCTTAAATGTTAAGAACTTTGAGCAAATAGTCTTGATTTCGTCCTGCCTTGAGCATTTTGCCTTTGATTGAGCGTTTGCAACTCTTCTCTTTATTCAGCAGGTTCAAAGC
>Ga0187894_10006123_pt1 | contig 11927 bp, 7 predicted proteins | sample GBC1701081metaG_FD_136650 | JGI IMG/M metagenome (GOLD analysis project Ga0187894, IMG submission 136650) | White microbial mat communities from a lava cave in the Kipuka Kanohina Cave System on the Island of Hawaii, USA - GBC170108-1 metaG ...
GATCAGCTTGAACACCGCCAGCATCTGCGGCGAGCTGCCAACGATCTGGTTGAGGCGATAGCGCTGGTCCAACTGCCGGCGCAGGAAGGCATTCTCGGCCACTGCGTGATTGTACGACAGCGCCCGGCGGACACTGAGACGGAGTTGATCGAGAGTGAACGGCTTGGTGAGGTAATCGAAGGCGCCGCGTCGCATCGCCTCGACCGCGGTCTCCACCGTGCCGAAACCCGTGATGACGATGACCTCGGCCGGCGGGTTCAGCGCACGCGCCTTTTGGAGAATGTCGAGACCCTGCGTGCGCGACTTGTCGAGGTAAAGATCAGTGATGACCAACTCGGGGCAATGCGTCTCCATCGCTTCAATGGCCGCGTTGCCGTTATTGTAGGGAAAAACTTCGTGGCCTTCAGAGCGCAATAACTCCGTCACCATCTGCACCATGGTGGCTTCGTCATCGACTACGAAGATTCTGGCCATGCCGCTGTTGTAGGGCAAACACCGGACAGGCGGCAAGCCGCGAGTGTTCTAGCGCAACACCAAGAATTCGATCAGCGTGACCAAGCCAAATCCTCCAAAGGGCATGAGCATCGCCTTGACCACAGGGCGGCGAGCCAAAGGAGCGAATGCGCCGTCGTTCATTTGTTCAATGCGGCTGATCAAAAGCCGAATCTGCGCGGCGGGGTCGGGCTTGATAACAGACGCGGTTTTCGGAATGGGCGCTGGTTCCAAAAGCCAATCAGGATCTAATGATGAAGCTGTTCCCTCGACGGCGGTGATCGTTTCCACAGTGGTTTCAACCGCAGGTTGAGATCCTACCAGGGCCGGCGGCTTTACCGCGTCGGTCGACGTGAGCGGAGAGCCGGTACTTGCTGCCATTGGTGTAGATTGAGCCGAACCATGGCCGTTTTCGGCCCGATTCGCAGGTTCTCCACCACCCAGAACAACGAGCAACCGCTGATTCAACCTCTCAATGGCGCGTCTGCGGGCGTGTTCAGCGGCATCTCGCAGCGTTTTCACAGAAAAAACAGCCAAGCCGGCTGCGATGGCCATGAGACCGAGCAACCAAATCGGAGCGTCAATTCGGTCGAAGAGCGCAATGCAAGACACAGCCAGCAAAGCCAAAACGAAAAATGGCCAGAAGATCAGCTTGTCCACTTCCTCGGTGCGCAGTGCCACAAAACGAACGTCGATCCACTCGCGAAGATAGTCTTCCGGGATGCCCAGCTTGGCTTTGAATTTGTCGAGAGTACTCTGGGGCCAATTGGTCTCCAATTCACTTTGCACGCGAATGAAAGTGGCGCAGAGCCGAACAGCGTCCACGACATAGCAAGCCACGACGAGAAACAACCCGCCGGCAATAATCCAAACGGTCGTATTGAGAACGTTCCCAGAAATGCCTCGATGCGGACTCGCCGGAGTGCCAAAGAGCCACCACAGCAGCGCGGCCATGACGCCTCCCAGCAGCAGCCTGGGCAGAATCCGTATAAAGCGATTTGGAAACCAACCGCGGTGGTTGTAGGCATCCCACCACCGCTGCGGAGAGACTCGCTTTGACGTCGTGGGGTTTTTCGTCGTTGCGGTCGCTGGAGTTATTTCGGTGATTTCACTTTGCCGCCAACCGCTCGCGCTGATCCAAAGCCAATAGCGAAAAGTCGTGTTCCACTTGGGCTGATGAAACCGGCAACGGGCGTGCCACCAGGAAGCGACTTCGGCCCACATCGCGCCTGGATACTTTAAGCCGAACTCTCCAGCCAAACGTTGCTTGCTCTCGCGATTGCGAGCGCGAGTGTGCGCGAAAAACCACAGGCAACAACTAATAGCTGTGACCCGCAGGAAAACCGCCGGCCAGGCACTGACGCCTTTCAGCAAGGAAAACGGTTCCCCGGCTGGACTGCTTTGATCAATCCAGATTAAGGCAATGATCAAGAGCGGCAAAGTTAGCGCCAGCGGCCGAAAGAAACCCAATATCTTGCGAGTGGCATCGTCCACTTTTCTGAACCGAACGCGCCGCGCCTGCAAAATTGGATCATCTTTAGGCTCGGGCGAGTCATAATTGCAGCGCTTCCATTTGTTCCAAATTTTCACTTCATGCCAAGATAGGGGCGGGCTAAGGCGGCGATTTTTTGAAAAATGACCAAGACCTAGACGCAGCCAGCGGCTGCCCGTCCGCGAGTAGGCGCTGACCAAGCCGAGAGCCAAAACTCCGAGAGCAGCGTAAGCGCCCAAACGAACGGCCAGATAACCCTCGTTTTCTTTCCACCAATCCACTGGGCGCGGTGGATGGAGCGGACTGCCGGGCTGGGTGCTAATATCGACTGCCCCCTGATTGCCGATTTCGAATACGCGCGGTTTCAAACCAGCCAGGGCCGGCTCCGTCACTTTGGGATAACCGAGAGCGGCTAAAGTCGCGAGGTAAGCCGCGGTTTGATAGGTATCACGAAAAGGCGGCGCCGATTTCTGCAAATCGGGATGAAGCTCCAACCCAAAGCTCGATGCCACGATCATGTTTCTCGTCCATTTCGTTTGGCTCGGATGCAAAAGACGGGCATCGAGGTCCGTGGTGAAAAAAAGGGTCCGAGGAAACGCGCGCCGGAGCGATTGCAACAGCAAGAGTTTGTCATAAACGTCGCTGCCGAGCACGCCAATCGCTTCCAGCCCATGGCCGTGATGACGTTTCCACTCCTGATCCACTTCGAGCAGCCGCGCTGCCAGCCGCGGAATGTAGTCCAACTGACTGTCGCCTTCGGGCCGCTCCATTTCGTGGAGACGAGCTTGCGTGTCTTTGATCTTGGCTTTTTCTTTCGCGCGCTGGTTGTCATCAGCTTTTTCTCCGGGAGCTTTGCCATCGACACCGCGCAGGTAGGAGAAAGCTAGGATATTGGATGGCCAAGCCGCGGAGTTTTCCAAAGAGAGTTGGACCACGCTAGCGAAAGGAACGGCTTGAATTTTTTGTTCCTGCGTCTTAGCGGCGAACGTGAAGGGCAAGGCCCGGCCGTAACTGGTGTCCCATTCGGAAAGAATCGCGATCGCGCCGCCTTTGCTCTGCGCGCCACAAATCTGCCGCAAGGCCAGTTCCTCGATCAACGCCTCCGCCAGTTCATCGTCCGTGCAGGTCACATTGATGAACTTCAACCCGCGCCCTTTCAATTCCGCGGCAACCGTTTCGCGGCGTGGAGCGGATTTGGCTCTTTCCAGTGCATCACCCCGAAGGAGAATCGCGTCCGCCACCGTGGCCCAACACGAATAAATCTCGACGCCCTCCAGAATTTCTTGAATCGCAAAGAAACCGCGCGAAATGGACTGAGGCATGGTTTCTGAGAAATCTTCGTGAAGAAGAGGAGAAAGATTAGGGCCGATTAGCTTTACGGTGAAAGGTGCCTTGGTCGGCGGAGGCACTAAGGGAGCGCGGCCACCAAGAATCTCAGCCAGCCAAGGTATTTGATTGAGCAAGGGGGCGATTCCCGGCCATGCGTCTATTCGGTGCTGGTCTTCTCTCGAACGCGTGACTACACGGCGGCCCAGGTCTTCAATCAGTTGGGCCAACCGTTTGGATGGGTGATCATCGAACTCATCCGCGTTAAACCATAACACGAGGACATCTGCAAACGAATGGCTCGGTTTCAGCCGGTCCGGCTGCATCCATTCAAAGGGCACCAGCAATCTTCTTCCCGGCTGATTGGTCAGAGATGACAATCGCGGCACCGCGCTGGGATGCTTGTGCTCCAATTGGCTGGCATGTGGCCAATCGATCTCGCACAAGCCTAAGCGATTGGCATCCGTCGGAATAAAGCCAGCCACGCCGAGCGCGGACAACACCGCGTAGCGCATTCGGCATCGAATCTCGGTATCCTCCGCATAAGTTCCTCCTGGGATGAATATCGGGAGCATCAGCAAATTCGAAGCGGTGGCGTTTGTGCCCACCCGTTCGAAGATTTGCCGAGCTAACTCCTCCAAGCGGTGCGCTCCTTTCTCCGAAGTTTGCGCCTGTGGGGGCAATACGGATTGTTCCTTGTTGGATCCGCCGCCACCAGCCGCCCCGAGATCTCCGCTTTTCTTGCGGGCTTCCAGGTAAGCTTGGACCGCCGCCATCGGATCTTGCCAAAGCCGCGCTTCGATTTGTTGCTCGCCGATTAACGACGGCGCGGCTAATGGCGGCTCATCTGGCCTCGAACTGACTAGCGGGTACGTCCACCAATACAGACCGCCTAGCATCGTCACCAAGACAGCCAGACTCGGCCAGTTGATATTAAAACTGCTGGGCTGTTTGTCGCTCATGGAGCGGTTCCTTCCTCAAGCACTCGCTTGTGCTGAACAACCTTTGCCCAGAGTAAAACTAAAAATAGTCCCAAGTGGCAAGCGTCGAAGTGTCCGTATTGACCCGGATGCATGCCTGCTTTCCGTGTCTTCGAAAGAAGAAAGCGCGAGAATGATTCCGTTGAACGAAAGTGAAGCCGTCACTCGGCCGTAGTTCTAAGTAGCCATGCTTGCGTTTCAGTCCGGCCATATGCACCCTTTCCCGCGTTAATCATGAAAAGCACAATTCCGCTACTGTTCCTGACTGCATCCACTGTTGTTGCATCGACCAAAGGTGTTCCCCAGTGGCCGTCGTTCCGTGGGCCGAACAGTTCCGGAGTTGCGCCGGCGGCACAACCGCCAACAAAAATTGGTCCGAAAGAAAAAACGCAGTGGGTGGTCTCAGTTCCTTGGTCGCCTTCGTCGCCTTGTGTCTGGGACAAACGCATTTTTCTCACGACCTTTCACGAGGGCCGATTGGAGACACGGTGTTATGATCGCCGCGACGGAAAGCTGCTGTGGTCGCGCAACGCCCCGGTGGAAAAGCTGGAAGAGTTTCACCAAACCGAGGGCAGCCCCGCTGCTTCCACTCCCGCGACTGATGGCCAACGCGTCGTGAGCTATTTCGGTTCTTCCGGCTTGGTCTGCTACGATTTTTCCGGCAAAGAACTTTGGCGGCACCCACTGCCCACGGCGGTCACCGCGGGGAATTTTGGTTCCGGCGGTTCGCCGCTCATTGCCGGAAACTTGGTAATTGTGAACCGGGATCAGGCGCGGAATTCGTCACTGCTGGCCTTCCGACTGCGCGATGGCCACAAAGCCTGGGAAACACCCCGGCCCGATTCGCCCACGAGTTACGGAACACCGATTCTTTGGAAGCACGACCGCGCGGAGGAACTCATCGTTTCCGGCTCTCTCTTCCTGAAAAGTTACGACCTGAAAACTGGCCAACAGCGCTGGATGATGCGCGGACTGCCCTCTTACACCTGCACCACTCCGGTAACCGGCAGTGGGTTGTTGTTCTTCGCGGGATGGTCGCCGGGCAAAAGCGATTCCCCGTGGCCGCGTTGGGAAGGCGTGGTCGAGAAACAGGATAAGAACAGTGACGGCGTGATTTCCCTCGATGAATTCACTGATGGGGCTGTCTGGTTCAAAGCGCAGGATATCGATGGCGATGGCAAACTAGAGCGGGAGGATTGGGATGCTATCGGTGGCTTAATGAAAAAAGGCGAAAATGTGCTGCTAGCCATCAAACCTGGCGGCCGTGGTGACGTGACGGAAACACACCTGGCGTGGAAGTTCGAGCGTGGACTCCCTTATGTGCCCTCGCCGCTTTACTACGATGGTCGTGTGTATTTGGTGAAGGATGGCGGCATGATGTCGTGTTTTGACGCGCTGACCGGCAAAGCATTCTACACTCAGGAGCGGCTCAATGCGCTCGGCAGCTATTACGCCTCGCCCGTTGCTGCCGCTGGGCGCGTGTACGTTTTTTCCCTCGACGGCAAAGCCACGGTCATCAAAGCCGATGGAGAGAAGCCGGAGATCCTACATCAAGCTGATTTCGGCGAGCGCATCGCCGCCACGCCAGCCTTGGTCGAAGACAACCTCTACTTGCGCACGGCAACCAAGCTCTACTCGTTTTGACTGAGGAAGCGAGGGCAAGCCCGGGCATCGTTCAACGATCGGGCGTAAACTTCCGTCTGGCCAAACGATGTTCAACACTCCGCTTCACGAGGAAGCAGTGAATATTTCCAACCATTGCGGCTTGAACAAGGCCATGCGCACGATGTCTTGTTTCTTTCCCTCCATCTGAATGTCCTCGAAGAACACGCCCTCCAACTGAAACCCAAACCGGCTGTTGAGGTTGAGGTTGCGGATATTGATGTCGCGCGAATGGAGATAAACCTTATGCAAATTCAGAATCATGAAGGCGTGGTAAAGAAAGCCGAAGGTCGCGCGTTTGCCGATACCTTTGCCATGAAGCCCCTGTTCCCCGACGAGTTTCTTCATCTCCATCTTGCCGGAAGCGCGGTCGATGTTTTCTCCGCCGACGATCCCAACCGGCACACCTTCGTAGTGAATGCCAAAATAGTCGCGCGTGGGTTCGCCGAAATATTTCCGCAATTTGGCCGGCGTCTTGGGGAACGCGGTGACGAAGCTCTCGTGAATGGCTGGATTCTTTAGCCATCGGACAAGCTTGGCGATAGTGACCTCATCCAAGGGACGAAGGGTGACGTGCTGGACGGTAAGTTGCCGGCTCGTTTGCCATTCGTCCGTGACGGACGCGAGAGTAAAAAGCTTATTGTAATACTCAACTCCGGCGCCGGGTTTCTTTTCCTGCGCCATCAGATTGTCGAGAAGGTGTGAGGCGACTTTGAGAATTTCCTCGCGCTCAACGCCGTAGTTGATCAGCTCGTTGTAAAAACCCTTGGCGACTAGCTTGAGCATCTGCTCGCGCCGTCGTTGGATGACTAGCTCTTCGTCGTTCAGCTCGGCCATGTTTTCGACTTGGCCGCCGAGGTTTGATGGTCTCCGGCCGCGGCCACTCTTGAATATCGCCAACTTCAGCCCTTTGCCGAAGGCTTCTTCGGCCAACATTCAATGGCCGCGACGCGAAATGGCGTCCCGAATTAAGAGAGCTTGAGCAAACTCCGTGCTTCCGCCACTCCCGGAGCGGGCCGGCCAAATTCGCTGGCGGTGACACGCGCGAGGGCCACGAGATGACGCCACCGGAAAGCCGCGCGAGTAGCGGCGAATTCCTCCGCTACAGTGCGGTAGAACTTCTCCGCGTGGAGCGCTCCGTCTTCGCTCACCGCGTAACGCAGCAACAGATCAAATACGGGACGCGGCGCGTGGCCTAGTTCGCCGTACCGCTGAACGATGGCGCTAGCTTTTCCCTGAAGATTGCCCCGAATGGCTTCATCGGCTTCGCGGAGCAGCGCCTCGGGTTCGGTGGCTTTGACTTCGTCCAGGTGCCGGCGAATGGGTAACGGTTGCCAATTGAGGAAATCACCGCCGCGCTGGGTCCGGTCTAGGGCTACTTGGTAGGCGCCGAGAATCAGACTGGCGAAACAATTCCGTCCGTTGCTGACTCGCGCCAAGTTGCGCCAGGCATTCGCGGAATCACAGGCGTGAACGCCAATCGAGTCGCCGTGGACGCTGCCCGGTGGTTTACCGGACACTTCGTCGCGTGGGGTCCGGCCCTGATCGCGAAGCACGAGTTGGTTCGCGGCCAACGTAATGGCTTCGCCCACGGCGGAAGGAATCATGCCTTCCGCCAGTGCGGCGGCGGCGGCGGCGGCGGCCTCGGTAGGTGTGGATTTGAAAATGGTCTGGCTGAATTGATCGATCCAACCGTCTTCGGCGAGACGTTCGCCGGGCGAACGGTCCAGCAGCTTGTGTTCATCCAGCAATTTGGGCAGCAACGCACGTGGTTCGCTCCAGGTGCCGGAAGCGGACCAGGATTCTGCTCGGACGCAGTAACGGACGGATTGCCGGAGCAACGTGTGAGCTTGTTCGCGGCCGATGATTTCCAGCATGTCCCACGCGCGATAAGGCAGCACCACCCGGTGAACCTCCGTTGTATCCTGCACGGCCGCGAGCAGATCATTGAAAGCATCATTGGGCGAACGCCGCATCAAAGCGGCGAACGTTTGTTCCGCCGTTTCGACATTCTTTTCTCGAACCGCTTCGCGCAGCAGTTCATTGCCTGAACGACCGGCGGAGAGAGTGCCCGGCTTCACCTGGTGCAGAACCTCATTCTTTCGCCCGCCACGCTCTTGCAACCGATTGGTGTTTCGATAGAGCACCTTGAAAACGGGAAGAGCCTGGGATTCCCGTGGGAGTTCCTGCGCCATGTGGAAGGCGGGCGCAAGGGCCATCATAGTATGGAAACCCACGTAGTCTTCACCGCCAAAAGTGCGCGCATTGGCCAGTGCGGCGGCGGCCACCAATTGACGGAGTTCCACCCCGGAACGCAACTTCTCCGTCAGTCTCGGCAAGAAGCGATCGACGGGTGTCTCCTGCATGAAACAAACGAGCGATTCCAGCGAACCAAATGACAACGAGTCATCGACATCGGACGCAAACGCCGGAGTTAGGCCCAAGCCGGTGGCGACTTCATATCCGACAGTCGTGACAAGCATCCCTCGGCCGACATCGGCGAGAAATTGACGGCGCGTACGCGGAGTATTCATGGCAGTGTTCCTTTCAGTTCAGTTGAGCTTTTGAACCATGCTGCTGTCATACGCCGATGGCCTGCCCAGTCAACCTTTGAATTCTCGGCGTGAATTCCTTGTGCCCGGAGACTTTTACTGGTAACTGGTTCCTTCCATGAAACACATCTCATTCCTTCTTGGCATTTTCGTCCTTACCACGACCTGCTTTGCTGCGGATTCCGAAGAAGGGTTCGTCAGCATCATGGATGGCAAAACGTATGACGGCTGGAAGATCGGAGACGAACCTGCGAAATCCTGGCGAATCGAGGACGGCGCATTCGTCGCCCAGGGCAATCGCTCACACCTATTTTATGTCGGAGACGAAAAGCCGTTCAAAAGCTTCGAATTGAAAGTCGATGTGATGACCGAGCCCGGCTCAAACGGCGGCATTTATTTTCACACTCAATATCAGGAAAGTGGCTGGCCCAAGGCAGGCTTCGAATGCCAGGTCAACGTCACTCAAGGCGATTGGATTAAGACCGGCAGCCTTTACGGCCTGGTGAACATGGCGCTCACCCCGGCGAAAGACAATCAGTGGTGGACCCAGCACATCATCGTCAAGGGAAACAAAGTCACCGTGAAAATCGACGGGAAGACGGTGCTTGAATACAACGAGCCTCCAGGCACACAACCTGGCCGGGATTTCGCGCGCAAGCTGGATCAGGGGACTTTTGCGCTTCAGGCCCACGATCCCAAGAGTGTTATCCGTTACAAAAACATCCGAGTGAAGCGACTCGACTAATGAGGCGAGTCAGCAGTAGTTCTCGTTTGACTAGGATCTCGTGCGTGAAGCCATGAAAATATTTCTCAAAGCATGGGTTTTCAGCGGCCTATTGATTCAAGCGCAGTTCGCGATGACCTCCGCGAACGCGGCGGGCAAGGCGGAGCATGTGGTCATCGTGGTATGGGACGGCATGAGACCGGACTTCATTACGCCCCAGTACGCGCCGACGCTCTATTCGCTGGCGACCAACGGAGTGTTTTTTAAGAACCATCACCCAGCCTACATCAGCTCCACTGAGGTCAATGGCACGGCTCTCGCCACCGGTATGCATCCTGGTCGCAGCGGGATTATCGCCAATACCGACTATCGTCCCGAGATCGATTGGACCGGCACCTTCGCCACCGAAGGTCTGAACTTTGTCCGCCAAGGGGATCTCTTGACCGACGGAAACTACTTGCTCGTGCCCACTCTCGCAGAGATCGTCCAAAAGGCAGGACACCCAACCGTAACCGCGGGAACGAAACCCGTCGTCCTCCTGCATGATCGCTCGCATCGACGAACGACGTCCGCAGCTTCCAATTCGGTGAATTTCTTCAAAGGTCAGACCATCCCGCGATCCGCCCTGCCGCCTTTGGTCAAATTGAATGATGACAAAGCGTTTCCCACCAACACGACACATCCCAACACCGCCGCCGATGCATGGACCACAAAGGCATTCGCGCGCGGCTTGTGGAAGAATGGCGTGCCGAAGTATTCGCTGCTTTGGTTGAGTGAACCGGACGCTTCCCAGCACGAGACGGGCGTGGGTTCGGACACGGCGTTGTCGGCCATTGAAAGCAGCGACAAGAACCTTGCGGAAGTCCTCAAGGTTCTCGACGAAAAGAAAGTCCGGGAAAAGACCGACGTGTTCGTGGTTTCGGATCACGGGTTTTCGACCATCGTGAAAGGCCCCGATGTCGCGGATATTTTGAAGAAGGCCAAGTTCACCGGAGGCAAAAAGTTCGAAAATCCGGAACCCGGCGATGTGATGGTAATCGGTTTGGGCGGCAGCGTCTCCTTCTATGTTCTAGACCGCGTTGAAGCGGTGGTTCGCCGCTTGGTGGAGTTCCTGCAGATGTCGGATTTTGCCGGAGTCATCTTCTCACGACTGCCCATCGAAGGAACGTTTCCGCTGGAGCAAGCGCGCATCGGCACGACCAACAATGCTCCTGATGTGGTGATTTCCATGCGTTGGAACGAAGACAAAAACGAGCATGGCGCAGCCGGATTGATGTGGTCGAGCGATGGCAAGAAAAACCGAGGCTCTCACGCCTCGCTCAGCCGCTTCGACATGCACAACACGCTGGTAGCGTCCGGCCCGGATTTCAAGAAGGGCTTCATCAGCGAAACACCTTCTGGGAATATCGATGTGGCTCCGACCGTCCTGTGGATTCTCGGTATGAAACCCGAGTTACCAATGGACGGTCGTGTCCTCCATGAAGCGCTGGCGACAAGCAAGCAGCCGGTGCCCAGTCCTGAGACGAAGCTCATTGAAGCCACGCGCGATCTGGGGATGTTCCGGTGGCGGCAGTACCTGAAATTTACCCAGGTAGGAACCACGGTTTACTTCGACGAAGGCAATGGCGCTCCGATGTTGAATTCGGGAGCATCGTCGGAGGAACGTGCGGTGGCTGGCGGACGCTAATCCGCCAAGCCCGGGCCGCGCGAGACAAGGCAAACTATGACGATTCTATCCTCTCAACGTTTGGCCGGCACCGTGTTGATTTGCGCGGCGTGGTTAAACTGGTTTCCGAGCGCTTCTGGCCAGGTTTACGGCATCAATGGATTTGTTCATCTGTTCCCTGAGAATGGCGCTCCCAAAGGCTGGACTGTTCGCCAATGGAACGACGTGAGCAAACCAGCGGACGATGGCGCCGTGTGGAAGGTCGAAAACGGCGTGCTGCACGGCAGCGAACCGCGCGGCACTTGGCTGATGAGCGAAAAGGAATACGGCGACTTCATCCTGCAATTCGAGTTCAAGCTCGGCCCGACCGGCAACAGTGGTTGCGCCTTGCGCTCACCGATGAAAGGTGATCCCGCTTTCGATGGCATGGAACTGCAAATGGCTGATCTGCGCTACAACCCCAGCGCCAAGGATTCCGAATTGACCGGCGGCCTCTATCGAGCGGTCAAGCCTACGAAGCAAGTTTACCAGCCTGAAGCCTGGAACCGCTACGAAATCACTTTGAAAGGCAATCATCTGAAGGTCGTGCTCAACGGCGAGACGATTCAGGACACCGACTTGAGCCAGCAGACCCAGGAAGTGAAACGCCATGACGGCAGGCTGGCGCCGCCCATCAAGGATCGGCCCCAGCGCGGCCACATTGGTTTCCAGGAATTGAGCCGTGGCGGGCACGTCCAGATTCGCAACGCGCAAATCAAAGTGCTGGAGTAAGGGATAAGGCTCAAAGTCCGAATTCGGTTCTTCGCTGTTTTCGGTGGAATGGAGGTGGGCGCGGCACCGGTCATTTCATCCCGGATGGAAGAAGGTAGCCGGGGGTTGAGCGCAGCGATACCCATGGTGACCGGTCGCGTACCACGAGCACCCCGGCAGGGGTGCCAGAGAAGGCTGGCCAAGCGGTTCTGGCACCCCGCTTGGGGTGCGGATCCTCATTCGCGCGATACCGGGGGTGTCGCTGCGCTCAACCCCCGGCTAC
>Ga0187894_10006124_pt1 | contig 11924 bp, 9 predicted proteins | sample GBC1701081metaG_FD_136650 | JGI IMG/M metagenome (GOLD analysis project Ga0187894, IMG submission 136650) | White microbial mat communities from a lava cave in the Kipuka Kanohina Cave System on the Island of Hawaii, USA - GBC170108-1 metaG ...
AATCACCCGCTTCTTCGAATTCCGGCTGTACTATAATGAGCCCGCTCTTGTTTATAAAACCCTGCTTGCCGTTCTTCGTAACCGCGGCCGCGCCCTCTTTGAAATGCCTCGCGCCTTCGAAATCGGTCTTAAGTTTTACCTCGCCGTATTTGTCGAGATACACGTACTTCCCGTCGCGGAGAACGCAGGCGAGCCCCTCCGAGTACCCCTCGGCCCACTCGTATCCGGGTTTTATGAAGACCTTCCCGTTTTTCTTTATGTACCCGCCCTTACCGTCGACCACGATGAGCGCATAGCCGTCCGAGAAGCTGAACGCCCTGTCGTAACGGGGTGCGATAACTATTTTCCCGTCTTTGTTTATATAGCCCCACCTGCCGTCGATTTTCACGCCTGCCAGGCCTTCGGAGAAGGGCTCAGACTTCTCGAACCGGGGCTCGGAAACGACCCTGCCGACTCTATCTATGTATCCGTAACGGCCGTCTATCTTGACCTGAGCGAACCCTTCCGAGAATTTCTGCGCCTCTTCGAACCCGGGCGTTATGACCATTATATCGAACTCGTTTATATAACCCCATTTGCCGTCTGCCTTGACGAGCGCCCTGTCCTCCGAGAAATCTACGGCGCCTTCATATTTGTACGGTATTACGAGATCCCCCCTCCTGTCTATAAACCCCCATTTTAAGTCCTTTTCCACCGGGAAAAGGGGCCCCCTCCCGCTCTCCCCGCCATATCTCGGGCCGGGCGAAGCGCATGAAAGAATAATAAAAGCCGGTATCAGAACCGTAAGCGCGGCAAGATGTCTCAATCGAGCCCTCTCCTTCGTTAAACGAAACGGTATGTCCGTCCAGGGTCATTCCCGTATAATCAGGCAATAATAATAAACAAAATGATAATTTTTAAAAGGAACGCGGAACCGGGAGAAAGAACCCCGGGAGCCGGTTAAAATGACTTGCGTCTTTTGCGTAAATACAGAATAATCTGGATATACCCGAATCCGCGCCATAGTGCTCATATACTTTTGATTGGGTTATCGCAAGATGGTACTATTTCACGCTGGTTTCGAATTAATATTCATACAGGGGTTATAGGCTCCACTGAGGAGAAAACCGATGAGAAAGGTTCAGGAACTGAAAGCCTCGCAGGTCTACAGGTTTTGCGATCTAAGCCAGCTCAATATAAAGACCACGGACGACCTTCCGCCGTGCACGGATTTCATAGGCCAGAAAAGGGCTGTCGAGTCGATTGAATTCGGCATAGGAATGGACTACGCCGAATATAATATTTTTCTCGTGGGACCGACCGGGGTGGGGAAATCGACGACTATAGAGACCATGCTCGCCAGGGTGGCCAAGACCAGGCCCACGCCCGGGGACTGGTGCTATGTATATAATTTTCAGGACCCGAACGAGCCCAAGGCGGTCGAGCTCCCGACCGGCAGGGGAAAGCTCTTCAAAAAAGACATGGAGGATTTCCTCCAGATACTGAAGACCGACATTCCGAGGGCGTTCGAGAGCAAGGAGTTCGAGGAGCAGAAGCAGGGCGTTATGAACGAGTTCCAGAGGCAGAAGAACGTCCTTTTCGAGGAGCTCCAGAAGAAGGCCGCAGAGAATAACATACAGATACAATTTTCCCCGACGGGGATAATCACTATCCCTCTTATAGAAGGGAAGCCCGTCTCGCAGGAGCAATACGCAGCCCTCGACGAAGCTGCCAGGAACGACATCGTAAATAGAAAGGAAAAGACGGATAACGAAGTCGCCGAGGCCCTGAAAGCGTCCCGGAAATTAGAGAACGAGGCCGCCGAGAGGTTAAAGGAGCTCGAGAGGCGGGTCGCCCTCTTCGCGGTACGCGGCCTTATCGAAGGCCTTAGCGAGAAATATCAGATGTTCCCGCAGATAATCGATTATTTCGATCAGGTGCAGAAACACATACTCGAAAACATAGACAACTTCCTGCCGGACAAGAACATTCAGGCGGGCGGGATGCCTTTCGCTTTCAGGATGCCCCAGCAGCAGCCCCCGACTTTTACCGAATACAAGGTCAACGTATTCATAGACAACTCGCTGACGGAAGGGGCTCCCGTAATATTCGAGTCGCACCCCACGTACCCGAACCTCTTCGGCTCGGTAGAGAAAGAGGCGAGGTTCGGAACGCTGTTCACGGATTTCACGATGATACGCCCGGGCTCTCTCGCCAAGGCGAACGGCGGGTACGTCGTGCTCGAAGCGCTCGATATGTTCAAATTCCCCTTCGTATGGGACTCGCTCAAGAAAGCAATTGAGAACCAGGAGCTCAGAATAGAGGACCTGTATCAGCAGTTCGGATATTCGAGCACCGTAGGTCTGAGACCCGAGCCCATAAAACTCGACCTCAAGGTGATAATCGCCGGGAACTCGTATCTCTATCAGATGCTCTACGCATACGACGAGGATTTCAGGAAGCTCTTCAAGGTGAAAGCCGACTTCGACTCGGTCGTGGACAGGGACGACGACACGCTTTCCCAGTACTCCTGCTTTATTAAATCGATATGCGACAGGGACGGACTAAACCCGTTCGACAGGAGCGGGCTCGAAACGGTGATCGAGTATTCGTCGAGACTGTCGGGCGACCAGAGCAAGCTGTCGGTACAGCTGGGCTCCATAACCAAAATCCTGAAAGAGGCGGATTACTGGGCGAAGCAGGACGGCAGGGACGGGCTGATAAAACGAGTGCACGTCGAGAAGGCGATAGAGGAAAAGATCTACAGATCGAACATGGTGGAAGAAAAGATTCAGGAGTTAATCGCAAAGGGGATCCTGCTCGTCGATACGGAGGGCATGGTGACAGGGCAGATAAACGGGCTCGCGGTATATAACATGGGGGACTACGCGTTCGGAAAACCGTCGCGCATAACTTGCGAAACGTTCATGGGTACTGAAGGTGTCGTGAATATCGAGAGGAAATCGAGGATGAGCGGCAATATACACGATAAAGGCGTCCTCATCCTGAGCGGATACATCGGGGCCAATTACGCCCAGAACAAGCCGCTCAGCCTCTCGGCAAGCATCGGGTTCGAGCAGAGCTACGAAACGATCGACGGGGACAGCGCCTCCGCGGCCGAGCTTATAGTGCTCCTCTCGAGCCTCTCCGGCGTCCCCGTAAAGCAGGGGCTCGCGATTACGGGCTCCGTGAACCAGAAGGGACAGATACAGCCGATCGGCGGGGTGAACGAAAAGGTCGAGGGTTTCTACGACGTATGCAGGGCCAAAGGCATCACGGGCGAGCAGGGGGTCGTCATACCCTACCAGAACGCGAAAAATTTGATGTTAAAGAGGGAGGTCGTGGAAGCCGTCAAAACGGGGAAATTCCACATTTACCCTGTCGAGACTATAGACCAGGCCATCGAGACCATGACGGGGAAGGCGGCGGGGGGGAGAGGGGCTGGCGGAAAGTTCAAGAGGGGGAGCATTAACTACCTGGTCGACAAGAGGTTAAGGGAGTTCGCCGAGGACTACAGGAAATTCGGAAAGCAGCAGTCGCCGAAAAAGGGAAATAACTCGAACGAAAAATAGGCCGTTAAAATTACCTCGAAGGGAGGGATTTCCGTTTTTTATTGAAACCGAAAAACCCGATGAACTCCGCAAACGACCTGTCGCTGAGCTCCTTCAGGCGCGGGATGTAACCGGGCGTTTCCTTTCTGATTCTTTCGGGGTCGATCCTGCCGTTTAATTCCTCGATCTCTTTTTTATTCCCCGGTATACGGAGCCACCTCTCGACCATCGGCTCGTCGACCTCGAGGTGGAACTGGAGCCCGTAAACGTTTTCCCCGTACCGGAAGGCCTGATTCCTGCAAAGGGGGGAGGAGGCGAGTAGCACAGCCCCCTCGGGGACGTCGAACGTGTCCCCGTGCCACTGGAAGATTTTTTCCGTCCCGGAGAAATGAGACATGAGCGGGTCCCTCCGGCCCTCCTCTGTCGGGGAAAGGTCGTACCAGCCGATCTCCTTCTCCGCGTTCTTATAGACCCTCGCTCCGAGCGCTTTCGCGATAAGCTGGGAGCCCAGGCATATGCCCAGAACGGGAATGCCCGATCTCACGGCGTTACGGATGGACTGCACCTCATAGGCGAGGTTCGGGAAGCTATCGACCTCGTCCACGTTCATCGGGCCCCCGAGCACGACGAGGCCGTCATAGCCCTCGAGGCCGGGTGTGATACCGGGATGCCGCTCGAAATTGACGTATTTTATCCTGAACCCGGAGTTCCTCAACACGGGGTCGAGCGTACCGAGTATCTCGTGAGCTACATGTTGAAAGACAAGAAGCCTGGGCATTGCGGATTAGCCTTCACCCGGTAGAAGAAAAGATACGGGGATGAATGATTTTACCCATACGTGCGTTTATGTAAACACGGTCTATAGAATTTCTCTTCGGCGGGGGACCGCAAAAGATTGTTCGGCAGGATGCGTCTAGAGCTTGACCTTGCCGGTCATTACGTCTTTAAACATTACCCAATCGCCCATGAGACTCCATACGGGGTGTCTGAACGTTGCGGGCTTATTCTTCTCCACGAAATAGTGCCCCGCCCACGCGAGCCCGTATCCGAAAACGGGGGCTAAAATCAGAATCCCCCACCCCCCGGAAAGGACCGCTGAAAGGACGATTATCAGCACCGTTATGCACCCCGCAAAATGGAGCCGCCTGTTGAGAGGCCGGCTGTGCTCGGATAAATAGTGCTGATAAAACTGATGAAAGTTGTCGAATTCGCTCTCTCTGCCGTCAGATTCCGCCATTTTACCCTGCCCCGGGACGATCAAGCCTAATCGATATTATAATGTCGATTTCAGGAAACAGTATCCGGGGTTATTAAGTATTCGCATGTTAGCGGTTAAGAGGATTTTTACGTAAATTCAGACTTAGGAATACCCGGAGGGACGGGACTGTCCGCCGTCCCCCGGGTATAATATCAGTATTTATAAAGTGATTGAGAGGAGTTACGAATCTGTCGCTAACCTTTAAGATACTTGACGACTTCATCCTGAATGGACTCGTCGACGAGCTTCCGCCAATCGTCGTTGCCATCCGATATCGCGTTCCTTATCTTCGTCGCGGAGATGAACCCGATATCATCGGGCGGAAAGAATTCGTTCATTTCGTAGCCGACTCCCCTCCCCCAGTTCACGGACTCGATATCGGGAATGACCATGACCAGGACGTCGTCGCCCTTGCTCGCGTGATACTTTCTTATCATGTCCACCGTCTGCTCCGTGGTGAACGGGTTCTGGGGGTCGGGCGGGATATCCCTGACCAATATCAGACACGGAACTCCCTTATCGAGCTTCTGCTTGACCAGGCTCACATGCCCCATGTGATAGGGCTGATACCTGCCGATGAAGATAGCCCTTCTGTCCACAGAGGGTTTGATATCCGGGTGACCGTGGTTTACGACCTTCCAATCGCTCATTAAAAGCCTCCTTATTCTTTTTAAATCATTCGATTATTATTGGATTTTACTTTTTCGGCCAGTTTACATTATAAAAACGGACTTCATTATACATGCCGCCCGGCAATTTTCAATTTCTGGGTCATGCGTCCGCGTCCGGTATTACTTTCCGCCCAGTATCGAAAGTACGGACTTTTTCACACCCAGCGCGAGCTTCCTCTGCTCGGGCGCATCGAGGTGGACCCCGTCGGCCCTGCTCGATTTCACGAATTTCGACGCGTCCAGGAAATGACAGCCGGTGATACCGGCGGCCTTCTTATATTCTTTCGCGAGCCCTCTCGAAACCGCAGCCCGGCCCTCGAAATAAAATTTCATGAGTGGGGAAAGAGTGCCCAGGGGCTGAGGCGCGATCAGTAGTATCTCGGGAGCTCCGGACCCGGGCCCGGCCATTGCCTTCTGGACGGTCCATATGAGGGACATCGAGGAAGCGGCTATATCCGGGGCGGAGAGGCCCAACGCCTTCCACAGGTCGTTCGTGCCGAGCATCAGTATGAAGAGGTCGATCGGCATGTGACATTCGAGCGCGAGGGGAAGGGACTTTCTGCCGTTCCGGTCAGGCAGATAGGGGCTGTCGAGATTGGTAGTCCTGCCCGGGACGGATTCCTCGATCACCCCGTAGGATTCCCCGAGCTCCGTCTGCAGTATTCCCGGCCACCTGTCCCCGAACGGGAACCTCGTGCCGTCCGCGGGGTTGTAGCCCCAGGTTATAGAATCCCCGTAGCATAAAATCGATTTCATAAGCTCCTCCTTTCCGGCAATTTTTATTTTATGCGCTTGCCAATCCGTAAAACAGATTTTCAGACCCTCTCCGATTTCAAATTCCGCCCGTCATTCCACTTCCCGGGCGGAGTCCTTTTATTCACCGCCTCCCCCAGCATCTCCAGGAAGCGCTCCCTCCCGACCTCCCTTCCTCCCATCATTTTCATATGACTGTTGGGGACCTGGGAGTCGATAAAATCGAAATCCCGTTCCCTGAGCCCCTCGACGAGATAGTAAAGCGCGACCTTCGACGCCTCGCTCACGAGGTGAAACATCGATTCGCCGAAGAAAACGCCCCCTATAGCGACGCCGTAGAGTCCCCCTACGAGCTTCCCTTCCCGATACGCTTCAACTGAATGGGCATACCCGCGCTCGTAGAGCTCGGTGTATGCGTCGATCATGTCCTTCGTGATCCAGGTCCCGATCTGCCCCTTGCGCGGGACCTCGGAGCAATTCCTGATGACCTCTCCGAAAGACGCGTCGAACAGCACCTCATAACGGCCCGACTTCAAAATTTTGTTCAGCTTCCTCGAAACGTAGAGGTCGGGGAGAGAGAGCACGAGACGGGGGTCGGGGGAAAACCAGAGGATAGGATTGTCTTCGGAGTACCAGGGGAAAATCCCGTTCCTGTAGGCGAGGAGGAGCCTCGGGACGCTCAGGTCCCCTCCGACCGCGAGGAGCCCGTTCGGCTCCGCGAGCATCGGGTGAGGGAAAGTGAGAGAATCGTCGAGAAGGTATACGGGCATGGAGGAATATTATACACAGCCCGGGAAGCCAAGTGCTCTCCCGCGGTCCCGACCGAAGACGCTCAAAATTATCCGTCCGAGTGACCGAGGTCCCTGCCGGGGGCGACCCTGTCCCTGACGAGCTGCTTCAGTTCTTTGATATCCGGGAACCTCCCTTTCTCCTTCCTCGACCAGACGAGCTCGCCCCCGACCCTGACCTCGAATATCCCGCCCGTGCCGGGTACGAGCGCCACTTCCCCGAGCTCACTGTCGAACGTCGTCAGAAGCTCCTGCGCCATCCAGGACGCCCTCAAGAGCCAGCGGCACTGCCTGCAGTAAATTATCTCGACCCTTCTGCTGTCCGCCATATAGGATACCTGTGTCTCAGGAACGATTATTTTATCAGCCTGTGAATGGAGAGTCTACTAAAATACCTGTTCAAGACAATATTCAAGATTGATATCGGAATTGGCATGTGAGATAATTGTGCCAAGTTCCGGACAATGGAGATCAGAGATGCTTAAAGAATTTAGAGAATTCGCCATGCGCGGTAACGTAGTCGATATGGCTGTCGGGATAATCATCGGGGCGGCGTTCGGGACTATAGTCCAGTCTCTCGTGAACGACGTGATAATGCCGCCCATAGGGCTCGTACTCGGCAACGTCGATTTTTCAAACCTCTTCGTCGTCCTCAAGGAAGGGACTCCCCAGGGGCCCTACCCCGCGCTTTCGGATGCCGCGAAAGCGGGCGCGGTGACCATAAATTACGGCAAGTTTCTGAATACGATAATCAGCTTCCTCATAGTGGCATTCGCGGTATTCATTCTCGTGAAAAATATCAATAAGTTGAGACAGGAGAAAGAGTTGGCGCCCCCTCCTCCGCCCGGGCCCTCGAACGAGGAGAAGCTGCTAACGGAGATAAGGGACATACTGAGGAACAAGTGAAAGAAACCGCCTTCCGGTGAATGCCTGACGGCTCCGGGTATAGATCATCGGTTAAGACCGCCGCTGTTTATTGATTCCGCAGGATGGCCGGTCGGTTTATTTTCTTCCGTCAGGTCATTGCCGGAACTTTCCTTTTTGTCCCCCGCATTCCCGTTCCTGCTTACGGGTTTGAATATAGTGACCGGTATATTCAGGGTCTGCTTTATAAGGCCGAGCAATCCGAAGCTGACGTTCGACGGAGATACCGCCGTCACATCCGGATCGGATATGTCCCCGGCGACTTTTATGGGTATGGAGACGAAGTTTTTTCCGAGTATGAAATTAACGAGCGGTATCTTATCGATCACCGAATCGACGGCCATCACCGGAATCACGAGGAGCTCGAGGTCGAGCTTCCTGTTTACGAGGTCGACATTCCCCTCGCAAACGACCTTGATCGAGGGGCCGTCCATAACCGCTTCCCTGATCAGCACCTTTCCTTCCTCGACGTCCGCCTTTGCCGTGAGCTTATCGTAGGGGAAGCCTTCTTTGTCGAATTCGGGCCCTTGTCCGCGGAAGAGCTCGCCGAAATTGAGAAATGTAAAGAACTTTGCGAGACCCCCGTATTTTTCGACGCGTCCGCCCTGCGAACTCAGCTCCACACCGCCCCGGAGATTATTATACAAATCCCGCCCAGTCCCGTCAGAAGAAATATTGGCTTTGAGATCGACCTCGCCCGATATGATCCCCGCCTTATCGAGGAGGCATTTTATAACCGCTGCGAGGTCCCCGTCGTCGGCCGCCGGCCGGAAATCGAACCTGAGACCAGGCGGGTTGATGCGTAAGAGACCAGGCGTGTAGATACCGCATAAATTAGCGCCGTTGACGTCGATGTTGACGCCGTTATCGTGGAAAGTTATAACGGAATCTAGAGAATCCCAGTTGAGTTTTTTAAATTTGAAATTTTCCGACTTCAGGCGTACCGCCCCCAGGACCGGTGAATTCCACTCGCCGCTCCGCGGAGGCTCCTGATTCCGGGGAGCGCCTTCAGGGGAATCCTGCCATTCGATGCTGTCCGTCTCGATGTTCACGTCAAGGCTCAGCTTTTTGCCTGAATTTTTCACAGCTGCGGCCGAAGGACCGGGCGCGCCGGCTCCCGGTTTTTCCTCAGCGTTCCCGAGGACGAGCGACGATTCCCTTACGGAGAGCGGGCTGCTGAAAACGAGCTCCTCGGGCAGCTTGATGTAGGCCGACAATTCGCCCATGGCCCCGGGCTCGAGCGTGCCCGCAAAATCGATCCTCATCTCGAGGAGGCCGGTGAAGTAATTGCTGAGGACCATATCCGCGGTCATGGTGCTGTTGCGGAGCGACACGCCGGCGTTCGATACGGATATGCGTCCGGGAGTGGATGCGATTTGGGCGTCCGCCAGGGTGATAAGGCCGCTCAAGCCCGCGACGCCGACGTTCACCGCCTTCAGGTTCCCCTCCCCGCTCAGCTCCCATCCGGCGGGATCGGAAGGCGCGCCCGCGAGATCGACGGACCCGAACGTTGCGGTCCCCGAGACCGACTGGATCTCCCCGAGCCCGGATTTCAGGGAAGCGAACGACGAAAGCCATAGGTGGAGCTCGCCCAGGTCGAGAGCGGTATCGGCCGCCTTCACGCTGAGGTAATCATTTTCAGACCATTCGACGGAGCCTCTAACGAGCGTTGTGCTCGACTTGCCCATTTGGACGCCGAGGTCCCCGACGACGATCTTCTTGTTTTCATAATCGAACGTGCCGCCCTTCACGTGCACCGGGTAAGGGAAGCGTCCGTAATCCGCCGTGAAATCAAAGCCTGAAACACTGATTTTGGCTTTCGGAGACTTTTTCTGATCGCCTATTACGAGCCTGCCGCCAGCTGTGCCGCGAACGCCCCGTATGAGACGCATCTCGTTCTTGAAATTCTCGTCATCGACGAACTGATCTAACACGGGGGGCACTTCGGAAGGGTCGGCGTCGATCATGATGTCGAGATTGAACGGCCCTCCGGGTCCGTCTATCCCTAAAAGCAGTGTCCCGTCATGACCTTTCGAGTTCCCGAGCCTGCCCGAGAGATTCGTCCCTTTCAGCAGGCCGTCGGCAATCAGAGCGTGTCCGTTCGCTTCGACGATATTGAACTCGGCGGGAGGGATGTATATACCGCCGTTCACCATATCGCCCTCTATCCTGAAATTCCCCTTTTTCCATAGACCCCTGAACGTTGTAGCATTGGCGTCGAGCGTGACTTCGGGCACCGTCCCGCCCCTCACGACCTCGAAGATAGAGTCCGTGACTTTGTGCTCTCCCGCGATGAACAGCGCCCCGTCCCTGACCGATTTCACATTCACGTTCCTTCCGAGAAGAGACAGGCTTACGGCGGACGAATTTTTATCGACGGTATAATTTCCGCTCAGGTCGAGCTGCGGGTTGACGAGCTTCGCGCTCTTCAGAGTGAGCGCGTTCTTCGCATTATCGAAATAGAGATCGGCGTCGATATCGGCCGCGCTTAAACTGAGCTCCTCTCCGCCGCCCGTCAGTATCAATTTGGGGACTGATGCTTCGAGCGCGGCGTGGAATACCGTCAGGTCCGCGGTGTCGAACTTCAGGGTCAAATTGGCGCCCGAGTCCGATACCAGCTTTTTATCGGGAAGGTAAAAGTCCATGAACTTATGCGGCTTGGCCCCTTCGACGACGAGACTCCCGGAGCCCTTATAATTCTTCACGTCCATAGAGGCCCTGAAGTCGAGAGAGTCCCAGAGATTGGATGCGCTCCTCACCCTTATACCGAGCGTATCGTCGGGCAGCGTGAGGTCGATGTCCATGCCGCTGAAGCTTAATACCGGCGCGGAGTCCTTTTGTAGAATGAGCGTCCCGTCCTCTATTTCGGCATTAAGCCCTTTCCCGTGGGAAGCGAGGTTGTCCAGTGCGTCCTTGAGGTAATCCCTCAAGACTCCGAGTGAAAAAGTCTGCTCCTCTTCAGGGATTTCTTCCGCCGGAGGCTCGTGCAAGAGCAGCTTTATTTCCGGCCTGATTATTTTAAGTCTTGCGACTTCCACCCCGCCCCTCAGCAGGGGCAAAACCTTCGGATAGACGATCAGGGTCTCGAAGCTCCCTTCCATCTTGCCGGGAACGGAGAATTTCCCGCCTCTGAGCACGACGTGAGGGCCGGGGATGAAGTTTATCTCGACACCGCCAAATTCGACCGTCCCCCCGATCTTGAGGGAGAGATAAGCCCTTAAATCCTCTCTTACGCGCTCGGGGCTCACGATCCTTTTGACGAGGAGGAGAGAGAGGACCGCGAGGATTAAGATTATTCCGAGTCCGCCGCTCAATATTACCGATATCTTTTTATATTTATTCAATCGGGAAATCCGAGCCGCCGGGGTTTCTATCCCCGCCGGCATTAATGAATATTAGAGGTGAAATTTATCGCCACATTAAGATTAACTAACATAAAGGACTTCCACAATCGGAATTTACAAGTCTCAGGGACCCGGGACTCCGGTGACGGATCACGCGCCTTTCCTTTCTCCGGCGAAGAAGGTCAGGACAGCCCCTGCTGCCACGACAGCGGCCGCAAACCCGAGACCGTATTTAAGGCCCGATACGTACGCGCTGTAAATATGATGATACAAGTCGTTAAACACCGCCTGACCAAAATCATCGAGGAGCGTTTGCCTGCTCCCGCTCCCCAGCATGAAACTTAAGATATCCGCTTGATGCTTCTCCGATAACTTAAGCCCGAAATCGCTGATCCTCATCGTAACATCCCTCTTGGCCGCATCCGTGAATATCGTGGTGACCACGGCCAGGCCGAGCGCCCCTCCGACAAGCTGAAACATATATACTATGCCTCCTGCGAGGCTGGCCCTCGATTCCCGGACAGACCCGACAGCCGCCGTGGTTATAGAAGGTATTGCGAATCCGAACCCGGCCCCCGAAATAATCAGCCCGGGCAAAAATCCGTAATAACCGCTGCCGAACCCGAAAACGATGATACCGAGGGTCCCGAGAAGGA
>Ga0187894_10006125_pt1 | contig 11922 bp, 12 predicted proteins | sample GBC1701081metaG_FD_136650 | JGI IMG/M metagenome (GOLD analysis project Ga0187894, IMG submission 136650) | White microbial mat communities from a lava cave in the Kipuka Kanohina Cave System on the Island of Hawaii, USA - GBC170108-1 metaG ...
ACCACGAGTATCTGTTGTTCGAAGACGAGGGCCACGGTTTTGCCAAACCCCAGAACCGGCTTCGATTCTACGCTGCAGCCGAGAAATTTTTGGCCCGATATCTAGGCGGTCGCTTCGAGGAAACAGCTGAAAGCTGAGATTGACGGCAGAGGATCTGCCGCCTCCTGTCGTTTTGCCGCCCCGTCACTCCGTGTCGGATGATCGGAAGGCGCCGGGTTGGCTCATCGCCCCCCGTCGCCAGCGGCGAGGGGTGAACACCAGAGCCCGAGGGTAGTCCTCGAACAGCCAACGCCCAAACTGACGCCTCGTCCACTCAGTCGATCCGGCGACCCGAAGCGGTATTCGCACCCCTTTTCGGTGGCTGAGGGCCCGGCTCAGGCGGGCGGCCAGGCGATGATCGGCGGCCAAGTCACCCAGTGCAGCCCGTTCGTAGCGTCTTGCGACGGTGTTGTCAGCCCGGCCGGCCAGCACGGCCTCGCCAGCCCGGCGTCCGGTGAGCAGCGCCTGGGCGATTCCCTCTCCGGTCATGGGATCGGTGGCTCCGGCGGCGTCGCCGGCGAACAGTGCGCGGCCCCCGGTGGCCACCAGAGGCAAGCGCTCGATGCCGGCCGGAATGGGCCAGGCCCGGTGGCTTCCCTCGGCACGGGCGTTTGAACCGAGGACCGCCCGGATGGCTGGGCGGGTCAACAGGTCCGCCCATATTTCGCCCATTTCGCCCACCGCCACTTGACCTGCGTCGCGCGCGATGCCGAAGCCCACGTTGGCGCGGCCTCCGGGAAGCGGGAACGACCACGCATAACCAGGCAACAGGTCGGCTTCGAACCACACCCACTGGTCGGTGGCGGCGGGACCGACATCGGAGAAGTATTGACGAAACGCGTGCCAGTCACCCCGGTAGCCGACCTCGCCTGCGCCCAGGGCCTTGCGCAGGGGCGACCATGCTCCGTCGCAGCCGATGACGTACTCGGCCTCGATCGAGCCCAGGCCTTCCACCTCGAGTTCGATGCGGGGGCCTGCCTCCTGCGCCGCAGTGAGGGAGTGCCCGTCGCGCACGTCGGCGCCCGCCCTGCGGGCAGCGTCGAGGAGAGCGGCGTCGAGTTGGTGGCGAGGCGCCACGACCGAATAGAGCCCTCTTCCGGCGGGCAGAGGAAGCGTTGTGGTGCGGCCGCTCGGACCATGCACGCGGACCTGCCTCACCGGTTGCCAGTCGGCCACAGATCCTGGCTTCAGGCCCAGCTCCTCGAGTTCTCGCAAAGCGGCAACGGTCAGGCCGTCGCCACAGCACTTGTCCCTCGGAAACCGGGCCTTGTCCACCACCAGTGCTTCCACCCCGCCTCGAACGAGGGTGATGGCTGCCGCCGCCCCCGCCGGCCCCCCTCCAATCACCACTACCGGTACCTTCATGATTTGATCGGGTTCACGGTGAGGCCGGCTCGGTTCACGATGAGGAGCCGAGTCTCCGTCCCATCACCGCTGCCCCGAGTGCCCCGGCCATCATGGCCAACGCCCGGCCCTTGGGAAGGTGACGCAGGGCAATGCCGATAGCGACTGCATCGGTGGCGTCCGCTACCACACCGGCCTCCAGCCAACCCCGAGTAGGCGATCCGTGGCGAAGCGCCATCAGCGTTCCCACTCCCAGAGCGACGTCGCGACCGCCGACGGAGCGGGCAAGCAACCCGGCCACGCTGGAGGTGGCGCGGGTCGAACCCTCGACGGGGCCAGGCCAGTGGCGCAGTGCAAGCCTGGGGACGATCAGGAATGTTGCTCCCAAGACGATGCGTCCGTAAGCCATCGCCTTGATCATCTGAGTTCGCCTATCGGAGTCGTCAGCGTCTCGGCTGTGGTCATCGGTTCGTGAACCGTTAACAATCATCGGCACAGGACACCCTCCTCGGGTGAGTAACGGGCGAAGAATCGGTCGATCGTGGTGCGCCCGTCGACGAGGTAGCGCCGAGTTCGCTCGGTAGCGACAGAAGTGCACACACCGTTGGGCGTTCTGGTTTGACCTGTCTGGGTTCCTTCGACGGTCTTGGTGGAATACAGGGTGACAGTGATCGACGTATCGGTGTAGGTGGGCCAGATAAGCACGGCCGACGAGGTGTTGTTGCGCAACTGAAGGTCCAGGCTGGGAAAGGACAGGGTTGCCTCCCGGCCGTAGGGATAGCGCGAGATATAGAGGCTGTGCATCCCGTAGCCGGGAATGTCGAGTCCGGCGAAGAAGGCCGCATTGAACAGTGTGGTGGCGAATTGCGACACGCCTCCCCCCGGACTGGTGGAGAATTCGCCCTTCTCGTCGATCACCGGTGCATCCACGAAACCCCGCTCAGCGGTACGCGGGCCCACGGTCTTGTTGACCGAGAATGTCTGGCCCGGTTCGATCACCGATCCCCGGATCATGTCGGCGATGCGGTGGATATTCCGAACGCGCGGCTCGCCGGCGGCGTGCGATGTGGTGAACGAGCCGACCACTTCCTTTACGCCCAGGGAGGCGGCCCTCTCATCGCTGCGGCGCGGTTGCAGGGTTTCAACCGGCAGAATCAGCGGCCGAGTTCGCCCTTCGCCGTTGCGTAGAGCGGCCTCCACCATCGCCGCGCCCTGGGGACCACAACAGCGAACCCCGGTTTGGGAGGCCACGATGTCCACCCGACCGTCGCGAACCACGAATCCGGCGTCGACGGGAGCCCGGTTCACCCCGGCGAGTAGGGAGGAAACCGTCTTCGAGAGGGACTCGGCATCGACCGTCAGCCTCAGGCCATCAGGCCCGGGCTCAGTGCGTAGCCATTGACGCATGGTGGCGGGAGGCACCGAGGCCGTCCTGGTGAGAGCGGAGATCAGGATCTCCTTTTGGGTGATGGCGGTGGCTTCGGTGGCCAGCACTTCGGCATCTTCATCTTTGAAGCGGGGCGCCAACGGGCTGCGGTCAACTTCAAGTGTGAGGGGAAGACCGTCGGTGGCCGCCTCGGCCAGCGCCGTCACGAGTGCGGCTGGGCTCACGCCCTGGCCGGGCCGACCCTTGACGACGACCAGGGAGTCGCCGGAAACCGCTATCGACGGTTCCACGGGGGCTCTTCGAGCAGGATCGCGCTCCGCCAGCACCCGGGCCACCGAACGTTCGTCCACCCGAACCACTGGTTGCACCTGGTCGGTCCGAACGAAGCTGGCGGCCCAGTCCCACCATCGGACCAAAAACACGCCACCACGGCCTTCATTGAGGGCGACGGCCACCGTCTGATCCTGGCGGAGGTTAAGGCCCAACTCAGGCGCCTGAACATCGATGGTGCTGCCGGGCGGCAATATCTTGACATTCGATCCGGCGTAATCCCGGGCCAATTGCGCCACCACCATGCCGAGCTGCTCGGGACTCAGGCCGCCCACGGGTTGGCCGGCGAGATTCACGTTGCGACGCACACTTCCGGGATGAAGCTCCATGTCAATAGCCCAAACACCCAACGCTAAACCGACGATGCAGGCGGCCAGAGCCAAGCTGAGTACGAGGCGCCGCCGGGCCGGAGCATCATCGGAGCCGGTAACCCGGAGAAGCCATGGAACCAAGCGACCTTCCCGGGTCGTGGCGCCGGTCTTAACGCTGCCACCCGAGCGCGAAAGATCTCGAACTGGCTCGCCCAAGTGGCCGGACGCCTTGACGCCCTTGGCCACGTCCGCCGGATCCACTGATTTGACACTAGGTGAGCGCGGTACCGTTTCGGGGTGCCCAGAGCCCTTGTCACCGGAATTACCGGCCAGGACGGTCGCTATATGTCCCAACTGTTGGTGGCCAAGGGCTACGAGGTTTTCGGCATGGTCCGGGGCCAGGCGAATCCCAAGATCGCCCTGGTGCTGGGGGAGACGCCCGAATTGGAACTGGTGGAGGGGGACCTGGGCGACCTTTCTTCACTCATCTCTGTGGTCGAAGCGGTCCAACCCGACGAGGTCTACAACCTCGGTGCCGTGAGTTTTGTTGCCCTGTCGTTCCGCCAACCGGAACTGACCGCCGACATCTCAGGGCTGGGTGTGTTGCGCTTGCTAGAAGCTATCCGCCTGGTGGGAGGTCCCAACAACCCGATTCGCTTCTACCAGGCTTCCTCGTCGGAGATGTTCGGCAAGGTTCGCGAGACCCCGCAGACCGAACAGACGCCATTTCATCCCCGCTCGCCCTATGGCGTCGCGAAGGTGTTCGGCCACTACACGACCATGAACTACCGGGAGTCATACGGCTTGTATGCCTGCTCTGGTATCTGTTTCAACCACGAAAGTCCCAGGCGGGGCCTGGAATTCGTCACCCGCAAGATCACCCATGGCGTGGCGCGGATCGCGCTCGGGCTACAGCCGACCATCACCCTGGGGAATCTCGATGCCGCTCGGGATTGGGGTTTCGCCGGCGACTTCATCGAGGCCATGTGGTTGATGCTGCAGCAGGAAAGCCCCGAGGACTATGTGATTGCCACCGGTGAGACCCATACCATTCGGGAGTTCTTGGACCTGAGCTTCGCCGCCGTCGGGATCGACGATTGGTCGGATCTGGTTCAGACCGATCCCCGATTCACCCGACCGGCCGAAGTGGACATCCTCACCGGTGACGCGTCCAAGGCCAGTCGACAACTGGGCTGGAAACCGCGCATGAGATTCGAGGAACTGGTGAGCACCATGGTGGCAGCGGACTTGGCCGCCGAGACTGCTCTTGTTGGTGGGGAAGGCGGCCGCCTTCCGGGGCGCGCTTGATCCGGCGGCGTTAGGCTGCGCGAATGCTCGCAATTACTGAAGGTGCAACCGCTCTAATCGCCATCCTCGGGATCATCATTGCCGGGGTCATCGTCGGAGTCACCATGGGCAAGGGCCGCTGAACCCTCTGCGGTAATCCCATTCGCTCGCTTGGCCGCTTGAAGGGCGGCCAGGCGCATTCGCGTGCAGGCTCGCCGAACACTGCATAGTCATGCACGGCTCTGATAGTCTTCCCGGGATGAAAGTCGGGGTCGTCGGAGCGTCGGGATATACCGGTGCAGAACTGGTGCGCCTGTGCTCGGGGCATCCCAGCTTGGAAGTGGCCTGGGCTACTGGCGACAGCCAAGCTGGAAGCGGCGTAGGCGAGCTTTATCCGAGCTTGGCGGCCGCCCACGCCAAGATGACCTTCGAGCACTTCCAACCTTGGATGGTGGCCGCCGTCGACCTGGTTTTTCTGGCCATGCCTCACGGTCGCTCACAAGTGGTGGTCAAGGACATCTGGGACCTCCATGTCCCCATCGTCGATTTGTCTGCTGATTTCCGGCTCAGGGATCCAGTGGCGCATGAGCGCTGGTACGGCACCGTCCACCAGGCTCCCGAGCTGTTGGGAAATTTCGTCTACGGCCTGCCCGAGCGCCATCGCGTGGACATCGTCAAGGCGCGTGCGGTGGCCGCAGCGGGTTGTTATCCGACGGCCGCCACGCTGGCCCTGGCACCGCTGGTCGACGCCGGCATGATTCAAACCGAAGGCGTCATCGTCGACGCGGCCAGTGGCGTGTCGGGTGCTGGTCGAGGCGCCAAGGCAGCCACATCCTTTTCCACAGCGAATGAGGATTTTGTCGCGTACGGACTGCTCGACCACCGCCACACGCCGGAGATGGAGCAGGCGATCGGCGCACAGCTCCTATTCACGCCTCACCTGGCGCCGATGACGCGGGGCATTCTGGCCACCTGCTACGCCCGTCCCAGCGGGGCCACCTCGACGCAAGCCCTGATGGATCTGTTGTCGTCGGTCTACTCCGACGAGCCTTTTGTGGTCGTCGGCCACCGCCCGCCGTCCACCAAGGCCACGTGGGGGTCCAACGCGATGCACCTCACTGCCCGCTTCGACGAGCGCACCGGCTGGGTTGTCGTGCTCGCTGCCCTGGACAATCTGGGGAAGGGCGCTGCCGGCCAGGCCGTCCAGTGCGCCAACCTCATGCTCGGCCTGGAAGAAACCGCCGGACTGTCGGCTCTGGGGGTCTATCCGTGAGCGTGACCTTTCCACCCGGTTTCGTCGCCTCGGGGGTCGCCAGCGGGATCAAGCCAACGGGGGATCTGGACTTGGCGCTCGTGGCCACGGTCGACGGCCGGCCGGTCAGCGCCGCCGCGGTGTTCACCACAAATAAAGCTCAGGCGGCCCCCGTGCTTGTCACGCGAGCACACCTTGGTGCTACGGCCGGCCGGGCCGGCGCAGTGGTCTTGAACAGTGGTTGCGCCAACGCCGCCACGGGAGCCCCCGGACAGAGCGACGCGATCGAAATGTGCTCGCTGGTTGCCTCTCACCTCGGATGCGAGGTGGACGAGGTTCTCGTGTGTTCCACCGGCCTCATCGGTTATCGACTCGCCATGGAACCCATCCGGGCCGCCGCCGGCTCCTTGGTTGCCAATCGGTCGGCGCAGAACTCTAGCGACGCCGCCCGAGCCATCCTCACCACCGATAGCGTGGCCAAAGAGGTGTCGATCACCGGGCCGGGCGGGTTCCGTGTGGGGGCCATGGCCAAGGGGGCTGCGATGTTGGCGCCCGACATGGCGACCATGTTGGCGGTGATCACCACCGATGCCCTTGTGGATCCGGCTCAGTTGCGATCAATGCTGGTTGACGCCGTGGCAGGTTCGTTCAATTCCCTACTTGTCGATGGAGCCACTTCGACCAACGACACTGTGATTGCCCTCGCCAGTGGATTGTTCGGCCCGGTGCAGCCCAGCGTGTTGGCGCCGGTGTTGGCAGAAGCATGTGCCTCCCTGGCGGCGATGATGGCGGCCGATGCCGAGGGGGCAACCAAGGTTGCCATCATTCGGGTCCACGGCGCAGCCGACGACGCCGAAGCCCGTCGGGCTGCGCGGGCCGTCGCGTCGAGTCAATTGGTCCAGTGCTCTCTTTACGGCGCCGACCCGTATTGGGGCAGGGTCGTCAGCGAACTGGGCAGCGCCGGCGTTGAGTTCGATCCGGACCTGGTATCGGTGGCCTATGGGGACGTGGTCGTATGCGATCGCGGAGTTGCCACCGCCCACGACCGAGGTCGGGTGGCCGAGCACATGGCAGCGCGCCATGTGGCCGTGACCGCAGACCTTGGTCTCGGCCCCGGCCGCGCCGCGGTCACCACCACCGACCTGTCGCCGGCCTACATCGCCGAGAACATGAGGACCTCATGACCAGCGGTGCCGCGGGCCCAATGAACACCGCTGCCGTGTTGGCCGAAGCCCTTCCGTATATTCGTCGGTTCTGGGGCAAGGTCGTCGTCGTCAAGTACGGAGGCGCGGCGATGAGTGACCCCGCCCTTGGCGCTCTGTTCGCGTCCGACATCGTGCTCATGAGATCCGTCGGAATGCATCCCGTGGTGGTGCATGGCGGCGGCCCCCAGATCGGCGAGCTGATGGCGCGGCTCGGCAAGATTCCCGAGTTTCGCGACGGGCTGCGGGTGACCGATGCCGACACGCTCGACATCGCCCGCATGGTCCTGGTTGGCAGGATCAACCGCGACATCGTTGCCGCCATCAACGTGCACGGACCGCTGGCGGTGGGCCTGTCCGGCGAGGACGCCGGTCTCATCACGGCAAGTCCTCGTGCGGCGCACCTCGGGTTCGTTGGCGACGTGGCTGAAGTGAACACCACCATCGTTGAGCGGCTGCTCGCCGAGGATCTGATCCCCGTGATCGCCACCATCGGGTCGGACCCCGAGGGTCAGGCTTACAACATCAATGCCGACACGGTGGCCGGAGCCATCGCAGCGGCTCTGGAGGCCGAGAAGCTGGTGTATCTGACAGACGTTGAAGGCCTTCGGGCCGACGCGTCGGATCCCGGCACCCTTATCCGGTCGATCACGGCGGTCGAACTGGAGGCGCTGCTGGCCGGAGGAGCCGTGCAGGGAGGAATGATCCCGAAGCTGATGTCGAGCCTGGCGGCGGTCCGCTCCGGCGTGGGTCATGCCCACATCCTCGACGGCCGGGTGCCCCACGCTCTGTTGTTGGAAGTGTTCACCCCTGAAGGCATAGGAACCATGATCACGTCATGAGCCAGTCATCTGCCCTGTCCGATGGCCTGGGAAAGTGAAAGCTGCGTCCGCTGGTCCCCTGATGTCGACCTACGCGCCGGCGCCGGTGACCTTTGTTCGAGGCGAGGGAAGCCGGCTGTTCGATTCGAAAGGCCGGGCCTATCTCGACTTCCTGGGGGGCCTTGCCGTTACCTCCCTCGGTCATTGCCATCCGGCGGTCACCAGGGCCATCGCCGCTCAGGCTGCCACTTTGATGCACGTCTCCAACCTGTTCTCCAACAACGTGGGCCCGCAACTTGCGGCAACCATCGACCGCCTTCTGGGCGGCGGCGGCCGGGTGTTTCTGTGTAATTCAGGCGCCGAGGCCAACGAATGCGCCATGAAACTGGCCCGTCGCTGGGCCCGCCGTCACGATGACACCCCGGCTGGGCCCGGCCGCCACGAGGTGGTCAGTCTCAATCGGTCGTTCCATGGCCGCACGCTGGCGGCACTGGCTGCCACCGGTCAGCGTGCCAAGCACGCCCCGTTCCTGCCTCTCCCCGCCGGCTACCACCACATCGACGCTGGGGATTCGGTTGCGCTGCGCCGAGTGATGGCCGACGGCCAGGTCGCGGCGGTGCTGGTGGAATCGCTCCAAGGTGAAGGGGGGGTCAACGAGATCCCCGATTCCTGGTTGCGCGAGGTCCAGGCCCAGTGCCGTGAGGCCAACGCTCTGTTGATAGTGGACGAGGTCCAGACCGGTCTGGGCCGCACCGGTAAATGGTTCGGATTCGAGCACTCCGGCATCCGTCCGGACGTGGTCACCCTGGCCAAGGCCCTGGGCAACGGAATGCCGATCGGGGCCTGTTGGGCGCGGGGCGAGGTGGCCGATGCCTTTTCGGCCGGTGACCACGGGACCACATTCGGGGGCCAGCCGATGGCCGCCGCGGCGGCGGCCGCCGTTCTGGCCGAACTCGAGGCGCTCGACGCGCCGAAACTGGCCGCTCAAGCCGGAAGTCGGCTCCGCTCTGGCGTGGCCGCCCTACCTGGCGTGGCGGGCGTGCGCGGGCGCGGTTTGCTATTGGCCATGGAACTGGAGTCCGTTTCCAGCGTCAGACTGGCCCGACGAGCCCTCGACGCCGGTCTGATCGTCAACGCAGTGACCCCCACTGCCATCAGGCTGGCGCCGTCCCTGCTGGTTAGCGGGTCCGAGATCGATGAGGCACTCACGATTTTCCGCCGGCTTCTGACCGACCCGGAGTCTGATTGAGTTCATTCTTGGAAGTAGACGATCTGAGCTCCGACGAACTCACCGACGTGCTCGACCTGGCCGAAGTCGTGGATCCTCCTGCGGTACTGACCGGTGCCTGCGTGGTGGTGTTGTTCGAAAAGCCGTCGTTACGCACCCGGGTTTCGATGGAGGCGGCGGTGGCCCAATTGGGGGGCCACCCGGTAAGCCTGCGAAGCGAAGAGGTCGGCATCGGCGAGCGCGAGCCGGCGGCCGATATCGCCCGGGTACTTTCCACCTACGCCGCCGTCATCGGCGCTCGCGTTTTCGAACATTCCACCGTCGAGGAATTGGCGGGTGCCGCATCCGTCCCCGTCGTCAACCTCCTGTCCGACGCGGCCCATCCCTGCCAGGCTCTGGCCGACCTTCTGACGCTGCGTCAGGAGTTCGGCGACCTTCAAGGCCGGTCTCTGGCATACGTGGGCGATGGGAACAATGTCTGCCGGTCCTTAATGGCCGCTACCGCGCTGGTAGGAATGGAGATGCGAGTTGCGGCACCAAGGGGTTACGAGCCGTCGCCTCGTCGGGGAGTGCTGATCACGTCCGACCCGTACGAGGCCGTTGCCGGGGCCGACGCCGTCTATACCGACGTGTGGACATCCATGGGCCAAGAAGGCGAGGCGGAACAGCGCCTCGAATTATTCAAAGATTTCATCGTCGACGACGCCTTGATGGCAACTGCACCAGGGGCCCGGTTCATGCACTGCCTTCCGGCCCACCGGGGTGAGGAGGTAGCGGCATCCGTCGTTGACGGCGAATCCAGTGTGGTTTGGCGTCAGGCCGGAAATCGCCTGGCCGCTCAGAGGGGCTTGTTGTTGTGGCTTATCGGTGGCAAACGATGACCGACGACCCTGTGACAGAACCGAGCACCGGGCGCATGGCGAAGCCTCAACGCCAACACCGGGTAGCGCGGATTCTGGAACAGCACGCCGTTTCCAGCCAAACTCAACTGACCGAACTCCTGGCCGAAGAGGGAGTTCTGGCCACCCAGGCCACGGTGTCGCGAGACCTGGAGGACCTGGGTGCCATAAAGGTCCGGGTGGCAGGGGGCGATTCGGTCTATGCGATTCCCGAACACGCCAAGGAGCGGGTGGCCCCTCAGGATCACCTGCGTAGGGTGATGGGTGAGTGGGTGGTGGAGGTCGCATCCTCGGCCAACGTCGTGGTCCTCCGCACACCGCCCGGTTCGGCTCACGTGGTCGGTTCGGCTATCGACCGGTCTCAAATGGCCGATGTGGTCGGTACTATCGCCGGCGACGATACCGTTCTCGTGGTTGCGCTCGCCGAGGTCGGCGGCTCTCGCGTGGCCCAGCGTCTCCGGGCCCTGGCCGGTCTCTGACGGCCCGTTCGCAGAAGTAATGTCAACGCACATTGTCATTAAGGGGATACCGTGAAGAAGCGCATCGTTCTGGCCTACAGCGGGGGTCTTGATACCTCCGTAGCAGTGCGGTGGATGATCCACAACTACGACGCCGAGGTGTTCGCCGTCGCCGCCAATGTCGGCCAGGACGGCACGGACGCCGCCACCCTGACTGCGCGAGCAAAAGCGGCCGGCGCCACCGAAACCGTAGTTGTCGACTGCCGGGAGGAATACGGCCGGGACTACGTGGCCCCAGCGCTTCGGGCCAATGCCCTCTACGAGGGCCGCTACCCGCTTGTTTCGTCTCTGACCAGACCGCTCATCGCCAAGCACCTCGTGGCGGCTGCGCGAACCTTCGGGGCCACTGCCGTGGCTCACGGGTGTACCGGCAAAGGCAACGATCAGGTGCGCTTCGAAGTGTCCACTAGGGCCCTGGCCCCGGACCTGGAGGTTCTGGCACCGGTTCGGGTTTGGGGCATGACCCGGGAGGACTGCATCGATTACGCCGCCCGCCACGACATACCGGTTACCGTGACAAGAGAGAAGCTTTATTCGATCGACGAAAACCTGTGGGGTCGGGCCATCGAGTGCGGAATCCTCGAGGATCCGTGGGAAGCCCCTCCCGATGACGTCTATTCCCTCACTCGACGCAGCGAGACCGAACCTCAAGAGTTGGTGTTGGGCTTCGAGGCCGGCCTGCCCGTGGCGATCGACGGGGTGGCTATGCCGATGCACGAGCTGGTGGTGGAACTGGGGACCCGGGTCGGCGCCTTCGGGTGGGGTCGAGTGGACATGGTGGAGAGTCGGCGGGTGGGTATCAAAAGTCGCGAGGTTTATGAGTGTCCGGCCGCTCTGGCCCTCATTGCCGCCCATGTCGACCTCGAGGGGCTGACCCTCGAGCGCGACATGGCTCACGAGAAATCTCGTCTCGAAGGACGCTGGGCGGAGTTGGTCTATGACGGGATGTGGTTTTCCCCCCTGAAAGAGGCGCTGGACGCCTTTTTTGAGTCGAGCCAACGGTGGGTATCCGGTCAGGTCCGCCTGCGTCTGGAGCCGGGGCGAGCCACGGTGGTAGGGCGGCGAAGCCCCGTCGGCCTTTACGACCATGGCCTGGCCACCTACGACGCCAGCGACACGTTCCGCCACGCCGATGCCGAGGGCTTCGTCCGGCTCTGGGGCCTCGGCGTCCAAACGTGGGCGGCACGCCAGGCTCGCGCGCAGTGAACCCAGATCCGCGCCCAGTGAACCCAGCGTCAGAAGGTCCCGACTCCGCCGATGTGGCGACGCTAAGCCCAGAGTCTGGAAGCTCTAAGGCCGGTCAC
>Ga0187894_10006126_pt1 | contig 11921 bp, 8 predicted proteins | sample GBC1701081metaG_FD_136650 | JGI IMG/M metagenome (GOLD analysis project Ga0187894, IMG submission 136650) | White microbial mat communities from a lava cave in the Kipuka Kanohina Cave System on the Island of Hawaii, USA - GBC170108-1 metaG ...
GGAGAGACCGCTTTTCAACTGGTTGGAAAACGGAAGGGGGAGGTGTGCCTTGAAAAGTTGTGAACCCATTTTTTGATTAGAACCCCCGATTCTGAGCGATGCCAAGAATTATTGGATGCGTTGGTCGAAGCATTTTCATCGGTGACCGTGCAAGACATTCTGGGCTGGTTTAGCCACTGCGGCTATCAAGCCGCGCGCATTTGAAAACCACTGTAAGCCGCGAACAGTTGCTCGCGCTGCTGACCGAGTTGCTCAATGATGTTCCTGATCTGAGCGATTGGTTGGAAGCGGCGCTGCCTGAGCCTGCCGCTTCTCGTCCCCGCAAAGCCGCGGCGCCGAAGCGGAAGAAGAAGATTGACACGGAGGTCTACCGGCGACGCGTGCGCGGCATTATGCACAGTCTCGATCATATGCAGGCGTCCGAGGCTTACTGGCAGGTCAGCGGTTTGACTGAGCAATTGGGCGATGTCGAGAAGACGGCGATGGATTTTCTCGATGCGGGCGACGCTGAAACGGCGCTGCGGATTCTGATGACGATGCTGGAAGAGAGCCACGATTGCTTCGAGTACGTTGACGACTCGGACGGCTATCTGGGCGATTACCTCAACGGCCTCGGCGCGACATTGGCTGAAGTGATCTTGAGTCTCGATCTCGATGGTGAATGGCGCGAAGAGCTTCTCAGCGACCTCGAAAAAATAGATCATAACCTCAGCGGCTATGGCGTTGACGGAATGGAAGTCGCCGTCGTCGTCGCCAAGATCGGCTGGGGTGAGGGACCGAGTGAGGCGCAGGGTCGGAGCGTTGAGGAAGACGACGATGAGGAATGGGATGAGGACGACGATGAAGAGAGCTTTGCGCCGGGCGGTTATCAATCGTGGGAGTCTGAATCTCTCTCTCAGGTTCTGACACGCGCGAAGCTCAATGTTTTAGAACGGCAGGAGCGGACTGACGAATATCTGGAGATGTGCCTGAAGTCGGGCGAGCCTCTGCGTTATTCGATAAAGCTCGTCGCGCTGGACCGAACGCCTGAGGCCGTGAAATACGCGCTTAAAAATCTGGCTGACTCCGACGACGCTTTGAAATTGGCGCAGGCTCTGCGCGGATCCGGTCATCTCGACGAATCGCTCAAGGTGGGCGAGCACGGTTTGAAGCTTAGCGGGAGCAAGGCTGCGCTCGGCGCGTGGCTCGGCCCGATTGAAGAAGCTCAGGGGCGCGCATCTCAGGCGCTAGAAGCCTGGCAGGTGGCTTTTCACTCTTCGCCGTCGCTCGCTGTGTGGAAGACTACAAAACGGCTGGCCGGGTCGCGATGGAAGAGATTGAAGCCGGAATTGATGGCGTCGCTGGAGAAGGGCTACAACCATCAGGCGCTGGCCGAAGTGTTGATTGAGGAGCAGGAGTGGGATGCGGCCATCAAGGTGGCGGAGGAGGAGACATACGATTATCGCCTCATCGCCATTGTAGCGGATGCGTTGATTGCGCATCGTCCCGAGTGGGTGATTCGCGCAAGCGTCAAGCAGGCGGACGGGTTGATCACGAAGACGCAGAGCAAGTATTACACGTATGCCGCCGACTGGCTGCGTCGCGCCAAAGCCGCATACGCGCAGATGGGGCAGACCGGCGAGTGGCGGAAGTACCTGGCAAAGCTCAAGGAGCAATACAAGCGGCGGCCCGCATTGATGTCGTATCTGAAAGGGCTATGAGCGAGCCACATGCGCTTCACCCCTCGATGACCCTGAGGATGATTCGCCAGCCATCAGTCGTTTTTTTCCAGGTGTCCCGAACTATCTGCGTGGACTTATTCAATTGCGGCTGGGATTGATTCCCATCCATTTCCGGCTTGGCGATCCTGACCTCTGAGGTTGTGCTGGCCGTAACCTCCGCTGAGTCCTTATCCAGTTTCAACGTGTCTATCTGCGTTTTGACGCTGACAACCGTCATTGCGCGAAACGAGAACTCGATTCCCTGCATGAACTGGGGCAAGGTCAAAGCCCGACCTTCATCCGTCTGTTTGAATTTGCAATCCGGCGCAAAGATATCCTCAACCTTTTTCCGGTCCTTTCCGGCCCAGGCCAGGTTGAATTGGTCGTACCGGGATTGGATGGACTTGCGCGCGTCTTCTTGATTTGAACAAGCCGCTACCTGGCTGAGCGCCAGAGTAAGACAGAGGAGAAAATTGCGTCTATTCATACGGTTCATTTTGCAAACAGATTAAGGCAGTGAGAATGCGATCAACTTATTGCCGCCGGCGCCGAACGCTCCGCTGAAACGCCTGTATCCGGTTCCCCAGTAGACGCTGTCTCCTACGATTGATGGGCCGCATATGGTGGATGCGCCGGAATCATATTGCCAAAGGATTTTGCCAGTGGCTCCATTCAGAGCGTACATTTTTCCCGACATTGACCCGGCGAACATTACTCCGTTCGCCACTGTCACCATTCCGAAATCTTTTGCGTCCAGAGGATCGGGCGTCTGCCAGAGGAGATTTCCCGTGCCAGCGTCGAGAGCCGCCCAAAGCCCGTTGTTTTTCGTCGCGCCGGTTCCCACCACAGTATATGGCTTGGATTCGGAGTTAGAGACGGCGCAATAGACGCGGGCGCCGTCCGTCGCCGACCCCCATTGGATGCCGCCTGTGATACCACCTGGTCCGACTTGTCGCGACCAGACGACACTGCCATTATCCGGGTCTAAGGCCCAGTACTTACCGCTCTTCTGACCTGCGCCCAGAAGCTCAACTACCTTCCCTTTTCTTGTCGTAAAAAAGAGGTTCGGGCCGGAACCAAAATCGTAATCGGGTCCCTGACCCGGATCGACCGTAGGAGGCGTGAAGCCCCTCACGACGTTCCATGTGTCAGCGCCTTGCAATCGCTTTCCCCATTTGACAGCGCCAGTCCTTAGATCGAGCGCTACCACGGCGTCTATATAGTCGTCGCTCGCCAGATAGTTGTCACCGTGGGCGGGGTCGGCGGCGATCTGAGCTTCAACGGACGCCGGAACGGTGTAATTGTTCCCTGTTGCGACGTAGAGCGAGCCGCGCTTGATGTCTATAACCGGCGTGCTGCCCCACACTGCGCCGCCGGTGTAGCCCTGTGGGACCATATAACGCTCCCAGACCAGTCGGCCAGTAAAGACATCAAGCGCGACGACCTTGCCACGCGCTGAGTAAACATAGCCGGGGATAAAGCCAGCCGCTTCCTCCAGCGTACAAACGCCCACGTAGACACGGTTCAGTAAAACAACCGGCGAGGAAGTAATGGCAGAGAAGAGATGATCGGATACAAAAGTCCTCCAGACCAGCGCGCCGGTGTATTTGTTAATCGCCATGACACTGGCCGTTCTTCCAGGCAGGAAGGAGGGGAACAGATTATTGTCATTGAGGTCTCCCTGATCGCCAATGATTATCAGGTTGCCGATAATGGCCGGGCTGGTCCGGGACATCGAGCGCGGGTTGCTGGTGTAATCTGAAATCGGCCGCGACCAGACAGGAATACCACTCGATGCGTTCACGGCGTGCAACCATCCGCCCCAATCCACCACGTAGAGCGTATCTCCCTGCGCGGTAGGCGTGGCGCTGACGTCGCCCATTGTGGTAAATTCCCATCTCTTCACCAACTTATTCACATTGCTGACCTTAATACTGGTCAAATTCACAGATCGAGTGTTGTGGATATCGCTGCCTCCGAATTCCCATTTTCCGTCGCCAAGAATTTGGCTACTGGCGGGAAACAATCCGCCCGCGAACAGCAGAATCAGAGTCATTTCGAAGATCCGGCGGATACTCATCCTAACACTCATACATCATCTCCTTAATAGATTAGATGGATTGCAGACTTTCTGTTTATTTGTCCCTGGCGTCGGCTTGCTATAGAATGCCCCGGCTTCCCCCATGTTGATCCATGAGATCAATCGTCGCCTCAGTTCGCGGCAGACAGTACACGGCGGGCAGCAGGTAAATCCTTACAACGGGGCTGACAAATCCTTACCATTTCTTACCGCGTGTTATGTCTGAGTCAGGCAATTACTTATATGAGTTCGGGCCATTCCGTCTCGATTCCGGCAAGCGCCTGCTTTTACGTGACGGAGAGCCGTTGCAGTTGAGGCCGAAGGCTTTTGACACGCTTCTGGTGTTGGTGCAAAACAGCGGGCGCGTGCTCGATAAAGACGAACTGATGCAAGCGGTCTGGGGCGCCACGATCGTCGAGGAGGGTGGGCTGACTCGTAACATCTCCGTGCTGCGCAAAGCTCTCGGCGAGAGTCCAGACGAGCACCGCTACATTGTGACGGCGCCGGGACGCGGATATTGCTTCGTCGCGACAGTCCGGATTGTGAAGATTGAAGAGAACGATGAAGCAAAGAGTCAGGTCGTCGAAAGTCACTCACTAACACCAGTGTCAAGTGACGCCTACCTGGCCGGGAGGTTGAATTCGCGTTGGCTCGGCGCCGCAGCGTCAATTGTCACGCTCGTTGTGGTGGCGCTGGTCATCTTCTTTAGCTTCTTTAATTGGGGACCGGCAAACACTGAGAGAGATACCGTACTATTGGCCGATTTCGCCAACACGACCGGGGAGGCGGTCTTCGACAGCACTCTTAGACAGGGACTCGCAATCCAACTGGAGCAATCCCCATTCTTGAATATTTTCCCGGATGAACGAGTGCGCGATACCTTACGGTTGATGGGCCGCGCGCCGGATGAACGGGTGATGGTCACAGTCGGACGTGAGATCTGCCAGCGCCAGGGAATCAAAGCATTGGTATCAGGCTCGATCGCCAGCCTCGGAAGTCATTACGTCATCACGCTCGAAGCCATCGCCAGTCAAACCGGTGCCGTTATCTCGCGCGAGCAAGTAGAAGTCGAGAGAAAAGAGGATGTGCTGATTACCACCTGAGCGTCACCCGCGACTTGAGCAAGGCCATTGAAGTAGGCGAATTGTGGAAACAGACCTACCCGAACTACTGGCGGCCCTACCACGCGCTCGCAGACCTTTACTACACGATGGGGCAATACGACAAAGGCATCGGGGCTGCCCGCGAGGCGGTGCGCCTCAATCCAAATGTCGCGGCCGCATACTCCAACCTTGCCGGATCGCTTATCGCGCTGAATCGTTTCGAAGAGGCAAAGGATGTATACCAGCAGGCGATAGCGCGAAACCTTGACGCTCCTGAATATCACTATAACCTTTTTTGGATTGCCTGGCTTTCCGGCGCCGCGCCGGCGATGCGACAACAGAATGATTGGTTCAAGGGGAGTTCATTCGCATACGGAGGACTCTATTTGCAATCGCTGGCGGCGGCTACGGTGGGCAGGTGGCGCGAGGCGCTAGACCTATCGGGTCGCGCTTTTGAGATGGTCGAGCGCCGCGGGATGAAAGGAGAGGTCGGAGGATGGGCTCAGATGTATGCGCTGGCAGGCGCCTCGCTTGGCGATTGTAAGTCGTCCAGGCGGATGGCGGCGATTGCGGTGGCTTCCACTGCGCGTGAAATGGACTTGTCGAGCGCGGCGGTCGCCCTTGCTCTATGTGGCGAGACAGTTCAAGCGCAAACGCTAAGCGATCGCCTGGCCCAGCGCTTTCCCAAAGATCCAACTCTCAACGGAGTGTGGCTGCCGACAATCCGCGCCGCGATTGAACTCTCACGCGACCGGTCGAATCATGGGTCGGATCGAGCAATTGACGCTTTGAAAGCGGTTAGTCTGGATGAAGGAACGGCCAAGCTCTGGCCGGCTTACGTGCGCGGTTTGGCTTACCTGCGCAAGGGAGCGGGGGGGGAGGCCGCCATCTCTTTTCAAAAGATACTCGATCGCCGGGGCTGTACTTTTTGGACGCCTCTTTATCCGTTAGCCCATCTCGGTCTGGCGCGCGCCGCGGCGTTCACAGGCGCTGTAGACAAGAGCCGCAAAGCATACCAGGATTTATTCTCAATCTGGAAAGACGCCGATCCCGACATTCCAGTCGTGCAAGAGTCTAAACAAGAATATAAAAGGATCAACGCGAGCGGCGGCCCGCGCTGATCAGGGCTACTGGGCGTATCTGGTCTTGGCGATTTTGATTGAGCTTTCGATGATAAAGTCCATATCGTCGAGGCTCAGATCAATCTCGCGCTGTTTCTTCAACTCATACAGATAATCGTCAATCAGGTTGCGAATCTCGTTCTGGACGTCAGTGTTTGAAATCCAATCAACGACCTTCTGCCGCTGAATGATTCTGTCAATCTCGAGCGCCGTTTCGGCCGCAATCTTCCGCGCATCGGGTGGCGGGGCTTTCAACTTGCTGAAGACATCATTGACCACACCGTAAAACGCTTTAGGCGCCTCGCGGTTCTGCAACTCCGGCGGCAGGTCGTCGCTCGAACGATCCCTGACCTTATTCATTACTTCAGTGACTTGTTTCAAACACTCGGCGTCGGAGAGACGCCCAGCGCGCCAGGCTTCGATCACGTCTTCCAGAATCTTCGAGAAGCGGCGGTAGAAGAACGGGTCTTCTTCAAACTTTTCGGTGATCGTCTTCATCGTGCGGTTGGCGATGGTTTCGGCCCTGGAAGCCAGGGATTCGAGCTTATCAATCTCCGCCTGAAACTTTTCCTCGTCGAAGATGTTCACGAGCGGCGTGATTTGCAGGATTTCGTTTGAAGCTACGTGAGAGGTAATCAGCTTCTGAACTTTCGATTCGTACTCGCGGAAATCAATCTCTTCGGCGTAGCGCCGTTTCACGCTCGCGCGCAGCTTTTGAAAGAAGGCCAGGTCTTTCTTGTATCGCTCCAATTCTTCGCCCGGCGTGTCGTTGATGAATTTGACGCTCGAAAAAGCCACGCCCATCGTCCGGCTGAATGCTGAAAACTTCTCGTAAAATTGTTCGCGCAATTCCTCGCCGGCAAGCCGTCGCTCGAACGCCTCTTCATCTCTCTGCCCGCCTATCTCTTTGAAGATGTCCCAAAGCTCGGAGTGTCGTTGCGGCAGTTTGGCTATCTCTTCGGAAATGTCAGTCAGCGCCAGCGCCAAATCCTCCTGCTCGAATTCGGGCAGCGATCTGTACAGGTCGAGCGCCTCGCCGAGTTCGCCCAGCACGCCGAAATAATCAATGATGAAGCCGAACTCTTTGCCCTCATGCAAACGGTTGACGCGCGCGATGGCCTGCAGCAGGCCGTGCTCTTTCAAACTCTTATCCAGATATAGAACCGTGTTGCGCGGCGCGTCGAACCCGGTCAACAGCTTGTCCACGACTATGATGATCTCCGGCTCGTCGCTCCTGTTGAAGGCTTCGATCAACGAGCGGTTGTACTCTTTTTCGGCGCCATACCTTTCCATCATCCGTTTCCAGAAAGCCCGGATCTCCTCTTCGCCAACGCGCTCAAAAGCCTCGGCGCCTTCGCTCATTTCGGGGCCTGAAATCAGAACCTCGGATTTGACCAAGCCGAATTCATCCAGACACTGTTTGTATTTCAGCGCGGCGATCTTCGATTCCGTGGCAAGCTGAGCTTTAAAAGGCTTCGGGACGTTCTTGCTGAAATGCTCGCTGATGTCCCATGCGATCATGAAAATGCGCTGGTCCGCCAGGTTCAGGCGCTCGGGCTGCGACATCCTTTTTTTCAGATCGCGACGTTGATCCGCCCTCAATGGCTTGGTCACGCGATCAAACCACATGTCAATCGCGCGCTGGTCAACCTCCTGCGAAACGTGGCGACCTTCGTAAAGCAGCGGCGCGACGGCTTTATCGCGCACCGCCTCGTCAATCGTATAAGCGTCAATGACGCCGCCGAATTTCGCCACTGTATTCTTGTCTTTTTTCTTCAACGGCGTGCCGGTGAAGCCGATGTAGCAGGCGTTGGGGAGCGCCCTCTGCATCCGCGCATTGGTTTCGCCGTACTGGCTGCGATGGCTTTCGTCAATCAGCGCGAAGATGTTGTTGGACATGTTTTGATAACCGAACGCTTTTACCGCGGTCTCGAATTTATCAATCACCGTCGTAATAATCGCCGCCTTGTTTTGCGCCAGCAGTTCCAGCAGATGCCGGCCCGTGGTCGCCTTCACCGGCGCTCGACCACAGCTGTGGAACGTGCCCCAGATTTGATCGTCCAGTTCGACCCGGTCGGTCACCAGGGCAATGCGCGGATCGGCGATGCTCTCTTCCAGCGCAATCGCCTTCGCCATCATCACCATCGTCAAAGATTTCCCCGACCCTTGCGTGTGCCAAATGACGCCGCCCGTGCGTTTGCCGTCCGCGCCAACCCGCTTGATCCGGTCGAGCGTCTTCTTGACGGCGAAATACTGTTGGTAACGAGCGATCTTTTTTCGCCCGCCGTCAAATACAATGAACTGGCGCGCCAACTCGATCAGCCGCTCAGGCCGGAGCAGGCAATAGATCGCCTTGTCCTGCTCCGTAACCGACTGCCCTTCAACATCCAGTTCATCGAAATACCGCCTCACATACGCGAAACGACCGGCGAATAGTTTCTCCTTCTGCTCCTTCGTGAGCGGTTTGTTGACGAGCCTGTTGACCTCTTCATTGATGTCTTCATTGATGTCCGGCCGCTCCCGCCATCGCGCCCAGAATTCAAACGGCGTTCCCGTGGTCGCGTACTTCGCCTCGTCCTGATTGACCGCCATGAGCATTTGCGAATAGATGAAGAGATGCGGGATGTATTCGCTCTGGTGATTGCGCAGATGTCTCAAGATGGCGGTTTTGATCGCGTCCTTCTCGTCGGGTTGTTTGCATTCGATCACGACGAAAGGGATGCCATTGACGAAAAGGACGATGTCCGGGCGGCAGGTCTGATGGCTGCCCGCGCGCTCGACCTCGAACTCCTCGGCGACGTGAAAGACATTGTTTTCGGGACGCTTCCAGTCAATGTAATTCAGCGTGAAACTCTTCGTGTCACCCTCAATCATCTGCTCGAAGCTCTTGCCCAATGAGAGCAAGTCATAAATCCGCTCGTTCATCCGGATCAGCCCGTCGGCCAGGACGACATTTTTCAACGCCTGGATCGCCGCCTGAATATTCGCGTCGGAAAACTCGTGTTCCCGGCCTTTGAAGTTGATCCGGTTCAGCTTGCGCAACTGCTTTTCCAGAACGCCTTCGAGCAACACGTTCGACTGCTTGCCCTGGCGTTCCAGATGTACCTCCTGCGGACGCAAATAGACGTAGCCCATATTTTGAAGCAGTTGCAATGCGGGAATCTGCGAAATATGGTCTTCCAGAAACGTGGGTAATGATGAGTGGCGCTCTGTCATGCAAACGACAATTCCTGATTGAGGAGCTAAATCGGAACACACAACATAGACGCGCGCAATTCACCACGGATTTTCACGGATGCGACGGATCGGCGCGGATTATCCGCGCCGATCCGTCGCATCCGTGAAAATCCGTGGTGAATCTGCGCGCCAGTCTTGTGTTGTTCGATTTAGCAACCGGATCCAGATTCAGGATCGGCGCGAGCTATCGCCGCTTCGATCAACTGCAGCGGCTCATCCCCCGCTTTCAGCCTCCCTTCCAGATACAGGAGGAACAATCTGAACGCCAGTTGGTGTTCTTCAGTGTATTTGTACGCCATGCGGATGCCGTCGAGCAGCGTAAAACCAGCTCGCTTGACGCCCTCCGGCCCTCCCTCGACTGCCTGCTTGATTCCGAGAAGGAGACGGGCGAATCTGACAGCCAGACCGTGGTTGTCGCAGAAAGCCGGATTCATCAACAACTGCCAATCGTCGTCGTCAAACAGCAGATAAGGATCGTAGCGCTCTGTCGGCAACTCGCGCAGCTGAGCCGCCGGGGTTTTGATAATCTCTTTGGCCGGCAGCTCGCGCGGCGAAGCCATAAGGGGGTCAATCTCCGCTTTTGCGCGCGAGGTGTTGGAACCAGGTTTCTCTTTTCTTCCTACCATACTTCCTCCTGTCGGGAAAGAATTGTTTTGATTGCCGGCAAGCGGTCGAGCAGGATTTATCACGTCAGCAGCTTCTGCATCAGCCCTTGCTTCTGTCGCTTGAGCGCGGCCAGTTGTCGTCGCAGCAAATCAAGCTCGCGGTCGCAGGCGTTAAGCGTCGCGGAGATGCAGCGTTGCTCGTCTATTTGCGGTAGCGGCAGTTTCAGTGAACCGGCTTGTGATGGATTTACCACCGGATAGCTTGAGCCTGCGATTAGAGCGTTGATTTGTCGAGTAATGTCATCAGAAAACAAACTGTGATAGACGAAGGCTATGTCAACTTCGCGCTTTGCCGTTATCACTGCGAATCCGGTAGAGGCGATGACAGCGTCATCTTCGCCAGTGAACCGGGCGAAGGCTTGAAGGTTTGGGCGAATCGTTGACATCAGAATGTCATTCTTTCGCACGATTCGCCTCGCGCGTGATGGCGCATCCTTGAAACGAATCTTCGAAACGGGGGATGAGACACTCCCTTTGCTTACTGAAGAGATGTCGAGATAGAAAAATTCGTAGTACGGATCGGTCCTTTCCGGAAGGGTTCTGCGATTTATCTCGCAAATTTCATTGAGCTGGACTCTCTTCCACTTTTGCCCGTCAAATTGGCTAAATCGCTTCCGCCTCGTGAGTAATTGTCGCGTCAGGCCGCGCTTGAGGCGACTCTTAGCGGCGATAAGCTTTTCGACGCCCTCGATGGCGCGCTCCCAGGTCAAAAGGATGTTCGCGATTTTGCGCTGCTCTTGTAATCCGGGCAATTCAACTTCAAAGGATTGGAGTAAGTCGCTCGGCAATCTTCCCGCGCCATGGCCCGCTTGGGCTACCAACGCCAGCAGGCGGGATTTGTTCGCCACCAGGTAGAATCCCAGGTAGTGACCGTCAATCTCTCCGTTGGGGATCAAAGCCTTCAGGTCCTGATTAAAGGCCACGACGCGCTCTGTCACTCCAACGGGAACGTCTTTCAGAAGCGTCATCCCGCGAACCAGAATCAGGACGTTTTCCGCCTCGACCAGACGAGTCCCGTTGTTGGCTCCTTCGCGCGTGACTTTCTCTATTGAATCGTTCAGTCGGAACTTCTTCAGGTCTTTTGCGCTTAGCCAGGGGATGTCGCCATTCCAGAAATGCGCGGCTTCACGGTTTGGCGTTCCGCCGGAAGCGAACTTTACAAGTTTGCCCAAAGGAGCTGTTTTCCATGCTGTCGTCTTGGCTGTCATACTACAGTCCCAGTTCTTCCAGATATCGCTTCATCTCCGCCCGCACTTCTACAAGTTGCGCCTCAAGCTCTTCGATCTCTTTCTGCGCCACTTGAATATCAACCTCCTCCTCCTCCTCAAACGTGTCCACATAACGCGGAATGTTCAGATTGAAATCGTTCTCTTTGATCTCGTCGAATGTCGCTCGATAGGCGTACTTCTCGACCGTCTCGAACTTTTTGTAGGCCGCCACGATCTTTTCGCTGTCCTGGGGGCGCAGCTTGCTCTGATTCTTGGTGTCTTCATATTCGCGGCTGGCGTCAACGAATAAAACGTCGGTCGTCTTCTTGCCGCGGTTGAAGATCAGGATCGCGGCTGGAATGCCCGTGCCGTAAAAGAGATTCGCCGGCAGGCCGATCACGGCCTCGATCAGATTCTCTTCGATCAGCCTCCGCCTGATCTTGCCTTCGGAGCCGCCGCGAAAGAGCACTCCGTGCGGGACGATCACGCCTACTTTGCCAGTGTCGGTGACTGTGGTCTCGATCATATGCGTGATGAAAGCGTAATCGGCTTTGCCGCGTGGGGGAACGCCGCGATGGAAGCGGCAGAAAAAGTCTTTAACCGCATTGTCGGCGCCCCACTTGTCGAGCGAGAACGGAGGGTTGGCGACGACGATGTCGAACTTCTTCAGCTCATCGCCTTCTATCAGTTTGGGGTTGTTGAGCGTGTCGCCCCATTCGATGCGAGCGCCGTCTTTGCCGTGCAGGAACATGTTCATCCGGCAGAGCGCCCACGTGCCGCCGTTGCTCTCCTGCCCGAACAGAGAGA